>JAEEGI010000866.1_pt1 | contig 80530 bp, 68 predicted proteins | sample 8958751 | NCBI WGS metagenome assembly JAEEGI01 (sample SAMN16246545, study PRJNA631951) | gut metagenome | biome: gut microbiome; feature: rumen; material: KS-attached | host: Bos | place: Iran: Karaj | collected 2018-10
ATTCCAGATTTCAGAACTTGGCTACGCGAAAACACTTTCGCTAATATGTCTGCCTATTGCTAGGCACTACAAAGGTAGGATTTCTTTTCGGGATTTTCAAGAGACGCCATCCCTTACAATCTTTTAGTTCAAAGTGATACAGTTTTGAGGTAGCGTTGGCCTTGCTGGGAAGATTATCTTGATACAGTTCAAGATTGATACTATTGCCTCACTTACTCCACCTCAGGTAACTGAACATATTTCTCACTGAAACTCCTTTTTGAAATCGATAGTTGAGGTCGATACGGGGCTGAAATTTGCCCGTTTGTCCGGCAACGATTCCACCTCTCAGCCACCCTCCCATCCCCTGTGGCCTCAACGCCGCAACGTAATCCAGAAGAAATCCGGCTCGTAGGCCAAGTTCAGTAGCCATACGGGTCGTTGCGAACATGGCATCATCCTACCAGATCAACTTTTTCATCTTCTACTACGCTTTTCTTTTTTGCGGGGGTTAGCATATTTATTATGGAGGCCGACATATTAGCGTCGGGAAGAATATGAAAGATTTCAAGCGGCAGTACCGGGAGCTGTCAGACGAACACCGGGAGAAGATTAGCCAGGCCACGGCAAACAAACCTAAGAGTGCGGAGCATCGCCTGCATATCAGCCAAGCGATGAAGGATTACTGGCAGACGGTTCCACACCGTCCAGACACGGAGAGCGGGCATACAACCATGAAAGACCTTATCGGTGCTTAAAGTCACGACTTGTCAAGAGGACGCTGACGTTGAATAATGCAAAGAAAGATGATGATGAGACGTGATTACATTAGACAAAGTGAAGTTGGTCGCTGCGCTGGATTGTTTGTTGGATTTTGATCCAGCTAAGTTCTCAGTCGTTAAGGAGGGTGGCAGAATCAAGACCATGAGATATAGGATGGTCGAGCCGTTTACCTTCTCGGTCGAAGTGAATCAGGATGCGAAGGAGTTTGTTGTGGAGTTTACAGGCAAGATACTGGGCAAGGATTATCCTCAACTGATTTCAAGAGAGACTATCATGATGTGTTTTGACAGGTTGAATGAGTTCGGAGTATGTAAAGTTGATCCAGCTAAGATGATGACTGCTGAGGTCGTAAAGTGTGACGTGACGAAGGATGTCTCCGTTGAGGACATACCAGCTATGACCCGTTATATCAAGGGGGCGGTACGGAATTACGAAGCCTTCTCCTGCACCAAATTCAGAAATGGAAACCTCGTGGTCGAGAAAAGCGTGTCAACCCACAAGAGGAGGAAGCGAATAACTATTAATGATAAAGAACATGAGATGAGTTTACAAGGAGAGCGGCCGTTTGTGTCAGACAATGGCCTTGAAGGGAAATACAATGGAGTATGCAGGTTTGAACTGAATCTGACCTCAAAAAAACAAATCCGGGAGGCGTTGTGTCTGACGGGGAATACACTTGAAGAAGTCCTCAATGCCGAGAGGAATCCCATTCAGGACTTTTTGGGTGATGTGCTTGCAGAGGATCCGGCGGGTAAGGCCGTCACGAACTGGAACACCTTCGAAAAATATGCAGTCTTGGCTGCATGCGGTTTTGACCTAGCAAGGGTAGAGGCTAAGGTAAGGCAGTACAGGAATCCACGCAGCACCAGCATACCGAAGATGATGGCTTCGTTCAGGGAAATTCTCGCTGGACTTTCAGGTGGTGCCTCAACCTGGACGAAGGAGAAGCTGCTGGAAGTCGTGAGATGATGATTTTTCCAGATCAAAAGTTCTCGGCATATGTTGCATGATTGAAAAGAATTTGTACCTTTGCAAAAGATAAGTTTCGTTACAGAGACTTCCGAATACAGGCATCCATCCCTAAGTGGGTGTCTGTTTTTTTAGACCTTAACCGAGGGGAGGTGCTGAATGCAAGGCCTGATAGTTCTTTCACTCTGTAACATATAACTTATCTAAAATGAGAACTTATCTAACATTGGTTCTAATCTCCATTAGGGTGGAGGTTCGAAGGCTTGTCAGAGTGAGGGCATATAAACGCCGGCGCAATGGCAAGACAGAGAGAGTACGAAGTCACTACCGCAGATATTAGGGTATCCAAGGTAGCTTGAACAGAGGCTCTCGCCGCAAGGCGCTCTACTCCTATCCCCTCGGTTTTTAATCGTAAACCTCCAACCAGAGGGAGAACTCATATACTTCCTGCATTGCCCTGAAAACAGTTCGACAATTTGACAGGGGAACGCACGAAAAACAGCTCCGGAGTCTTCCGGAGCTGTTTTTCGGTTATTGCCGTGTCAAGGCTATTTTTTCACGAATTCGACCCGGCGGTTCTTGGCGCGTCCCTCTTCGGTCCCATTGTCGGCGACTGGCTCATGGGATCCTTTGCCGACCGCGGTCAGGCGATCCTTCGAGATGCCTTGTCCCACAAGAGCCGCCACGATTGCCTCCGCCCTTTTCTGGGAGAGAGGATCGTTGACTGAGTCGGATCCCGTGTTGTCGCAATGGCCTTGGACCTCGAAGCTCAGTTCCGGTTTCTCCTGCATCAGTTTCGCGACACGGACTATCTCGACCATTGACTCAGGCTTGATGGTCGCTTTCCCGGTGTCGAAAGTTATGGCGTAAGTGACTATCTTGCCCTCAGAGGCCAGACGGTCGTAGAGCGGAACGGCACCTTTGGCGATCCTCACATTGCTGAGGCCGCTGTGGCGATACAGAGAGCCGCTCGAGAAATACAAGTATCCGGGAGCTTCCATCGAAGGCACGTTTATTATTCTCACACCGTTAATGTAGCCTTTGAAAGCCCGTTTGTTGAAAGAGAATGAGAAATGGTTCCACTGACCCGGGATCAACGGATTGTCCTTGCCGTTGTAATCTTCGAAATCAGTGCTTAGTCCCAGGGCCTTTTCGCCAGTCGCCTGGTCGTCGGAACCCGGTTTCTTAACGCTCCACTCCATATTGCAGCTACCGTCCTCGCGATACCGGAAAGTCACGTCTCCGGTGTTATTGTAATATGACCCATCCCCTCTTTCGCCGAAGCAGAGCATATAGGTGAGGGTGGAGGCGTCATCGAGGTTCGAATCTGGCTTGGAGACATAAAGGTCGTACTCGACCGTGAATACGTCCGGCAGCCAGTCCCACTTGTTCTTCATCAGCGGGATGACACTGCCGATGCCGTCATCAGTGAACGCCAGCACTTTGCGTCCTTGCACCGAGGCCATTTCCGCATAGCCGTCCAGAAGGTCCCACTGTGACGGAAACTCTCCAAGCTTTTCGTTCTCGAAGGTGTCCTCGAAGAATATGACGTCACCGGGAACAAAGTCACTTTTGGCATAGGTGGCCTGGGTGTTCTGCTGGGCCAACGCGGGATAAGACAAAGCGACACATGATGCGATGACCAATAAAACAGAGATTGCTTTTTTCATTTTAAGTTCAATTAGTAGTGTTACGATTAGTAGTCGCGAATATAGCTAATTAACAGGGTCACAATCACCATCCTTTCTGATAGTTTTGTGCCAAGAACACCCTCGTCGCCTTTGTGGAACCAGGACAAATACATAAAGCGGCCGGGCTCCTGGTGCCACGACCGCTTCTTTTAATTTGAATAGCCTCAATAGGTCAGTAATCTGAATAGTCCTCTCTCAAGGTTGAGTTATAATCGTCTGTTTTTGCTGAGTGCAAGATGGGGGTTTTATTTGTTTTTTTTATTGAGTAATCTTACTCATTTTACTCAATTAGAGTAAGAAAATGAGTATATTTGGCCGGAAAACTACTCATAATGCGTGTAAGTATATACTCAAAACCGGCTTTTTCGCTATTTCTGCTATTGGCACTCTTTTCTTGCGGCCATAAGATTGATCCCAGACAAGAGAACCGAGTGGAAACTCTTTTGGATGAGGCCGAAAGACTGACTTCCCAGTCCCGCTATGACGAGGCCGTCAGCCTTGCTTTTGAAGCCTTAAAGATCGCTGACTCAGGAGATTCCGGAGATAAGAGCGCTCAAGCCCTATCTCACCTGACCCTGTCTAAACTGTTCCTCCAGACCAGCAGGGATTCCTTGTCGTTTGATCATGCCGGCCAGGCTGAGGATATAGCCGTTCAGGAGAGAGATGATTCCTTGCTGGCTGCCGCTTTGCTACTCAAAGGCAAGGTTTGCTCCTACTCCAATTATTCCGCTGAGCAAAACAGGGATGATGAGGGGATTGATTACCTTGAGAACGCTTTGGCTTTGGCTGAGCCTCGCGGATGGGACGGGATAGCGGCTGAATCGTGTTATTTCCTTTGCGAGTTGTACATTAACAAGAACAGGTGGAATGACGTTCTTGACAGGCAGATTTACCGCAAAGCGGGAGAGTGGCTTGAAAAAGCGGAAGAGATTGACGGGGGTAGGACCTCAGCGAGATCCTTGTCCTCCAGGATGCGCTATCTGAGGCAGGGTGACAAGACAGACGAGGCCATAAATTTCTGTACTCGTATCATAGGCGAGACTCCTGAGACGGATTATCTCAAACTTTACCAGATCTATGACCATCTGACGATTCTCTATCTGAGGAAAGGTAATACCAAGCTTGCAACAGAGACGCACCAGAACTACTCCTATTTCATGCAGTTGTACATGCGGCAGAAAGGTGACGACATTCTCCAGAACCTGCAGACCGAGTATCAGACGGAACTCAAAGACAGGCAGATAAAGACGCGGACGGGCCTTGTGTTCCTTTTCGGAGCGCTGTTCATTTTGGCTCTGGTCGCGATCGTCCAGTTCATCAGGCTCAACCGCCAGATTTCCCAGAAAAACAAGAGCATCCAGTCAATAGCCCGAAGCCGGGAAATGTTGTTCGCAGTGATAGCCAAGGACTTGTATGATCCCGCTCTGGCCGGAATCAAGGATAGTAACACTCTTGATTTCATCCGCAAATGGCCTACGATGAGTGAGGATGAGATTCGGCAGCGTTGCGCCAGCTTGTCGGAAGGCGATGCTCCTATGGATCCGGTGGTGGTCAACTATATCTCCGAACTGATGATCTCCCGAAAGAAGTCATTGGGTACCAGGGGATTGAGCTCTAGGGAACTGGAAATAATATCCCTTAGTAAGGAAGGTTTGTCCGATAAGCAAATCGCGGATAAGCTTTGCCTTTCCACACGCACGGTGAGCAACCACAAGTACCGTATCTACAGCAAACTTGAGGTCAGTGGCAACACTGAGATGCTCGCCAAAGCGGAAGAACTGGGGCTCTAAACCCTATTTCCCCGTGATTATCCTGAGATCTTCAGCCTTGTCTATGCCGGCCTTTCTGGCCAGGCTATCCCTTTTCTCACGTATTTCCTCTTTGTGGCGTATCACCCAATTCTCAGCGAAGATGCATGCGCAGGACAATCCGAAATAGATGATTGTCTGCAGAATCATGATCCTCATCTGGCTGTCCGCGACCGCTATGTCTCCACCAGCTGTGCTAAGGTTAATGTAGGACTGCACACCGAAAGTGGACGGGAATATGTAAGAGAACACCTTCCAGAATTCCGGGAATGCCACGGTAGGCCATGAGCATCCGGTCAAGAAAAGACAGATAGGTGACATCGCAAGGAAGAGGAGGAATACCGATTCTCGCCTGGTGATCAGTGTGCTCCATGTCATGCTGAAGAACACGCAGTCGGTTATGAAGAACAGCAACATCGCGAGGATGTCTCCGAATTGCCCTCTTTGAGGTATTCCGAAAATCGCCGGGACGATAAAGGCTATATACATGCCTATGCCCAGATATAGCAGCCAGTAGGCTCCTCCACGGCCCAGCACGACCCGCACCATTCCATGACCTTCCAGCTTGTCAGGCAGGGAGGCGAAACTGTGATTCCTTTCCCTCTGGGTGCCAACCAGCAAAGACATTCCGTAGAACAACGTCTGTTGGATGATGATCATCAGGATGGCCGAGATCAGGAAGAAACTGTAATCGAAGGCCCTGTTGAAGGGGTTGTTGTCCTCATAGCCAAGAGGTTTGATGACCTGTGAGGCCTCCTGTTCCGTCATTCCAGCGAGCGAGTATCTTTCCATCTGGATCTGCCCGATCTCATGAAGCATGACGAAGTTGGTGGCTATCATGGCGTTCTTGTAGTACAGGAAACTGCTCATGTCGGCGTAGAGGGAAAGGGTGGCGGTCTCGTTGCGGGCGAGTCTCTCACCAAAGTCCCGAGGGAAATACACTATCCCATTGACTTTCCTCTGACGCATAAGCTGTTCAGCCTCAGCCATATTGACACACTTGTAGGAGACTTCAACCTCTCTCGTCGCATCAATCTCACGGATGAACCTGCGGCTGTCGGGACAGTCGGCGTCATCAACAATGGCGACGGGGGTGTCCGACAGGATGCCGTTCAGATACACCACATTATATAAGAGAGGATAGGCGAGTCCGGCGACGAAAAATATCAGAAGGACTCCTCCATCAGAAAAGATCTGTTTGAGTTCATGGCAGAATATATCCCACCAGTCTCGCAGCCACGTTTTTATGAATCCTTTATTTGCCATGGTCTTATTCTTTAGGAAAGTTCTGATGGATGTAAACCTTCTTGAGCCTTTTCAGGCCAGCGAGAGGGATGAAGAGGAACACAAGCATGTGTATCACTTCTTGCCACCATCCCGCGAAGCCGGCTCCGAAGATCACTTCCTGGACATGGAAAAGGTAATAATGCCTCAGAGGGAACATGACAGCAAGTCCTTGAATGTAAGGTGGCATGGCCTCAAGAGGAAGGGTGAAACCCGAGAGCGAGAGGCCGAGCACGCTGTAAAGCGCGCCTACACTAAGGGCAAGTCTCGGAACGGGTAGCAGTTCCAGGATGAATATTCCCGCGGCCTCACTTGAAATCACAAGCAGTAATACCGCGATGAACATGTTGAATATGCTTCCGCTGATCGGGAAATGCAGCCAGTGGTACAAAAGCATTATGATCAGGAATCCGATGGCTGAGAAGACAAGCGTCCAGACAAGAAGCTTTCCCGCTAGCGCGGTCACGATTGAATGTCCCGCCGTGTCCATCAGATGCCTTGAGGTACCGAACTTCAACTCGGCTCCCAATGAATATATAAGCACCAGAATCACAATCATTTCCAAGATTCCGGGCAGTAGTATTCCAGTCAGATAATAGTTGTAGTTGGTCGTGACGTTGCCTATCTGGTGAGTGTCTATATCGATAGGTCGGATCATGCCCATGATCTGGCTGTCATTGAAACCTTTCGCCCTTAGCATCTCCCTCTGGACAGCTCCGTTGGTCAGGTTGACCATGGTCAGCAGGTCCTTCCATGCGAGAGCTCCGCTCACGAAATAAAGTCCGTTGACATAGAATGTTATCTTGGGCTGCTTGAAAGCCTGGATGTTCTCGTTCATCCCTTCTGGAATCACGCAGACAGCCGCTATCTTGCCGCGTGTCATGTCCTCTCTTGCCGATGCGAAAGAGCCGTACATGACCGCTTTCCCAAGTTGTGTGGCATCCAGTTGTTGGCAGAAGGTCCTTGAGGTGGATGAGCGATCCTCATCGACAATGCCTATAGGGACGTCATCAGGAAGCCCTCCGCTAAGGAAAGTCAAGAAGAAGATGGCGCAGAAAGCGATCACTCCGACCGAGCCCATAAAATAAAGAGGACGGTTCCTGATTATCCTGAGCTCGCGGCGTGCGACCGAGAGTATTCTTTGCCGATTGTCCATTATATCTTATTATTATTTCTGTTTCATTATCGCTGACATTCCGGGCTTGATCCCATCGACAACCTCGTCGGGTACTGCCTTGACTTCGAATGTCTTAGCATCATACATTCCTGTCTCCTTTGTCGCTTTCCATGTGGCGTAGGACTCGCGGACAGCGATGTGGGAGACTGTGGCCACCACCTCTTTGCCATCAAGGGCGGGAATCGTCACGGTGATCTTGTCACCTTCTTTCATGCTGTGGAGATAGTCCTCCCTGACATTGAACGTGAACCATATGTCATTTATGTCTGTCACGCTTGCGACAGGTGAACCTTGACCGACCAGTTCACCGACTTTAGGGAAGGTCGCGGAGATGATTCCGTCCGCAGGTGAAGTCAAATACAACTCTCCGAGGTATGACTCGACCTCTTGGACAGCTCCTGAGGCCTGCTCAACCAGAGCCCTGGCGGCCGCCTTGTCTTCAGAGCGCGCGCCGCTGACAGCCATGTCATACTGGCTTTTAGCGGCCTTGGTTTGAGCCACAGCGGCGTCATATTTCGCTTTCGTCTCGTCATATTTCTGGGCGGCGATGACCTTCTGCTCGTAAAGCCTCTCGATCCTTTCGAGTGATTTCTTGAGCACATCCTCCTGAACTATAGCTTGTTGCCAAAGCTGATAAGCGCCTTGGACCTGCTCGGACCTTGCCCCGTGACGAGCCTTGTCGCTTTGGGCCGCGGCGGCATTACGTGCGGCGTTAGCCTGGATCAATTTGGCCCTCACTTCAGGAGAATCGATCAGTGCTACTGTGTCGCCTTTGTGGACCATCTGGCCTTCTTTGACATAGAGTTCCTCAATTCTTCCGGGCACCTTGCCGGAGACTCTGTATTCACTCGCCTCGGCTTCTCCCTGGATCACCAGCGGTTTGGGTTTCGACACGAAATAGCCGATAATGGCGATGACCAGGATAATGGCGATCAGGGCGGCGATTCCGATCACCAGATTGTAGCTTTTCTTCTGCTTTTCCATAATATTTGTTTTTTTATTTGTCTTTATTTGGTGGCCTTGTGGTTACCTTCAGCCTTGTCGAGGTTGGCTGCCAGCATCTGGAGCTCAATTCCAGCGTCAATGTATTCTGATTGGGCCTTAAGCCAAGCCGTCTGGGCGCTGAGCGCGGTGTTGGCGTTGATCACGCCCTCGTTGAAACCGATGGTGGCGGTCCTTAGGTTCTCCTCGGCGCTTGAAAGGGCGCTTTCGGCCATGGCAAGTTTCTCGAGAGCCTCTGTTTCCTGCTTTCTTAGCTGAGTGACTTGAAGATTTATAAGATCTTTCGCATCCTCAAGCTGAGAGCGGTAGAGGGTAGCCTCGGCTTTGGCCTTGCGAGTTTTGTTAAGTGCCTCAAAGCCATGGAATATAGGGACATTGACGACCACACCGACTCCCCAGTAGCCGTTCCAGTTCTTCTCGAAGCCGTTTTTCAGGCTGGGATTGGACATCATGTATCCTCCCATAGCCGCGACTTTCGGAAGCATGTCAGCCCTTGCCAACGCGACCTTCTTCTCATATATTCTCGACGCCAGTTCAAGGCTCCTTGTCTCAGGCCTGTCCGCATATATGTCTTCGAGGCTCTTTCCATCTTCTATTCTTGCGACAGGGATGGTCTCCTGGCCTTCATCAGCGAGCGAGATCTCCGTGTCCAAAGGAAGTCCTATCCTTTTGCATAGCAGCATCTTAGCGAGAGTGAGACCATTCTCTGACTTGATTTTCAGCATGTCCGCCTCATTGGCCTTGACCTTGACCTGAAGAGCATCGGATTCAGTTGAGACACCTTCATTCACAGCTACTTCCACATCATGCTCCATGCTGTGAAGCAACTCGGCATACGACTCGGCAAGTTTCTTTTTCCCTGCTATGGAGACAATCTGCCAATAGGCCTGGTCGACATCCACGATCGCTTCCTGATACTTCTGGTCATATCTGGCCTCTGAAAGCTGCTCGGCCAATTTGGCGATCCTGTTGGCGGTCACGATTTTTCCACCCATGAATATGGGTTGCTGGACGGTGACGCCACCGATTATTATATTATCCAGATCCGGATGAAGCGCGTCATCGATCTCCTCTCCGATCGCATTGATGGTGCCGGATAAGTCAGTTGTCTGCAATTTCCCGATAACTGTCTGAAGGAGAGGATCTTGCATCAGCTGCATGTATTTCATTGCGCTGGCAGGATCTGTCGCGGCCAATTGTTGGATGTAAGTTGTCAAGTCAGCCATGACCTGCTGCTGGTATTGCTGTGACATCCCATGAATAGTCGTTCCCATTCCCCTCAAGCTAGCGGAAGTCCCGTCGCTGATGATCGAGATGTCGTTCGGGTTATGGATATATGCTCCAGTTCCGGACACATTTGGAAGGTAGTTGGCGAATGCGATCTTGCGATCGTACCCAGCCATCTCGATCTGGGTTCTTGCCTGTTGAAGCTCGCGGTCGCTTTCGATCGCCATCTCCCGACACTCTTCCAGTGTGAGGACTCTTTGCGCCATCACCCCGGTCGATGTGAGGATTGTCGCCGCGAGCATTGTGATCAGTAATTTTCTCATATCTTTTATTGTTTCTGTTTTCAAATGCGCCCCCTGATGCTACAAAGAAGTTGCCATTATGCCTATAAATTGGCTCTAAATAAGGGGTATTTGTTGTCAAAAGGTCGAATTTTTCCCATTATTGCAAATTTGTAATTCAATATTTGGTAAATTTGTTAAAGAGAACAAGGCATTTTAATAGTGGCTGTCATGAGTGAGACTTTGCAGAACATAGGACTATCCCAAATCAGGAAGTTCCTTCCATCCGGAGAGGACATACATCTTGGGGATGACTTCTTCATAATCGATATCACTGACACGAGGGACACCGGTTTCCTTAAGTATCCTTTCCGAGCGGACGCTTTTTTGGCTCTTTTCTGCCAGAAAGGCGGTTTCGAGGTGGAGATCAATCTCCGGAAATATCAGATAAATGACAATTCCCTGACAATATGCATCCCTGGTAATATTATAAAGATAGATCTTTCGTCCCTGAATAGCCGTTTGCCTGGAAGGTTTGTGGCATTCGCTGTCTCAAGGCGGTTTATCTCAGACCTCAGATTCGATTTTTCCAAGCTATTTGAGTCGAGGATGCGCTTCTTCAATGATCCTAGAATAAAGTTGGGGGAGAAGGAATTGTATTTCTGTTCCAATTACTTCCATCTCATCAGGGAAGTCATCAACTCTGGTGTGCAAGGGAATGACATGGCGGTTGAGTCGCTGGTGGTCTCTCTCCTTCATGTGCTCTCCGGTCTCATCAAGAAAAACACCAAGCTGGTGATGGAAGGCCCGGTTTCATCCCAGACCCGGCTCAACATCCTTTTCGAGCGTTTCATGTCACTCGTGTCCGAGCATCATGTTTCAGAGAGAGGTGTGGCCTTCTATGCAGACCGGCTAGGCATGACTCCGAAGTATCTTTCGCGTCTGATAAAGGATGTCAGCGGACATTCCGCCCCATATTGGATAGACTCATTCGTGATTCAGGACGCCAAAAGTATGCTGAAATACACAGATGACTCAATAAAAGAAATTGTCTATAAGTTGAATTTTGTCAGCGCCTCTGTTTTCTATAAATTTTTCAAATCCCAAACAGGCATGACTCCAAGCGAGTATCGTCGAGGGTGAGATTAAACATTTAAATCAAAAAGGTCGAAAAAGTGATTTATTTTAATAAAAATCGTTTTAAAATTTTGTTTTAAAACCTTTGGTTTTTGTTTTTTTCTTGATAAATTTGCTCTCAGACAGACAAAAGTTCTTTTTGTTGTCTATTTGTTAAGTTCGTTTTATATACAACTGGTCGGCGCTTTGGGGAAAGCGCCGACCTTTTTTATATAAAGAAATCTGAGGAAGGGGAACGGATTCCACGATTTTTTCTTAATTTTGTATAATCCACGCGATGTGACACATTGAATTAACAACAATAAAACAAATTCTGCATGGAAAAGAAAAAAACTAACATGGTGGCTATCGTGACGATGTGCTTCATCTTCGCCATGATTTCCTTCGTCACCAACATGGCCGCCCCGTTCGGCAACATCTGGGGTAACAAGTTCGAGTGGTCCAAGATGGCCGGTAACCTGATGAATTTCGCCGCTTACCTCTTCATGGGTATCCCGGCGGGTAAGATGCTCCTCAAGGTCGGTTACAAGAACACGACTCTCGCGGCTCTCGCGACCGGTTTCATCGGTATCGTCATCCAGTGGCTCTCCAGCAAGATCGGCACTGACACCTCCGCGATCATTGTCTATCTGATCGGAGCGTTTGTCTGCGGTCTCTGCGTGTGTATGCTCAACACCGTGGTAAACCCGATGCTCAACATCCTCGGCGGTGGCGGCAACAAGGGCAACCAGTACATCCAGATCGGAGGAACCCTGAACTCCTTGACCGGTACCCTCACCCCGTTGCTTGTCGGTGCCCTGATCGGTACCGTGACCGCCAACACCTCGATGTCTGATGTGGCCCCGCTGCTCTTCATCGCCATGGGTGTCTTCGCTGTCGCGTTCATCATCATCTCCCTTGTGAAGATCCCTGAGCCGGCCAAGGAGCGTAACGCCACCGTTTATGAGCACAGCGCTTGGAACTTCCGTCACTTCGTTCTCGGAGCCATCGCCATCTTCTTCTATGTCGGTATAGAGATCGGTATTCCTTCCCAGGTCAACTTCTATCTAGCCGACGCCACTGGAAGGGGCGCTTTCCCCGCCGGATTCGCCGGAGCCGCCGCTATCGGAGGCGCTATCGCCGCTATCTACTGGCTGCTTATGATGGTTGGCCGTCTGTGCAGCACCTTCATCTCCGGAAAGGTCAGCACCAGGACCCAGATGATCACGGTCAGTTCAGTGGCCATTTTGTTCGTCCTGATCGCCATCTTCATCCCCAAGACTGTCACGATCAATATGCCCGGTTACAGCGCTGCCGACGGATTCAAGATGTTCGAAGTTCCGCTCAGCTGCCTGTTCCTCGTTCTTTGCGGTCTCTGCACCTCTCTGATGTGGGGAGCTATCTTCAACCTTGCGGTTGAGGGACTCGGCAAGTACACTGAGGCCGCTTCCGGAATATTCATGATGCTCGTCGTGGGTGGTGGTATCATGCCGTTCATCCAGGACTTCATCGCCAAGGGCGCCGGCTACATGAACAGCTACTGGCTCGTCATCGCCATGCTCTGCTACCTCCTCTACTACGCCCTTATCGGCTGCAAGAACGTCAACAAAGACATCCCTGTCGACTAATCCCGGAGAGATATGGAGAATTTCGACCAGAACCTTGTTATTGGAGTCGATGTGGGTGGACAGACCTCCAAGTGTGGAATCGTCGACACCCGCGGTACCGTTATCGCCCAGACAGTCATTAGGACTGACAACCACAACACTGTGGAGCCTTATATCGCCGAACTCGCAGATGCCCTCAAGCGTCTGATCGCCGAGGTCGGAGCCGAAGGCAAAATCCGCGGTATCGGAGTCGGAGCCCCGAACGCCAATTATTACACCGGTGACATCGAGAACGCCGTCAACCTCTCTTGGGGCCGCTCGGGTTCCCTCCATTTCGCTGCCATGTTGAAGGAAGCGATGGGAGGCATTCCCGTGACCCTGACCAATGATGCCAACGCCGCCGCCATGGGTGAGATGACCTATGGAGCCGCCAGGGGCATGAAGAATTTCATCATGATCACCCTCGGTACCGGAGTCGGTAGCGGTATTGTCATCAATGGTGAGATGGTTTACGGCCATGACGGATTCGCCGGAGAGCTCGGCCACACAACGCTGGTCCGTCACAACGGCCGCTTGTGCAACTGTGGCAAGAACGGCTGCCTCGAGGCTTATTGCTCTGCCATCGGTATCGCCAGGACAGCCCGCGAGTGGTTGGACATGACCGATGAGCCTTCCCTCCTGAGAAAGCTGGACAAGATCACCGCCAAGGACATCTACGAGGCCGCCAAGGAAGGTGACGCTCTCGCCCTCAGGCTCTTCGACTACACCGGCACCCTGCTCGGAATGGCATTCGCCGATTTCATCGAGTTTTCCGCTCCTGAGGCGATCGTCCTCTTCGGCGGAATGGCCAAGAGCAAGGAATTCCTCACCGAACCCATTGAGAGGTCGATGAACGCCAATGTCCTGCCTCTGTGGAGAGGTAAGGTCAAACTGGTTTATTCAGCTTTGAAGGAGTCCGACGCGGCCATCCTCGGAGCGTCCGCTCTGGCTTGGTAAGGGATTAAGACAGAACTTCTTTGAGATATTGGCCGGTGACCGAGTTCGGGTTGCCGGCCAATTCTTCTGGTGTGCCCTGGGCGACTATCCTTCCGCCTCCCTGGCCACCGTCTGGCCCAAGGTCGAAGATGTAGTCCACGCTCTTTAGGATGTCAAGATTGTGCTCGATTATGATCACGGTGTTGCCTTGGTCAACCAGCTCCTGGAGCACCTGCAGAAGGACTTTGATGTCCTCGAAGTGGAGACCTGTGGTCGGCTCATCCAGAATGTAGAGAGTGTTTCCGGTCGCTTTTCGGAACAGTTCAGCGGCGAGTTTCATTCTCTGGCTCTCGCCACCGGACAGGGTTACGGCACTCTGCCCCAGATGGACATATCCGAGACCGACATCCACAAGAGCCTTCAGTTTCCTCGCTATTGAAGGAATAGGCTTGAAGAACTCATAGGCCTCACTGATAGGCATTTCCAGGACATCGTTGATGTTCTTTCCCTTGTAGTGGACCGCCAAGGTGTCTTCCTTGTAACGCCTTCCCCGGCATTCGTCACATACGACATTGACCGAAGGAAGGAAATTCATTTCAATCACCTTGATTCCCGCTCCGTTGCATGCCTCGCAACGGCCTCCAGGCACATTGAAAGAGAATCTTCCGGCCTTGAAGCCCCTTACTTTGGCGTCCGGAGTGTCCTCGAAGAGGTTCCTGATGTCGCCCATGACTCCAGAGAAAGTGGCGGGGTTGGATCTCGGCGAGCGCCCGATGGGGCTCTGGTCAATCTCGATGAGTTTGTCGATATTCTTGACCCCCTCAATGGAATCGTAGGGGAGCGGATGGAGCTTCGCCCTGTGGATCTTGTTTTTGAGGATTGGCATAAGGGTCTCATTGATGAGGGATGATTTGCCGCTTCCGCTGACTCCCGCCACTCCGATGAAGCAGCCAAGAGGGAAGGTCACATCCAGATCCTTGAGGTTGTTCCCTCTAGCCCCCTTCAGGGTCAAAGTCAAGCCGTTGCCCTTGCGTCTGACTGATGGTATCCCAATCTTTCTCCGGCCTTGTAAGTAGTCCAAAGTCAATGACTTCCCGAATATGCAATGGGAAGCCGTGTCCTTGTCAAGGGAGGCCGGGATCTTCCCGTCCTCGGGGGAATATTCCATCAAGGCTTTCAGAGGTGCGTTGAGGCAGATTCTTCCTCCTTTTTCTCCTGCGCCAGGACCGACATCGACCAGCCAGTCGGCGCTCATCATGGTCTCCATGTCGTGCTCCACCACCATCACGGAGTTGCCCTCGTCCCTCAGCTCTTTGAGCGAGGCGATAAGCTTCCGGTTATCTCTCTGGTGGAGTCCGATGGAAGGCTCGTCAAGGATGTATAGCACCCCCACTAGCTTTGAGCCGATTTGGGTGGCGAGTCTGATTCTCTGGCTCTCACCTCCTGATAATGAGGCGGTTGGCCTGTCGAGGGAAAGGTAGTCGAGTCCGACATCGAGCATGAACCGCACCCTGTCATCCAGTTCTTTGAGAATGTCCCGGGCTATGTTGTTTTCCCTCTGGTTCAATTTTCCGGGGAGGGAAGACAGCCATTCTTTCAGTTCGGTCATCTCCATGGCGGCTACCTCGGAGATGGTCTTTCCGTCGATTCGGAAGCAGTTGGTCTCCTGTTTGAGACGGGTGCCATGGCAGACTGGGCAGACTATCTTCTCATCGATGTCCTCGACAATACCGTCAAAGGTGACCATTTCGGAAAGGTTTCCCTCTCCTATTCGGAACATCTCCTCGCTTCCGAATATGATGTGCGATATCGCCTCGTCAGGGATGGTCGCGATCGGATCGTAGAGGGAGAAATTGTATTTGCGCGCTACTGAGCGGATTATGGCGAACTTCCTTGTCTCACGGACTTTCCCGAGAGGAATGATCCCACCGTCGGCTATGGACAGGCTCTTGTCAGGAATGATGGTGTCGATGTTGACATCCACAATCATCCCAAGTCCCTTGCAATGAGGACAATACCCTTCGGGAGAATTGAACGAGAAAGTGTGGGGAGCAGGTTCCTGGAGGGATATTCCAGACTCCGGATCGACTAGGTGCTTGGAGAAATGTCGGAGAGTGTCGTTCCCGCTCTCCAGCATCGCTATCGAGCCTTTGCCAAGATTAAGGGCTGTCATGACTGAGTCCCTGATGCGCTTTGTGTCCCCTTCGGAAGGCTTGAGTTTGTCAACTACCAACTCGATGAAGTGGCCTTTGTAGCGGTCCAGGGCATCCATTTCGTTAAGCGGATGGATCTCCCCATCGACCCTGACCTCAGTGTAGCCCCTTTTCCTAAGCTGGTCGAAAAGCTCGCGGTAATGACCTTTCCTTCCTCTGACGAGCGGCGCGAGAAGGTAGCATTTCTTGCCTTTGTAACCCTCCATAATCAGGTCCACGATCTGCTCGTCCGTGTAGCGGACCATCTCCTTCCCGGTGACTGGTGAATAGGCCCTGGAGGCCCTCGCATATAGCAAACGTAGGAAATCGAAGATCTCGGTGATGGTTCCGACGGTCGAACGGGGATTGTTCCCGGTGGTCTTCTGCTCTATCGCGATGATAGGGCTCAGGCCGTCGATGCTCTCCACGTCGGGCTTCTCAAGGATGCCCATGAAATGCTTGGCGTAGGTTGACAAGGTGTCCATATAGCGTCTCTGCCCCTCGGCGTGGATAGTGTCAAAAGCCAGTGATGACTTGCCGCTTCCGCTCAGGCCAGTCACCACCACGAACTCGTTCCTCGGGATGTCAACGTTGACGCCGGCGAGGTTGTGAGCTCCGGCCCGGCGTATCTCTATATATTCCTTCTTGTTCTCGCTCATTATGTGCAAAGGTAGATGATTTTTAGGATTATTTAAGTAAATTTGTAGGGAATGGTCTTTTCACGGGCTTTATGGGAGCGACTGGTCATATCAACGTCAAGTCATTTCGGTTCAACCTTTTCCAGGAGAACAGCTATGTCCTCTGGAACGAGGGAGGGGATTGCGTCTTGGTGGATCCCGGTTGCTACTCTCCGAAGGAGTCCGCCGCTTTAAAGGCTTTCATCACTGACAATGGCTTGAATCCTAAGGCTATATGGCTCACCCACGGCCATTTCGACCACATTTTCGGAGTGGCTGAAATGAGCCGGGAGTATTCTTTGCCGGTGTGGATGTCTCCCGAGGACAGGTTCATTCTGGATAAAGCCGGTGAATATGCTAACGGAGTGGGACTGAAGGCTCCCGATGTCGGCTTTGAGACTAAGGAACTCGTTGATGGACAGATCCTTCGCTTCGCTCAGGATGACGCCTTCCAAGTGATCGCCACCCCTGGTCACACCCCCGGATGCGTGTGCTTTTACAGCGAGAAGGCCAAGATTCTCTTCAGCGGAGACACCCTTTTCGCCGGCGCCATCGGAAGAACCGATCTGGACGGGGGTGACTATGACAAGGAAATAGTGGGCATCATGGAGAAGCTGATGGTGCTTCCGGGAGATGTGGAAGTCTTCCCCGGCCACGGGCCCGGCACGAACATAGCCATTGAAAGGACGACAAACCCTTTCCTTCAGCCGTTTAACGAGCCTTGGGAATATGACGAGACAGATCAGAATGATATATGCATATAGGTATAGCAGGTAATATAGGCAGCGGCAAGACCACCCTCACGAGGATGCTCGCCCGGCATTACGGATGGACCCCGAAATACGAGTCCGTCACCTACAACCCGTATCTCGAGGACTACTATAAGGACATCCCAAGATGGTCGTACAACCTGGAGACATATTTCCTCGCCCAGAGGTTCAAGGATGTGCTGGAAATCTCTAAGAGTAAGGAGGTTATCATCCAGGACAGGACCCTGTACGAGGGAGTGTACATATTCGTGGCCAACAACTACGCCATGGGGAACCTCTCCAAGAGGGACTACGAGACCTACATGGACCTTTTCGGGGTGATGTCCTCGATGGCCGGGATGCCGGACCTTCTTATCTACCTTAAATGCTCGATTCCCCACCTTGTGGCCCAGATCCAGAAGAGGGGACGTGACTATGAGCAGACCATCGGGCTGGACTATCTCGCCGGCCTCAACGACCGTTACGACAAGTGGATTTCCGAATATAAAGGCAAGGTCCTCACGATTGAGACCGACAACTTGGATTTCGAGAACCGTCCCGAGGATTTTGAATACATCACGGACAAGATAGACGCGGGGCTGTACGGCCTCTTTCCAATGGAGAAATAATTAATAATCATCAAGATATGCACATCGCTATAGCAGGCAACATAGGCAGTGGCAAGACCACGCTGACCAAGATGCTGGCAGCCCATTACGGCTGGACCCCGAAGTTTGAGTCGGTTGATTTCAACCCCTACCTGGCTGATTTTTACGCCGACATGGAGCGTTGGTCATTCAACCTCCAGATATATTTCCTCAACAAGAGGTTCAAGGATGTCGTGGACATCTCCAGATGCGACGACGTGATCATCCAGGACAGGACCATTTATGAGGACGCCAGGATTTTCGCACCGAACCTCCACTCTATGGGACTCATGAGCACCAGGGATTTCGAGAACTATTCCGACCTCTTTGACCTGATGATGTCCCTGGTCAGCAAGCCCGACTTGCTGATCTATCTCCGTTCCACGATTCCCAATCTCGTGGCCCAGATCCAGAAGAGAGGGCGTGACTACGAGAGCAGCATCAGGATCGACTACCTGACCGGCCTCAACAAGCGTTATGAGGACTGGATCAAGGAATATGACGGCCACCTGCTGATCGTCAATGTGGACGAGATCAAGTTCGAGAACCGTCCCGAGGATTTCCAGAAGATAACGGACAGGATTGACGCCGAGCTCTTCGGCCTTTTCCCTGAGGTGAGGCATATCGATGAGTAGGACAGTTATTTCCATCGTTTTGGCTTTCGCCTCCATCTCGCTCCTCATGGGTTGTAGGGGCCGGGGAGGCGTGGAGCAGCCTGAAACTCCTCCCGAGCCGGTGACCGAGGTCGCTTTCGCCAAAGGGGCCGATGTCAGCTGGGCGTCTGAGATGGAGAAGCAGGGGATTGTTTTCGCAGACAGTCAAGGCAGGGTAGGCATCTATCCCGTCCTGAAGGGTACTGGAGTCAATTCCATCAGGCTTCGCGTCTGGGTCGATCCGTATGACGAAGCCCATTGGAGCGGAGTCGTTGATGTCGTGAATATGGCCAGACAGGCCTTTGAGGCTGGACTGGCTGTGATGATAGACTTTCACTATAGCGACTTTTTCGCTGATCCGGGAAGGCAGACCATCCCCGCGGCATGGTCCTCATATTCCGGTGATGTCACCAAGATTGCCGAATTTGTGGCTTCACACACCACCACCGTCCTCACGGCGCTCAAAATGACTGGAGTCACTCCGGCCTGGGTCCAGGTGGGCAATGAGACTAACAACGGTATGGTCTGGCCTGCCGGAAAGATCGATTGGGACAAGTCCGGTTCAGCTCGCTACGCTAATTACGTGAAGGTTAGTAACGCCGGTTATGACGCTGTGAAACAGGTGTTTCCGAACACGCCCGTGATAGTCCATATCGCTAACGCCTACAGCGCCGGTGAATACGATTGCTGGTTCTTCAAGGAGTTCAAGGAAGCGGGCGGCAAGTTCGATATTATCGGACTCTCGCATTATCCTATGACCAATAGCGAGAAGTCATACACAGAGATGAACAAGCTTGCTGTCGAGAGCATTAAGGCGCTCTCGGCCAAGTTCTCCTGCAAAGTGATGGTATGTGAGGTTGGTGTCAAGCCCTCCGCCTCAGAGGGAGCCAATTGCATTAAGAACTTCATGAATTCCGCCAGAGGCCTCGGCGGGAGTGTCTGTGCTGGGGTTTTCTATTGGGAACCGGAAGTGGACGGGAAATGGAAACCCGCGATCTACAGCGTCCCGGGGCTTGTATGCAATGGCTGGTCAGCCTACGACATGGGGGCTTTTTATAGCGAAGGGGCGATTTTTTCTCCTATTTCGACAATAATGTCTAACTTCGCGAACTGATTTTATTGACGAACGATAACAAGTTTAATGATATGAAAAGAGTTTTATTTTACCTGGTGGCTGCCGGGGCGCTGCTCGCTTGTGCGTCCTGCGCCAAAAAGAACACAATCTCCGGCCAGCTTGAAGGCCTTGGTGATTCACTTAAGGTCGAAGTGTACGACTTGATCAAATCACGTGATCAGGTTACCTCTATGATTGTTCCTGTGGTTGACGGCAAGATCGCCTGTGACTACAAGGATTCCGTTGTCAGGGGACTTATCCTGTCCGATCCTTCCAACCCCGCCGTAAGGGCTTCTATCATCTATGTTCCCGGTGAGAACGCGGTCATTGGCGGAAGGCTTGATTCTCTTGTTGTTCTCGGTGGTTCAGCTTTCTACAAAGACCAGAAGGCCTACAACGACCTCTGTGTGGAAGACCGCGCGAAAATCAACGAGATCATCAAGGAATACCGCGCCATCCCTGAGGATGCCGAAGACGCTGACGCCCAGCGTGAGGCGGTCAATGCCAAGTATGAGGAGATCAGCAAGCACATCGCCGCTGTGACCAAGGACTTCGTGAAAGCCAATCCTTCATCTCTGTATTCCGCCACCCTTCTGAACCAGCTTGTGGGAGAGGATGGTAAGGATGCCCTCGAGGCTCTCGAGATCATCCCTGAGAATGTCAAGGAGGGAGTGTTTAAGGAGTATATTGCCCAGGCCGCTGATCGCGCCAACAAGTCCAAAGCTCGCGCTGAGGCTGCCGAGCTGGTCAAGGACGGCATGCAGGCTCCTGATTTCACCCTTAAGAACGAGAAAGGCGAGGACTTCACGCTTTCCTCCATCTACAACACCGGCAAGTACATCATCCTCGATTTCTGGGGCGAGTGGTGCTATTGGTGCAAGAAGGGTATTCCGGACATGAAGCAGCTCTACAAGGATGCCAAGGGCAAGATCGAGATCTTGAGCATTGATTGTGGCGACACTGAGGAAGTCTGGAAGAACGCGATCGTGGAGCATGAGCTTCCTTGGCTCCATGTTTACAACCCTGGTGAGGGGGTCGCTGACCTGGCCGTCACCTACGCCATCCAGGGCTATCCCACCAAGCTCATCCTCAATCCTGACGGTACCATCAACAAGACCATCGTCGGCGAGGATCCCGAGTTCTATGACTATGTCAAGAGCTTGATTAAGAAATAAATCAGCCGATTATAGCGCCGTTTGAGACGGCTTCTGACGGGGTGACGAGACGCATTGTTCCGTCACCCTGTTTCGCCATCAGGATCATGCCTTTGGACTCGATGCCGCGGATCATCCTGGGTTTCAGGTTGGCGAGGATGCAGATCTGCTTCCCGAGCATGTCCTCCGGGGAGTAATATTCGGCTATTCCGGAAACAATGACGCGTTTATCGATACCGGTGTCGATGGTCAGCTTGAGAAGCTTGTCTGTCTTTGGAACCCGCTCAGCCTCAAGGACTGTGGCGGTGCGGATGTCCATGGTTCCGAAGTCCTCGAAGGTGACCTCGGGCTTCTGCGGCTCGACCTTGTGGGCGGCTTCCTTGGCCTCGGCGGCCTTTGCGGCGGCTTCGTTGGCTTCCTTGGTGGCGTTCAGTTTGGCGATCTGGGCGTCGATGACGTTGTCCTCGATCTTGCTGAACAGCAGGACCGCCTCTCCAAGCTCATGTCCGATCGGCAGGATGTCCCCTCGACCCAAATCGTCCCAAGTCAGCACCGGCCCTTCGACGGTCTCAGGGGCCGGGTCGGCCGGAGCAGCCGTCGAGCTTAGGCCGTACTCAGCCGCAGCGCCGTCCTGAGCTTGTCGAAGGGCGAAGCGAGAATGGACTCGGCCGGGCTCGAGTGGCTGTCCGGCCGTATGCAGCGCGCGGCACTCTCCAGGCTTGAAGAAGTTCACCGTCGGCTCACCCTCGCCGGCGCGATGGTCGAAGCCGGCATCCAACCCGACCTTAAGGATTCCTCTGAGCTTCTCCGCTGAGAACGGAGTGAATGGCTCGAACGCAATGGCGAGGTTGGCGCAAATCTGAAGTGAAGTGTAGAGGATCGAGGCGGTCCTGTCCATATCAGTCTTGGCGACTTTCCAAGGCTCGGTGTCGGAGATGTACTTGTTTCCGATACGGGCGATGCCCATTGCGTCTTTCAAGGCCTCGCGGAAATGGAATCCCTCGAGATTGGACTCAAGGCTGCGGCGAAGCTCGGGAATCTGCGCGAGAGTCTCAGCGTCAATGGCTTCCGGCTTCAGGTTCGCCGGCACCTTTCCTCCGAAATATTTCTGGGTCAAGACGACCGCCCTGTTCACGAAATTGCCGAATATCGCCACAAGCTCGCTATTGTTCCTTTGCTGGAAGTCCTTCCATGTGAAGTCGTTATCCTTGGTCTCGGGAGCATTAGCACAGAGAACATAGCGGAGCGTGTCCTCCTGTCCGGGGAAATCATCGACATATTCATTGAGCCAAACAGCCCAGTTGCGGGAGGTCGAGATTTTGTCGCTCTCGAGGTTGAGGAACTCGTTTGAAGGGACGTTGTCCGGAAGGATGTAGTTCTCGCGGGCCTTCAGCATCGAAGGGAAGACGATGCAATGGAAAACAATGTTGTCCTTGCCGATGAAATGAATAAGGCGGGTGTCCTCATCCTTCCACCATTTCTCCCAACTCTGCGGCAGAAGCTCTTGAGTATTAGAGATATAGCCTATCGGAGCGTCGAACCAGACGTAGAGTACCTTGCCCTCGGCTCCCTCGACGGGAACGGGGACGCCCCAGTCGAGATCACGGCTGACGGCCCTTGGTTGAAGCCCGCCGTCCAACCATGACTTGCACTGGCCATAGACATTGGACCTCCACTCCTTGTGGTTCTCGAGAATCCATTCACGGAGCCAAGGCTCGTACTGGTCCAGAGGTAGATACCAGTGGGTGGTCTTTTTCTTTATCGGCTCCGCGCCGCTGAGTTTGGACTTCGGGTTGAGGAGTTCCTCAGGGCTGAGGGTGCTTCCGCACTTCTCGCACTGGTCGCCATAGGCGTTCGGGTTGCCGCATTTTGGGCAGGTGCCGACTATGTACCTGTCGGCCAGGAAGGTCTTGGCCTCAGGGTCGTAGTACTGCTCGCTTTCCTTGGTGATGAACTTGCCCTTGTCGTAGAGCTCACGGAAGAACTCAGAGGCGTTCTTGTGATGGACCTTGGAGGTGGTGCGGGAATATATGTCGAAATTGATTCCCAGCCTCATGAATGAGTCCTTGATGATGCCGTGGTATTTGTCCACGATGTCCTGCGGGGTCACTCCGTTGGCCCTGGCCTTGATGGTGATCGGAACTCCGTGCTCGTCTGAGCCGCAGATGAACAGGACATCCTCGCCCTTCATCCTCTTGTATCTCACGAATATGTCGGCAGGCACATAGACTCCGGCCAGATGGCCGATATGCACGGGGCCGTTGGCGTACGGCAACGCGCAGGTCACAAGCGTTCTCTTGAAATTCTTCTCCATAAACATTGATGTATAGACTCGCAAAGTTAGCAAATTCCTCGGTATGTTCCGCAAGGAATGTTATTTGCAGGGTTTTGAGACCGTAATTTATGAATATGGAATGAAATATCGTATATTATTGGCGGCTTTAGCGTTGGTCCTTTTGTCTGTCTCCGCATCCGCCCAGAACAAATCCCGGAACTTGGATAACCTTTCCGAAGACTTTGGCTTCTATGCCGGAGCCTATGTGCCTATGTACAAGGGACAAGGGTCTGATGTCGTGTACGGCGTCACATATGGTCATTTCAATTCTTCCGGGCTGGGTTTCCGGACGGGGCTCCAATTCGTTCCACGTGTCGCTGAGGTGGATAATTCTTTCGGGATTCCTGTGGCTTTCTCTTACCGCACTCCTGCCAGAAGCACAAACGGACGGGTGAGGAGTGGTGCTATCGCTGCTGGGGAAACATTTGGTTATGAGGCGATTATGGGATATTCCAATCCGCTGCGGGGAGCCCTTGCCGCATTCGTCGCCAACTTGTTCAGCCAGGCCGAGTTCTTCGCCGGAGTTACCCCGGGGCTGGTTTTTGGGGAGAACTCCAATGTTGAGACGGCTTATTGGGGATCCGGCACGTCATATCAACAGAACTCCTGGACTGAGAAAAAAGGGGACTTTTTAATGACTCTGGACGCCGGGGCTTGCGCCAATTACAGGATCTGGCGTTTTGACCTTAAGCTCAGTCCCGCTGTCCATTACAACCTCACCAGAAACTATATCTCCCACACCGAGACCTTTCAACGGGAAGACGGAACGTGTGATGTGAATGTGACCGTTTCAGACAAGCCCCTCCGCTGGTTCTTCTCCATGACCGCCGGCATGTCGTTCAGGTTTTGATGTTATTTCTCCCTCCCTAGGCGGACTTTGACGGTTTTGATGGCTTTGCGGATGGTGACTAGCTTCCGCATAATCTCCACTTCACGGTCTTGGTCTTGGATGGTTTGGGCTTTCTTGAGTTCTTCTTTCAGGGAGCGCTCCGTGTCTTCGAGGCGGCAGGCATGAAAGACAAGGATCGACTTGGGAACATACTTGGTAAGCCATGAGCCCTTGGACATCATAGCGTCCCGTAAACCTTTTATAGTCAAATCATAGCGTTCGTCGGTCGAGAGCTGGGCCGCGACAAAAGCGATGGCCCTGTCCGCTCCGTCCAGCAGTCGCTTGACAATCTCGTCTTGAGAAAGCCCCTCATCATAGGCGTCCGAATAGGATTCGTAGGTCTTTTTATAGACAGAGTTGGCGAACTCGATACCGTCAGCATCAAGGGCTTGCCGGATGAATTCAAAAACAGTCAGTGATTCTTCTCCGTCTCCGGAATAGAATTCCGAGTCGCTTTGGAACTCAAGGAGGGTGGTGCCGTTGGCGAGGATGAAGTTCAGCAGATCCCGCTCCGCTCTAGCCATTATCGGATTCTCTTCCAAGGTGGATAAGTCATCATTTGCCGGACGACTCTCCGGGCCACGCGAAAGTTCTGATACGGCCGGAGCGGCCTCCGGGCTTAGGCCGTACTCAGCCGCAGCGCCGTCCTGAGCTTGTCGAAGGGCGGAGCGAGAATGGACGCGGCCGGGCCCGGACGGCCGTCCGGCCAAGGCTTCACCGGACGAGAGAAACTTCGCCCTGGTGGCACTGACTCGCTCTTCAAGAGCAGCCCGACGGATGTCGAACTTCCTGCTCATGAAATCAATATAAGTCTCCCTCTTGATCGCGTCAGGAATAACCGCGATTGTGTCCGCGATGTCATTGATGACAGAAGCGCGTTTAAGAGGGTCGTTCCCCGCGTCCCGCATCAGCAGTGACCCCTTGAAGTCCACGAAGTCCTTCTCATTCCTGGATATGAAATCCTCCACCTCCTCAAGAGTGTGCTTCCTAGCATATGAGTCCGGATCGTCCCCATCGGGAATCAATATGACCTTTACATCCAAGCCCTCTTTTAGGAACATGTCTATTCCCCTCAAAGCGGCTTTCACGCCGGCCTCGTCGCCGTCGTACATTATCGTGACATTGCGGGTGAACCTTCTGATCAGGCGTATCTGTCCTTCCGTCAATGCGGTACCGCTGGAAGCCACCACATTGGTGATTCCGAGCTGGTGCATGGAAAGCACATCGAGGTAGCCTTCAACAAGGAAACACTTGTCGTTCTTGGCCATGTCGTTTTTCGCGAACCATATTCCGTACAGGGACTGGTTCTTGACATATATGGCGCTTTCCTTTGAGTTGACATATTTCGCGTATGGTCTTCCTTCCTCTTTTGCCTTCAGTGTCCTGGCGCCGAAACCGATAATCCTTCCGCTAACCGAATGGATGGGGAAGGTGACCCTCTCCACAAACCTATCATGTAGCTCTGGCTTGTCATCGTACTTGGCGCAGAGGCCTGTCTCCAGGAGATATTCATCCTTGTACCCCTTCTCCTTAGCGGCATCAGTGAATGAGTGCCGGTCGGACGGAGCCCAACCCAGACCATATTTGCGAATGGTCTCATCTTCCAGGCCCCTTGTGTGGAAATAGTTGAGTCCCACGGCTTTACCTTCTCCGCCCTCGAGTTGTTTCTGGAAGAAGTTCTCAGCGAATTCGGACACGAGATAAAGGCTCTCGTTCCTTTGGCGGGCCGCAAGATCCTCGGCGCTTTCCTCTTCCTCAACCACCTCGATGTTATATTTCTTGGCCAGATAGCGGAGAGCGTCCGGGTAGGACATGTGCTCGTGGTCCATGACGAAACCCACAGCGGATCCGCCTTTGTGGCAACCGAAGCAATAATATATTCCCCTGGCGGGGACGACATGGAATGAAGGGGTCTTCTCATTGTGGAAAGGACAACAACCCCACCAATCGGCTCCACGCTTGCGCAGGGAGACGAAGTCCGCCACCACTTCCTCGATCCGCGCGGTGTCGAGGATTTTCTGTATCGTGTCCTGTGGAATCATTGTCTAGTCCAAGTCTTCCTGGTATTCCTGCTCATCCACTTTCTCGTAGCTTACCTCCTTGGCGTCGGTCAGGTCGGAAGATCCGATTTCCGGCGCGTTAGGGTTGGTCGCTGCGGCCGTGCGTCTGATCTCAAACTCCTCTTTGGCTTTGCTCATCTTGAACATGGAGATGATCTCCGCGACTCCATACACTAGGAGAAAACATCCAGCGATGACGCTCATCACATTGATAGCGAATGGATTAAAAAGAAGGAACGCTCCTCCTACAATGGCGCAGATGGAAAGGATCAAGGAAGAGAATCCCGCTCCGAGGAGGCTCATGGCTCCAGCAAGCACAAGCAGCTGAAGGCCCCCCAACAAGATTAGGATAATGCCTATCGCATAGACAATCACCCCGACAATCCACTGCGGGTTGAAGAACAGCAGCAGACCAAGCGCCAGATCCAATCCCGCATTGACCAGAAGTAGCTGATAGACACCGTTTTCCTTGCTCTTGATGAGCCCATAAATCAACGAAGCCACACCGGCGAGAACGAGCAGGATGGCTATGATTTTTACCACGTTGGTCGGGGCATTGCCCCCGAAGACCATCACGAGGCCGATTCCTATAGCGGCGGCCGCCCTAGTGATGCTGTCAAATTTGGTTTTGTATCCGAGAGTAATCATAAACACAAAATTAATAAAAAATAGCTATATTCGTAATATGTTTTTCGACACTCACAATCATAGCCAGTTTTCTTTCGATGGGGGAGGGACCACCGTCGGGAAGAGCGTCCAGGCGGCGATCGATAAAGGCTTCGGAGGAATATGTTTCACGGACCACTGCGACTATTTCGTCCCGAAAATGAAGGCGGATTTCGAGCCCATCGTGTGCGAGGTTTTCGATGCCGCCGCCCAGCAAGCGGAGATTGACCGCGTGTCGGCGCTCGTGGCGGATGGGGCTTTCGGACGTTCCGCGAAGAAGTTCAAGGTGCTGAAAGGAGTGGAGATAGGCCTCTATGAGGATTGCAGGGAGTTGAACCGCAATTTTGTCTCTGCCCGCCAGTTCGACCAGGTCATAGCCTCGGTGCATTACCTCGAGGACACCGATCCGTATTTCGGCCCTTATTATAAGGGTAAGAATTGGAAGGAGGCTTATGGGCGCTATCTCGAGACTCTTTTGAAAGAGATGAAGCGCCTTGGAGATTTCGACATAATGGGACACTTCGATTACGTTGTCCGCTATGCTCCCTATCCTAAGGAAAGCATCCTTTACAGGGATTTCCCCGGATTGATTGATGAGATACTGAAGTATTTGATAGAGAATGGGAAAGGTCTGGAGGTTAACACGAAGACTTACAGGCAGTACGGCTTGAGGACCCCCCAACTTGACCGTGACATATTGATCCGTTACATGGAGCTTGGCGGAGACATAATCTGCCTAGGGTCGGATTCCCACAAGGCAGAGCAGGTGGGATTCAAGTTCGACTATTTCGCGCAGTACATCAAGATGTTCGGCTTCCGCAGGCTTGGGCATTTCGAGAACCGGAAGCTCAAGATGGTGACTATCTGAGGTTTACGAAGCCACTTCACAAAGGAATTTCAGTCTGACAAGCCGGATCTCCATCTCTTCATAGTCAGGTCCGAGCGCCTGTTTCGCCTCTTCAACTGAGTCGGATGTCGCCTCGTTTTTGAAATAATCGAAGATGTCGTCCACGATGTCTTCATCGATCTCTTGCCGGATGTAGTAGTTGAGGTCCAGTTTTGTTCCGGTCGAGACTATGCCCTCAATGTCTTCGATCAGTTTTTCCATCTCCATACCTCTTGCCGCCGCGATGTCCTCGAGGGCAAGCTTGCGGTCTACGCTCTGGATTATGTAGATCTTGTCGGCTGATCTTGCAGGGGCTGACTTGACTATGAATTCGGCTGGCCTTGTGATGTCATTCTCTTCCACATAGGCCTTGATGAGGTCGATGAACTCCTTGCCGTATTTTCTGGCCTTGCCCTCACCAACTCCTTGACAACTATGCAGTTCATTGAAGGAGATGGGGTAGATGATGGACATGTCTTCCAGGGCTGGATCTCCGAATATGATCCAAGGTTGGAGGTTGAGCCGCTTGGACATGTCCTTCCTGAGGTTCTTGAGCATCGACAGCAGGACAGGGTCTCCTCCGCCTCCCCGCATCGCTGCTTTGTCGGCCGCGGCATCTTCCTCATCTTCCTCTACTTCTTTCTTAGTGAGCACCTTCTCTTCCACAAGGCGGATCTCCCACGGGTCCGTGTAAAACTCTTCACCCTTCTCTGTCACATAGATCCTTCCATAGGATTCGATCTCCTTGCCGAGCAGGTGGAGTAGCAATCCTTGATGGATGGCGGCGCTCCAGAAACGGTCGCTATGGTTTTTGCCTTCCCCGAACAGGGGGAGAGTGTCGTGCTGATAGGACTTTACCATCGCGTTAGCCTGTCCGGAGAGCACCATGGCCAGATGCTCGATCTTGAAGTGTTCGGGAAGTGACTTGATCAGCCTTATGACAAGTTGCATCTCCTTGCGTCCGTCAAATGTAGGCTTGGGGTGGAGGCAGTTGTCGCAGACACCGCAATTGTCTTTCGGATAGTCTTCGCCGAAGTAGTTGAGCAGCATCTTCCTGCGGCATTGGCTAGTCTCGGCGTAAGCCACCGTCTCCATCAGCAGTTGCCTGCCTATCTCTTGCTCGGAAATAGGCTTCCCGAGCATGAACTTCTCCAGTTTCTGAATATCTTTATAACTGTAGTAGGTGATGCAGTCGGCCCCCTCGCCGTCTCTGCCGGCCCTACCAGTCTCCTGGTAATATCCTTCTATGCTCTTCGGGATGTCGTAGTGGATCACGAATCTTACATCCGGCTTGTCGATTCCCATACCGAAAGCGATGGTGGCCACGATCACATCAACATCTTCCATGAGGAACCGGTCCTGGTTCTCAGCCCTTGTCTTGGCATCCAGTCCGGCATGGTAGGGCAGGGCCTTGATACCGTTGATATTCAATAGGTTGGAAGTCTCTTCCACTTTCTTCCTGCTAAGACAGTAGATTATTCCCGACTTGCCTGGATGCTGGTGGATGTAGCGGATGATGTCTTTCTCGGCGTTGACTTTATCACGTACCTCGTAATACAAGTTTGGCCGGTTGAACGACGATTTGAACACCGTGGCGTCCATGATGCCGAGGTTCTTCTGGATGTCGCTCTGGACTTTAGGGGTGGCTGTCGCGGTAAGGGCTATCACCGGAGCCCTTCCGATAGTCTGGATCATGTCCCTGATACGGCGGTATTCCGGCCGGAAATCATGTCCCCACTCGGAAATGCAGTGAGCCTCGTCAACGGCATAGAATGAGATATGCACGTCCTTCAGGAGCTCGATGTTCTCATCTTTGGTAAGAGACTCCGGAGCCACATAGAGCAACTTGGTCACACCGGAGAGCACATCATTCTTAACCTCTTGTATCTGAGCCTTTCCGAGGGAAGAATTGAGGAAATGGGCGATGCCGAGCTGCTCCTCCTCGAACCCTCTGATGACATCGACCTGGTTCTTCATCAGGGCGATCAGGGGCGATATGACAATCGCTGTCCCTGGCATCACAAGGGCAGGCAGCTGGAAGCAAAGAGACTTTCCTCCACCTGTGGGCATTAGCACGAATGTGTCCTTGCCCTCGATCAGGTTGCGGATAATGGCCTCTTGATCCCCCTTGAAAGAGTCGTAACCAAAGAAGGTTTTCAGTTTCGAATTGAGTATGGCGGAATCGATCTCCATGTCCGATGTGGTTTTCTTCTAAATATAGTCAAAGTTTTCTTAATAGGCAAGCCAAATCGTCATTAATGGTGCTAATGTCAATTATTTTTGCGATATTCGCGGGGCTTTTGGGACACTTTGCGTCCAATAGATTAGTTTTTTAGTACAAGTAACAATATACACAAAATGAAAGCATTAAAGTATTTCGCGGTAGCGGCTGTCATTTTCTCAGTCGTCGCATGTAACTCCAGCAAGCCCGCTGGTGTGGCCAAGGACCTTGTCCCTACCAAGGGTGAGATCGACACTATCAGCTATCTCGTCGGAATCAATTTCGGTTCCTTCATCAAGGGCTACAATCTCGGTGACCTCAATTTCACGGAGATCAAGAAGGGTATCGATGATTTCGTCAACTCTAAGGGAAACCAGCGTGACTCCAACTTCGTCAAGCAGTTCAAGATCAATCCTGAGGTTATGAACATGGCGATGCAGTCCTTCATCGAGAAGAGGGCCGCTTACACGGGAGCGATCAACAAGGCTGAGCAGGCCAAGTACTTCGACGAGGTCAAGAAGATGCCTGGTGTCGAGTCTTCCGAGTCTGGTCTTTGCTATCTTATCAAAGAGCCCGGTAGTGACGTCAAGCCCGGTCCTCAGGACACTGTTTATGTTCACTACAAGCTTTCCTTGAAGGATGGTACTGTGATTGAGGAAGTTCCGGAAGGAGAAGATCCTGTCATGTTGACTCTCAACAGGGTCATCCCTGGTTGGACCGAGGGTCTCCAGCTCCTTGGCGAGGGCGGCAAGGCCACCCTTTATGTTCCCGCTGAGCTTGGTTATGGCGAGCGTGGATCCAATGCCATCGAGCCTAACACTCCGCTGGTGTTCGACATCACCTTGGATTCCGTCAAGCCTTACGTTGAGCCCGTAACTGAGTAATCCGATGCCAGCTTTAGAGTTAGAAGGCAAGATCACCCGCAAAGAGGCCAAGCAGAGCGGGCAGAGCGCGAGGGGCTCCTGGGTAAAGCAGGATTTCATCCTTGAGTACCAGGACGGGAATTTCCCCGCCGATGTCTGCTTCACTGCTTTTGGCAACGAAAAGGTGGCCGAATTGGACAGGTACCAGGTGGGTGACGAGGTTAAGGTGTCATTCAACCTTAGGGCCAGGGAATACAACGGACGGTGGTACAATGATGTGCGTGTCTGGCGTATTACCCCCAAGAATCAGGTCCCTGTTGCTTCGCCCGCGGCGCCGCAACCCGCTCCTCAGGCCAATTATGGCGCCATTCCTGAGCAGGCTCCAGCCCCATCTATCGAGGATATGCCCGCTGAGGAAGATGATACCAACGACCTTCCGTTCTGATAAGGCGCAGGAAAACAAGAGACCCCGTTCCTCAAGGAGCGGGGTCTTTTTGTAGGTCTTCATCGGTCTCGCCCATGATGATGACAAGATGGTCTCCTTCTTGAAGGCGCATGCTGCCATGCGGAACCAGGAACCGATCATCACGCCGGACCATCATCACCCTGATGCCGTGCGGAAGGCTGAGATCCCTAAGGGTCTCCCCTCCCATAAGATCATCCTCTGTGACAGTGTGATCCCTGAGCATTCCCATCTCCTCCGGTATCTCCATTCCGAAGGTCTCGACCTCAGGATCCTCGTCGAAACTCAGGTCAAGTTTTTTCGCCATCGTCGAGAGTGTCATTCCTTGAACGACAAGGGACAGAAGGGTTATGACGAAAACTATGTTGAACATGATGTCCGCTCCTTCAAGACCGGCTATGACCGGGTACAGAGCGAACAAGATGGGGCCGGCTCCTTTAAGTCCTACCCACGATATGAAAAATTTGGCCTTGTTCGAGATATTCTTGAAAGGGGCAAGGCAGATGAACACGCTTGCCGGCCTGGCGACGAACACCATGAACAAGCCTATGAGCAAGGCGGGGACGAAGGATAGGATCATCTGCGAAGGTCTTGCCAACAGGCCGAGCATCAAGAACATGACCAGCTGCATCAGCCATGTCATCCCGTCAAAAAACTTCAGCACGTCCTTCTTGTTTGGAATGTCCGCCTTATTGCTGATGATGATGGCTGTTATGTAGAGGGATAGCAGGCCGTTACCGTAGAGAAGCAAGGCGATTCCGTTCGCGAAAAAGCCAATGCTCAGGATCAGTATCGAGTAGAGCGAGTTGCCGGGCAACGGCACTTTTTCAAGAAGGTATTTGGCGCCGAAACCAACACAGACACCTACTGCTACTCCTACCGCGATTTGTACCGCGAGTATCCATGTGCCGGTCCAAATCATACCCCAAACTCCTGAAGCCATCTTAGCGGGACTTGTGAGAATCTGGACCATTATGATGGTGAGCACATAGGCCATAGGGTCATTACTTCCCGACTCGAACTCCAACATGGTTCCGATCCGCTCCCGCAGGTGAATCTTCTTGCCTCTAAGAATAGAGAACACAGAGGCCGAATCGGTTGAACTCATCACAGAGGCCACCAGGAGGCAGCCCACGAAAGTCGCACCTACATCCCCGACCAGATTTCTTGCCACCAGGAAGATGAACAATCCGGTCAGGAGGGAGGTGATGAACACTCCTAATGTTGACAACAATCCTCCCTGCTTCATCACTGGCTTTGTCTCTTCAAGCGATGTTTGCAATCCTCCTGTGAAAAGGATTATGGTCATGGCGAAGTGCCCGATAGACTCGGCAAGGTGATAATCTTCAAAGCGAAGACCGATACCGTCAGCTCCTGCCAGCATACCTATCAATAGGAAAAGAAGCAGGGAAGGCATGCCGAAGCGTGTCCCTATCTTAGTGAGCAGGATGGCGAAAAAGACCAGCACCGACACAAGGAGGAGCAGGTTTTTCGACAGGATGTCTACGGAGAAGACGGAAAGGAGCATCAGGCGATCTCGAACAGATTAAGGAAGCCAGTCATCATGAACACGTTACGTATGCTGGCATTGATGCTTTTGACGATTACCTTTCCACCTTTTGTGGCAGCGGCTTTGCGCAGGGATAGGAAAATCCTCAAGCCTGAGCTGGATATATATTCCAACTCCTCGCAATCCAGGATAATCGTTCCGGAAGCGTTTTCCTGGATAGGTAAAAGTGTTGCGGCCACTTCCTGGGATGCCGGGGTGTCCAAGCGGCCCTTGAACTTCACAGTTGTGATGTCCTCGTTCTTTTCAATCTTAACTTCCATTGTTTTTTCTTATTGTCTTTGTCAATGTAAGGATATTCTTGTCGTCTTCTCTCTTGTAACTGACTCTGTCCATGATTTTGCGTACAAGATGAATGCCAAGTCCGCCTATCTGACGGTCTTCCAGTCCGAGCGAGATGTCCGCTTCTGGTGTCGCGGTGGGGTCGAACTCCTGGCCAGTATCTGATATTGTGAACCTTATGGAGTCTTTGCGGGCAGATGCGTCAACCTTTATCTCACCTTCCGTGCCTTCAGGGTAAGCATATTGAATCACGTTGGCGACGGCTTCTTCCAAAGCGAGATTGATGCTTAGGGTAAGATCGGGATCAATCCCTGTCTTTTGGGCGATCATATCTATGAATTCAGTCAACCTGTCAATCTGCTTTATGTCATTGCGGAGCACAAGGCGCCATTGTGACGGGTTTTTTAAGGATTCATTGGTGAAGTGAATGAATAACATAGTCAAATCATCACTCTGGGGCGCTTCACCGACAAACTTTTCAATCGAGGCGTAAATCGTGTTCAAATGATCCTGAGGTGATCTTCTCGTATGGAGGATGGTTTCAGCCCTTTTCTCTCCGAACAGCTTATGATCAATGTTTTCCGCCTCCGTGACACCATCCGTGTACAGGAACAAGGCATCGTCGTAAATGATGTTTGTGTCCTGTTCCTGATAGTCGTAATCAGGAACGATCCCAAGAGGAAGATTGGATACGATAGGCAGTTTCTTGACCGAGTCAGTGAGGATGAATGGGGTGTTGTGGCCAGCGTTGCAATAGCGCAAATGCCCGTTCGAGAGGTCCAGGACCCCGCAGAAGAATGTCACGAAATAGTCGTTCTCATTCATGTCCGTCAGGGACTCGTTCAAGACGTTGAGAATGTGCCTGGGGCTCTTCTCGTGTGAGGACACCGCACGGAAAAGGCTTCTGGTCATGGCCATCACCAAAGAGGCTGGCACGCCCTTACCGCTTACATCTCCAATGCAGAAATACAGATGCTCGTCTTTGATGAAGAAATCATACAGGTCCCCTCCGACTTCCTTCGCCGGGACAATCGTGGCGGCAATATCTATGTCATTACGCTCCGGGAAAGGAGGGAAAGTCTTGGGAATCATGGACATCTGTATTCCTCTGGCGATTTCCAACTCCTGCTCCATCTTCTCCTCGTTCTCGGTCAGCTTTTTGTATTTTTTCTGGTTTCTGTGAGCGGCGAGCAAAATCAGGACTAGCATGAGTAACCCGATTAGCTGGAACAGCTTGATTATCCTATTGTGTTTCCGGATGTCTCCAAGTATCTGGTCATTCGGAATCACGATGGACATGGACCACCCTGTTCTCTCAATAGGAGCGAAATAGACATGGCTGAAGCTTTTCTTTCCGTGAACCTTCAGGTTGCCGCTCTTGCCGGACAGGACCGCATCGGTGAAATCCCGCATCGCGGCTGTGTCGGTGAACTGTTTAGACACTTCCTGAATGGTGTTGTGCATGACAAGGGTCTCGACGGGGGAGACCATAATCTGTCCTTCCCGGCTGAACAGCATGCTGAAGGCTTCGGGATAGATTACGACGTCGTCGAAAACGCTTTTGAGCCAGTCCAGAGAGAGGTCGGCTGTGATCACGGCGGCTATCCTGCCCTCATAATCCCTTACGGGCATCGAGAAGGTAGTCATCATTATGTCCCCTCCACCAACGTCAAGGTAAGGCTCCGACCAGAAACCTTCCTCATGGGTCAATCCTTCGATGAACCATTGCTTGGACGGGTAGTCATATTCCTCACTGGCAAGTGTCTTATGGATAATCTCTCCAGTCTCCACGTCTTTGAAAGAATACGGCGAGAACAGCGGCCTGTCCGGATAATAACCTGGCACTAAAGCCACTGTCGATCCGACAATCGAAGGATTCTCCTTCACCACATGCTCCGTGACTTTCCAGATAGTGTCTCTGATGGGAAGGCAGGCCCTGACCATCCAGATGTCGTTGTGGATCGCTGTCTCGACCTGGTTGAGGATGTTCAGGATGTCCACCTTGGCGTTCTCAAGGTTTTCTTCGGCGCGTTTGGACGCTATCTCAGTCACGCTTTTCTGGGTGAAAAAGAACTGGGCGAGAGATGTTGCTTCCAATGTGACAGCGGCGACGACCAACAAAAGCATGCCGGTCCAAAACTCCCTCCGCAGGATCTTCTTGCTTAATGAATACTGTTTATTCATATCATAGCACGGAAACTAATGCCGCCCTGAACTCAGGCATGGGGCATTTGGTGTCTCGTTCCACGATAAGAGTCTTCAGCCCGGCGTACGGACGGATCATTTCATCGATTTCATCAATCCGGCTGTTTTCGCCGAAGTAAACAGGGACAAAGGCTTCCCAGAATTTTCTCGCCAGGGATTTGGGCATATGGAAGGTCTCCTGGATGAAATCCTCGCCACTAAGATTGCAGCAAAGGTAAACCATTCCCAAATCGAACAAGTGGTTCCCGTAGCAGAAATCCCCGAGGTCGATAAAGTAACGCTTGTCCCCGGCGAATATCGCGTTGCTGAACTGAAGGTCTCCGTGGATGGCGGTGTCCTCGTCCGGGGTGTCTTCTATGAATCGCCCTAATCTCTCCTTCTCTGCCGAAGTGAAGAAAGGATTCTCCTTAAGAAGACGGAAGTACCTGTCTTTCACGTTCTCAAACATGGAAGTGTCCACATGGACCGAGTGGAGCTGGAGACACATCTGAGCGAATTCCGAGGCATATTTACCGAATTCTTCAGGGTTGTCCCCGACGGCTCTCGAATAGGACTTTTTCCCTAAAACTCTCTGAAAACGAATGCCGTAACGGCCGTCCTCGGTCACCACATACTCGCCAGGTTCAGGAGTCGGAATGCCAAGGTCGTAAACTTTCCTCGCCAGAGTCATCTCATCCAGCGGTTGCTGGATCTTGCCAGGGAAATACAATTTCAGCATCACGGAAGGATCGGTCTTGTGGTCGTAACTTTCCCCATTGAAGCCACCTCCGCTCAGGATGTAATCGTCCAAGGATATTTTTATCGCTTCCATTATTTTTCTCCGAATACTTTATTCACCAAATGTTCAAACTCTTCAAAAGCCGCTGTTCCCTCAAGCGGGCGGAAAGCCTCAAGAAGCGAGCGGTAACGCCACTCGTGATCGCTTCTGTCCTTGGCGTGGAACATGTCCCAGATCTTGTCGCCGATCTTGTCATGATCCCTGGCTATCGCCCTCATATTCGATAACTTATCTCCGAGCGCCACGATTTTGACATCTCGTGGTGCTTTCGTGAGGAGGTCTATTCCGGCTTGTTTGCGGGCCCTCCAACTCTCCTCTTCACTGACTCCCTCCATGATCTTGTCGCTCTCGGCCGCCACCAAGTCGGCGATCCTGTCCCCGAGTTCCTCCCTTATCAGATCCACGGTCACATCCGTGTCTTCCACGGTGTCGTGAAGGGCAGCCGCGGCGAGGAGCTCCTGGTCGGCTGTCATGGAGGCGACAATCTCCATCGCCTCCATCGGATGGACTATGTAAGGGAAACCCTTCCCTCTGCGTTCCGTTCCGGAATGGGCTTTGACAGCGAAGATTATCGCCTTGTCGAGCAGGGATGTGTCAAGCGGATTGTTTGCCATGTCACTGATTCATAAAAGGAAGGTCTTTAGCTTGCTCAAGCAACAGCTCGGCTAGAGAGTCATTGCTTTCGGATTGTCCATTCAGGACATCGAACATCAATCTTATTCCGGCCTTGCCGCTGCCTTGCTTGAGCAGATAAGCGATGCAAAGGTCCTGTGGGCCTATGGAAGAGGCCACAATGTCCAGATCGGTAAGTCCAATCTGGTAAGTGGCGATCTGGAAAGCGCCTTCCGAATATTCCTTCACAATCCTGGACACATCTCCGAGAGTCTTGCACCCGAAGCCTTTGAATATGGGAAGGAACGGCATGAGTGGCACCTCATGGATCTCCGCCTGGTTGACTGACGCTATCCTCTTGTTAAGTCTGTTGAACGGTCCCAGCTCCAAGTAGCTGCGGAATGTCTCGCCATCAAGCGGAACTTCGTCCAGATTACCAGAAGCCACAAGGGCTTGTACCCTTCTGCGGTAGTCTGTCAACTCAACCCTGATCTTGCTGAACTCGTCATCAATGAGTTCCAGCATTCCCGCGAGGCGGTTGATAGAGCGCAGGTATTGCCGTGGAACCTCTACCCCGCTCTTGTAGCCGGTGTCGTGATTCAGGTTCGCCCAGGCATGTTGGAGGAGGGTTCTCATCTGGATCTCGAATCTGTAGGGATATTCCGGCATCGAGCAGATATAGTGAAGGGAGAGGTAACCGAAAGAGTCAATCTCAAGTATCTTCCGTTTATCGACCGAATTCTCCCAATCCACGGTGAACAACCTTTCCACAGCTGAGGCGACTTTGTCAACATCATCAATGTAGAAAGTGATTACCCTTAACCCGAGGATGTCAGTTATGTCTTTGAGACTGTGATATTTGCTGCCTTTGAGCTCCAACTTGCCCCTCAAGGATGACTCCGTCTTGACGCGTGACTCCACCGCGGCGACCAACAGACCTATCTCGGAGAGCATGCCTTTCAGCTTACCGAGGACTTCAGTCTCCATCTTCTGAAGCAACGGCAAATTGTCTTTGTATTCAAGGACAATGGCTTCGCAATGGGGATCTAATTTCGTTGTTTTTGTCATGACCGGAGATAATACCTTAAAACACAAAAATAAAAAAATATTTTATCAATCAAACGCTTCCATCCATCTGACCAAACCGTCTCTTCTCCACCATGTCATCTGCTTCTTGGCATAGTGCCTGGTGTTTCGCTGGATAAGTCTTATCGCCTCATCGAGAGGATATTTTCCGTCGATATATTCGAACATCTCTTTATAGCCTACCGTCTGGAGCGCCTGACAGTCCCTGAAAGGCAGTAGCGACCGGACTTCATCCTCAAGACCATCGCTGATCATCTTCAGCACCCTTCGGTCTATTCTTGAATACAGTTCCTCCCGTGGGCGGGAAAGGCCGATCTTTTCTATCTCGAAATCCCTTTTCTTTCCTCCGGATTTGAATGAGGACAACGGACGGCCTGAGACAAGACAGACCTCGAGCGCCCTGATCACCCTTTGGCTGTTCTTGGTGTCGATCCGGGAATATGTCAGGGGATCTTTTTCCTGAAGGTCCCTTACGAGACTCTCAATCCCTTCTGTCTCAAGTCTTTCCCACAAGGAAGCCCGGAGCGTGGGGTCCCCGTCCGGCAAGTCGTCAAGACCCTCGCAGACAGCGTCTATGTAAAACATGGAACCTCCTGTCATGATGAGTGTCTCATGTCCCTCGTCAAACAACCGGCCGATTAGAGCCAAGGCATCCCGTTCGTAGTCGCCAGCCGTGTAAGGAGCGGTGACCGGGATCGTCTGGATGAAATAATGCTTAACAGCGGCTAAAGTCTCCTTGTCGGGGACTGCCGTACCAATAGACATTTCCTTGTAAATCTGCCTGGAATCGCACGAGATTATCGGGGAGCCATATTCCAGAGCCTTACGGACGCTGAAATCGGTCTTGCCCACGGCCGTTGGCCCTAGTATCACGACGAGCCGGCGGGGCATGGCCTAGAATTCCAGTTCCTCAGAGCCGTCGAATACCTCCTTGCCGTCTTCGTCGTCATCATCCTCGTCCTCGTCGTCATCATCCTTGAGGTCCTCGCCGGATGAGCCGAGCTCAGAAAGCCAGTCCGGCTTCTGCCCGGGGAGATGGCGCTGGGAGTCAGGCAGATCCTCGAACGCGACATAACCGTTCTCGAACTCGATCGGGTTCGGTCCTTTGACATCTACCAGGACAGGCTCAGGGCCATGTCCTTCCTCCTCTGACTCGAGAGTGACAATGACGCTTTTCTTGTTGGGGACGTCATAGAAATATAAGAAAGAGGTGACTCCATTTTTCACTGTCTGCTCGACGGAGATGTTGTCCACAGTTCCCGCGCCCAGGTCGAACAGCCCATATCGGGCGACCACGGCGCCATCCTTGTCAAGCGCCTTGAACATGATGAGTTGGTCCTGATGGAATTCCATGTCGGCGCGCATCTGCTTGTGGAACTCGTAAAGAGTGGCCCCACCATCCATCCTATAGACCCTGTAGAATCCTTTGATTCCGCTGAGAGTGACTCTGAATTGATAAACCATAAAACCAAAATAGTTATTCAAAAATACAAAAAAATCCTGCCCGTTGCAAAATAATATGAAAAACATTAATTTCGTGGACTGAGAATGGATCTGCCGGACAACATCATAAAAGACTCCTACCTGAGTGTTTCTGCTCCGGCGGAGGGACTGTTCAAAGACAATGGCAGCCGTTTCATCTCGCTAGCTTATCCCGTTGAGTCAGAGGAAGAAGTGAAGGACATCGTGGCTGATCTTAAGAAGAAATACCATGATGCCCGCCACCATTGTTACGCCTATCGCCTTGGCTATCTGGGCGACAAGTTCAGGGCCAATGACGATGGCGAGCCTTCCGGTTCTGCCGGACGTCCGATTCTCGGGCAGATCGACTCCCGCGGCTTAAGCGACACCTTGGTTGTGGTGGTGCGTTATTTCGGTGGGATCAAGCTGGGCATTCCTGGTTTGATCCGCGCATATAAGACCTCAACCGCCGATGCTTTGGACAAAGCCGGATCCGTCGGCAAGATCGCTGGGAGGTGGTTCAATGTCAATTTCGGGTACGAGGAGATGAACAAGGTGATGAAAGTCCTGAAAGACATGGATCTGAAGCAGAAGGACCAGGACTTCGGGACCACCTGTTCTCTCAAGTCTTGGGTACGACTCTCCCAGGTGGAGGATTTCTTGAAGAGGCTCTCGGGGATCTCGGGTCTCATTGTGGAAGACATTCAGTAATAAGTAGATAATATGCCTAAAAGTTTAATTTCAATCCAGGATTTCAGCAAGGAGGAAATACTTCATATTCTGGATATGGCCGCTCTGTTCGAAAAAGACCGGGAGCGGAGTTTCCTCTCCGGAAAGGTTGTGGCTTGCCTGTTCTTTGAGCCGTCCACCAGGACCAGGCTCTCTTTTGAGGCGGCCATCAACAGGCTTGGAGCGCGGGTGATCGGTTTTCCTGACAACCGCAACACCAGCCAGACAAAGGGAGAGACTTTGGAAGACACGATCAAGATTGTCTCCAACTATGTTGACCTTATTGTCATGCGTCATCCGATGGCAGGGGCTGCCGACATCGCCGCGTCTGTCGCCTCTGTGCCGGTGGTCAATGCTGGGGACGGGGCGAACCAGCATCCTAGCCAGACACTTCTCGACCTCTATGCCATAAGGAAGACCCAAGGCAGGCTTGAAGGATTGGATATCAACATGGTAGGAGACCTTAAATATGGCCGCGCCGTCCACTCTCTTGTGGATGCGTTGAGGCATTTCAACCCGAGATTCACCTTCACCGCTCCTGAGGAACTTGAGATGCCCAGGAAATATATCGAGATGCTGGACAAGGACGCTATCCCCTATAAGCAAGTCTCCAGGATCGAGGATGGCTTGTGTGATTGCGACATCCTTTACATGACCCGTGTCCAGCAGGAAAGATTCCCTGATTTGTCTGAATATGAGAAGGTCAAGGATGTCTATCGGTTGACCGCCTCGATGCTTGAAGGAGTAAGGCCGGGGATGAAGATAATGCACCCCCTGCCCAGGGTCGGTGAGATCGCCGAGGATGTCGATTCGACTCCTTATGCCTATTATTTCCAGCAGGCCGGCGGCGGAATGTATGTCCGCATGGCAATTATTTCATATTTGTTGGGTTATTCGTTTTAAATTGCCTATCTTTATCCCCGATTTGGTTTTGATTCCTAATCGAAATTATAATAACGCTTAATAATTGAAATTGAAAATGAAAAAGGTCCATGTTTTCAACGCCGGGCCCTGCCTGCTCCCGCAGGTGGCCATCGACAACGCCATTGAGGCTCTGAAAGACTTCAAAGGCACAGGAGTGTCCGTTCTCAGCATCTCTCACCGCACAAAGGAGTGGGATGAGACTATGGATGAGTGCCGAGCCCTCTGGAGGGAACTCCTTCACATTCCCGACACCCATGAGGTCGTTTTCCTTGGCGGTGGCGCCTCACTGCAGTTCCTCTATGTCGCGATGAACTATCTCGAGAAGAAGGCCGCCTATCTGGAGACCGGAGTCTGGGCCAAGAAGGCTCTTAAGGAGGCCAAGGGGATTGGCGACGCCTATGCCCTCGCCAGCTCCGCCGACAAGAACTATTCTTATATTCCCAAAGGCTACGAGATCCCGACCGACATCGACTACTTCCATATCACGACCAACAACACCATCTACGGCACTGAGATCAAGGAAGACATCGACTGCCCTGTCCCCCTCATCGCTGACATGAGCTCCGACATCATGAGCCGCCCGGTGGACGTGTCCAAATACGATCTCATCTACGGTGGCGCCCAGAAGAACGTCGGCCCCGCCGGTGTGATCTTCGCCATCATCAAGAAGGACTCCCTCGGCAGGGTTTCCAGATACATCCCCACGATGCTTGACTATCGCACCCACATTGACAAACTCTCCATGTTCAACACCCCTCCCGTGTTCTCTATCTTCATGATGAACGAGACCCTGAAATGGCTCAAGGGCATCGGTGGAGTTGAGGCCATCCACAAAATCGACACGGAGAAGGCTAACCTCCTCTACGGCGAGATCGACCGCAACCCTCTGTTTGTCGGCACCGCGGCCAAGGAGGATCGTTCCATCATGAATGTCTGCTTCGTCATGGCTCCCGGCTATGAGGCTCTCCAGGACGAGTTCATGGCTTTCGCTAAAGAGCAGGGCATGATCGGCATCAAGGGTCACCGCTCCGTCGGTGGTTTCAGGGCTTCCCTCTACAACGCCTGCACCCTTGAGGATGTACAGGCTCTCGTGGACTGCATGAAGGCATTTGAGACTCTTAAGAAGTAGTTGAATATGAAAATATTAGTAGCAACACAAAAGCCTTTTTCCGCTGCCGCTGTCGCGGGGATCAAGGAGATTGTTGAAGGTGCCGGCCATGAGTTCGCCACCCTTGAGAAATATGCTGAAGCCTCAGAGTTGGTGGCTGCTGTCGCAGATGTCGATGCCCTTATCATCCGTTCGGACAAGGTTACTGCTGAGGTGCTTGACGCCGCGAAGAGCCTGAAGATAGTTGTCCGCGCCGGCGCTGGATTCGACAATGTTGACCTCGCGGCCGCCACTGCCCACAATGTCGTGGTGATGAACACCCCGGGACAGAACTCCAACGCCGTCGCCGAGCTGGCCGTCGCCATGATGATATTCATGGCTCGCACCCAATTCACCCCGACTACAGGAAGTGAGGTCCAGGGTAAGAAACTCGGTATCCAGGCTTTCGGAAATGTCGGCCGTCTTGTCGGCGCTAAGGCTAAGGCCCTTGGTATGGACATCCTCGCCCTTGATCCGTTCCTCACTCCGGAGCAGATCGAGGCCGGAGGAGCCAAGCCCGTCTTCAATCTGGACGAGCTTTACGCTTCTTCTGACTATGTCTCCATTCATATTCCCGCCCTGCCTTCAACTATCAAGAGCATCGGTTACGACCTTATCACCAAGATGCCGAAGGGAGGCTGCCTTGTCAACACTGCCCGCAAGGAAGTTATTGACGAGGAGGGACTTATGAAGGCTCTTGAGGAGCGTCCCGACCTTAAGTATGTCACCGATGTGATGCCAGACAACTACGAGGCTCTCAAAGAGAAGTTCGGGCTGAGGGTATTCGCGACTCCCAAGAAGATGGGCGCCCAGACCGCTGAGGCCAACATGAACGCCGGTCTTGCGGCCGCCCGCCAGATCTGCGACTTCTTCGCCACCGGTAACACCCGTTTCCAAGTCAACAAGTAATGTCATGGTAAGAGTAAAACCCTTTGCGGCCATCCGTCCGCCGAAAGATATCGTCACCGAGGTCGCGGCCCCGCCGTATGACGTCCTCAATTCCGCCGAAGCCAAAGAAATGGCGGGAGAGAAGTCCCTTCTCCACATCACCAAGCCCGAGATCGATTTCGATCCTATGCTTGAAGACCACGACCAGAGGGTCTATGACAAGGCTGTGGAGAACTTCAAGGCATGGCAAGCCGCTGGATGGCTTCGTCGTGATCCGAAGGAATGCTATTATGTCTATGCCCAGACTATGGAGGGTCGCACCCAGTACGGCCTTGTGCTTTGCGCCCACACGGACGACTACGCTTCTGGAAAGATCAAGAAGCATGAGCTCACCCGCAAGGACAAGGAGGACGACCGAATGGTCCATGTCAGGATCCAGAACGCCAACATCGAGCCTGTTTTCTTCGCCTACAAGGACAACGACATTCTGAACAAGATTGTCGCCCAGACTGTTCTGAAAGAGCCTGAATATAACTTCATCGATGAAAACAACTTCGGCCACAAGTTCTGGGTGATTGACGATGACAAGACTATCGACCAGATCACCAGGTTGTTCTGTGGCGATGTTGAGGCTTTCTATGTCGCTGACGGTCATCACCGTACCGCCGCCGCGGCCCGTGTCGGCGCGGAAAAGAGGGCCCTTAACCCGAACCATACCGGAGACGAGGAGTACAACTTTTTCATGGCGGTGTGCTTCCCTGAGAGCCAACTCAAGATCCTGGACTACAACCGTGTGGTGAAGGACTTGAACGGCCTGTCTTCGGAGGAGTTCCTGGCCGCATTGGCTAAGGATTTCACGGTTGTTGAGAAGGGTGCTGAGATATATCATCCGGATCATCTCCACAATTTCTCCATGTACCTGGACGGCAAGTGGTACTCTCTTGAGGCTCTTCCCGGAAGGTATGACGACACCGACCCGATCGGGGTGCTGGATGTAACCATCCTATCCAACCTTGTGCTGGATGCCATCCTCGGTATCAAAGACCTTCGTACAGACAAGAGGATTGATTTCGTTGGTGGAATCAGGGGGCTCGGCGAGCTTTCCCGCAGGGTTGATTCCGGTGAGATGAAGGTGGCTTTCGCCCTTTATCCTGTCTCGATGGGTCAGCTGATCGACATCGCAGACACGGGCAACATCATGCCTCCGAAGACGACCTGGTTTGAGCCTAAACTCCGCTCAGGCCTCTTCATCCACTCCCTCGACTAGAGTCTAACTCCCGAATGTGCGGTCGGCGTCATTTCAAACCCCAAATGACGCCGACTCTTTCATTTACAACCAGTTGCCTAGGCCCACTTGTCGGTGGCGACAGGGGGGCGGATGTCTGCGAGATACTGAATCTCAACGAGGAACCACTGACCTGTGCTGGGCTTCTTCCTCAGCTTGACAGGGCGGGGGCTGTCGGCTCCTCCGGAGTGGAGGTAAAGAATAGCCCAATTCTCGTTATCAAATGAATATGGAGTGGAAGACACCTTGACCTTGTATGGTTTTGAGGGTGTGTAATTGTTGGCCGGAGTGGCTCCCTCGAAGAAAGAGTTGACAATGTAGAACTTCCCGTCCATGAATCGGTCAGCTATCTGCTGGGTCGCCATGGGACTCATCGGATCAGGCCCTTTCAGGAAGTTCAGCATAGATATCGACTCCTGCCGATTCGCATCGAAGCGGGTCAAGGCCAGAAGTGAGAGGGCGGCGACAGCGTAAACGTCTGTCAGGGCCGCTTCCGGAAGGCCTGCAAGCTCATCGGTTGTTTGAGGTAAAGTCTCGAAAGTGAATGTCTTGCTCTTGCTGCCGACGGCTTTGCTGACCGTCTGGCCCACTTTGCTTTTGAACAGCCGTCCCAGGCCGCCAAGAAGATCTGATACTAGTTTGTCCATAAGTATTTTCTTTTCCGCAAGATACAAAAAATCGGTGAATAATCTTTATATTTGATAGATTTAACCAATCACGATATGAGACGGGTTTTAACCATACTTTCCACTATAAGTGCGGCCATATTGCTGACATCTTCGGACAATGCTTCCGCTGGTAAGAACCACGACGGTGGCTATCCTATAACCCCGGTCCAGTTCACCTCCGTGAAGGTGTCGGAAAACGGCTTTTGGGGTCAGAGGCTGAAAGCATCCCGTGAAGTCACTATTCCTCTGGCTTTCAGCAAGTGCGAGGAGACCGGTCGCTACGAGAACTTTGTCAAAGCGGCCCATCCGAGCGATGACTACAAAGTGGGGGGCCTGGCTTTCGATGACACCGATGTCTATAAGACCATCGAAGGGGCAAGCTATGTTCTCCAAACTTATCCGGACAAAAAGTTGGAGGCCTACATAGACAGTGTCTTGACCATCGTCGCCGCGGGCCAGGAGCCGGACGGTTACCTCTACACCTCCAGAACCATGAATCCGAAGCATCCGCATGAGTGGTCTGGAGAACACAGGTGGGAGAAGGTCGAGGAACTCAGCCATGAGTTTTACAATTTGGGTCATATGGTTGAGGGTGCTGTCGCTCACTACCAGGCAACCGGCAAGCGGAATTTCCTCGACATCGCGGTAAGGTACGCTGACTGTGTCTGCCGTGAGGTCGGCCTCGGCCCAGGTCAGGTGGACAGGGTTCCCGGCCATCAGATCGCCGAGATGGCTCTTTGCCGGCTCTATCTTGTGACAGGCGACAAGAAATACCTGGACCAGGCGAAATATTTCCTTGACAGAAGGGGCAAGACAGCCAATAGGGACTCATACAACCAGTCCCACCTCCCGGTCTTGGAGCAAGACGAGGCTGTAGGACACGCTGTGCGAGCGACTTACATGTATTCCGGAATAGCTGATGTCGCCGCATTGACTGGCGACCAGGAATACATAGCCGCCATCGACAGGATTTGGGAGAATATAGTCAGCAAAAAGCTTTATATCACTGGCGGTATTGGGGCCACAAACCGCGGAGAGGCCTTCGGGGAGAATTATGAACTTCCTAACGCCACCGCCTACTGCGAGACCTGCGCGGCGATCGGCAACGTCTATGTCAATCACCGGATGTTCCTCCTGCATGGAGATTCGAAATATTACGATGTCCTTGAACGGACTCTTTACAACGGACTTCTGTCAGGAGTTTCCCTCCAGGGCGACGGATTCTTCTATCCGAATCCCCTCGCTTCGTCTGGCGGTTACGAACGCAAACCATGGTTTGGCTGTGCCTGCTGCCCTTCGAACATATGTCGATTCATCCCCTCGGTTCCCGGATATGTCTATGCGGTCCAGGATGACAATCTCTACGTCAACCTTTATATGCCCAACACTTTGACCCGGAAAGTCAAGGGCAAGGAAGTTGTCTTGCGTCAAGAGACCGGTTATCCCTGGAACGGAGACGTGAATATCATCATTGATAAGAACGCCGCGAAGGAGTTCTCCCTGAAACTTCGCATACCCGGTTGGGCCAGAGGAGAGGTGACACCTGGTGGCCTTTATGAATATGCTGACGGGAAGTTATTGAGTTACAGGGTTTTGGTTAACGGCGAAGAAGTGTCTTCCGACCTTGATAAAGGTTATTTCACCATCACTCGCAAATGGAAGAAAGGCGACGAGGTCAGCCTTCATCTGGACATGGAGCCTAGGATTGTGATTGCTCGTGAGGAGGTGAAGGCCGATAAGGGTAGGATAGCGGTTGAGCGCGGCCCGATAGTTTATTGCGCCGAGCGGCCGGACAATGAATTCGTGGTATCCGGTTTCCTTCTCGGAGAGAAACCTGACATGAAAGTCGTAGATGGTGATGTGATAGGCCATCCCGTCAAGAAGATAACCTTGGAAGGTAAGTATTTCACTCACGGACCAAGAAAGGGGGAAATGATCGTAAGGGATGTGACCGCTACCTTGATCCCTTATTATGCCTGGTGCCATAGAGGAGCGGGTTACATGTCCGTTTGGCTGGCCAAAGACTTCGATGCGGTGGAAGTCGCGCCATGCGAGATATTGATATAATTGATTTTAAATTATTTATAGCTATGGTTAAAAAGTTATTAGCTGTTTGCGCCGCGGCGCTGATGGTTTTGAGCTGCGCTGATAAAGGCCCGAAACTCACAAAGTCGGGTCTCAATCCAGAGGATTTCGTCGCCGAGAGGGATGGCGGTAAAACAGCCCTCTACACCTTGACCAACAAGTCTGGGATGGAGGTTTGTATCACAAATTTCGGAGGCCGCATCGTCTCAATAATGGTCCCGGACAAGAACGGTGAGTATAAGGATGTCGTCCTCGGCTTCGACAAGATCCAGGACTATTTCCCCGAGAATAACCAAACCGATTTCGGTGCCACTATCGGCCGTTACGCCAACCGTATCGCCCAGGGTAAGATCACTGTGGAAGGTGTTGAGTATCAGCTCCCTCAGAATAACTATGGTCACTGCCTCCATGGTGGCCCCAACGGATGGCAGTACAAGGTTGCCGAGGTTCTCGAGGCGGACGGAACCCACCTTAAGATCAAGTTTGATTCTCCTGATGGTGAAGCCAACTTTCCTGGCCATGTGACCGCCTGTGTCACCTTCACCCTCACTGAGGACAACGCTATCGACATAAAGTATGAGGCGACCACTGACAAGACCACGGTCATCAACATGACCAACCATTCGTATTTCAACCTTTCCGGTGATCCTGCCAACCACAGTGTCGAGGCTGATGAACTGTACATCAACGCGGCCAACTTCACTCCCGTTGACGACACCTTCATGACCACCGGCGAGATTGCCCCTGTCGAGGGAACTCCGATGGATTTCCGTGAGGCCAAACTGGTCGGAAAAGACATAAATGCCGACTATGACCAGCTTCACAACGGCAAGGGTTATGATCATAACTGGGTGCTTGACACCAAGGGAGACGACACAGTCGTCGCCGCTGAGCTTTATTGCCCGGAGACTGGCATCGTCCTTAAGGAATACACCGACGAACCAGGTGTGCAGATCTATGCCGGCAACTTCCTTGATGGCACAGTGACAGGAAAGAAGGGCGTTGTTTACAACTTCCGCCGCGCCATCTGTCTTGAGACTCAGAAATATCCCGACACTCCCAACAAGCCTGAGTGGCCTTCCGCTACCCTCCGCCCGGGAGAGACCTACACCAGCCACTGTGTGTTCGCTTTCTCGACGAGGTAGCCTATGGATCTGAACCGCATCACCCTCCAGTCTTGGGACTGGATCGTCATAGCCCTGTTCTTCGTGGCTATGATATGGATTGTCTGGAGTGTTCTACGTAAGAAGAAGGAGACTTCCGGCGATTATTTCCTCGACGGGCGCTCAGCGACTTGGATCGCTATCGGCGCCTCTATATTCGCGTCAAACATTGGTTCTGAGCACCTTATCGGCCTTGCCGGCACAGGGGCTTCGGCGGGAATGGCCCAGGCCCACTGGGAGATTCAAGGATGGATGATCCTCATCCTCGGCTGGGTATTCGTGCCTTTCTATCAGAGGAGCATGGCCTACACCATGCCCGAGTTCCTCGAGAAGCGCTACAACAAGGAGAGCCGTGGCATCCTGACTTATCTATCCCTCGCCAGTTATGTGCTGACAAAGGTCTCGGTAACGGTCATGGCGGGAGGCTTGGCCCTTAACGCGTTGTTAGGCATCAACTTCTGGGTCGCTGCCCTTGCGCTGGTAATTATCACCGCCATCTACACTGTGATCGGTGGCATGGAGTCGGTCCTTAAGACCTCGGTCCTTCAGACCCCTATTTTGCTGCTCGGATCTTTGGTGATCTTATGGATCGGCCTCAAGGAGCTCGGTGGATGGAACGCGATGATGGACATTTGCGCCGCCCAAAGCGTCAATGAATATGGAGACTCGATGACCACTCTGATGCGAAGTGGCAAAGACGCCGAATTCCCGTGGTACGGAGCCCTGTTCGGATCTGCCATTATCGGTTTCTGGTACTGGTGCACAGACCAATTCATAGTCCAAAGGGTCTTGTCCGGGAAGGACGAGAAAGAAGCTCGCCGGGGAACCATATTCGGAGCCTATCTGAAGCTTCTTCCCGTGTTCCTTTTCCTGATTCCCGGGATGATCGCTTTCGCCCTCACCAAGACCCCTGACTCACAGACCGGGCAGATGCTCGCCTCGGCCCTTGGACTCAAGGCGGATGGCACCCTGGCCAATCCGGACTTGGCCTTCCCGATGCTTGTCAACACATTGTTACCGGTTGGTTTGAAAGGAGTTGTCATCTGTGGAGTACTCGCCGCCCTGATGAGTTCGCTGGCTTCTCTGTACAACTCCTCGGCAATGCTCTACACGATCGACATCTACAAGCGCCGCAACCCGGACACCCCAGAGAAGAAACTCGTCCACATCGGCAGACTTGCCACTGTGATAGTTGTCGTGTTCGGAGTGCTATGGATTCTCGTGATTCAGAAGATGGGCAAGAGCCTGTACAACTACATCCAGAGCGTGCAAAGCCTTGTCGCCCCTTCGATCGCGGCGGTGTTCCTGCTCGGAGTCTGCTGGAAGAAGACTTCGCCCAAGGCAGGTATGTGGACCTTGATAGCTGGCCTGGCCCTTGGCTTGACTCGTCTGGTCACGATGATCATCAATCCCGAGGCACACAACGCTTTCACTTTCATTTTCAACGAGATGAATGTCTATGCCTTCTGTGTCTGGATGTTCCTGTTCTGTGTGGCGCTGGCTTTCGTAGTGACCTTGTTGACCCCCAAACCAACCGAAGAGCAGGTTCAGGGTCTATGCTTCGGTACCGCCACGCCTGAGCAGAAAGCTGCCACAAGAGCTTCCTGGGGAGCATGGGACATCATCCATTCCTGTATTATCCTGGCAGTCACTGTCGCGTTCTACATTTATTTCTGGTAGACAATGTTAGAAGAACTGAAAACAAAAGTCTGGCAAGCCAACATTGATCTTGTCAAAAGCGGCCTCGTCCTGTTCACATGGGGCAATGCCTCAGCCATTGACCGGAAGTCCGGCCTTGTGGTCATCAAACCCAGCGGGGTTGGTTACGATGTGATGAAGCCCGAGGACATGGTGGTGGTTGACTTGGAAGGAAAAATAGTGGAAGGCTCCTTGAGACCATCCTCCGACACTCCGACGCATCTTGTTCTCTATAAGGCGTTTCCGAATATCGGAGGAGTCGTTCACACTCATTCCACGTATGCCACTGCTTGGGCTCAAGTGGGTCGGAATATTCCTAACATCGGGACGACTCATGCCGATTATTTCCATGATGACATCCCTTGCACCCGCGACATGAGAAAGGCGGAAGTCTTCGGGGAATACGAGAAGGAGACCGGCAATGTGATTGTTGAGCGTTTCTCAAAGATGAATCCTGACGACACTCCCGCTGTCCTGGTTCGGAACCATGGCCCTTTCACTTGGGGCAAGGATGCCGCCCAGGCGGTCCACAACGCTGTAGTGCTTGAGGAGGTCGCGAAGATGGCGTTCATTTCCTCGACCCTGCAGTTGCCTACTCTGGATGTCATCGACCATGAGCCTTCGATGAACAAGCATCTTATAGAGAAGCATTACAGTCGCAAGCATGGTCCCGGCGCCTACTATGGCCAGCGAGATTGCTCTGGCCCGGCCTGTCATTCTGAGCGAAGCGAAGAATCTAAATAACATGAAATAATTAATAATCAAGTAATTACAATATGATAAAGCAATACGAGAACTACGAGGTATGGTTCGTCACCGGAGCACAGTTGCTCTACGGCGGCGATGCTGTCGTCCAGGTGGACGGTCACTCCAATGAGATGGTGGCTGGGATGAACGCTTCCGGCCTTCTTCCCGTCAAAGTCGTCTATAAAGGCACGGCCAACTCTTCCGCTGAGGTCCTTGATGTTATGACCAAGGCTGAGAGTGACCCCAAGTGCGTTGGTGTCATCACCTGGATGCACACTTTCTCACCTGCCAAGATGTGGATCCACGGACTTCAGGCGCTCCGCAAGCCCCTTCTACATCTCCACACCCAGTTCAACAAGGAGATTCCTTGGGAGACCATGGACATGGACTTCATGAATCTCAATCAGAGCGCCCATGGAGACAGGGAATATGCCCACATCCTCGCCCGCATGCGCAAGAACCACAAGACGGTGGTCGGCTATTGGAAAGATCCCGTCACCCTCGGCCATATCGCTGTCTGGGAGAGGGTAGCGGCCGCTTGGGCTGACTCCAAGGACATGAGGATTCTCCGTTTCGGCGACCAGATGAACAATGTGGCCGTCACCGACGGAGACAAGGTTGAGGCGGAGATGCGGCTTGGTTATCATGTTGATTATGTGCCCTTTAGTGAGCTGATGACTTATTTCGACAAGGTCGCTGACGCTGATGTGGACGCTCTTGTCGGGGAATATTTCAAGTTATATGACCATGATGCCTCGCTTGAGGAGAAAGGCACCCTGCCTTATTGCAAGATCTGGAGGTCAGCCAAAGCCGAATTGACACTCCGGGCCATCCTCGCGGATAAGAAGGCGAAGGGTTTCACGACCAACTTTGATGATCTCGGGGATGTCAATGTCGAGGAGACAGGAAGGGGTTTCGACCAGATCCCGGGTCTCGCCTCTCAGCGCCTTATGGAGGAAGGCTATGGTTTTGGAGCTGAGGGAGACTGGAAGTCCGCGGCCCTGTACAGGACGGTCTGGTTCATGACCAGAGGTTTGTCCGAGGGATGCTCATTCCTTGAGGATTACACCCTCAACTTTGATGGTCCGACTTCGGCTATTCTCCAGGCCCACATGCTTGAGATTTGCCCTTTGATCGCCGCTCACAAACCCAAGCTTGAGGTTCATGAGTTGGGGATAGGTATTCGTAAGACCCCCACCGCCCGTCTTGTGTTCACCAGCAAGACAGGCTACGGCGTGACCGCCACTGTCGTTGACATGGGTGGCCGTTTCCGTCTGGTCGTAAATGAAGTGGATTGTATTAAGCCCCAGCCGCTTCCGAAACTTCCTGTGGCTTCTGCCCTGTGGATCCCGAGGCCTAGTTTCGAGGTTGGAGCCGCGGCTTGGATGATGGCCGGTGGAACCCACCATTCCTGCTTCTCCTATGACCTCACTCCCGAGTATTGGGAGGATTATGCCGAGATTGCTGACATCGAGATGGTCAAGATCGGGGCTGACACCACCCTCGAGGGAATCAAGAGGGATTTGAAAATCAATGAGATATATTACCTTCTCGGAAAAGCTTTGAAGTAAGATGGCACGTTTCGTTATCGGATTGGACTATGGCACCGATTCCGCCAGGGCTCTTGTCGTGAACGCTGAGACGGGGGAGATCCTCGCCTCCAGCGTCAAGAATTATCCCCGCTGGTCCAGGGGATTGTATTGCGACCCCCAGGCCAACCAGTGGCGTCAGCATCCCAAGGACTATCTTGAGGTTTTGGAATATACGGTCAAGGATGCACTGGCAAAGTGCGCACCCGAGGTGGCTCCTAATGTGGTCGGAATCGCCTTTGACACAACGGGTTCCACTCCCGCATTTGCTGATGAGTCCGGTACTCCTCTTGCGATGAGTGATGAATACGCTGCCGATCCCGACGCCATGTTCGTGCTGTGGAAAGATCACACCGCGATCAAGGAAGCCGCCGAAATCAACGAGGCATGCAAAGCCTCCGCGATCGACTATTCCATGTACGAGGGAGGAATCTACAGTTCCGAATGGTTCTGGGCCAAAGCTTTGCATATTCTCAGGAACTCTCCGGAGATAGCCACCAAGGCGAGCACCATCGTGGAGTGCTGCGAGTGGCTGCCGGCTGTCCTGACCGGAGTGACCAATCATAGGGACATCATCCGCAGCCGTTGCGCCCAAGGGCACAAGTCTATGTGGAGCGAGAAATGGGGTGGACTTCCTCCTGAGGAGTTTCTCTCGGGGATAGATCCGCTTCTGGCTGGTTGGAGGGCGAAACTCTTCGAAAAGACTGAGACCGCTGATAAGCCCGTGGGCTATCTTTGCCCGGAGTGGGCAGCCAAGCTAGGCCTAAGCGTCAGTGTCGTGGTGGCGGGTGGTGCTTTTGATTGCCATATGGGCGCTGTGGGAGCGGGAGTTAAGCCAGGCACCCTTGTCAGGGTGATCGGCACATCCACTTGCGATGTGATGGTCGCTCCCTATGAGGAGATCGGAGACAAATGTATCAGGGGAATATGCGGTCAGGTTGACGGATCCGTTATCCCCGGGATGGTTGGCTTGGAGGCTGGTCAGTCCAGTTTCGGAGATGTCTACGCGATGTTCCGCAAGGTTTTGGAATGGCCTCTGAGGACTGTGTCCGGTCTTGAGGGAGAGGCTTTGGCCGAGGCCTGTGAGAACCTAATCCCTTCGTTAACGACTGAAGCTGAGAAGATTCCGATCTCCGAAAGCGCCATGCTTGCCACTGACTGGGTCAACGGTCGTCGTACTCCGGACGCCAATCCTCTTGTCAAAGGGGCGATTACCGGGTTCACGCTCGGAACTACCGCACCGATGATATTCAGGGCCCTTGTCGAGGCCACTGCTTTCGGAACGAAGGCCATCCACGACCGTTTCGTTGAGGAAGGCGTTCAGATAGAGGAGGTTATCGGCATTGGCGGAATCGCCCTTAAGTCGCCTTTTGTCATGCAGGTGATGAGCGATGTGCTCGGCAAGCCGATCAAGGTATGCAAGACCATGCAGGCTTGCGCCCTTGGTGCGGCCATGTTCGCCGCCACAGCCGCCGGAGTCTATGACAAGGTCGAGGACGCATCAGAGGCCATGAGCTCTGGATTCGCAAAAGAATATATCCCCGCCCCGGAAAGGACGGAGATATATTCCAGACTCTATAAAAAGTACCTTGATCTCGGTACCTTCACGGAAAATTATTTCGCGAAGGCGTAGGAGAAGCCGTTGACCTTATCCCAAGCGCCGCGGGTGAAGTCGGGGACCTCGACAGGCATGTTGCCGTTCTTGATCGAGATCTCACCGAGCTCGGCGAGGCAGCACCACTCGGCCATGTCATAGACATCGATGTCGAGAGGCAGGCCGTTGCGCAGACAGTAGATCAGACGGTAGTCCATGATGAAGTCCATACCGCCGTGGCCACCGACCTGCTTGGCCAGTTCCTCAAGCTCCGGAGTCAGGATCGGGTTACGGTATTTCTCTTGATATTCAGCGATTTCCTCCTTAGAAAGATGCTTCTCAGTGTTGAAGTCCTCAATGCTGGGAGTATCCGTGAACTGGTCGCCGCGAAGGACTATCTGCTGGACTGGATACTTGCCGGCATAGCCATCGGTTCCGACCAGCTGGTACATACGGCTGTAAGGCCTGGGGGTCATAACATCGTGCTCGATGAGGATGGTCTTGCCTTTCTCGGTGAGGATCATGGTGCTGGTCTCGTCACCGTTCTGGAAATCCTCGCTCTTGCGTCCCTGCCTCTTCTCGACATTGCGAGGGCCGTTGACCGCCTTGGTCTCCATAGCGACAAGAGTCTTGAAACGGTCGCCACGGTGGATGTTAAGCACCTGAGCCACAGGGCCTAAGCCGTGGGTGGCATAGAGGTCGCCCTTATGCTTTTCGTTGAAGTCAAGCCTCCAGTTGTTCCAGTAGGCGTCCCAGAAAGGATCGAGGTTGTGGAGATAGGAGCCCTCGACATGAAGGATCTCTCCGAACAGTCCGGCCTGTGCCATCGAGAGGCAGGAAAGCTCGAAGAAGTCGTAGCAGCAGTTCTCGAGCATCATGAAGTGCTTGCGGGTTTTCTCCGACATGTTAATCACATCCCAGATCTCCTGCAGGGAAGTGGCGGAAGGCACCTCGCAAGCGACATGCTTGCCGTGCTCCATAGCGTAGAGAGCTACAGGAATATGGTGGATCCAGTCGGTGCAGATGTACACCAGATCCACATCATCCCTCTCGCAAAGCTGCTTGTAAGCCTCTGTGTCGCCGGAATATCCGGCAGCCCTCGGGAAGCCCCTCTCTTCCAATGTCTTCTGGGATCTTTCGACATTCTCGGGAACCACATCGCAAAGAGCTGTGATCTTAACTCCTGGAATGTAAGTGAAGCGGGGCACGGCTCCTGAGCCTCTCATTCCAAGACCCACGAAACCGACTCTGACCGTGTCCATAGCAGGGGCCGTAAGTCCGATCACATTCTCCTGACCCGCAGGGCGGGCGGGAACCTTGACCTTGATTGGTCCAGCGGTCTTGTTGGAGGTGCAAGCGGCTGCCAAAACTAGCAGCGAAGCTGCGAGGATAAGCTTTATTCTCATGATGATGAATGATTTAAACGTTCAAAAGTAATGATTATTCCGAATATTCCGAAATATTATCATCATAAAGTCCGAAGCCGTTGATAACAGGGGAAGCATAGGCTTCCAGATTGATTCTGACCTTCTGGGCGGTCGTCTTGCTGACGGGTACAATCCTCTTGTAACCGATGGTGGTCTCACGAGCGATCTCCTTCCACTGCCCGTCCTCTCCCATAGCCTCGACAGTGAAGGCTTTGACCCTCTGTCCCAATGGGATATATTCCTGGATCAAGACCCTGTTGAAGGTTTTCTCTCCGGCAAGGTCGAAGGTGACGGAGGCCTTGTTGACACCGTCGCTGGTGGCCCAGTAAGAGTCGAAATCACCGTCCAGAATGTTCCCGGCCTTGAAGCCTTTGCCTCTGCAGTCTGTGGCGGAGACCTTCGCTCCATCAGCCAGGTTGACCTTGAATATCTCGTCAAGGGCGGCCTTGAACTCCATGAGCCTTGCCGAGTCGGCGGAATGGATGAGACCACGGTTGTCCGGCGGCACATTCAGCAGGAGCAGGGAATTGCGTCCAACGCTGGTGTAGTAAATGCTCAAAAGTTTTTTGAGGGATTTGACCTTGTCGTTTTCGCTCTCTCTCCAGAACCAGCCTGGACGGATGGAGACATCGGTCTCCGCGGGATGCCAGACAGCTCCGTGCACATTGCCAGAGTTGAGTGTGTCAATGGGAGGGGCGCCTGCTCCGGGGGTGAAGCCCTTGGTGTTCAATGGACTCCAGTTGGTTCTTCCCGCTATCCCGCTCTCGTTTCCGACCCAACGGCAACCGGGACCAGTGTCGCTGAACATGATAGCTTTCGGCTGCAATTTCAAGACGGTCTCATGGAAGCGAGGCCAATCATAGACTTGCCTCTTCCCGTTAGGACCCTCGCCGTTAGCTCCGTCGAACCACTGCTCGAAGACTTCTCCATACCTGCCATCATGGACGCTTTCCAATGTCTTGACATAGACGTCGTTATATTCGGGAGTGCCATAATGGGGGTCATTGCGGTCCCAAGGGGAGACATAGACTCCGAACTTGAGGCCTTCCTTGGCGCAGGCCTCTGAGAGTTCTTTCAATACATCCCCCTTGCCGTCCTTCCACGGGCTTTGGGCGACAGTGTGGACACTCACAGGATTGGGCCAGAGGCAGAATCCGTCGTGATGCTTGCCGGTGATAATTATACCCTTGAAGCCAGCCGCTTTAGCGATTGAGGCCCACTGGCCGCAATCCAGGGCTGTGGGATTGAATATGTCCTCAGCCTCAGTGCCGAGACCCCATTCAAGGCCCGTGAATGTGTTGGGGCCGAAGTGGGCGAACATGTTCATCTCCATCTTTTGCCATTCAACTTGCTGGGGAGAAGGAGTGGCGCCGTACGGCTCGGGCGGAGCTACCTTGCCGCATCCCGCGAGAGTGAGGACGAAAACGGCGGAAGCGATTGATAATAAGCGTCTCATATCTTATAAATAAATTAATGTTGACAATGTCTCTGGATTGAATATGGTCCTGGCGGCCTCCCTCAAGCGCTCAGCCGTGATAGCCTCAATCGCCTCCCTGTTCTCTTTGTCGGAGGTCACCGTCCCGAAAGAAACAAGGCTCTTGCCCATCGAGAGGGATTGGGTCTCCCCATTGTCGGAACTGATGGCGAGCTGTCCGAGAAGCTGTTTCTTAGCGGCTTTCATGGCCGGTTCGGAAAGCAAGTCGTCCTGCGTTTTCCTGATAACTTTCCTCACGCCACTGAGGCACTTGTCCAGGTTGGCACGCTCGCAACCAAGGGTTATAGCCATCACACCGGTGTCGGCATATTGGCTGTAAGAAGTCTCTACTCCGTACACCCACCCGTTCCTCTCCCGAAGGAGGTCATTGAGTTTGGAGTTAGAAGCCGGACCGCCCATTATGTTGGCAAGCAAGATGGCATCAAACCTGGCCTCTTGGTCGTAAAGCGAAGGCGCGAGGCCGCCGATCACGGCGTTGACCTCATGGTTCCTTTTGTCGATCGTCTTGTTGAAAACGGCGGGTGTGCTCACGGGAATCAGTGTCCTCTCCCTCGACTCTGCCCAAGACCCGTCAAACACCTTCTCAGAGAGCCTTAGTACAGCTTGCTCAAGTTTTTTCTCATCTATGTCGGCCACCATCACGAGCGCCATGTTCCCAGGGGTGAAACGCTCGCTGACAAACCTTTCCAACTCGCTTCGGGTGATCTTCTTTACGCTTGCTACTGTGCCAAGAATGGGTTTCCCGAGTGGATGTCCGGCCAGCAAGATCTCCTCGAATTTGTCATACACCTCATCGGCGGGCGCGTCTTTATACGAGTTGATCTCGTCAATGACCACTCCCTTCTCTATCGCTATTTCGTCTTCCGGAAATATCGGGCATGTGGCCAGTTCCAGCAGGAGACCAGCGGCTTTCCCAAGGTCTTCCTTCAGCACCGTTGAGTGGATCACTATCTCTTCCTTGGTGGTGAAGGCGTTGAGGTCTCCCCCCAACTTGTCAAGGTAGCTGTTTATGACCCTGGCGCTTTTCCGCGCCGTGCCTTTGAATATGGTGTGTTCGGTGAAATGGGCGATACCGCCGTGGAACCCTTCCTCGTCCCTGGTTCCACACTTGATGGTCAAGGAGCAATAACCCACTGAGTTACCGCTCCTTTTGACCGCGTATCCCAACCCGCAAGGGGCTTTGCCTATGAGCATTATTTCCTCAATAGTTTGATGGCCTTCAAGTCGCTCTCCAGGAATCCGGCACCTTGACGGGCGGAGATCTTGTGCTTCTTGAACCAATATAGTTTGTGGTCGTCGGCTCCTATGAGAAGCTTGTAGCAGACCGACCCGTTGACAGGCTCAGAGGGTGCCACCACATAGCTGACCACGGCGTTGAACTTTCCGTCTGTGAAGACATCATCGACATCTTCATCGTCCTCTTCGATGAAGATGTCCTCATCGAGCGATTTGAGGGTCTTTTCGCTGACTTCAGGAGCCATGTCATCTTCGCAGAAATATATCTGCTTCATTCTCAGCTTCTTGGTGTCATTCGCACCGAGGGTTGAATATGCCTTGACCTCCGACTCTGTGAGTCCCTTGGCATGCTCCTGCATAATGGTCAGGAAGGCTGGCAGGTAGGAGAACTCCCTACCGGAAGGATCGACAGCGGCTCTGAAGGGGAAAGTCACTACCTCAAGCATGTCTTCGATTGACTTGTCCGATCCTTCGCCACCTTTTACCATCGTCAAGAGCTCTATTCCGGGCTCCGACTCCTTCCTTTGCTGGCCTTTGACGACAAGGAGGAAGTAGAACTTATTGTCTGACTTCAGTTTCTGGAACTCCTCATTTGTGCAGAACTCATAGGGCGACAATGTCCAAGTGGTCGTGACGCTCTGTTTGAGCGCCTCGTCCACGACCTCGTTTCCAGTCATGACGACCTTGACGGTCTTGGCGGTGAGGTCTTTCAATTTTTCTTTTCGGGTATAGATCTGGGCCTGGCCGAAGAGATCTGATGGGATCAACAGGATGGCCAGCGCGGTAAGTAGCGTGATTGTTAAAGTCTTTTTCATCGTAATAGGTGTTTAAGGGGTTGCGTTTATTGTGGCAAGATGCTCTGCCTTAGCTCTTTCCACAGAGACGGACTTCTTCAGCACGAATCCGGAGCCAAGGTATTTGACACGGACTTCATCGTCAGCGGCAAGCGACTCGGGAGTGCCTTGCTGGAGGATGGAGCCCTCGTAAAGAAGATAGGCGCGGTCGGTGATGGCCAAAGTCTCGCCAACATTGTGGTCAGTGATGATCACGCCGATATTCTTGTATTTAAGTTTGGCGATGATGAACTGGATGTCTTCCACAGCGATAGGATCGACTCCGGCGAAGGGCTCGTCGAGAAGGATGAACTTAGGGTCGATCGCAAGCGCGCGGGCGATCTCACAACGTCGCCTCTCACCTCCAGAGAGCTGGATGCCCAGGCTCTTGCGCACCTTCGAGAGGTTGAACTCGCTTATGAGGCTCTCAAGTCTCTCACGCCTTTCTTCCTTCTTCATGTCCGACATCTCCATGACAGACATGATGTTGTTCTCGACGGACATCTTCCGGAAGACTGAAGCCTCCTGAGGGAGGTAACCAATGCCTTTCTGCGCCCTTTTGTACATAGGAAGGTCTGTTATGTCCTCGTCATCAAGGTACACTCTTCCTCCATTTGGGACAATCTGGCCGGTTATCATGTAGAAACTGGTTGTTTTCCCAGCTCCGTTAGGGCCGAGGAAGCCCACGATCTCTCCTTGGCTGATCTCCATCGAGACGCCTTTGACGACGGTTCTGATGCCGTATTTCTTAACGAGATTCTCGCAGCGAAGTATCATCTTTCCTTTTGTTTATCTTGTCTCCAATCCAAAATCCTTGACCAATCCGCGCAACTCGACATTCTCTCCCATCAGGGCAGTGGCCTTTTCCTGGTCGGTGTAGGGTTGGACCTCTTTCTCTTCCATCGGTATCACTCCGACTTCAAGGCGAATCTTGGAGGAGCCGGTTTTCTTCTGCAAATTCCCTTCCAAAGCTAGTAGGCGGTTCTCTTGGATCCATTTCCGCTGGGCCTCATTGCTGACTTTGAAAGTGACCACTTTCATGTCGCCGGAGGTCTCGATCTCGAGGGTAGCGTTCTCGAGGGTATTGGCGAGACGGATCTGATTGGCGGCTTTGAATTCGTCGGGAATTGTCTTCCATGCTGCTATAATCGCCTCATCCTCAGGTAGTTCTCCAGAGATTTCAGGGGCTTTGACCGTCTCTTTCTTCTTCTCTTCCTCTTCTTCCAAAATCGCGCTTAAAGACAGGGCTGATCCGGTTTTCGCAGGCTTCTTACGCGTTGGTTTTGATTCGGCGGCAGCCGGTTGTTCAGCCGTTTCGACTCGCTCCGCAGGTTTGTTTTCAATCCGCACCTGTGTTTCCTTCTGAGCGGGAGCGCTCTCCGGCGCCTTCACGAGGAAGCTTAGCTTCATCAACGCGAACTCAATGTGCAGCCTTGGATTGACCGCCTGCTTGTAGCCCGCCTCACAGGCCGTGGTGATCCCAAGGGCGTCGTACAAGAACTTCAGGGAACACCTGGAAGCCTGCTCCTCATACCTGCGTTTCAGTGAATCAGGAAGTTCCAAAAGCGAGTCAAGTCCTCCGTTCCGGGTGACCACAAGATCCCGCAGGTGGGAACTGAGGGCGGCGCAGAAATGAAGGGCATTGAATCCTTTTGAGAGAATGTCGTCAAAGGCAAGAAGCGCCTTACCATAGTCTCCGGCAAGGAAATCATTAACCAGGGCGAAGGAATAATCATAATCAAGAACTCCGAGGTTCCGGATCACGTCCTCATATTTGACATCAGTGCCGCAGAAAGCAACAGTCTGGTCGAAGATCGTAAGGGCGTCACGCATCGCCCCGTCAGCCTTCTGGGCTATGACATGGAGTGACTCGTCGTCGATTTTGACATTCTCTTTCGTGGCTATATTCCTGAGATTCAAGACCATGTCGGGAATGGAGATCCTGTTGAAGTCGTAGGTTTGGCAACGTGACAGGATCGTGGGGAGAATCTTGTGCTTCTCAGTGGTGGCAAGGATGAATATGGCGTGTGCCGGAGGTTCCTCCAGGGTCTTGAGGAAGGCGTTGAAGGCCGCCGTAGAGAGCATATGGACCTCATCGATGATGTAAACGCTGTATTTCCCGACCTGCGGAGGGATCCGGACTTGGTCCATCAGGTTTTTGATGTCCTCGACTCCGTTGTTCGAGGCGGCGTCCAGCTCGTGGATGCAGTAAGACCTGCCTTCCTGAAACGAAAGGCAAGACTCGCACTGGCCGCAAGGCTCCATGTCCGGGGAAGGATTGGAGCAGTTGATGGCTTTGGCGAATATCCTCGCGGTGGTCGTCTTGCCGACACCCCTTGGACCGCAGAACAGGTAGGCGTGCGCCAGCTTTCCCCTTATGATCGAGTTCTTAAGGGTCTGGGCTATCGTGTCCTGCCCGATCAGTGTCTCAAAGGAGTCCGGGCGGTATTTTCTTGCTGAAACAATATATTCTGACATAACATACAAATGTAACATTATTTCCCGTAAAGAAAAAACCATTTTTGAGGCTGGCGGTTAAACGATTACGGCACAAGAGAATATATAAAATCAAAGTGCCGCGACGCGACACTTTGATTCCATGTAAAGTATTAATTTTCCGTGGATTAACCGCCAGACATTTACACCCTCTGGCCGTAGCTACGGTCGGTTGTGTTGACGGTGATCTTCTCACCCTGGTTGATAAAGAGCGGTACCATCACCTTAGCGCCGGTCTCGAGGGTGACCTCCTTGAGGGCACTGGTCGAGGCGGTGTTGCCCTTGACGGCGGGCTCGGCGTAGGTGACTTCGAGGGTCACATAGGTGGGGAGCTCACAGGTAAGGCACTTCTCCTCAGGCTCGACGACGAACATCATCTCGACATGCTGCCCCTCCTTCATGAGGTCAGAGTTCTCGACAACATCGTGGGGAAGATGGATTTGCTCGAAAGTCTCCTCGTGCATGAAGTTGAATCCGTCCTCATCTGAATAGAGGAACTGGTAAGGACGCCTCTCGACGGTGATGACATCGATCTTCATACCGGCGGTGAAGGTGTTCTCGAGGATTCTTCCGTTCTCGAGGTTGCGGAGCTTTGTCTTGACGAAAGCGGGGCCTTTACCAGGCTTGACATGCTGGAAATAGACTACCTGGCAGGGTTTGCCATTGTAGCTGATGAACAGTCCGTTCTTAAAATCTGCTGTTGTTGCCATATACTGAATGAATTAATAATTCTGAAACGCAAACATGCAAATTTAACTAATTGCCTCTTTTCGACCAAAATTTTTGAATGATAACGTAATTTTTATAAATTTGTAAATCCGAATATAGTGAGTATGATGAGAGCCAATGCTTTTAGGAGAGTTGCGCGACTGACTTTCGTCGCTCTTTTCCTCTCGATAATTTCAATTACGTTGTCTGCCCAGTCAGTCGATTATTCTGTAGTTTCCGTACGTGAGGAAGCCGGTCTGGATTTGATGAAATTCTCATCTGATAATGACATGGTCGCCATGCCCATGGTTCGCAGAACCCGTGCTGGAGTTAACTGGGTAACTGGCAAAATCATAGATGTTTCCCCGGATGGCGGCAAACTTGCTTTTATCTCTGCTCGTGGTGATGTCAGCAATGTGTTCGTCAAGGATATCAGCCGCCAAGGCGCTTCAATACAGAGAACCAATCGCAATGCTGTACAGGATTTCTCTTATTCTCCCAATGGCCATTACATTTTGTTCTCCGAGCGCGTAGGGAAAAACAGCCAGATATTCGAGACGGATTCTGAAGAGAAATTTGTCTGCCGCCAGATCACGAGCGGTAACAATGACTTCTCGCCAGTGTATTCCCGGGACATGAAGTCCATCATTTTCGCGAGACAGGAAGTCCGTGGTATCAGTTTGTGGGCCTATGACCTTAACAACAAGTATCTTTCCAACTATTCCTATGGAATGAATCCTGTGGTGTCGAAGAGCGGCGAGATCATCTGTTCCAGGATGAATGACGCCGGAAGGGGTGAGATTTGGAAGGTCAATTTCAACACAGGAGTTGAGGAGTGTCTTCTTACGGACCTGAATATTTCTTTCTCCACCCCGGCCATTTCCCCGGATGGGCGATGGATAGCATGTGTCGGTGGTACCCCGTTGTCAACCGGCAAGTCAACCTATTGGAACACAGATATTTATGTTTGCCGTATTGATGGCACTGACCGTCATCAGCTGACTTATCACGCCGCAGATGATCTCTGTCCGGTGTGGAGCGGTGACGGCACGTACATTTATTTTGTCAGCCAGAGAGGAAGCGCTGAGGCTATCGCCAATATTTGGCGCATCACCTTCCCTCTATAGTATTGTTTTGAATCATTTTTTATCCTTTTAATTCTTTCTAATATGAAAATCACAAAGCTATTCGCAGCCGCGATTCTTATCTTCGCGTGCAGCACGACTTCTTTCGCTCAGTTTATGGGTGGTGGATCCTCAAAGGTTGGAGGTGGCGGTGGTGCCCGCGTCTCTGGTGGCTCCTCGATCGACTCTTACAACGCCCTTTGGGTTTCTTATTTGCCGACCACGATGAAGGCGTCTGGTAACGGGTATTCTTCGAGCCAGAGCGGCTACAACACTTTTGCCGTTGGTGTGACACACGCCCAGCCCCTTTCAACCACTTCCGCCTTGCTTGAATATGGTGTCTTCGGCGAATTTACCACCAAGAGTGAAAAAGAAAGTGGGGTGACTTCAACCATGAACCTAATTGGTGCCAAGGTTCCTGTCAACGTCCTCTATGGCCTCGATCTGGGTGGTTTCGTTATCTATCCTTATGCCGGTCTGAATGCCCGTTTCTATGTTTCGGGGAAACATTCCTGGAAATATGAAGGTGAATCTGAGTCAAGCGATGTATTTGGTGATGATTCTGACATGAAGCGCTTTAATCTGGGCTATCAGGTTGGAGTGCGCGCCAATTTCTCCAACTTCTTTGTGGGTGTCGGTTACGAGGATATGATCACCTCTATGTCTACCGATGATGATTACAAGTTAAAGTTTAACATGATCAACCTCGGTGTTGGCTTCATGTTCTAGAGTTTACTTGACATATTGAGACAAATCCCTTGGCAGCCTGCCAAGGGATTTTTTTATTACAAGGTTCTGAGCTTCGAGGCGACTTCCTCAAGGAGCCAGCGTGGGGTGGAGGTGGCTCCGCAGATGCCTACCCTGTCGTCAGGACCAAACCAAGCCGGGTCAATCTCTTCGGGACCGGAGATATGCATGGTTCTTGGGTTATGGGTGCGGCAAAGGTCGCATAGAACCTTGCCGTTGGAACTGGAAGCTCCTGACACAAAGAGAATAACGTCGTGTGAAGATGCGAAGGAAGCCAGTTCCTCGTGGCGGAATGCCACTTGCGAACAGATCGTGTTGTGGACCGTCAGCCCGGCGCGAGCCTTCTCCGAAAGCACGGAGCATATCTCAGAATATTCAGTCGGACTCTTCGTTGTCTGGGAGAATATCTCCAGGGGGACATCAAGGTTGATGGAGCCGTCCTCTAAAGCCGCCAGAAGCATGTCCATGTTCTCGATGACAACCGCATCGCCTCCGACTTGCCCCAGCAGGCCCATCACTTCCGCATGTCCTATCTTCCCGAATATCACTATCTGGCCATGTGAGGCATATGCTTCCCGGATGCTTTTCTGGAGCCTCAGCACCACAGGGCAGGTGCAGTCTATGACATTGATGCCGACCTGTGAGGCCAGCTCATAAGTCTCAGGAGGTTCTCCGTGGGCGCGGATCAGTAGAGTCTCAGTTGAAGGATCGGGGATATTGGGGATGTCCTCCTTGCCGACCGTGACAAGACCTTTGGCGCCGAGCCTGGAAAGTTCGGCCTCATTGTGGACTATAGCCCCGAGGGAATACAATTTGCGGCCGGGATTCAAGTCCAGGAACTCCTCAGCCCGGCTGATGGCCCGTATGACTCCTCCACAGAAGCCTGAGCGCTTGTCGATCTCGACAGTAAGAGCCATTACTCCAGGATCCCAAACTTGCCTTGGCAAAGCCCCTGGAACCAGACGGTCTCCTCATGAAGGGTCATGTCGGAATTGTCCAGGACGTAGGCGTCAGCAGCCCTGGAAAGGGGTGATACCTCCCTGTGGGAGTCGATGTAATCCCTCTCGAGGAGGTTCTTCATGACTTCTTCCATAACAGGTTCCTGGCCCTTCATCTTCATCTCATCAAAGCGTCTCTGGGCCCTGACTTCCGCCGTGGCGGTCATGAAAATCTTAACCTCAGCGTCGGGGAAAACAGTCGTGCCAATGTCCCTTCCGTCCATCACGACCCTTTTGCGCAGGCCAAAGGCATGGAGTTTCTCATCCACGAAGACCCTCACGAAAGGAATAGCCGACACAGGGCTGACGTGGCTGGACACCTCCAGAGTGCGGATGTCCTGCTCAACCCTGCGGTCTCCGATGTAGGTGCCGTCGATCCTGAAATCCAGGTCCAAAGTCTTGAGGGCCTCTTTGAGGCGAGTCTCATCGATGTTACCTTCGCTGTCGATGATTCCGGTCTCAAGGGCATGAAGCGTCACCCCGCGGTACATGGCTCCCGAGTCAAGATAGAGGAATGAATACTGTTCGGCGATCAGTTTGGCAAGGGTGCTCTTGCCTGTCGAAGAGTAGCCGTCAATGGCTATGATAATGTCTGGAATATTCATAATGACAAAAATATCAAAATTCCGAGAAAAAAGTCCGATATTCGCGTAAAGTTGTGACAGAAAAGCAAGTCCGGATATGAAGATTCTTATAATAGATGATGAGAAAGCCATAAGGAACTCATTGGGAGAGATCCTATCTGATGAAGGTTATGAGGTCGATACCGCGGAGGATGGACCTTCCGCATTGGCGAAGGTTGACAAGGAGCGTTTCGATGTCATATTCTGTGACATCAAGATGCCCGGGATGGACGGGATCGAGGTTCTCGAGAAACTGATGGCCGATGGAGTGGACTCGGTGGTCGTGATGATATCCGGCCATGCTGAGATTGAGACAGCTGTCGAATGCATCAAGAAGGGAGCTTTCGACTTCATTCCGAAACCATTGGATCTCAACAGGATACTCATCACCATCAAGAATGCTACCGACAGGGCTGTCATCGTCAAAGAGAACCGTCAGCTTAAGAAGAAAGTTTACGGTCAGAAGATGATAGGGGAGTCTGAGCCGATCCGCCAGATCAGGGATATGATCTCCAAGGTCGCTCCGACAGATTCCCGAGTGCTGATTATGGGTCCAAACGGTTCCGGAAAAGAGCTGGTGGCCCGGAGCCTCTATGAGCAGAGTGCCCGCAGCGCTATGCCCTACATCGAGGTCAACTGTGCCGCTATTCCATCGGAACTCATTGAAAGTGAGCTGTTTGGCCATGAAAAAGGATCCTTCACTTCCGCTATCAAGCAGCATAAAGGGAAGTTCGAGCAAGCCGATGGAGGCACCTTGTTCCTTGATGAGATCGGGGACATGAGTCTGGCCGCACAGGCTAAGGTCTTGCGCGTACTCCAGGAAAAGAAACTCTCAAGAGTCGGCAGTGACAAAGACATAATCGTTGATGTCAGAGTGGTGGCGGCCACAAACAAGGATCTTCGCAAGGAGATCGCTGAAGGTCGTTTCAGAGAGGACCTCTATTACCGTCTGAGTGTGGTTGTCATTAAGGTTCCGTCCCTGGATGAGAGAAAAGATGACATTCCTCTTCTGGTTGACCATTTCGTCCAGCAGCTTAGCGCCGAGAAGGGTATGGTTCCGAGACCATTCTCTCCTGAGGCCATCAAACTCCTTCAGGAGAAGAGCTGGCCTGGGAATATCCGTGAGCTTGGGAATGTGGTTGAACGCCTCATGATTTTCGGCGGCAACCCTATAAGTGCCGAAGACGTGAAACTCTACGTCATTCCAGTTCAATAGCCTTCCGGATGGTGGTGTCCACCCCGAGGTACATCTTGTAGAAAGCGTCCTCACCGAGTTTGGAATAGCGTCCGATAAGCGCCCTCAACTGAGGGAGCAGATATTCTTCTGTCGCGTTCCATTCCTCTGTGGTACAGGTGATTCCATCCACCCTGGAGGCATAATCCCTGAATTTGGAAGGGATGTCCATCGAGTCCAGAAAACGGTTCAGCTCATCGAAATCGCTTATCCCTGAGAGAGTTCCCTTGTATCTGTCGAACATGGCGGAAGAGAATCTCATCTGGGTGGCCTTGCGGTTGCAGGCGATGTAGAAATCGCTTGCGCGGGTGGTGTCAACAGGGACGAAAACATCAGGGATTATTCCGCCACCTCCATAGACTGTGCGTCCGCCGACTGTCTTGTAAGCGGCCGTGGTGTCAACCTTGATGCTGTCGGCATCGTACATCTCCCCGCCGGAATAACGCTTGTAGATGTCGTAGCGGTAGTCGTCTGAATATGGCTTCTGGATGCACCTGCCCGAAGGGGTGTAGAAACGGGCGACCGTGAGCCGTACACCTGAGCCGTCGCTGAAGTAAAGAGGCTCTTGCACAAGGCCTTTGCCGAAGGAACGACGGCCGATGATCGTGCCCCTGTCATTGTCTTGGATCGCACCTGCGAAAATCTCGCTGGAAGAGGCTGTGGACTCATTGATGAGCACGGCTAGGGAGATGTCTCTAAGGATTCCTTTACCGTCAGCCTTGTACTCTTCCTTCTTCCTGTGGAGACCCTGCATGTAAACTATCTCATCACCCCTCTCGAGGAACATGTCGCTAAGGAGAAGGGCCTGGTCGAAATAGCCTCCGGTGTTGTCCCTGAGGTCAAGGATCAGTTTCTTCATCCCTTGGGCGAGCAGTTTGGTCGCCGCCGCGTTGACCTCGGAGAAAGTGGTTTTGGAGAACTTTGAGAGCTTGATGTAACCTGTAGTGTCGTTGGCCATGAACGAGGCGTCAACACAATGCACGGGAATCTTGCCTCGGGTGATGTCGAAGGGAATAATCTCTTTCCCGCGCCCTACGGTTATCTTGACTTTCGATCCGGCGGGACCTTTCATTCTGCGCACCATGCTGTCTTGAGGGAAGCCGACTCCGGCTATGACCTTATCGTCAACCTTCAAGATCCGGTCTCCTTGGAGCAACCCGGCCTTCTCGGATGGACCTCCGGGGATCACCTCGATAACTGTCGCGGTGTCATTGGGCACATTGAACTGGATGCCTATCCCGTCGAAGTTGCCGGCAAGATCCGTCTCGGCCTCGCCTAGCTCGACAGGAGGCATATAGACGGAATGGGGATCAAGCTTTGCCAGTGCGGCAACTATAGCGGCATCGGTAACTCCCTCAGTGTCAACTGTGTCAACATAGTTCTTGTCAACTTGGTCGAGGATGAGATTCAGCTTGCGCCAATTGTCATATTGGACATTATAATAGTGCTTGCGCAGGCGGTAGGCGTTGTAGGTCGTAACCGCCAGGGCACCCACAATAATGCCAAGAACCGCTATCAGGATAGGGGAAATCCTCTTCATTTTCAGTCTATCTTCTCAACTTCAATCCCTGCCCGGCGAAGGAGATCGACACCATCCGTCAGGCGATATTCATCCCTGTACACAACCCTCTTTATTCCGGACTGGATGATCAATTTGGAGCACTCCAGGCAAGGGGAAGCGGTCACGAAAAGTGTGGCTCCCTCGCTGCTGTTGCCGGATTTCGCCACTTTCGTGATGGCGTTCGCCTCAGCGTGGAGGACATAGGGTTTGGTCACCCCGTTCTCGTCTTCGCAGATGTTCTCAAACCCGGAGGGAGTGCCGTTGTAGCCATCGGAAATAATCATTTTGTCCTTGACTATCAGAGCGCCGACCTGCCGTCTCTTGCAATATGAGTTCTTGGCCCATATCTCGGCCATCTCGATGTATCTGTGGTCGAATTTCTCCATCACTTGCCGCTTCTTTGGTAGAGGTATCTCTTGATTGAACGCTTCGGAGTCCTTTCGAAATCCTCCGGCATGAACTCTATCTTCCTGATTTGGGCGTAGCCCGGAATCTCCTTGTTTATGTCGGGAAGGAGTCCGTTCAAAGTCTTCTCCAGCTGGTCTCTCGTCATCCCGTCCAGTTCCGCCTGATGGTAGTCGGGATAGATCAGGGCTGTCAGTCCACCATTATCCTCAATCACCAGGGAATCAACCACATAGGAGACAGCATTGATCACGGACTCGAGTTCCTCAGGGTAGATGTTCTGGCCGTTAGGGCCAAGGATCATGCACTTGCTGCGGCCTCTGATGAACAGGAAGCCGTCCTTGTCGATGATACCCATGTCACCGGTTCTCATCCAACCGTCCTCAGTAAACAAGCTTGCGGTCGCTTCCTCGTTCTTGTAGTAACCAAGGCAGTTGTTGGGGCCCTTGCACTGGATTTCTCCTTCGATCCTCTCGGGATCCTCGGAGTCAATCCTTATCTGCATGTTATAGGCGGCCTGGCCGCAGGAATATAGCTTCTTTTTGTTGAAATGGGCGTAGGTGATAATCGGGGCGCACTCCGTCATTCCGTAGCCTACGGTGTAAGGGAAGTCAATGTCCCAGAAGAACTTCTCGATGTCTTTATTGAAGGCGGCACCTCCCATGATGATCTCGATGAAACTGCCTCCGAAAGCGGTCACCAGCTCCGTGCGGATCTTCTTGCGGACCATCTCGTTGAGGACAGGAATCTTAAGCATGGTCTTGATGCTACCCTTCTCTATCGTCTTCTGAATCTTGGACTTGTAAACCTTCTCGATGATCAGCGGAACGGCGATGATGATGTTTGGTTTGACTTCCTGAAGGGCTTGAGTGATGATCTTTGGACTGGGAACCCTGGTCAGGAAATGGACATGCATGCCGATGGTCATCTCGAAAAGGAACTCGAACATCATCCCGTACATGTGTGCCGTGGGCAGCATGGAAACAACATTGGACTTGTTCCCGAGTTCGGGCAGCACGTGGGAGGCAAATTGGATATTCGAGCAAAGCGCCCGGTAGGGGATCATGACACCCTTGGAGAACCCGGAAGTTCCTGAGGTATAATTGATCATGGCCAGCTCGTTGGGGGAGTCCTTGTAGTAGTTCAAGTCCTCGGGCGAGAAGGTATTGGGATGGCGCTTCCCGAAATACTCGTTCATGTGCTCCCTGGCCTGGACAATGCGGTCATTTCTCGCGTAAAGAAGCTGGAAAGTGTTGATTCTCACCACGGCGTAAACCCCAGGCATCTCATCCGGGCTCAGACCTTCCCAGATGACATCATCCACGAACAGCACCTTGGCCTCCGAATGGTTCACAAGGTAGTGGATATTACCGGGCTTGAACTCGTGGAGAATCGGCACCACGACAGCACCATAGGTCATCGTGGCGAGATAGCTTACCGCCCAGTTGACTTGGTTGCGGGCGCAGATGGCCACTTTGTCTCCTTTGTGGAGGAAGCACTTCTCGAAGGCGATATGCAGCTTCTCGATTCTTCTCGCCACATCGCGGTAGCACAGGCTGACACCTTGATAGTTGGATAGGGCAAGCCTGTCCCAGTTCTCCTGGAAGCTCTTCTCTATGAGCTTGTTGACTGATTGGAACTTGAATTCGTTCATGATATCATCTTTTTTCTTTTTCCAATTTGAATGTCCTTTCTTTACCGTCCCGGCACTTCGCCGTGAAAGATCCTTTCTCATTGAAATTGATCTCGCTGTCCGGGCGTATCATCTTCTCTCCCTCGCCTTTGATTACAGGGTCTCCTCCATCGAAAGGACAGAGGAAGGCCTGCCTGGAGGTCCTCACAATCCAATATCGCTTTCCACCGGCTTCAAGAAGTTCCGGCAGGGTCTTGATCGTTTCTTCTGAGGTGATTCCTTTCCAAGACGGCGAGGGCACTCCATGGAGATTGTACATCCCTACTGTGTTGTCCTTATGGAGGACCATGGCTGTGTAGCCCTTCGCTCCTGTGAAGTCATACACCTCGGGACCGAGCGCTATCTTTTTGCCGAGATCGACAGGGAAGCCTCCCACGAAACGCCCGAGGCGGTCGATGAGATAAAGCTTTGTGTCGGCGGCGAAAAGGTATTGCAACTTACCGTTGTTGTAATAGTCTATCTCTTTCACATATCCGCAGAAGGGATGTTTGAAAGGTATTCCCCACATGTCTTTCCCGTTCTCGTCCTTAAGGCAGATCGATAGGTGGGAATTCTGGTAGAGGGTGTTGGTCTTTCCTGTAGCGCTGTTGAACACCTTGAACTCCCCGTTGTTGACCGTCACGGTCGTGTCCCTGACGGAGGGTAGAGGAGCCCTGCCTCCAGGGATCTCGGTTCTGGTCAAGTCAAAAGCCAGTCCCATCTTCTCCCCCTTTGAGAGAGCCGAGAGGGTGACAGGAACATAGGACACGCCACCAGTCACATTGCGGAATCCTTCAGCCATAAGAGGACTGAAAGTGGTGCTGATGAGGTTCGGATCCTCTGTCATGGAGTGGTACATCCAGAATCCGCAGCCCTTCTGCGGGATCTTGTCGGACATGCCGCAGGCGGAGAGCCTCTCCTTAAGCGTCTCGAAAGACATCTGCGAGAATTCGTCCACGCAATCCCTTGATCCGATGACAATCCATCCGTTCACGGTCGCGGAAACCGATTCATCCTCAGCGTTGAAAACTTCTCCGAACACTGTCTTGGCAAAGCCTGCGAAACGAGTGAAATCCTCGATCCCACTGTCCTGGCGTTTGCCTCCAGGTCTTAGGAAGAGCATTTGGCGCATCTTCCCGTCGAAGTGGAGATTGACAACAGCTACTTCCTTAATATCCAAGGACTTGGCCCAATCTTCGGAGGATTGCCCCGCATCTTTCTTCTGTTTGGAAAGGAGAGCCTCATATTTGTCCAGTTTGGCCTTGGCGTCAAGGTAATTGCGGTAGGCCTTGAGGTAGGAGGTGATATTCCCGAGCGGAAGATCAAGGATGAACGCGGTGTTGGAAGGGACCGCGTCAGCTATACTGACCTGGCTTGTGCCCGCATGGCGCAGGACATTCATGTAGAAAGCGGGATCTCCCCCGTAGAGCAAAGTCCCGTCCATGGAGACGCCGCTATCCGAGTGACGTGTCGTCGTGAAAGCCGTCCATCCTGCTATCTCCTTGAAGAAACCGCTGAGTTTGCGGTACTTACGGGCAAGGAACGTCTCAAAAATAGTGTCTGAGTAAGTGTTGGAAACGAATAGTATATCGCTTCCGGCAACCTGTCCAGCAAGCTCTGCGAAGCCAGAAGACTCTATCACTGAATGCCCCTCCAGCAGATGCCTTACGGAAGAGTTGGCGATGGTCTCGGAAGACGAGATGATGATAAGATTCCCGTTGACGACTTTGACCGAGAGTCCCGCTGAGTCAGCCACGGCTTTGAGCTTGGCCGCATCGTTCCAAGTGGTGTCGGAAACCGCCTGCCCGGCCTTCACGACCAGAAGCGGAGGCATGTCCTTGCTGTAGTGGATTGAGATGATGGCGGGGTCTTTCTTTAAGCCATCAAAAGACTCTTGGGCGATCTTGTCAAACTTTCGCGAGGTGAGTTCCCGGAATACGGCCACAGTGTCGGAAAGATACTCCAACGCTCTACCGAAGTTCTTGACACACAACACTATGGCGGCATCGGAGGGGACTGCGGAGATGAGTTCATGATGTTCCAGAAACTCTCCCGCGTCAGCCGCTACCTGGCTCTTCTCGGAGTCGGAGTAGAGGGTGACAACCGCCGCGGTGATCCCCGCGATGAGGATCGCCGCCAAAGCGATCAAGACATATAAGGTGCTCTTTCTCATTGTGCTATGAACATATACACGATGTTGCCGATCTGCCTTGCGGGGGCAGAAGTTGATGCGGAGAATTTTGACAGTCGCGCCGCCCTCACAGCGAAGTCCCTGAGACACCGGTCTGAAGACGAGGCATCTTCCTGGATCTTCGCGTTCAGCACATTCCCTGAAGGGTCGACTGTGATTATGACAGTGACATGGCCTGCTCCAAGGCACCTGTAAGCGGGGATTGAAATCCTACTGGCTTTTCTCCCATCAAGGGCATAGGAGACCACTGATGGCCCGCTGTAGGATTGCTTCTTGGGTTCTTCTTTCTTGACGACAGGCTTGTTGATGGCGACATAGTCATCGTCCGGCTCATCAGCCTTGAAGCCGTCCTTCAGTTCCTTCGCGAGCCTTTCCGCATCTTTGTAGAGCTGCTCGGCGTTGGTGTTGCGGTCGTCTTTGAGAATGGAACTACGGTCAACGGCGATATTCCTGATCGGCACACCGGAGGCGGACGCGAGCAACTGGTCGAGCCTGTCGCTGACCTCCTCTTTGAAATTCTCCTCAGCCTTCTTCTTCTCTACCTCCTCCTGTTTGGTGAAGTCGAGGACAAAGGTGTTCTCCCTCCTTAGCACCGCCCCTATCTGGCATGCCAGGAGAATGATGATAATCACCAGATGGAATATCACCGTGATGTAGAGTCCTGCCCTGTCTTCGCTCTTCATGCCGAAAGGTGAAAAGGATTATTTGCCTTCCTCTTTCTTCTTGTCCCTGAGCGACTTCTCAACCGTGGCGGAGATCATGTTGATCGCCACTTTGTTGTGACCGCCCTGAGGAATGATAATGTCAGCGTACCGCTTGCTCGGCTCGATGAACTGGAGGTACATCGGCTTTACGGTCTTGGTGTAGCGCTCGATGACGGTCTCGACAGTCTTGCCTCTTTCGAGGATGTCGCGGGCCATAACCCTCATCAAGCGGTCGTCATCGTCGGCGTCAACGAATATCTTGATGTCCATCTGGTCACGGAGTTCCTTGCATGTGAATATCAAGATACCCTCGATGATGATGACATCGGCCGGAGCCACGGTCACGGTCTCGGTCTTTGACCGGGAGCATGTGATGTAGGAATACACCGGCTGCTCAACTGTCTTGCCCGCTTTCAGCTCCTCAAGCTGCTTGCAGAGGAGTTTGAAGTCGATGGCGTCGGGATGATCGAAGTTGATCTGCTGTCTCTCCTCCATCGGAAGATGGCTGGAGTCTTTGTAGTAGGAGTCCTGGGGGATAGTGACTACTTTCTCCTTCAGCCTGCTTGTGATCGCGTTGACCACTGTGGTTTTTCCAGAGCCGGAACCACCGGCGATTCCTATGACTAACATATCTTTTATTATTAGAATTCAGCGTTTTTAGGGGTCCTCGGGAAGGGGATGACATCACGGATGTTCGTCATTCCGGTGACGAAGAGAAGCAGTCTCTCAAAGCCAAGGCCGAACCCGCTGTGAGGCACGGTACCGAAACGGCGGGTGTCGATGTACCACTCAAGGTTCTTGCGGCTCATCCCGAGCTCGTCGATCCTTCTCTCAAGTTTCTCAAGGGAAGCCTCTCTCTCGGAACCTCCGATGATCTCGCCGATCTTCGGGAAGAGGACATCCATTCCCCTGACGGTCTCCCTTCCGGGCGCGCAGCCCTCATTCTGCTTCATGTAGAAAGCCTTGATGGCCTGAGGGAAGTCGGTGAGAATCACCGGCTTACCGAAATGTCTCTCTACCAGGTACCTCTCGTGCTCGCTTTGGAAATCGGTGCCCCAACTGACTGGGTACTCGAATTGTTCACCGTTCTTGACAGCAGCCTCGAGAATATCCACGGCATCGGTGTAAGTTAGCCTCTGGAACTCTATGCCGAGAACGCTGCGGAGCCTCTCGATCAGACCATCGTCGTACTTGCCCTGCAGGAAGGTGAGGTCATCCATGCAGTTGTCCAGGGCATACTGGACAAGATACTTCACAAACTCCTCGGCGAGGACCATGTCGTCATTGATGTCGTAGAACGCCATCTCTGGCTCGATCATCCAGAACTCGGCCAAGTGCCGGGGAGTGTTGGAGTTCTCCGCCCTGAAGGTGGGACCGAAGGTGTAGATCTCGCCGACGGCTGTGGCTCCGAGCTCGCCCTCGAGCTGGCCGCTGACCGTCAGGCTCGTCTTCTTTCCGAAAAAGTCCTTGGAGAAGTCAACCTTCCCGTTGTCTTTCTTTGGCACATTCTCGAGCGGCAAGGTTGTGACCTGGAACATGTCGCCCGCGCCCTCAGCGTCCGATTCGGTGATAAGGGGAGTGTTAAGATAGACAAAGCCCTTGTCATTGAAGAACTTATGGATGGCGAAAGCCATGGCGTGGCGAATCCTCAGGATCGCTCCGAATGTGTTGGTCCTCGGGCGCATGTGAGCCACCGTGCGGAGATATTCCAGGGAAGTGTCCTTCTTTTGGAGGGGATATCTCATCGGATCGCACTCTCCAATGACCTCGATTTCCTTGGCCTGGATCTCGACAGCCTGTCCGCTTCCTAAAGATTCGACAAGCGAACCCTTGACCGCCAGGCTTGCGCCGGTGGTCACTTTGGAGAGAAGGCTCTCGTCAAATAAGGAAGTGTCCGCCACCACCTGTATGTTGTTGACAGTCGAGCCATCGTTAAGGGCGATGAACTTGATCTGTTTGTTGCCTCTTTTTGTCCTGACCCAACCCTTCGCCAGAACCTCCTGGCCAGGGGCCGCTTTCAGCAGGTCTTTCACCTTTGTTCTTGTCAATTCGCTCATTTCCTTCAAAACTTTACATAATCCCACAAATATACTAAGAAAATCTATTTAGTCACACAAATAAAAGGTGCGACCTGTGTAGGCCGCACCTGAAATATGTCAGTCTTTCATAGTGTGAATGAAACTACATCCCTGAAAAAGTCCCCATGAACAGAATTAAACCTGTGCCGGCTTCTGAGATGACATAAATGAAAGGATTCCCTGTCGTTTGACCTTTAGAGTCTGAATTACCTTTGAGCTCGACATGAGCGTCCAAGGTAATCTTAAGGAAGACATCAATTAACAATTCGTCAAGATTCTTTGGATTCCATCTATTTGCCGTACTCCAGTAAAGATCTTTGAAATCCCAATCAAGCAAATCATAAAAATTATTGATTGTGAAAGACTTGTCTATTCCTTTGAATTCCACAGGCGCATCCTTCTTGACAACTCCATTCCGAATGTCTTTCCACATTTTATTATCGAGGAAAGATGACAGATCCGCCAGGGAAGATGACCCTTCCGGTTTAATTACCGTGAGGAATAACGGCCCTTCTTTTATGGGCAAAGAGCATACGGAGAAATAGTTCCCGTCGTAAACCGCCACGGGTTCCTCGTCCAAAGTACCTGAGAGGCAGAAAACATTGGAAAGATAGAATCCTAATTGAAGGGAATCTAAGCTAGAGGGTCTCTCGATGTGCGGAATAATCTTTATCATATTCTTCGACTTTTCTTGAGCCCACTTATCTCCAGGCCTTTCCCCTTCTGGTAAAGTGCAATTGACTTCGAACAAATCTGTGAAGTAGTCCTTCTTGAAAAGATCCGCTGTTTCGGGATTGAATTCGTGCTTGAACTCCCCGGTCTCAAACATCACCGCATTTGCCAGACCTAGAGGCATTTCTTTGTTGTTCATGTTCAGGATCAAGCTGCCCACGGCCTCGAAATAATCATTGAAGTCCTTATCAATCAAAATCTCTTTGCCAGGGTTGACGAACTTGGTGTCCATCTGGTTGATCATCATCGCTTTGACCATCTGGGTGGCGAGGGGGCTTATGAGAATGTCCTCGCCCTTGTTGATTTCCAAGGCTTTAGCGAACATGGTGAAACCAAACTTGTTGGTTTGATCTATATACTTGAGCTGCTCCTTATTAAGTGATCTGGTCAAGGCAGTCTGGGGCCATTCGAAAGCGGTGGGCACTACTGCAGGCTCATCGTTCTTTTTGTCGCATGCGGCAACCACTAATACCGCTAGAAAGAAAGCGACGTGATAAAATTTGACGGAAGTTTTCATATTCAGCGAATTAAAGTAACTACTATCTAAATCCCGATTTTCAAGAATCTTGCATAAATAACTTGAAATAGTTATTAAAAGCCTAATGCCAAACCATACCAATTAATATATGTGTAATATTCCGACGTGGAATAATACTGGCCGATATAGTCAGTCTTCCATAGTTACCCGTTGTTGAGTCCAACGAAGAGTATCGCTCCCGAAGTGTTCTCCTGAATGCAGAACAGATAAGGCCTGTCCGCTGTGAAATACTTGACTTTAGGCTGCTCATACCCTTGGGGCGATATTCCCTCCATGCCAATGAAGGTTGCGGCAGCAGCTTCTATTCCTCCCTCATCAAGGGTCATCGTGGCTTTTTGCAGAGCCTGACTGACCCTGAAGATAGCAGGAGTCTGTTCAACCATAAGACTGAAATCTGAGGCCTGAAATACCCTGTTGATTCCAACTGATTTCAATAGCGGTATCAAATCAAACTCCGACTTAAGATCCTGTTTGGGTATCTTGACCAACACTTGCTCGCTCCTCATTTTTCCGGACAAGCTTTCCCATCCTTCCTTCTCAATTGTCCCGATAACGGCGTTGATGTCTTCTCCCTTATTAGGAAGAACCATGGTCATGCTGAATTTGCCTTTCTTTCCCATGGGGATAGAGACACACGAGAATGAATCATTCTCAAGAAAATCACACTCTTGTTGACTGACCATGAAGTCTTTCTTGACCTCACCTTCCGGAGAGTTGAAAACATCTTCTTTCGTCAGTTCCGGATTAAACGGCTCGAGCCAGCCTGCCTTGAAATAGATCGCGTTCAGCATACATGCCGTAATATCAGGCGAGAAGTCCCGCAAAAATTCAGGGATAAGGCCTTCGGTGTTTTTGCTAACCCAGTCATTTATTATTTGCTTGACACGATCGGGCTTGTCAAACGCCATCGATTCCACGGCGCCATAATAATTGTTTTGAATCACATTCCTGAAGGAGTCTTTAATCGAGTACGCCTTGGAAACGATTACCGCGTTGGATAACTTGAGTTTCGTGGACAAATCAACGGCGGGCAACCCTTCTATCAGGGTTTTGTAGTAATTGTTGAATTCCGCCATGTCTGATTTATCATACCCAAGAGCCGTAAGGATCTCTGAGGCAGAGTCAGTCGTGCCGGCAGCCAGCATGGAAAAATCCAAGGCCACGCTGATGGGAGAAAAGATGAAACTTCCCTCCTGGGTTGAACTGATCTGGTCAAGCAATCTGATCGCGAAAGCGTTGCCGCACATGACAAAACTCTTTTGCCTTGGAGTCAAAGGAACATTTGATATCTCTTTGTCTGGAATGGGATTACATACAGTAATCTCTTCAACCTCGCTGATAACGGCCTCTTCCGAGTCAGTGCGGGTCACATCCAGCAAACCGCATCCTGCAGACAGCATTGACACGAAGATGCAAATCAAAATGGATTTCGGGGTGTTTTTCATGTTGTTATTATTTTTGAGATTCTCAATTAACTAATGTATACTACTCGATGTCCAACTTAAGTTTCATAAACAATTCTATTATACTAAATCCCGATTATTAAAAACCTTGCATAACGCAAGTGAAAATAATGATTAAATGTCTAGTTCGCCCTTGTATCGTTGTCCTGACGGAAGGGTGAACAGGATGATGTAGTGGCCAGAGCCCATGGTTATGGGAACGGTGGCGGAGAGGAACTGTGTGTCGATCGTGCCGGAGTCATAGCCTCCGGTGGTGGTGTTCATGACCTCGACCTCGATCTCGCCGAGATTGGAGGTGAAGGTCAAGAAGAGCGTTGAGAGCATGGCCTCGTAGGAGGCTGAGATGGGGACAAGTGCGGGAGAGCGTGGACCATCGCCGCCAGTACCATGGGGATATGGCTCTATCACGATAGACGTGTCGGCTGGTGTGCTCATCGCCATCGCCGAGAAGGAAGTCGCGCATGAAAGCAGGACAACCAAGAGAGTGATTATTCGAGAAATTTTCCGCATAGTGATGAGTTTTCCGCAAAGTTAGGGCGGAAAGAGAGAAACGCCATCAACAACCATCGAAAAAAGCGTGACACTTTTCACAACCAAAAACGCCACCACAGTGCCCTGCAGTGGCGTTTTTTGGATACTGTCACAAAAAAAGTGTGACACCCCAAATGGGGTATTTCTAACTGCTTGATATATTGTTAATTACTAGTTGCTGACACTCTTTATATATGTCACACCCATAATGCCTTGAAAATCAATAATATGCGCAAATTCCCTATATGAGATTGGCAAACTCTTCACCATCTTTCCCGAAGCTATCGATTTTTTCTTTCAATCTTTTCTTCTTTGTCCTAACATTGTCTCTGGAAGATATTCTCATTATAACCATAACGGTTATGTTGTCGAATCCGGCAAAATAATAACTGGCCATCTTGTATTCGGACTCTGTCAAGCCCGGACATTTTTTCCTGAATCTGGTCATCACATTATTCATCTCCTTGTCGAGCATCTTCTCGAAGTTGATCTGCGCCTTTTTATCCGTTTGCAGGTCTCCTATCTTGGTTCTAAGCGCCTCCTCAAAAGGCGAGTTCCCCGATGTCTCTGAAGAAATGTTACGGTATGCGCTCTCGTAAATCTCTGAAAGAAATACGAACTTTGTCCTTCCCGCAAGATTTTTCATGTCCTTCAATTGGGTTTTCAGAGATTCGATGGCTGAGGCCATCCTTTCTTGCTCGTCACTCATCTTTTGCCTCTTTCTCTGGTGAACGAAACCAGTTACCAGCAGGAGCATGAAGAGAATTATACAAGAGAGTAAAGAGATGATCACCTGTAGTTTTTGAGTCTTGATCTTGTATGCCCTATTTATCAAATTCCTCTCAACAAACGCCCTTTGCGACTCCGTCGCGGAATGCCTTGACACGCGGTTGTTCATAGAGTCTCTGGCTTGCACCGCTTTCCAAAGACTGCTATAAGAGCCCTGATAGTCTTTGTGGAGCCGCAGATCACGGTGTTTCCAATAGTGATACTCAAAAGGATCAAAACCATCACTCGTTTCAGCAATTCTCCACAGAGAATCAGCCACACCTTTTTCCCCGGCCATGTCGGAAAGATAAGCGAAGGCGGCCAACTCTGAAGCGTCACTTAACTCCTCTCCCTCCATGAGGGCTTTCGTGATGGTGACGTATGCCAGGGAATCTCTCAATCCGGAATAGTTCAGCAAGAACATCCCGTAACTCATCTCAATCTTACGTCTTAAGCCGGTGCCCAGCTCTTTGTCAGCGAGAAGCGAACAGAAGCAACTGTCAGCCTTATCCCATTCCCTTCTCTGGACGAGGTTGATCGCTTCTTTTTTCCGCACCAGTCTCTCCTGATCTTTCCGTCCACACTTGCGAAAACAAGCCAGGGATTTACCGATGTATGACGCCGCCGGTGTGTATTCTTTTGTGGCCGTGAACGTGTCCGCCATCCTTGAGTAGAGGATTCCCAGAAGGTTTTGGTCTTCAACGTTTTCCGCAAATTCGGCGGCCTGGCTGAAGGAGACGATGGCCTGGTTGTAGCGTCCTCCATTGTATTGCTCTGTGCCGAGGTACATGTAGGCCTTGAGGCGCTCTTCTGGGGAGCCGTGGCGGTCGTAGTAATCTACGGCGGGCTGGACGACTCGTGTGTCGGCGGTGTCGATGTAGTTCTTGTCCAGGGCGATGGCGTGGAGCAGGGAGTACTTCGCCTTGACGGCCCTGCCGTGGAGGGCTGTCGTGTCGATTTGCCGGATGGCCGCAAGGGCACTGTCCGGCC
>JAEEGI010000867.1_pt1 | contig 80522 bp, 65 predicted proteins | sample 8958751 | NCBI WGS metagenome assembly JAEEGI01 (sample SAMN16246545, study PRJNA631951) | gut metagenome | biome: gut microbiome; feature: rumen; material: KS-attached | host: Bos | place: Iran: Karaj | collected 2018-10
ACTGCTACTTGGCCCCAGATTTTTTTCGTATCTGGATGTCAAAATAATCCTCGGCCTTGTCTATCATCATGTCGCGGGCCAACGTCTCTAAACGGGAGAATTCCAATGCTTTCTCCAGTTCACGAATGCGCTTCTTCTGCTGCGCAATCTCATCCTTGTAATCGTTCTTGCTGCGGTTTGCCACGTCTTCTTCGTCAAGTTTAGGCTGCAAAGGTACAACATCTTTTGCAGATTCGTACTTCTTTTCCCAATATCTTAGCGAGGATTCGCTTTTTATACCATGGTTCTTGCAGAAGGATTTCTTGCCCATACCGGACAGATGATACTCACGCAGAAGAGATAGTTTCTCTTCCTCACTTAGATAAGTGTAACTGTTTTGACTTTTACTCATAAAAACACATTTTTAATTGTTACTAAATGTGTCTACCTATATCAGTATAAGTCAAAAAACAAACGACTTTTTTGGGAGTGGCCGTCAAATTTCAGTGTAGATGTACGACTGTCCGAAGCGGGTCTTCTGTAGCTTAGGGCTGTCACCTTGCGTCCACTCGTCGAGCAACTTGCGGGCGGAATAGTATGTCAATCCACTTACGATGCTGAAAGTGTTGGCAGTGATGGCTCCGCCGTGGCGCTTGATGGTGTCACGCATCAGCTGCACCAACTTCTCTTTGTCGGCAAGGAGCTTCGATGCATCGGGACGATCCACCTTATGAAAGCCTTCGTGCATCCACTCACCGATGGCTTCATGCCAAATCTTTCCTGGGGTGTAGTCCACACCGTCAAGTTCCACATCATCGTGTCCCACCTTGGCCGGGTCGGTAAACTCGCCCTTCATCCGAAGCTTCGGGGCAAACGAACCGATGGGTGTGTCAATCCTGTAGCCTTTGGCCAGCATTTCTGCTGCCCAGTGCTTGAACTCTTCAAACACCTGTTTCATCTGCCCGCGGTTCAGCATACTGTACTTGGCCACGTGGTTGTCTATCTGTTCCTCGGTAATACGCATGAAGCGACCACCGGCTGGTTTGGCAAACAGGATGTAGCCCCCATCCTTACCCTTCGCCGGGGTAGGGTAGACCTCAAAGGGCATTCCGCTTTTCTTCCTTGTCATAGCTGTTTCTTCGTTTTTTTGCTACAATAGTGGTGTTATTACTTAATAATAATTATATGGCTTTTTAGTTGGTACTCTGCTTCTTGCCAAATTCTGGGTCGATTTTCAGGAACCAGGTGACAATGTATGTCAACGAGCAGGCTGCCACAACGATGAGGAAGAATGTGCGGTAACCCACAGACTCCTGTAATGCGCCGGCAAACAGTCCCGGAATCATCATCGACAGTGCCATGAAGGCGGTGCAGAGTGCATAGTGGCTGGTCTTGTGCTCACCCTGGCTATAATAAATAAGGTATAGCATATAGGCAGAGAACCCAAAGCCGTAACCGAACTGCTCTATGAAGACACAGATACTGACGATGAGCAGGTTCTGTGGCAATGCATAGCTCAGGTAGACATATACCAGGTCTGGCAAGGTAATTGCCATCACCATGGGCCATAACCATCGCTTCAGTCCGTCACGACTGGCAGCGATGCCTCCTAAGATGCCGCCCAAGGTCAGACCAATGACTCCCACAGTGCCTTGAACCAAGCCATATTCGCCGTCGCTCAAGCCTAAGCCGCCGTTGTGGCCTGCATCGACAAGGAACAGGGCACTTACCTTGGCCAGCAGTCCTTCTGGCATGCGATAGAACAGCATGAAGCAAATGCCTGCCCACACCTGAGGCTTCTGGAAGAAGGTGATGAGAGTCTTCTTGAACTCATCGATTATTTCACTCACGGTCTTCTTTTGTTTATCTCCATCCTCTGCGGGCTTTGGCAGTGCCCAGCTGTGGTAGAGCCACAAGGCAATGAAGAGACCTGCCATCAGGTAAAACACCAGGCTCCAGGAATAGCGTATGTTGCGTGTAAGCACTTGCAGGGCACCTGCCAGTCCTACCAAAAGACCTGAGGAGAAAATGGTGGCTATGCGATAGAAAGTGGAACGGATGCCAACGAAATAGGCCTGTTGGTGCTGGTCAAGGCCTAGCATGTAGAATCCGTCGGCTGCTATGTCGTGGGTAGCGCTTGAGAATGCCATCAGCCAGAAGAAGGCCAGAGACCCTTGCAGCCACCAGGGGCTGGGAATGGTAAACGCCACTCCGGCCAGTGCAGCACCCACCAGGATCTGCATGGCGAGAATCCACCAGCGTTTGGAACGCAGCATATCAACGAATGGGCTCCACAACGGTTTGATGACCCATGGCAAATAGAGCCAAGAGGTGTAGAGCGTGATATCTGTGTTTGACAGGCCGAGACGTTTGTAAAGTATGAGCGAGATGGTCATCACGGCAACATAAGGTACGCCTTCGGCAAAATAGAGTGTGGGAACCCAAGCCCAAGGTCGGTTGTTTTTTAATTTATATTTCATAATTCACGTTTGTTGTTGGCTAAATATCAGTAAGTTTTATTCGTATAGTTTTGGATAAATAATTGTCAGTTTACTCGTATAGCTTCTGGATCTCTGCATTGCGGTAGTAGAAAAGCAGTATTTCATCATACTTCTTTCCCTGTTCTCCCATGACGGCAGCACCGATCTGGCAGAGTCCTACTCCGTGGCCCCATCCCTGACCATGCAGGATGAAATCACCTTCAGGTGTGCGTTCCACGTCGAAGGCAGAACTGTAGAGATGGCTTTCGCTGAGTACACGGCGTATTTCCAGTTCCTTGCCGATGGTCATCGATTTCTTTGTCCCTACTATGCGCAGTTTCCAGATACGTCCGCTCTTGCCTCGCTCCAGGGGCTGGAGGTCGGTAATCTGGCCAAAGTCGTCTTTCAGTTTACGGCTGATTAATTCGGAAAGCTGTTCTTGTGTATAGCTGACTGTCCAGTGGTAGAAATCAGGTGTGTCCTGGTCATAGTCGTTCAGCACCTGTGACAGTATGTTCTTGTCGTGGGTATTGCAATAAGGATCTTCAATGGAAATCAGGTAGGGCTTGGGCGTGTTCTCCCAGCAGTACTGGAATTCCTCCGTATGTCCTCCGCAGCACTTCGAGAAGCGTGCATCACATATTTCGTTGTCATACACAAGAATCTGTCCACGGGTATCAGCAATAGCTTGTTCCACCTGAGGGTTTGTCTGGCGAGTGATGCCCTGATAGCGCTGGCAGTGGTCGTCGGCACAGACGTCGAAGATGGTGTGATCCTCACGGTCGTACCATCTTATAAACTCGTCGTCCTTCTTCTGGAACGAGAAGAATCCTGTCTGGTTGTTCTCATTCATTTGACGGCGCTTCTCCATCTGTGCCAGAAGCCAGGAGCGTGAGATGACGGCATGGGCTTTCAGGAATTCTGGAGAAGCGGTGGCTGACATCTCGCTTGAGATGACACTGGCCAGAGAGCTTTCTACAGGCAACTCGTTGATAGCCACAACCTGATCGGCGTCCACAACAAGGTGGAGCACGCCGATGAACGTCTGTTTCTCTTGTCGTTCCCAATGGAAACCAGAACCAATGGTGACATCGTGCATTGAGAACGATGCTTCAGAAGTTGCAGGAATGAAAGTCAGTTCACGATACTGCTGTCCTCTCCACAGTATACCTCCTTCCGACAGTTCCACAGTCTGTTCGCCTGTCAGTGTTTCACCTTTGGCTGTGAAGGGAGCATTGAGTGTGAAGCAGATTCTCTGGCCGCTGACTATCCCTACACATACATTGGGTTCCTTGGTGCTTCTGGTGTTAGCCGATGCCTTCTTTGAAATAGCCGATGGACTATGGGCACTTGACTGTAGCCGCTTGATGAGGGCCTGAAGAGCATCACCGGTGAGCGAAATCTCCTGCAGGATACTTAGTGCTACGACAGAAGTGATACGTTCATAGTCTTCCTGACGGGGGGTGATGATGAGTCCCGCCATGTCCAGTGCACCAGGCGAGATGATGTACTGACTGTCTCCTTCGGCATAATAGCAGTCTGGACGATGCTTGGTACGTGGGAATACCACTACGAGGTATTCCTCGTCTTTTCGCCAGCAGACAATGTTCATCATAGGCTCTTTTGAATGGTTTCCTTCGTCCATTGCCTGATAGAGCCTCCGGAACAGCTGCTCGCCGCCATAGGATGAGTTGCTGCGAATGAGGAAAGCTGTAGTGGGGTAGTCGTCTATCAGCGACAGGTCCTCGTCTTCGTTCAGGCTGATGATGCAGGTGAGATTTCTCGAAAGTCGCTGCCAGGCCAGCTGCAAGGGCAGCAGACCTGTGGTGCCAGCCTGGAAGTGAGCATGGTCGGGTGCTGAGGCTCCGCACTGAGGTCCGTTATAGAACACTGTCAGATTGGGGAATTCGTCCAGTAGCTTATAGATCTCTCCATAGGAATCATAGATTTGCTGAGGCTTGTGTTCCAAAGATGGAATCGTATAATGCTGTGCAAGGATGGGGTAGGGGTTTACCAACAGTTCGTACTGGCTGTCCACCGTTTTCTTCAGCTGTTCTGCTGGCCTGTTCTGCTCGCAGAGGAAACAGGGCCGTTCGCTGAGGGTCTTTGCATCGATTTTTGCACCTGTAGACACCATGCGTGCAGGGTTCCATTGCACTACAATCGATGAGGCTCCTACTGCCAATTCGCGTGTCTTCACGTTTCTTAGCTCACGATAACGTTGGCGCACGGAATCCCATCGTTCTAACTGGCGGTTGAAGAACCGTTGCAGCGGAGAGTCCTGCAGCAGGTCAAGCTTGCCCTGAAGCATTTGCTGGCGGGCTTGTATCTCGAGCGTGCGCAGGCGATCCTTATATAAGTTGTTGGCATTGACCTTCTCTATCGAGAGAGCAGCATCGCTGTTGCCACCCCATCGCCTACAGAGATAGAGTTCTGTAAATATGCGTCCTATGCGATAGCGGCGTGAGAAAGCCAGCCCCAACGCATAGTCCTCACCATAAGAGGTGTTAGGAAACTGTATCTGTCGCAGCAAGGGTGTGAAGAAAGCACGTGGCGCACCCAATCCATTGATACGCAATGCATTGTTGGGACCGTTCTCGTCGGTCCATTCCTTGTGGGCTATGAGTCCTGGAGGAAGGGTGTTCAACTCGAAGTCGCACATACGATAGGAGCCTATGACCATGGCTGCGTGCTGCTTGTGAAACGCTTCCACTATCTGTTGCAGCGTACGTGGCGAGGAATAAAGGTCGTCGGAGTCCAGCTGTACAGCAAACCTTCCGCAACGGTCATCGTTGATAGCCATGTTCCAGCAGCCGCCTATGCCCAGATCGTGGCGTTCAGGGATTATATGGATGAGCCTTGGATCGTGCAGGCTTTCAAGCAGTTCCGTTGTACCGTCTGTGGAATGATTGTCCACGACAATGACGTTGAACAGGAAACTCGTCTTCTGTTCCAATGCACTGTGTACAGCATCCATGATGGTCTTTTCGCGGTTGAAGACGGGTATGACTACAGATGCTTCTACATCGAAGTCCTGTTCATCGAAGTCCAGCCTGCGGTAGTAGGAGGGGTCTATCTTCGCCCCAATTGCATCCAGGTGTGCTGTGGCGGCATGTTCCATTTCAATCTGTACTTCCCTATTGGCAGGATTCACATAGTCAAACTGCTTGACGCCTGATGCGCGCGTATCAGTCTCTGTCTCTGCATAGAGGGCTTCGTTCAGATGGAATATCTGACCGTTTCTGCTCAGGAAAAGCCGTAAGGCATAGAGTCCTGCATACTGGTAGTCGTGCTCTCCAGCCTGCATGGCGAAGGTATGCAGCAGTGAAGTCTTGATGAGTAACAGTGAGCCGAAGTCGAAATCATCGCGTATGGAGCCCAGCTGGTAGTCTATCGCAGGATGCTGAAAGCGGTCGGGATATACCATGGCAGCGTTGCTGTCGGTAGCTACGCGTAGCAGGCGGTCCAGTGCACCTTCTCCTAAGTTGATGGCAGTGTCTTTGGTCTGGATCAAAGTGTATTCTGCATGTGCATTCTCGGCTATCGACATGAGTGTATTACTGCTTGTCAGGTTGTTCACCTGCAGCGCTGAGATGTCTTCCATGTCATTGCCACAGTCAGGCTTTGTCGTTAATAAGAATATATTTTGTACAGCCTTGCTCGCCCTCAGTTGTGCAACAGTTTTTCCCATTACATCAGGTGTGCTGCAAGGCAGGAAACAGTCTATTTTTTCTCTCATTTTCGGATAAAACTTTAAATTTAGGTGCAAATATACAATTTTTATTTTGATATTCGGCTATTTTCTGCTAACTTTGCACAAAAAAAGAGATGGAGAGTGTAAAAAGGGTTCTTATGGGCATGACTTCTGGCGAGATTAAAGTCGCTGTGAAGGAACTCGGCATGCCTCAGTTCACTGCTTCCCAGCTGGTGAAATGGCTCTATCATCAGCATGTAGGCAGCATAGACGATATGACCAATATCTCCAAGCAGAACCGCGAGCGCCTGAAAGAGCATTTCATGGTGGGTATCATGCCTCCCATAGACTGTCAGCGCAGCCAGGACGGTACGGTGAAGTACCTTTTTCCTGTACGCTGTAATGAATCTGTTTCTGCAGACGATGGCCCGCCGAAATATGTTGAGACGGTATTCATTCCCGATGGTGAACGTGGCACACTCTGTGTTTCCTGTCAGGTGGGCTGCAAAATGAACTGTCTGTTCTGTCAGACCGGTAAGCAAGGCTGGGAGGGTGACCTCACAGCTGCCGACATTCTCAATCAGATATATGCACTGCCTGAACGTGAGATGCTGACGAACATAGTGTTCATGGGTCAGGGTGAGCCGATGGATAATCTGGACAATGTGCTCCGTGCCACGGAGATCCTCACTTCTGACGACGGCTACGCATGGAGCCCCAAGCGCATCACCGTCAGTTCTGTTGGCATTAAGGGGAAGCTGAAGCGTTTTCTTGATGAGAGCCAGTGCCATGTAGCTATTTCCATGCATACCCCCTTACACGAGCAGCGCCTCCAACTGATGCCAGCTGAGCGTCAGATGACCATAGCCGAGGTGGTGACGCTCTTGAAGCAGTACGACTTCACCCATCAGCGGCGGTGCTCCTTCGAGTATATCTGTTTCGGAGGACTGAACGACTCATTGGCCCATGGACGTGAGATCCTGCGACTGGTGGATGGCCTGGAATGCAGAGTGAACCTGATACGTTTCCATGAGATACCAGGTGTAAGCCTGCCTGGTGCCGATATTCTGCAGATGGAACGTCTGCGCGACTTCCTTACTGCTCGTGGTGTGTTTACCACCATCCGTGCCAGTCGTGGACAGGACATCTTTGCTGCTTGTGGCCTGTTGTCGACGGCAAAAAAACAGCAGGGACTATGAAACGATGCCTGTTGCCGCTGATTGTCCTGGTACTCTGTTCCTGCAAGGGCGGGGGAGAAGGCCGACAGTCTCTGACAGCAACCACTACGGCACTTGAACAGACTATTGACAGTATGTTTGGCTGTAGGTTGGAACTGCCGCAGGGCATGACCTACAGTCATCGGGGGCAGGGGTTTATCTGGGTGTCCGATAATGAGATGCCTACCATGCGTAACATCTGCCTCTATACGTATCCTGGTATTCTCCTTGATGCAGCTGAGTCTGTGAGGAAACGCGATAGTGTGATGCAGCTGAATATACAGGGCGAGGAAGCAGGAATGTATATGCATACGGAATCCAAGGTTCCGGTGTCCCAGAAATTCGTTACATGGAAAGGCCGCCAACTGCTTCGCACCGAAGGACTGTGGGAGATGGAAGGCGACGCCATGGGAGGACCATTCGTCAGCCATAGCTGGGCAGACACGCTTCGGGGGCACATCATTGTGGCTGAAGCCTTTGTCTTTGCCCCTGGGCGCGACAAACAGCAGACTATGAAGCGTCTTGAAGCACAGTTGCTGAAAATAGAAATCAAACAGTAAGAACAATATAAAAAAAAACATTTATGGAAGAACGGAAAATACGCGTAGCCATTACGCAAGGAGATACGAATGGTACCGGCTTTGAACTCATCTTCAAGGCTTTCGAGGACCCCGCTATGCTGGAACTCTTCATACCTATTATTTATGGGTCACCCAAAATTGCTGTCTATCATCGCAAGGCGTTGGGCATGGATGTCAGCTACTCCATCATCAGCAATGTCGAGGATGCAAAGGCAGGCAGGCTGAATCTGCTGGCTTGTTTTGATGAGGAAATCAAGGTGGAACTGGGCCAGTCCTCGCCAGAGTCTGCGCGTGCTGCAAAGGTGTCCCTGGAGCAAGCCATGGCTGATGTCAGCGAAAGAAAGGTAGATGCCTTGGTGGCAGTGCCTGCTGCTGTCAACGATGTGCTGCTGAAGAAGCCTGAAGCACTGGTTATCAGAACTGTAGACGACCTGCGCGTGTCGCTTCTGACCAATGGACTTGCCTTGCGCAATGTGGCCGATGCCATCACAAAGACGCGTATCGTGGAGAAGGCTACGATTTTCCATCAGGCACTACGCCGCGACTTACGCATCTCGGCTCCCAGAATAGCAGTGCTGTCGCTTAATCCGGTAGTGAAAGGTGTGGATTCCCTAGGTGCAGAGGAACGTGAGGAAATCATTCCTGCCATCGACGAACTGTCGTCCAATGGAATACAGGCTTTCGGTCCATATCCGGCTGACGAGTTCTTCGGGTGCGGAGCCTATACGAAGTTTGACGGCGTGCTGGCCATGTATTACGATCAGGGTATGGCTCCGTTCAAGAGCATCACTAACGAGGAAGGCATCCTGCTTGTGGCGGGGCTTCCCATTGTGGCTACCATACCAGCCGGTTCTGAGGACTTCAATAAGGCCGGTAAGGGAACATCCGATGCCAGTTCGCTTCGTCAGGCCATCTATGCCGCCATCGACATTTCACGCAACCGTGTCAATTATGATGAGCCTTTGGGTAACCCGCTGGTCAAGCTCTACAAGGAGAAACGTGATGACAGCGAGAAAGTGCGTTTTGCCGTGCGGGCCAAGGACCAATTCAAGAAAGAAGACCGTCCTGGCTTTGGACAGCGTCGCGAAGAGCATACGAAGAATCCCACTACAGAGGAGTAAATGAAGAAGAAATACCAGAACGCGTTCTTTATCTTCGGACTGGCGGTGCTTGCCATCATGACATCGCAGCTCGACTTTGCCCAGGTGTGGGCGGGGCTTACTCATGCCGGTTACTGGTTCCTGGCCGTCATAGCGCTCTGGGGATTCCTTTATATCTTCAATACTGCCACTTGGTGGATTATCATTCGTAGCCAGACAAATGAGAAACCCAATTTCTCGTTTGCCTGGCTTTACAAGATCACCGTCTCTGCCTTTGCCCTGAATTATGCCACTCCGGGCGGACTCATGGGTGGCGAGCCTTATCGCATCATGTCTCTGTCGCCAAAAATCGGTACTGAGCGTGCGTCGGCATCCGTCATCCTTTTTGTCATGACTCATATCTACAGCCACTTTTGGTTCTGGCTGCTTTCTGTCGTACTCTACATCTTCACCCAGCCTGTTTATTTCATCATGGGAGTGCTGCTCGCAGTTGTAGCTGCAGTCTGCCTGCTGGCTATCTGGTTCTTCCTCAAGGGCTACAAAAAGGGTATCGCTGTTACAGGAATGTCGTTGCTCAGCCATTTCCCTATGGTCAAACGGTGGGCAATCCCTTTCTTCGAACGCAATCGCGACAGACTTGCTTCAATTGATCATGAGATAGCAGCCCTGCACAATCAGAACAGGCGGACATTCGTAACAGCCGTACTGATAGAACTGATATGCAGGCTGGTTTCCACTTTAGAGATCTTCTTCATACTCTTGGTTATCTTACCCAGCGTCAGTGTTGTTCAGTGTATTCTCATCTACGCCTTCACCACCCTTTTTGCCAACATGCTCTTCTTCATGCCTCTGCAGCTGGGAGGGCGAGAGGGAGGCTTTCTCATGTCTACAGGTGGACTGGGTATGTCGGCCCGTGCCGGCATTTTCGTTGCACTTCTGGTCAGGGTGCGTGAACTCATTTGGACTGCTATTGGACTGCTGCTGATAAAGATTGACAGAAAAAACGGCTGAATTCTAGTTAATTTCTGCCAAAATTGCAGATAATTCGAAAATAATGTGTAATTTTGTCAGCTAAAATGAAGACTTCAGAACTTCAAACCATCAAACAACGGTATAACATCGTAGGCAATTGCGATGCGTTGAACCATGTTCTTGACGTAGCCTTACAGGTGGCGCCAACAGATTTGAGTGTGCTTATCATTGGCGAGAGCGGCGTTGGTAAGGAGATCATCCCCCGCGTCATCCACGACAACTCACCCAGGAGACGTGAGAAGTATTTCGCCATCAATTGTGGCTCCATACCTGAGGGAACCATCGATTCAGAACTCTTCGGTCATGTTAAAGGCTCCTATACGGGTGCCGTCAACGATTCTCCCGGCTACTTTGGCGTAGCCAATAAGGGAACGCTTTTCCTTGATGAGGTGGGTGAGTTGCCTTTAGCCACTCAGGCTCGCCTTCTCCGTGTGCTCGAGACGGGTGAGTATATCCCCGTAGGCGGTACTGAGATACGCAAGACCGATGTCCGCATTGTAGCTGCCACCAATGTCAACATCCGACAGGCCATCAGTGAAGGCCGTTTCCGTGAAGACCTCTACTACCGGCTCAACTCTATCCCCATCCAGATGCCTCCGCTGCGAGAACGGGGCGAGGATATCGTACTCCTGTTCCGGCTCTTCGCTATGCAGATGGCCGAGAAGTATCGTATGGAGAAAGTCGTACTCACAGAGGAGTCCAAACAGCTCTTGCTGCGTTACAAGTGGCCAGGCAATGTCCGGCAGCTGAAGAATATCACCGAGCAAATCTCTGTACTCAGCAAGGAACGTGTCATTACCCCTGACGTGTTGCGGCAGTTCATTCCCGAGGACAGGGAGAGTACCCAGCTGGCCACCATCCATCACGATGGAGGGGACCACTCGTTCGAAAATGAACGCGAGATTCTTTACAAGATACTCTTTGAGCTGCGTGGCAATGTCAATGACATGCGTCGCGAGATGGGCGAACTGAAAAAGCAGATAAACGATGTACGGCAGAGCAGCCCCGCCCCTACAGCCACTCCGACCATTCCTACAACACAACTGACACCCGTCACACCCATCCAGACAGTACCGCCAGTTGAGGACTATGCCGTTGCCGAGGAATATGTGGAGCCCGAGAAGGAGGTTGAGAACCTCAACCTTGGCGACCTTAGCCGCCAGATGTTGGAGAAAGCCCTTGAGCGCAATGGCGGTAACCGCAAGAAGGCTGCCTTGGAGCTGGGCATCAGTGACCGTACCCTCTACCGGCGTCTTAAACAGTACGGCCTTCTGTTGTTCTTCCTTTTGACTTTTGTGCTCACCAGCTGTTCCGTCAGCTATAAGTTCAATGGTGCCAGCATCGACTACACCAAGACCAAGACCATCCAGATAGCTGATTTCCCCATACGCTCCAACTATGTATGGGGTCCCATGGGGCCTATCTTCAATAATCAGCTCAAGGATCAGTACGCCAATCATACCAAGCTCACACAGGTCAAGCGCAATGGCGACCTGAAGATAGAAGGTGAGATTACAAAGTACGAGCAGCGTAACAAGTCCGTGTCGGCTGAGGGATACTCCGCTCAGACAGAGCTTTCCATGACTGTCAATGTCAGGTTCACCAACAATGTGAACCACGACGAGGATTTCGAGCAGAGCTTTACGGCAACCACCTCCTATGAAACCACCCAGTCGCTGAACTCTGTACAGGAAGAGCTAGTCACGCAGATGGTGAAGGACATCGTAGATCAGATATTCAATGCAACCGTAGCTAATTGGTAATAATTATGGATATAGCAGAACTCATCAAGCACCCTGAACAGCTGGACCGTGACACGCTCTATGAGCTTCGTTCCATGCTGGCTCTTTATCCCTATTTCCAGACAGCCCGACTGTTGATGCTGCAGAACCTCTACCTGCTGCACGACCCAACCTTCGACGAAGAACTGCGCCGAGCAGCTATCTATATTACCGACCGTAAAGTCATCTTCAATATGATCGAGGCAGCACACTATCAGCTGCCACGTGTCCAGAACAGCAAGACGGAACGCGATGAGCCGAAAGGCAACAGGACAATCTCACTGATCAACTCCTTCCTCGAGACCATTCCCAAGGAAGAGCCCAAGCCCGAAGAAGGCAAGGCGGCACCCAGGCCCCAACGGAAACCAACGCCTGCCGATGCTGCTGTCGACTATGTGGCTTACCTCATCGAAAGCACTGCCAATGATGACGAACAGGAGACAGAAACCATTCCCCAGATGGCTGGACAGGAGCTTATAGATTCGTTCATAAATACTGACAAACACAAGATCGTTCTCAGCGACAGTCCTCAACTGAAACCGCAGGTGACAGAAAAGCCCGAAAAGCAGGGAAACGGCATCGAAGAGGGCTTCTATACGGAGACTTTAGCCCGAATTTACATAAAACAGGGCAATTATTCTAAGGCTTTGCAAATTATTCGACAATTAAGTTTGGATAATCCGAAAAAAAATGCTTTCTTTGCAGACCAAATTCGTTTCTTGGAGAAATTGATTATAAATAACAACAAAAAAAATAAGTAAAAAAAATGTACACGTTATTAGTTATTCTTATTGTGATTGCAGCCGTGCTGATGATTGGCATCGTGCTCATTCAGGAATCAAAGGGTGGCGGTTTGGCTTCCAACTTCGCCTCTTACAATCAGATTGGTGGTGTTCGTAAGACCACCGACTTTATCGAGAAAATGACATGGGGTCTTGCTGGTGCCATGGTGGTGATCAGCGTGCTCTGCGCCTATGTGGCTCCTCAGGCATCGACAGAAAGCTCTGTGACAGAAGGCATCGAGATGCCTGCAGCCAATCCTAAGGCTCTGCCTGGCTTTGGTGCCAGTCAGCAGAAAGAAGAGGCAGCTCCTGCCGCTACCGAGGCTCCCGCACAGGATGCTCCTGCTCCTCAGCCTGCAAAATAACCTGCATTCCTCCTTGTTAGGATTAATAGGATAAAAACAAGAAACAGCGCCCGGTCATCATGACTTGGCGCTATTTTTTGGAGTAGTACCACACACGATACACCCAAATAAATGCTATGAGTTTTGAATATATGTCACAGGAAGGCTACGACAAACTTGTAGCCGAACTACGCCAGCTGGAATTAGTGGAGCTTCCACAGGTCAGGGAAGCTATTGCAGAGGCTCGCGACAAGGGCGACCTGAGCGAGAACTTCGAATACCATGCTGCCAAGCGCGAGCAGTCGCGGCTGCTTGGCAGAATACGCTTCAAACAACGCGTGCTTGAGAATGCACGTGTCATCGACATGTCCAGGCTTGCTAACGGAACAGTGCAGCTGCTGAGCAGGGTGGAAATGACCAACCTTGCCAATAATGCTCGGATGACCTATACCATTGCCAGCCCCCATGAGGCTGACCTTCGCCAGGCTAAGATATCCATCAAGTCACCCATTGCCCAGGCACTGCTCAACAAGAAGGTGGGCGACACCGTCGAGGTACGTGTGCCAGCCGGTTTGATAAGGCTTCGCATTGAAGACATCAGACCGTCTGAATCCTCAAGCACATCATTGTAAGGTCATCGTTGGGCTCGGCACCGTTACGATGCTTCTCCACCTCGGCCTTGAGTGCGTCGACCACCTGCCGGGCGGAGTCGAAATGCAAGTTGCACAGGATGTCGAGCAGGTGCTTGTCGCCAAACCGCTCCTGCTGGCGGTTCTCGGCCTCGTTGAGTCCGTCGGTGTATAGGAAGAACGTGCAGTTCCTGATGTCCTCTATTTCCTCACCTTCGTATTCATGTTCAGGGAAGATGCCGATGGGCACGTTTGGAAGCATGTCGAGGAAGGAGTTAGAGGCGAGAGGTGAGTGGTGAGAGGTGTTGCCGCAGATGACTGGCGGGTTGTGGCCACAGTTGCAGAAGCTCAGGTGTCCGGTCTTCAGGTCGACGAGTCCAAGGAAGAAGGTGACGAACATGCCGCTTCTGTTGTCCTCGCCACTGAGGGCTTCGTTCATGCGGTTGCATATCTCGGCAGGCATCATCCCCTGTGTAGCGAGTGTGCGGAAGAGTCGTGTGGCCTGTGCCATGAACAGTGATGCAGGCACGCCCTTGCCGCTGACATCGCCGATGGCAAAGTAGAGCTTGTCACCTATGAGCACGTAGCCATAGAGGTCGCCGCCCACCTCCCTTGCGGGTATCATCGATGCGTACATGTCTAGGCCCTCATAGTTGGGGAACTGGCTGGGTACCATCGACATCTGGATGTTACGTGCTATCTTCAGCTCGCTTTCTATACGTTCTTGTTCAGCCCTCATCTCAGCCATGCGCTTGGCAGCACGTCGGCGCACCAGCGTGTAGACGATGAAGAAGACGGTTAGCAGCACAATGGCCACAATCAGCCCTATGATGCGCTGCTGCATGAGTTCTGCCTTCTGCTCAGCTATCTGGCGCTCCTTGCCCTGCGTGTCGTAGATAGTGGCGAGCTTGGCGGCTTCGCTGTCTTTCTCGCGTGCGTAGGCAGAGTCAAAGTTCTCGACTATCTGGCGTGCCACATATAGGACAGTGTCCTTGCGCCCTGCTCCGAGGTTGGCTTCCAGCTTCTTCACATACCCTTCGATGTTGTCAAGCATGATTTCCCCGCCATTCATTTGTATGAATTGGTCAAGAGAAGTGAATTGGTCGGCAGCCTCCGCGTAACGTTGTGCTTTCAAGAGAAAATCACCTGCGGCAATCTTGTTAAACAGGTTTTCTGCGCCAGGCAGCTTCTGATACTCGGCAAATAGCCGTTCGGCCTCTGCCTTATCGCCTAATTCAAAGGCTATTAAAGCCTGATGTCTCTTTAGCATAGCGCTGTAGACATCGGCCAAACTGTTGCCTCTTTCTTCACCAAGGTAGTTAACGTAATAGTCTCGGTATTTTGGTAACAGCGAGTTGGCACGTTCTACCCATTTCTTAGCTTCCGCAAACGCTTTTGCTTCCAGATACTCATTCGTAATGCCGGCATAATACTCGAAAACAACTGCAGAACGGCCAATGGTGTCCTCGGCAAACCATTTTTTAGCACCCTTGTAGACTATGTCGAAATTTGTCTTGGCCTGCTCAGGCTGTTTCAGTTTCATGTTGCATTGTCCCAGCATGGCATGCATCTGCAATCGTGCCTCCGGGTCGCCCGATTCCACGGAGTCGAGGATGTTCAGAATGGGGACGGCCGTTTGGACAACACCCTCATAGTCCCTGTTGTTCATAAGGAAAATGGTGAGCATACGGGCAGCCTCCTGATACGAGTAGAGGTCGCGGTAATCTTGCAGTCCGTGTGATATGGCTTGACGATTGAGCGCTATTGCCTCGTCGCGCCTTCCCATGCTGATCATTGCTGTTGCGCGGAATTGGTTGGCACGGATGTACGAGAGATCGCCCGTTTGTTCAAGACTGTCAGCCAGTGCCAAAGCGCGTTCGTTGTCATTGGCATTCAAGGCATCAGTGACCATGGAATCAGCTTTCGTCAACTGTCTCTCTGTCACATGCGGGCCTTGTTGGCTTTCGTGACAGCCTGTACTCATCAGTACCGCAGTTATGACAATAGACAATAAAATAAGCGAGGGTAAGCTTTTCGTTTTCTCCATTTTGTCTAAAGTTTGGTTGATTTGGTGCAAAGGTAGTAAAATTTACCGAAACATAAGAATAATCAGCATATTATTTCGATAAAGGGACCGTAGTATCTTTCTTTTCCTGACAGATGCTATAAAAGATGCCACAATCATTCTATAACCGTTGAGCATGTTCAGGAGAAAAAGATGACACCATCGTGCCTTTAGTATGACACCATCGTGCCTTTAGTATCATACTATCGGCCCTTTAGTATGATACTATCGGGGTGGGGAGTTTCCTCGTTCCACAAAATGCGACCGTTGCGACCGTTGCGACCGTTGTTTTCATAGATTTATTAAAAAAAGGAATGTAGTATGTTTATATACATATCCATTTTTTAATAAATCTATAGAATGGTCGGTCGCAACGGTCGCAACGGTCGCATCAGAAGATGTCAGGACTGTGCATCTGCTCTATTTCAGGCTGTAAATGTTCGCGTACCCAGTAACCGTGTCTACAGGCCTGGCCTTTGCGCTATTTGACGAACCCCAGCCTGCTTATGATGTTGCCGGGGCGTCAAAATGAATCTGCAATCCGCTTTCGACAATAAACAATTGTCGACGGTCAGAGTCAGATGGCTCTGAGGAACTTCACGACGGCATCGCGATCGGATTTCGGCAGCCGGTAGAACTTCAGCGTTGAGGCGTAGGCATCCGACTTCTTTGAGTATCCATGCCAGATGATGGCCTCTATTTCGTTGCGTGCCCGGCAGTCGTGCAGACGGTCTTCTGCACCTGTGTTGATCAGTGAGAGCCCACGTCCCCACAGCGGGGTGGTGCGGCACCATGAGCCGTGAATGCCGTTCTTCATGTAGAGGCGGTGCTGGATCATGTCGGTATAGGGCCAGATGGTTTGGTTCTGATACCGGGGCAGCTGGAGTCCCTGTCTGGTGATGATCTGCGGATTCCAGTACTCGTCTTTCGTGGTCTTCCACGACGGGCGGTGACAGGCAGCACACCCTATCTCGTTGAACACCTGCTTGCCGCGCTGTACTGCCGGATCCTGCAGGTTGCGGGCACGAGGAATGGCCAGACCGCGATGCCACACCTGGAAAGCCCAGAAGTTATTGTCGCTCATCTCGGGTGCGAAGTTATGCCATTGGTTGTCGAACTGGTTGGTAGAGGGCAGCAGCAGGTTGTACACAGCTTGGCGTATTCCCTCGTCGGTGCCGTCGGCATGGTAGGGTGATGTGGGGTCGGCCTTGATGGCAGCAATGACTTTGGGATTCTCGGACATGGCCTTGGCCCATGCGGCAGTGGTGTAGAGTTTGGGACGGTCTGAACGGCTGACGTTGGTGATGTTCCAGATGGCATTGGCACCGGCACCGTCCTGCAGTGAGCCACGCGTCATGGCATAGGTGAATTTCTTCAGTCGGTTCACTTGTTCCACACCGCTGGAGGCATTGACATACCAGGCGGTGGAGGCGAAATCGTTGGCTTCCTTGTCCCAGAAAGCGGGGTTCAGTTCTACGTAGGGTGCCTCGCGCTGGTACTGTGCCTTGATGCTGTCGTCGGGGATGGCGTCGAGCAGTCCTGTGCCGATGATGCCGATGGTGCTCTCCAGGCGGAATGCCACGGCACCGTTGCCTGTCTCCCAGGGAGTGGGAGAGGTGTTGAAGGCCTCGCGGTCGATACTCAGCTCGGGGTAGATGAGCTCATAGCGTTCGCCGTCGGGGAACTGTGTGGCAGAAATCTCGCTTCCATCGGCCATAGCTAGTACGGGCAGCCAGCTAAGGTGGATACCTTTCTCGTCGATAGGTGGCAGGAAGGGGCTCACGGCACGCGTCTGTGGCATGCCTGTCACCTCGCTGACATAGGGACCGTCGTCGCTGTTCATGCCGTCGGCGGGGTGATAGACCACAAGCAGGTAGCCATTGCCCCATTCGGCAGTGTATTGTGTCACTCGTTTGCCATGTCCGTAGCCGGGATGGCAGTCGAGACAGGACTTACGCACGTATGCAGGTCCTAAGCCGAAGAAAGGCTGCTGGAACTCGGTGACATTGCGTTCGAAGAACTGCTCACCGCGATTGAAAGCTTCTGTGAGTCCCATTTCGGTGACGGCGGGCGTTTCGTCTTCATAGCATCCCTGGGTGACGTTCATCGTGGTTCCTTTCTCACCGCCGGGATACCACTCCTCGGCAGTGAAGTTACCCACGTTCTTACCCATGTGTCTCACCTCGTCCAGCCACTCTTCATCGGTCATCTCCTCGTCGTCGCTACACGACGTCATGGCACACCCTATGACGAGGGTTGCCATGACAGAGAAGTGGAAATATCGGTTCAGTTTCATATTCTTTTTGCTTATCCTTGGTTAGTTTGCAGCTATCCACGATGCTGCGGTGTTGAGTGCATCGTCGAGTTCGTTGATGGCATCCATGGCAGCCTTGGCGCCGGCACTGTGGGATTCCACGACGAAGGGCGTTCCAGCCTTGGCGGTGTTGAGTGCCGAGAGGGCGGCATCGAGTCTGGCCTTCAGGTCGGCAGCCATGGTGGGATTGTGCTTCTGCAGGTAGTTCATGATGCTGTTGGCGTGGGCGGTTGTACCCAGATTGCCATAGAGGCTGAACTGTACGCTGCTGACGTTGTCGAAGAAATCATAGTAGGAACGCTGGCTGTAGGGCGACTCGATGTAGTCCGGGTCAGTACCCAGATAGGCCTGTCCAATCTTCTGTCCAGCCACTTCTGCGCAGATGTTGCTGCATCCAGCCACGAGAATGGTCGACATCACACCGCGCCATGTTGAAAGGGTGCTGCCTGCCTTGGTGGCGTTGAGCATGTTGTCGCCGTAGGAGGTGTCGCCGCCGGCAACAGTGGTGGGAAACTCACACTCTTCCACACGTTCCTGATGGGCCTTGGGAGCCTGTTCGCCCAGCCAGCTTACTTCCAGCTGGTAGCACTTGTCGCGCAGATCGCCTGCCACGGCAGTGGCGAATACCAGCTCCTGCTCGCCTGTGATGTTGCGTCCGCTGAAGGCTTCATCGTCTTCTATGCCTTTCAGGGCTGCCAGGGTGCGGTTCTTACCATTACGGAAGATGATGAACTCGATGCCGTGGAACCCCAGCTGCTGCTCACCCACAAGGGCACGTGCATTGTCGATACCGCCATCATCAAGGTCGTCGAGGTCGTCAATAATCTCAGCGCTACTGAGAGCCTTGGCCAGAGCGGTGCGGTCGAGAGGCCATGTATCGATGTGGGGGTCGATGCCGAAGTCGGTAGCAGCCCCGAAGAGGAACGACTCGCTCTGTTCCCAGGCGGAACGGGCAGAAACGAATGTGTTGCAGATCTTGTCGATGTCACCCTGGGTGAGTGTGCCTGCACGAAGCTTGCCCTTGGCATCGGCCAGTTGTTCGAAGAGTGTGGAAGTCTGATTGGCCAACGACTTGTAGATGGGGAACACCACGTTGTTGACATACTGGTCGGTGATGGCCTGCATGGCCTGTTCCTTCTCGGCCAGTCTGTTGTCGTCCTTGTTGTCATCATCGTCACTCGAGCATGAGACCAATCCCATGCTGCCTGCCATCAAGAGCCAGGCGAAAATACAAAGCTTTTTCATTGTCCTTATTAATTAATTAGTGATTCAAGTTCGGGTTAAAGGAAGAATCCCTCGTAAGCCACGCCGAAGTTCAGACTCGGCTCGTTGTTGTAGGGAGTCTTCAGCTTCCGCAGGCTGTAGTCGGCCTTGATGGCTATCTGTGGAATGGGGTAGTAGTTAATGCCGAAGGCCATGCGGTTTACGTTGGTATAGTCAAACATCTCCTTGTTGCTGGCAGGGATATAGCTGTCGTAATACTCGTATCGTCCGAATACATACAGTTTCTGCTCGTCGCGGCGGAGGCATTCTATCTGTGAAAAGAGGTCGTAGCCGGCCTCAATGCCCATGCTTACAGCATTCTTGCCGATCATGGCACTCTTAACGGGCGAGTTGGAAGCGTGGGCCTTGGCATCCTTGATGGTGTTAAGTTTGTCTGTATTGCCCACATATCCATAGTCAGCCTGTGCGCGTACAATCCAGTTCCAGCGGTTCAACGTCAGGTCTGCACTGCCTACTGCCACCGTGCCTTTCACTTTGTTGTAGGGCTTGCCCTCACCCTTCAGGTCATTGGGGTAGGTGTTGTGTGCAGAGTTGCCGTAATAGCCGCTCACTCCCATGCGCAGTCCAGGCATGGGTAGCCATTCCGCTCTTGCTGCGAAACCATACTGGTTGGCAGGTTTGAACTCGAAGGGAGAGCCGGCACCGTGGTGAATCCACTTGTCGCGGTTGAAGAGCATGGCATTGAGTCCTGCCACCATCTGCAATTCGTATTTCACCTTGCGGTATTGTCCCCAGAATGATATGCCCGTGTCGTGCCAGGTAGAAGGCAGGATGGTGTTCTCGCCCTCGGGGCGGTAGACGGTGAAATAGTTCAGCGGCTCGTGGTAGGCATTGTTCAGGCCTACAGGCACGATAATGTGTCCGATCTTGATGTTGGCAGCCCGTGAGAACCGTTTGTTGAGCCACAGCTGTTCCAGTTCCACTTCACCGCCTTTCTCCTGTTCATATTCCCACTCGGCAGCCTCGTCGGCCTCGTTTTCTATGGCTGAGCCTGTGCCGGTATGCTCAAACTCTATCTCTGTTCCCAAGGTCCATCCCTTGCCGAAGTCGTAACCCATGTAGATGACGGCATGGGGTATGTCAAACTTGCCGTGGCTGGGATCATCCTTGTAGTTCTGGGGGGAGCTGTAGCGGTTGACATGGTCGCTGAAGAATTCACGTGTGTAACCTATCTCACCATAGCCTCCCACGCTGAGTCTGTTCCCCTTGGCATGCTGCATCACGCTGTCGCCAACAACCTGTGACTTTGCAGGGGTGAATGGCAGCAGGCTGGCTGTCAATCCTAATGCAATGAGGACTCTACGCCTCATTCTGTTTTTTTCCTTTATCATGTTTTACTCTGTTGTTATGTCAAACATTGTTCTGCTTGAAAACGGGTGCAAAGGTAGAATGTTTTTGGAAAAAGGGCAATACCTAAAAATAGTGAAAACCTGTAAAAACGTGTTTTTTGAGGGGTGGACAGTAGCGAAAATACCTACTAGTGATTATTGCATAGGTCGGAAAATATGCCTACCTTTGCAGCCAGTAATCATTATTAAGTAGTTAGAGAAGATGAAAAATCAGAAGTTGTATGAGGCCGACGACAAGATGATTTCGCTGATTCGCGATAATTACGACCTGCTTCAGATGCTTGGCAGCTTCGACATCAGTCTTGGCTTTGGCGACAAGACGGTCAGAGAGACCTGTGAAGACAACAATGTGGATACCTATACCTTTCTTGCGGTGGTCAACTACACAGCAAACGGCTATGGTGAGTTTGAGGCTGACGAACAGTTGTCTGTCAAAACACTTTTGCACTATCTGGAGGCCAGCCATGCCTATTTTCTTGATTTCCAACTGCCGTATATACGCAGGGAGCTGCAGGAGTCGCTCGATGAGCACGATTCACTTGCCAAGCTGATCTTGCGCTTCTACGATGAATACGCCCATGAGATACGCCGCCACATGAAATATGAGCAGAAGACGCTGTTCCCCTATGTGCAGTCGCTGATAGACGGTAAACCTGGCAATGACTATAATGTGGACACATTTTCGAAGCACCACGGAGCAGCAGACAAGAAACTGCGTGAACTGAAGCTGCTCATCATCAAATATCTGCCGCAGGACGGGTTGCACAACAACCAGCTCACGGCTACCCTCCATGATATCTATGAGAACGAGGTGTGGCTGCGCCAGCATGCAATGGTAGAGGACCATATCTTTGTACCAGCCATCAGACGCCTGGAGCAGACGGCGAAGCAGAGCGATGTGACAAGAAACATATCGGACATGGTGTTCAAGTCTGGTAACGGGCAGAGCCCTGAAACACTTTCCGATAGGGAAAAGGATGTGATTATATCATTGGTTCAGGGTATGTCGAACAAGGAGATTGCCGACCATCTCTGCATATCGGTGAACACCGTGATTACTCATCGCAGAAACATCGCCCGCAAGCTGCAGATACACAGCCCGGCAGGACTCACCATCTACGCCATCGTCAACAACCTCGTAGATATTTCCTCCGTGAAATTGTAACATAGCCTGAAGACATAAAACAAGCAGAATACCCCAGACTCCTGGGATATTCTGCTATTGGTTATTTGCACTATGGAGGCAGATGGTGCGCCTATTCAATGACGACCGTTGTCCAACCGTGCTTATCCTCAATCTCTCCGTACTGAATGCCGCGGAGGGTGTCGAACAGTTTCTTTGACATGGGACCAGGCTTCTCGCCAAAGGAGTAGCGCTTGCCGGTGTCGAGGTCGTCGATGTAGGAGATGGGAGAAATCACAGCTGCCGTTCCGCATGCACCAGCCTCCTCGAAGGTCTCAAGCTCTTCCTCTGGAATGGGGCGGCGCTCCACTTTCATGCCCAGATCCTCAGCCACTTGCATCAGGCTCTTGTTGGTGATGGAGGGAAGAATAGAGGTGGACTTTGGAGTGACATAGGTGTTGTTCTTGATACCGAAGAAGTTGGCGGCACCACACTCGTCCATGTATTTCTTCTCCTTGGCGTCGAGATAGAACTCGCAGGCGTAACCCTTCTCGTGAGCCAGATTGTTGGCAAAGAGCGAGGCAGCATAGTTACCACCTACCTTGTATTTACCTGTTCCGAGAGGGGCCGAGCGGTCGTAGTCGCGGATAATCACGTATGGGTTGGCAGCGAAGCCTCCCTTGAAGTATGGACCTACGGGTGTGACGAAAATCAGGAAGCAGTACTCCTTCGATGGATGCACGCCTACTTGGGCGCTGGTGCCTATGAGCAGCGGACGGATATACAGTGTGGCACCGCTCTCGTAGGTGGGTATCCACTCCTGGTTCAGGCGAACCACCTTCTTAACCATTTCTGTAAACAGTTCTGTGCTTACCTCAGGCATCATGATGCCGCGGCAGGTGGACTGCAGACGGGCAGCATTCTCATCAACACGGAAGATGCGCACCTTGCCGTCGGGGCAGCGGTAGGCTTTCAGACCCTCGAAGGCCTCCTGGCCATAGTGTAGGCAGGTAGCTGCCATGTGCAGGTTCAGATACTCGTCGGAGCAGACCTCAATCTCACCCCATTTGCCGTCGCGATAGTAGCAACGCACGTTGTAGTCGGTCTTCATGTAGCCGAACGACAGACTACCCCAGTCTAAATTCTTCATGTGTTATTTCCTTTTTAATAATGTTTGTCCTTATTGGCTTGCAAAAGTAATCAAATTCTTGCTTTTGAGCAACAAATCCGAACGAAAAAACACTTTTTCCTTACCTTTTCTTGTCCGATTATAGAAAAAAAGCTACCTTTGCAGTGTTTTTAATGCAACAATTAGAACTAAAGTAAAGGATGAAAAAACTATTATTGATGGCATTCCTGGCTGTCGGAATGACGGCAAATGCAGAAACAATTGTGACTAGTGATGATGATACTAAGGCCAGCCAAGGTGTTGAACTTGGAAAGGGTAAGGACGCAAACGACCGTTGGTCGGCTCATGTGCAGTTAGGTGTCAATGTACCTACAGATACTCCTGAAGGTGTGGATTTTGCCCCCTTCCGCTCCTGGGAACTCGGCCTTACGCTGCTGCAGTACGACTATACGCCGAAGAACTGGAATACCACGTTCTCAGCTGGCCTTGGGTTTGGCTGGCGTGCTTATACGCTAAAGGGGCACGACAAGGCATTTGTCAAGGACTCGAACTTTCTCACTGGTGCGAATTACGTGGATGTGGTGCCGGGAAGCATTTACGGCCATGTGGATGACCTCTCGTCCAACGTTCACATCACGTCGCTTTCTATGCCCCTGCTTGTCAATCAGCGTTTCAGCAAGAACTTCGCCATTTCTCTGGGTGCCCAGCTGAACTGTAACATCTGGGGACGCCTTCACACCAGCTACGAGTTGGGCGACGAAGATGTGGATATCTATACGAAGAACCTTAGATACCGTCCCTTCACCGTCGATGTCCTGGGCATTGTCCACGTATGGGAGCTGGGCCTGTACTGCAAGTACTCACCCATGAGCGTCTTCAAGAAGGACAAGGGCCCTGAATTCAAGTCGTTCGCATTCGGTATCTATTTCTAATCGGAAACAGGTAAATGGATAATATCTGAAAAAGCCGCTATCCTCACTGAAGGACAGCGGTTTTTTCTTTTGTATGTCAGGCTGGAATACTCTCTTTTCCAAGGGACGTTTCTCTTGCTTGGATTGTATTACTCTCTTGCTTGAAGAGAGTCGCTCTCTTGCTTGGATCTAGACCTTTGACTGCTTGAAGAGAAACGCATCGTCTTCCAGGGCAATCGACAGCTCAAGGCGAATTCAGAGTCTTTATGGCTGTTCTTCCGCAAGGATCTTTCTTATTTCCTCGTCGGTCTTGGTCAGTTTGTCCTTACAGAGCTTGATGAGTAACTGTGCACGCTTCAGCTGTTCGCTCATCTGGTCGATGTCGAGCTCATCGTTTTCCATCTTGCGTACGATGGCCTGCAATTCCGCATAAGCCTGTTCGTATTTCAATTCCTTTTCCATATCAATTGTCAATTATCAATTACTGTAGAGTGGATGGTGCCTTCGAAGAGGCGTGTTTCAAGTTCATCGCCAGGGCTGAGGGTAGTGGCATCCTTCACAGCCTTGCCGTTGTGGAGTGTGATGCTGTAGCCGCGTCGGAGCATCAGGGCAGGGTCGAGAGAGCGGACTTTCTCTTCCATCATCTCCATGTGGTGATGCTCAGAAGTAAGCCTGCGCTGCAGAGCAGTAAGCAGCCTCTGCTCGAAATGACGGATCTCGGCTTGAGAAGATACGGTTCGTTGCTGGATTCTCGAAAGCAGGCGCTGGTAAAGACTGTCAAGTCTTGCCTCGTGGCGTGTCTTGACGATAGAGAAGAGCCGGGGAAGTGCAACGGCCATTGCCGACAGCTGGGTGTTGAGGGCTGAGAGTCTCTGACTGGCATGACGGGTGAGGCGCTCCTGGGCATCGTTGACGGTATCAAGCACCTGCTTCAGATGGTCTATGAGCAGGGATGCAGCTGCCGTCGGTGTCTTGACACGGGTGTGGCTTACCATGTCGAGGATACTCTCGTCACGGTCGTGCCCAATGCCGGTGATAATGGGCAGAGGGAAATTGGCCACATTCTCTGCCAGCGCCAGGGTGTCGAAGCCCGACATGTCGCTGGTGGCACCGCCCCCACGTATGATGACGACACAGTCGAATGCCTGTGAAGTGTGGAGTGTGGCATAGATCCGTTCCAAGGCGGCGATGACACTTTGCTCCACACCTTCGCCTTGCATGATGGCAGGGAAGAGCTGTGTGCTGAATACGAACCCATACGGATTGTCGGCCAGCTGGTTGCAGAAGTCACCATAGCCTGCTGCCGTCTGGCTGGAGATGACTGCGATGTGTTGGCAGAACAGGGGCAGCGAGAGTTCTTTCTGCAGGTCGAATACGCCTTCTTCCTTCAGCTGCCGGATGATTTCCTGCCGTTTGCGGGCCATGTCGCCAAGGGTAAAGGTAGGGTCGATGTCTGTAACGATCCAAGAGAACCCGTAGGCTTCGTGGAATTGTGCGTAGACCTTGAGCAACAATTTCATACCTACATGAAGCTGTTGGCCTGTGGTACGCTCGAAATAAGGACGTATCATCATCCACTTCGAAGCCCAGCACTTGGCTGATGCCTTGGCTATAGGGGTGGCATTACGATCGTCTTTCTGTATCAGTTCCATGAAGCAGTGTCCACGGTTCTCGCGGCACTCGGACAATTCTGCCTCTACCCAATACTCATTGGGCATTTCGCTCTCAATGACCTCGCGTAGCAGGCTGTTGAGTTCGTAGAGGGTGATGTGGTTCTCAGTTTTCAATCTTATCGGTTCGGTTCTCAATTTTACCAATCATATATGCCCGCCAGAAGTTGGGCTTGCCATAGCCGTAAATGTTGTCGGGAGAGGTGTAGTTATCGGAAGTCTGACGGATGAGCTGTATGATGTCCATCGCCGTCTTGTTGGGCAGAGCCTGCCAAAGACAGGCTGTGAGGCCGCAGACGACAGGTGTGGCAAAAGATGTACCCATGTCGCGGATGATGGTGCCCCGCCCGGTGATGAGTGCCGCAGGCGATCCCATCGCCATGACATCGGGCTTTACCCTTCCGTCTTGTGTAGGACCTACGGAGGAGAATGGCGCATTACGCATCTGCGAGGTGAGTGCTCCTACGGTGAGGATGTTGTGAGCATCGGCAGGCACGCAGATCTTCTTCCAGGGACCCATGCCGTTGTTCCCGGCAGAATTAACCAGTATGATGCCTTTGCGTGCCAAGAGTGAGGCGGCACGGCTGATGACTGTGGAGTTGCCGTCGAGGTCGCGCAGACGGTGGTTCTGTGATGGATTGTCGAATTCGTTGTAGCCCAATGAGGAGTTGATGATGTCCACGCCTACAGAGTCGGCAAACTCTGCTGCCATCACCCAGTAGTCTTCTTCGATGAGCTGCTCGGAATGCTGGTCTTCGCTGCCCAGAAGCCAGTAGGTGGCTTCGGTAGCAGTACCCATGAGTACTTGGGGGGCATTGGCAGCGAGGGCAGAGAATACCTTGGTGCCGTGGTCGGTCTTGAAATAGAGCCGTGGAAAGCCATTGACTTCGTCCGATTGCCGGGGTATGGGCATGACAAAGTCGCGGACACCAGCTATGTGAGCCTGACGTAGGGCAGGAATCATGTGGACATTGCGGAACCCACCGTCGATGACGGCGATAGTCATACCTCGCCCTCTGAGGTTGATATTGTGCAGGCGGTGTCCCTGCAGGCTCTCTATCTGCTCTTTGGCATTGCCATAGCGTTCCCCGCGAACGGAGTCCCATACGTTGAACTGTTCGTGGCAGTTCCATTTGATGTATGGCTCAATGGAATCGGGCGATGTCCACACCAGTTCAGCCTGCCGTATAAACTCCATCTCTCGGATAGTTGTAAGCTGGGTGGTGTCTTGTGTGCAGAGCAGGACGGTATTAAGCCATCGGCTGGAGCCGACAACCTGCGTGTTCTTTACCGTTCGAAGGATTCTGAGGTAGGAAGGAGATACGGGCAGATCGGTAGAATCGATTTCCAGTCCTTGGCGACGACGCCGTTCCACCGACTTATGACTGAGCCAGCGCTGTGGGCGCTGGAGGTCATAGGGAGAGCCTTTTTTATCGGTAAGTGTCAGCCGGTAGATATACTGTTTGCCTCCTGGGTATTTTTTCCAGGTAGAGGCCGAAGCAGATGTGGCCATGAGGAGGAGTGACAGGAGAAGGAACAGTTGCTTCATGCGATGAAGGTATCTTGGAAATCGTTGAGTAGCTGGATGATGGTATCTGCCTCTTCCAGGGTCATGGCCTGATGGCAGGGAAGGGAGAGTTCCTGGGCATGGATCTGTTCGGTAATGGGCAGCGAGTGATGGCTGAATTCCGGATAGCATGCCTGACGGTGAGGAGGGATGGGGTAGTGGATGGCGGTTTGGACGCCGTGTTCCGAGAGATACTGCTGAAGCTGGTTGCGGCAGGGACAGAGCACGGGGAAAATGTGGTAAACGCTTTCAGAAGCTGTTGGAAGCGTGAGTAAGGGGTTCTTCACCTTATTTAAATAATAGGTAGCTATGGCCTGGCGTTGCTTGTTATCGGCATCGAGGTATTGCAGCTTGACGCTGAGTATGGCAGCCTGTAACTCGTCTATGCGGGAATTGCGCCCCTGATAGTCAAACACATATTTGCGTGAAGAACCGTAGTTGCCGATGGAGGAGACGATACGCGCAAGTTCCTCATCATTGGTCGTCACGGCTCCGGCATCGCCTAAAGCACCTAGGTTCTTGCCAGGATAGAAACTGTGGGCAGCGGCATGGCCGAGGGAACCGGTACGTTTTCCACTGAACATACATCCGTGCGCCTGGGCGTTGTCCTCGATAAGCAGAAGGTTGTGCTGATGGCAGATGTCTCCGATGTGTTCTGTGTAGGCGCAGCGACCATAGAGGTGGACAATCATTATGGCACGGGTGTGGGGAGTAATGGCCTGCTCGATGAGTGAATCGTCTATCTGGAAAGTATCGATACGAGGCTCTACGAGAACGGGTACAAGATGGTTTTCTGTAATGGAAAGGATGGTGGCAATGTAGGTGTTGGCAGGTACGATTACCTCGTCGCCTTCCTTCAGCCGCCCCATCTCCATATAGGCACGAAGAATAAGCGTCAAGGCGTCAAGGCCATTGGCCACACCGATACAGTAGTGGGTGCCGATATAGTGGGCGTACTGTTCCTCGAACTGACGAGTGGCATCTCCTTTCAGGTACCATCCACTGTCCATCACCCTGCTCAAGGCGCTTCGCAACTCGGCATCGTGCAGATGATTGATTTTCTTCAGATCGAGGTATTTAATCATAGGTCATACATATACGTATCGTAACAAACAGCTCTCGCACCGAATCCCTCTTTCTGGAAGATGAGATTCTCGTTCAAGTCAGCACTGTCGCTGACGGTAGATTTCCCGAAGTCGATGTATGGGTAGTCGGCGTATTCCTGATTGATGATGGTATGGAACAAGAGGTCGATGGCTCCCAAGGCCTTCCCCAGGGGACTGGCCGAGATGTACTGTGTATGGAGCACCTGTGGAGTGAGGAACAGCAAAGTGCCTCCCACGGGTTCGTTCCCATGACATACCATGTATAGTCTGATCTTTTGGGGAAAACGGCTGTGCAGCAGTTGCAACTCATCAACGGAATGTACAGGGTGCACCCCATACTTTGACTGCAGGTTCGTGTTGAGTATTTGCCAGAAGGTGAGGAAATCGGTACTCTCGCTCACGGTAAGCCCTGCGCGAAGCGCTTTCCGCAGCCCAGACTTCCTTGACTCGGTAAACGGAATCCGCCTGTCTCTTACGATGGCAGAGGATATGTCGCGTATCGCAAGCCGCGCATGGCAGATACTGGTTAGTGCATAGAGATCTTCTTCGGCAGGCAGCTGATGATATATCCACGGTACAGGCTTATAGACTACCTGACGAATGGCGGCAGCACGAAGGTAATCGTTTATGGCAGCAAAGACTTCCTGTATATCCTTAGCTGTACACCTGCTGCTCATTACCAGTCCACCATAGGTAAGTCCACCATGACTAATGAAAACATGGTCTCTGACGTTTGCTGGTAATAGGGCATAAAGAGAACCACGACGGTATACCATCAGAGAATGGTCTGCAAACCTGTCAGAATGGTAATCCATAAAACTACGGTCGAAGAGGAACGTTCCGTTCTTCGACTGAGCTACAAACTGATTCCACTCGTCAGTTTTATCAGGTGAGTATCGTTGGATAGCAATCATTCTTTTCGTTAAAACGAATCACTTATAACGCTGTTAACGGCCTATGTAGGCGAGGAATTCTTCGTAGTCGTAGATATAGTCATCCTCGTCATAGTGCTCGGAAGCCAGCACCAGGCACACAGCCCCTGACGAAAAGTCATCGAGCGTACGCCAGGTGTTGGTTTCTATCAGTAGTCCCTGCCACGGATGATTCAGCAGCACTGTGTGGCGTTCGTGGCCATTGTCAAGAGTGACATGAAACGAGCCGCTCAGGGCGATGACAAACTGGCGCAGCCGCTTGTGGGCGTGGCCACCACGGCTCTCTCCGCCTGGCACGTCGTAGACCCAGTAGGCACGTTTAATGTCGAAGGGCACCATCGTCAGGGCCTCGGCAAAGGTCAGATTACCACGGGGGTCAGTAATCTTGGGCAGGTCGATTATTTGAATGTCCATGGGCGGAAACAAACGTATTTCTTTACCTTAACTTCGCATAGGGATCAGTGCCGAGTACAGTCTTTGCCAGACGCTTGGCCTTGTCGCGAAGGGCATTGACGTCATCGCCTACCTCGCCATAGCAAAGTACTACACCCATTCGGCGCCCTTTGTGAGCCTCGGGCTTCCCGAAAATGCGGATGCGGGTGCGGTCCTCCTTCAGTGCCTCATCGAAGTTGTAGTCCAACAACGAGCGGTCTACGGGAGTGGATGCCTCTGTGGGAGAGAGAATCACAGCGCTGGCTCCTGCATGCTCTAGATGAATGGCTGGGATGGGCAGTCCCATCACAGCACGGAAATGGAGCTCGAACTCTGAGAGGTTGGTGGTGTGACCCAAGGTCACCATACCCGTATCATGCGGACGCGGAGATAATTCGGAGAAGATTACCTCGCCCTGTCTAGTAAGGAAGAATTCCACGCCCCAGATTCCGGCACCCGTCAAGGCCTTCGTCACCTTGTCGGCCATCATCTGTGCCTGTTTCAAGGCTTCGTCGCTGATTTGGTAGGGCTGCCATGACTCACGATAGTCGCCCGACTTCTGCACATGTCCGATGGGGGGGCAGAACAGTGTGGGCCAACCATGCTGCTGAGTGACGGTGAGCAGTGTGAACTCGGAGTCGAAGTCAATGAACTCCTCAATAATCACTTCCTTCACATCGCCGCGGCTGCCTTCCATGGCCTCACGGAATGCTGTTTCTAGTTCGTCCTCATTGTGCACATAGCTCTGACCATGACCACTCGACGACATGAGGGGCTTTACTACACAAGGGAAACCTATTTCATCGGCAGCAGCCTTGAACTCTTCAAAGGTCTTGGCATAGAAATACTTGGCAGTGCGTAAACCCAGTTCCTTGGCAGCGAGGTCGCGGATGGCACGTCGGTTCATGGTGAAATTGACGGCACGGGCCGACGGAACCACTTGAATGCCCTGTTCTTCAAATTTAAAGAGACGTTCAGTGCGTATGGCCTCAATCTCAGGAACGATGATGTCGGGCTTATGTTTGTTCACTACTGCTTCGAGGGCATCACCGTCGAGCATGGAGAAAACTTCGCGCTCATCGGCCACCTGCATGGCCGGCGCATTATCATATCGGTCGCAGGCTATTACATACTGGCCTGCACGCATGGCGGCTATCACGAACTCTTTGCCAAGTTCTCCGGAGCCTAATAATAATATCTTCTTCATAAATAACTATGAACTATGAATTATGAACTGAAAACTGTTTAAGCATTTGCCATTCGGGGGTAATGGCGAGTTTGCGGATGCATTGGTCAATATGCTCCAAGGCGTCTTCCTGAGGCATCCCCAATTGTCTGGCGATATCCTGGAGAGAGTTTCGCTCTGCGCCAAACAGACCGTAATAATGAGTCACGGCCTCTTCGTCCTCAGGCGGGAGCAGGTAGAGCAGATGCTCTAGATAGTGCTTCATCTGAGGGGTGATGCTCATGGGATTCAGGCCAATGTGCACCAAAAAGGAGTGAAGGGAACGGGTCAATGTATCCATAGGTGAGGTTGCTGTGATACAGCAACAGACTGAATGTTAATAGGTGAGGTTGCTGTGATACAGAAACAGACAGGACGTTAGCGGTCTTTGTACATGTTGTCGTAATACTTCTGGTAGTCGCCAGAGGTGACGCTGTCGAGCCACTCCTGGTTGTCAAGATACCAGCGGACAGTCTTTTCGATGCCCTCTTCGAACTGTAGAGAGGGCTCCCATCCGAGTTCCTTTTGGAGTTTGGACGAGTCGATGGCGTAGCGAAGGTCATGTCCGGCGCGGTCTTTAACGAAGGTGATGAGATCCATATCCTCGCCTTCCTTGCGTCCCAACAGTCGGTCAACAGTCTTGATCACCACCTTGATGATATCGATGTTCTTCCACTCGTTGAAACCGCCGATGTTGTAAGTCTCAGCAATCTTTCCCTCATGGAAAATCACGTCGATGGCACGGGCATGATCTTCTACATAGAGCCAGTCACGCACGTTCTCACCCTTTCCGTAGACAGGCAGGGGCTTGCGGTGACGGATATTATTGATGAAAAGTGGTATCAGTTTTTCCGGGAATTGATAGGGCCCGTAGTTGTTAGAGCAGTTTGTTACCACCACTGGCATCCCATAAGTGTCGTGGTAAGCACGCACAAAGTGATCGGAAGAGGCTTTTGCAGCACTATATGGTGAGTGGGGATTGTACTTCGTGGTTTCCAGGAAGAACTTGTCACCATAGGCCAAGTGATGCTCAGAACTGGAGGCCGTGGTGGAGAATGGAGGCTCAATGCCTTCAGGATGTGTCAGTTCCAATGCGCCATATACCTCGTCAGTCGAGATGTGATAGAATCTGCAAGGAATCCTTTCGCCTTTTCCATCAGGTGTTTCCCCGCTTGACGGGGACACCATCACATACTTCTCAGGCAGGCTCTCCCAATAGAGTTTCGCGGCCTGAAGGAGGCTCAACGTTCCCATGACGTTTGTCTTGGCAAAGGTGAAAGGGTCTTTGATCGAGCGGTCCACATGGCTCTCAGCAGCAAGGTGGATGATACCATCGACTTTCTTGTCTTGCATCAGCTTGTAGAAGGCATCGAAGTCACAGATGTCCATCTTTACGAACTCGTAGTTAGGCTTGTCCTCGATGTCCTTCAGATTAGCCAGGTTCCCGGCATACGTCAGTTTGTCGAGGTTGATGATGTGATACTCAGGGTACTTGTTCACGAACAGGCGCACAACGTGGCTTCCAATAAAGCCTGCGCCACCGGTAATTACAATTGTACGTTTCATATTTATTCTATAATTATTTATCAAACAGATGGGTATGATTGATAAGGAAAGTCATTACGGCAGAGAATAATGACCAATGAATCGTTTCTTCGGCCCAATTCATGTCATAATCCAGCCACATGCCTTTTACCAATGCGTTGAAGGCAAATGCCAGGATGGTCATAAACAGGAACAGTTTCAGATCCTTGATAAATATCGCTCTCGTCATTTTCTGTCACTTAATGTAATAACTTCCAGATCCTTGAATTCCTTTCCGTCGATGGTGAGGCGAACCAGGGTACGCTCTTTGTGCCATCCTTGGATACCGGCTGCACCAGGATTGATATGCAGCAGGTTGAGGGTCTTGTCGTATTTCACTTTCAATATATGTGAGTGTCCTGCGATAAAGAGCTGTGGCGGATTGGCGAAGAGTGTGGAGCGAACGCTGTAGTCGTAGTTGCCAGGATATCCGCCGATATGTTTGATGAGCACATCCACATCCTCGCACTTGAAACGGTTCAGTTCCCGAAACATCAGCCGCAGGTCTCCGCCGTCGCAGTTGCCACACACAGCCCTGAAAGGTCGGAATGCTGCCAGTTTCTCAGCTACTTCAACGCTGCCGATGTCGCCGGCATGCCATATTTCGTCGCAAGGCTCAAAGTAGTGCAAGTACTTTTCGTCCCAGTACGAATGCGTGTCACTGATTAAGCCTATTCTCTTCATTGTTGAACCTCTTTCGGATAAATTCTGCTATAATCTTTTCTGTCTCTACAAATCCCAGAATACTTGAATCGATGCACAGGTCGTAGCTTTCTGCCGAGCCCCACTTCTTACCTGTGAAGTAGTTGTAGTAGGAGGCACGCTTCGATTCCTTCTGTTCAATGAATCTCCTGGCTTCATCTTTGTCCAAATGCTGCTTGTTCATAATCTGTTCAATACGATACTCAAGGGATGCTGTAATGAAGATGTTTACCGTATTATCGAAATCGCGAAGCACATAGTCGGCACAACGCCCTACAAACACACACGAACCTTCCTTGGCAGCCTTGATCATTGCGTCACTTTGGAACTGAAACAGGCTTTCTTGGGAGAAGTTTGTCTTATACAGACTCCCACCGCTGAAGTGTGAAGTCTGTACGTTGAACAGCCCCTTGAAGAACCCCTTCTTCTCATCGTTTTGCTCAAAGAACTTCTCGGAGAAGCCGCTTTCCTTGGCTGCCAGGTTGAGCAGTTCCCTGTCATAGTACTTGGCATGGAAGTCTAAGGCGAGCATCCTTCCGATGTCGTGGCCTCCACTGCCCAATTGTCTTCCTATGTTTATAATGATATGTTCCATCATTCTGTTATTATTACTTTACGACTCAGTTTTCTTAGTTATTGGCTTTTAGCGTCTTCATGTACCACAATAGTATGGGTATTGTCATTGCAAAGGATATGAAGTCGGAAGCGGGCATCGAGTACCACACACCATCAAGTCCCCAGAACAGTGGAAACACATATGCCATGGGGAGCAGGAATATCAGTTGTCTTGACAACGAGAGGAAAATGGAAATCTTGACCTTGCCGATACATTGGAAGAAGTTGGTTATCACAGCCTGCGAACCTACTACGAAGAACACCAACATGTCGAGCTTGATGCCTCGTGCTGCAAGTTCGAGCAGGGTGGGGTCGGTAGTGAATATGCGGGCTATTTCACGCGGGAACAGCATAGAAAGTCCCCAGCCAACCAGCAGGATAGTCGTGGCGCAGCCAATGGCCAGATACAGGCAGCGCAGCATACGGTCGTATTTCTCGGCACCATAGTTATAACCTACAATAGGCTGCATTCCCTGGATAACCCCCATGACAAACATGAAGAACACCATCACCATCGAGTTGGCTATTGAGTAGGCGCCTACAGCCATATCGCCACCATAGCGGACAAATTGATTGTTCATGAAGATGACGATGATGCAACTTGTGGCATTCATCAGGAATGGTGATATACCGATAGAGATAATATTCTTCACCAGCTGCGACTTCAGCCTATAGATGCCACGCCTCAGATGAAGCAGCTCCTTAGGATTACTGAATATCCGCATCTGCCAGAACAGAGCCATCGACTGTGAAGCCACGGTGGCTAAAGCTGCGCCCCTTATGCCCCATTGGAACCACCAAACGAAGGCTATCACCAGGACGATGTTCATGCCTACCGTGAACAAAACAGAGTACATGGCATGTCGGGGCTTGCCTGCTGCACGTAGCACAGCGTTCATTCCGAAATACATGTGAGTGATCATGTTGCCTAACAAAATCACAATCATAAACTCACGGGCATAAGGCAGAGTCACATCAGAAGCCCCGAAGAATCGCAAGATGGGATCAAGAAACAATAGGCAGACCACCATGAACAGAAATCCTATCAGGAGGTTCAGCGTCACCGTGTTGCCCAGCAAGTGTTCTGCGGTCTTATAATCCTTCTGGCCGAGTTTCACACTGATACACGTTGAGGCACCCACGCCCACTGCTGCTCCGAAAGCTGCGCTGAGATTCATGAACGGAAACGTGATGCCCAAGCCTGCAATGGCCTCTGGTCCTACAATCTGACCTATTACTGAGCGATCGATAATGTTGTAGAGGCTCGATGCTGTCATGGCCACAATAGCGGGCAGGGCATACTGCCATAGCAGTTGTCCAACGGGCTTCTGCCCCAGTTCGAGTGCCGCTTTTTTGTTGTCCATATCTTCACCTTATTTATATAACGGCGACAAAGGTACAATATTTTTCTGACATACGGAAAAAATAAACCTATGAAATGAAATGAAAAAGCCGCCATTCCAATGAATGGCAGCTTTTTATGAGGGGTGTTTTGCGTGATTAATAGAAAATCATAGAAAGCACGTAAGCCACGATGGTTGAAGTGAAGACACAAATGAGTCCCGGCATCATGAACGAGTGGTTCAACAGGTATTTGCCGATGACGGTGGTGCCAGAACGGTCGAAGTTCACCGTGGCAATATCCGAGGGATAGTTGGGGATGAAGAAATAACCATAGACACTGGGCAGTACTCCCAACAGCACTGGACCTGAGATGTCGAGTGAGTATGCCAACGGCAACATGGCCACGACAACGGCACCTTGGGAATTGATGAGAACGGATACAAGGAAGAATACCAGTGCAATGCTCCACGGATAGGATGAAACGACGTCGGCCAGCATGACTTTCATTTCATCGAGGTAGTTGGAGAAATAGGTGTCGGCGAGCCAGGCAATGCCATAAATGGCAACAACTGCCACCATACCTGATTGCCAGACAGGTCCAGCCACTGCCTTTTTGGGTGCTGCCTTGCAGAAGATGATCATCAGGGCAGCAGCAGAGATCATGATAATCTGAATGACGAGGTTCATGGCCAACGGCTTGGGGAAGAACTCTGTCATGCCATCAACGTGAATCTTTGCCTTGACGAGCATGTCAGATGTCAGCGTCAGGTTTTCATTGACAACCAGAGGATCTGTTCCCTTTATGCCGCGAAGTGTGTCGTATGCGGGAAGTGCATTCTGGAACACAGCGAAGAACACGATAACGGCAAGGGCGCCGAGGAAGATGAAGACGGCATTCTTGGCCGACTGTGGAATCTCCTTGTCAAGGGTGGTGGCATTGGAACCGTAGATGTATTTGTACTGCTCAGGATCCTGCAACTTCTTCTGGAATTGCGGATCCTTATCGAGATCGAGTCCACGATGGTAGGATGCAGCCGCCGCCGCCATGAGTCCACAGAGACAGGCGGGGATGGAAATCATCAGCACTCCTGGGATGGTGATGTCAAAGCCATTGGCATTGGAGATGGTAACAAAGGCCACTACAGCTGCGGCAATAGGAGAACAGGTAATACCGACCTGAGAGGCTATAGAGGCAACGCCGCAGGGACGCTCAGGACGGATGCCTTTCTTCAGGGCAATGTCGCAAATAATCGGCATTAAGGTATAAACGACATGCCCCGTACCAACAAGCACAGTAAGGAAGAATGTGCAGAGAGGGGCAAGGAAAGTGATGCGGTCAGGATGCTTGCGCAAGAGTCTCTCGGCAATCTGAATAAGCCAGTCCATACCACCTGAAGCCTGCATAATACCTGCACAGGTAACGGCTGCGATGATGATGTATATCACATCAGTAGGAGGTGTGCCAGGCTTGAGCCCAAAGCCGAAGACGAGAATGGCCAAGCCAATTCCGGAGATGGCACCAAGGGCAAGTGAACCATAACGTGAGCCAACCCAAAGTGCACCGAGTACGATGCAAAGTTGGAGAATCATTGTAAAGGTAATCATAATTATGAGTTTTAGTTGTTATTTTTTAGATTCTTAGCCTTATTTTGCTGCAAAGTTACGAAAAAGAATTGAAAAGTGAAGTAAGAAGATTGAAAAATTTTTAGTTATTGATAAAAATACTGGGTTTTGGGCGTTCTTGGCAAGTTCTCTGCGAATGGTCTGAGCAACCACGGAGCGCTGGTCAAAGGTCGGATATTTATGAAATCAATACCCTCTTCGCATGGGATGTCTATCTTGCTTGGAGAGAATAGTTCTCTTGCCTGGAGAGAATAGTTCACTTACTAGGTGAGTGGCGTTCACTTACTGGGAGAGTGGCGTTCACTTACTGGGAGAGTGGCGTTCACTTACTGGGAGAGTGGCGTTCACTTACTGGGAGAGTGGCCTTAGACGGCTTGAAGAGAAGCGTTCTGTCTGCCAGCGCAAACTTATTTTTTCCCAGTCTTGTTTTTGTCCAGTCGCATATGCTGAAACAGTTCCGATAGTCCGTTGAAGTCATGTTTCAAGATGACGCCGATACCCTGGGTGTTGAGTGAGGAGCGTGTGAAATAACGGTCATTGGTCTGGTTATATACTTTCAACGCAATGTTGCCGTTCGGCAATAACAGATAACGTATGTCGAAATCGCCAATGAACGAAGGATTGGCCTGTGTGGCGTTATCACGATAGCCGAACTGTCCGTTGATGAGCAGGCGGTTGTTGAGAAGCCTGCCGTTGACGATTCCTTCATATTCTGCATTGTTCCAACCCTCAGTACCTGTAGAGATGTTGGCTCCAAAGTTCCATTGGTCGTTCTTGATGACCGAGTTGAGCACGGTGTTGATCTGTGTGGAGAGAGTCCCTGACAGGAAAGATTGCATGGCGAGTGATGTCTGGTCCTGCTGCTGTGAAGCATTGTTCTGGCCTTGGTTGTAGAATCGGCCGATACCCAGCAGATAAAGAACCTGTTGGTTCATTTCCTGCTGTGAGGAGAGCAGAGATCGCACCATCTGCTTTTCATCGGCATTGACGTTAGGGAGGTCAAGGTCAAAGGTGACTTGTGGCGACTTGGGCTGACCGCCAATGTTCATGAGACAGTTTACGCGGACAGTGTTGGATGAGAACGAGTTGCCAATCTGAAGGTCGGAGAGGCTTACGCCGTTGACGGTGTAGACAGCCTGCAAGGCGAGTGCTGCATCGTAGGGATCTCCGCCAAAAACGATGGTACCACCATCCTGGAACTGGAAATTCTTCTTGATGATGTTCTGGATGGTGACATCATAAGTTCCACGGTTGACAGTGTAGGTGCCGAACATTTGGAAAGCACCTTTGTTGTGATAAGTAGCACGCAGGTCTCCTGTTCCATATAGTGTGATATAGTCGTCAGTGTTGGCATCCATCAGCAATCGTAAGGCGGCCTGAGGAGTTGCATTGATATGGAAGTTGAGATAGATGTCGGTCGGTGAAGAGTCTGGTTCTGCAGGCCTGGCAGGGCTGTCAGGATAGAGAGATGGCTCTATGAATGTGATAAACTCTTGGTTGGCGATGGCATCTGTCTGGGAGGCGTTGTAAACAAAGGTGGTGCCATCGAGAGGCGTGACGTCACAGTCGATGGTGACGCGCCCTGGTCGTCCTTCTATGGCGACATGCCCGTTAGCCATTACTGTTCCGTAGAATGACTGGTCGCCAAAGCTGTGGAAATCGTAGGCTAACAGTCGTGGCGTGTCGATATTCAGGTCGAAAGTGAGACGTGTAAGGTCTTGGTGGTGTATGCCACCGCTCATGTATGCAATATTGTTGTGCTTGTCGTAAATAGGTACGCTGTCGAGCATGATTTCGTTGTAAATGAAGGTGACAGTGTCTTTCCTCAGTTCGTAGGTGGTGTTCAGTGTCGTGACAGTAGCCTGACCATCGACAACAAGTCCTCCAGTGAGGTTAATAGCGCTCAGCGGTCCTGCCAGGCGCAGATCGCCTTGTGCATGACCAGTGACATTCGACAGAAATGACTCGGTGAAGGAGTGCATGAAGTCGATGTAGGTGCCGTGGGCCGAGATACTCAGGTCGATATATGGTGCAGGATGCTGTGTGCTGGAGGAGGGTGCAACATAGCCATTGATGTAAGTAGTGGCTTCAGGACCGTCGTTGGCGGTGGCGTGAATGTCAATTTGGTGCTGCTGCTGATTCCAGTCCACAAGAGCCTGCAAAGTGCCCATCCGTCCGTATTCAAACAGGAAATGGTCTACACGTAGCGATGCATGTGCAGTTGGTGTCTCGCCAAAGGCTTGGGTCATGTAGGCGCGTCCAGTTGCCTGTCCGCCAAATTCTACGGCGTGGAAGTTCACCAGGTTCAGGATATAGTCGACTTCAATCTTGTTTAGGTCGATGAGTAAGGAGTCATGGGAACTTCGAGAGGCGGTACCGTTAACTTGCAGATATTGGTCATCGTGCTCTATTGTGAAATTGTCAACAGTGAGGTGATTGTCGGAATAGATGATGTTTGCGGGGGCAATAGTCCACAGCGAAGCTCCGATGTATGTTTGCGAAGGCAGGACGTTGATGTTAGCTTCTGGCTGTCCTGCCGCATTCCTGTAGAGCCTGGCCACTGCATTGAGAACGCCGTTCATGGGCTTTTCGGGATCGTTGTTGTTCCATCGGAGCGAGGTGGTCAGCTGGTTATCTGCAGCATCGGCACTCAGTCCTATGTCAAGGGGGAAACCTTCGTCCGACAGTTTTGTAAGTCCTATCTGGCACTTCATTGTATCGGCAGGTGTGGAAACGGCAAGATGTCCGGTCTGGTACTCAGTGCCGTTATAACTGAATGCTGGCGCCATTGCATTAATATCGAGGCGTTGGCTGGGAGCATTGACGACAGCTTTTAGTGAGATGGGTTGTTTGAGGGTGAGTGGCATCTGGAGAATGTTCTGGAAGAAGTCTCCTTGGGTGAGTCTCAGGTTGAATGAGAAATTGTTATCCGTCTTGTGTGTGACAGGTGGTAGCCCCGGAAGAGTGGGCAGATGGAAGCCCACAGCGTTGATGATGCTCTGTGGAAGGGTCGTAACATCAAACTCTCCTGTCAGTTCTGCTTGTGCAAAGTCGCTGTTCATTGAGATGAAATGCTGTTGGTCGATGAAGCCGGAAGTGATGTGGAGATGATCCAGCCGGTAGTCATCCATAGTGAAATGACGGATGTCCAGATTCCCTTGTATGTCGTTCAGACTGCTTGCTTCGAAATCGGCAAGGATGTCTGCACTGAAGCGTGCATCGCCCCATCGGTCGGTGAGATTGAGCGACTTGGGTGAGAGATTGCAGATGGAGCCTCGGATGTTGTAGTGGTGCGGTTGTATCTCGCCTTCGATGTTGGCTGTGACGCTTGGGTCGTCGATGTCTATATGGCCTGCAATGCTCTGAGCGGAGTAGGTGGCATTCAACGAGATGTTCTCATAGTTATAATTGTTGTATTCCAGTTGTGAGACGGTTCCCTCTGCTTTGAGCATGAGTTGCTGGAAACTGGGAATCTGCCCTTCTATCTGTATGTTCGTAGCGAGCGTTCCTACCTGCTCGTTGTCCAGCAGCTGGCGTAAATCCAGACCTTCAGTTTCAATGTCTCCCGAAAACTGGCGTCCGGGGTGGAGTGTGAGGTCGAGTTTCACGTCTCCTATGCCGGAACCGATATTGTTTTGCGCAACAATAGTGCCATTGGCATCACCATCAAAGGTTCCACTCAGGTGCAGATTTCCCAAACGGCGTATCATGTCGGGAATACCGTTTATGGTTTTGGTTAGGAAATCCACCGTTTTGTCTGACAGCGAAAGGTTGTCCAAAGATACGTGCCACAGGGGGAACCGGTTTTTCCAGTCTCTTATTTCTCCCCTGCCTGCGATGGCAATGTCGTCATGAGGTGAAGTTACTGTCAGTGTCGGGATTCTGAAGGAGTGGTCTGTTCCTGAGAATGATGTGGAAATGGATATCGGACTTTGGTAGTTCTTCAGCGCAGGCAGTAACGACCTCAGGTCTGAAGGGGTTATACGCGAATCGCTGATACTTCCAGAGAAAGAGAGCGACCCCTCTGAGAGTTGTTTGTTACGTAGTTCGTAGCGGGCGGCAATGCTGTCAATCTGTAGATGGGTGTCAGGCATCTCCAATACGAAATCCGTACACCGGGCCTGATGTAGTCCTGCTATCATGTGAAACGACAACCTGTCAATCTGCAACCCTGACTGTTCGTTGGCAGCGAGACGTTTCACAACGACGTTGACAGAGTCGTCTTTCAGCGTTTTCAGCAGGATATGGGCACTGATGTTCTGTATGTTCAGGTGGGCGGGATTGATTTTCCCGTGAGTGGGTGCTACGTCGTATTGTTCGTAAGTAATGGCCGAACGGCGCATGATGAGCGAACCTATATGCAGGTTGAAAGGTGTGGAGCCGGTCGTGTCCTTCGATGCGAGCGAGTCAAGGACAAACTTGAAGTTAGCAGGAGAAGCAGCATCGGTCTTGTAGAAAGAGGCTTTGGCACCGAAAACCTGAGCTGAGGAGATGCTGATACGTCCGTCCACGAGAGGAAGCAATTCCACCTTTGTGGCTATGCGGGCAACCTGTAGCATCTTTTTCTGCTGCTGGTCCCATATAGTGACATCGTCAATGATGATACGGTTGAACAGCCCTAAGTCTACGCGTCCCACACTGACCTTCGTACCTAGTTTCTGACCGATGGCATCGGCAATCTGATTTCCCAGAAACTGCTGCACGGTTGTAGTGCGAAGTGCTACAATGACTATCAGGTAAAGAGCCAAGAGACTCCATACCGACCAGTTGATGATATGCTTTAGAATGTTCAAATTCTGTCAGTTCAAGATAGCAAACGCAAAGCGTCGGCACCATTTTTTCCGCAAAATTACGATAAAAACTCGTGAATACGTTATTTTTTATCAGATATTTATCGTAATATGGCTAAAAATTATTAATTTTGCAAACTGTAGTTTTGTCTATTCCAATTAAACTAGTTATAAATGGCAAATGTAATTAAGTTACGCAAAGGCTTGGACATAAACCTTCAAGGCAAGGCCGCGGAGAAGATCATCCAGCTGAAATCGAATGGCAAGTACGCACTTGTGCCTGATGATTTCGAAGGAGTCACCCCCAAGGTCGTGGTCAAGGAAGGCGAGAAAGTAAAAGCCGGAGATGCGCTGTTTGTTAACAAACAGTATCCTGAAGTGAAGTTTGCCTCGCCAGTGAGCGGCACTGTGAGTGCTGTGGTACGAGGTGAACGAAGAAAAGTGCTCTGCGTGAAGGTCGATGCTGACAGCCGGCAGGAGTTTACGGACTTCGGCCGGAAGGATGTTGGTACACTTACTGGCGAGCAAGTCATTAACGCGTTACTCGAGGCGGGTCTTTTTGGTTATATCAACCAGTTGCCTTATGCTGTTTCCACTAATCCCAGTGTCCAGCCTAAGGCAATTTTCGTATCTGCACTACGCGACAAACCTCTGGCCTGTGACTTCGAATATGAGGTGAAAGGCCAGGAGTCTGACTTTCAGACAGGTCTGACAGCACTCTCGAAGATTGCCAAGACCTATCTCGGAGTGGGCAAGGATTCCGCCCTTGTCAGCATGAAGGATGTGGAGGTGAACATCTTCGAAGGCAAGTGCCCTGCAGGAAATGTCGGTGTGCAAGTGAACAACATAGACCCAGTCAACAAGGGTGAGGTCGTCTGGACTATCGGAGACCCTACAGTGGTGCTTTTCATCGGACGTCTGCTGAATACAGGAAAGGTCAACCTCACTCGTCGTGTGGCGCTATGCGGTAGCGAGATCACCAATCCGGCTCATGTGGACATGCTGGTGGGAGAAGAGCTCTCAACTCTTCTGAGCAACAGCTATGATGCATCGAAAAGCGTGCGCATCATCAATGGCAACGTGCTCACAGGAAAGCCTACTACAAAGGAAGGCTATTTGGGTGCGCACACCTCCGAGATAACGGTGATTCCAGAAGGCAACGATGCTGACGAGATGCTGGGTTGGATCCTGCCTCGCTTCAAGCAGTTCTCTGTGAACCGCAGCTACTTCTCTTGGCTTTGCGGCAAGAAGGATTATGCCCTTGATGCCCGGGTGAAGGGTGGTGAGCGCCACATCATTATGAGTGGTGAGTACGACAAGGTGCTGCCTATGGATATTTACGGCGAATACCTGATCAAGGCTATCATTTCCGGCGACATTGACCGTCAGGAGGCTTTAGGCATCTACGAGGTCTCACCCGAGGACTTCGCTCTTGCTGAGTTTGTGGATAGTTCGAAGCTGGAATTGCAGCGCATTGTGCGTGAAGGACTCAACATCCTCCGAAAGGAGAATGCTTAATGTTTATTTTACTAATGTATGATATATGAAAGCATTAAGAAATTATCTCAATAAGATGAAACCGAACTTTGAGGAGGGTGGCAAGCTACATGCCTTCCGCTCATTGTTCGATGGCTTTGAGACCTTCCTTTTCGTGCCTAATGACACGGCGAAGGCTGGAGGCGTGAACATTCACGACTCTATCGACTCGAAGCGTATTATGAGCATGGTTGTGATTGCACTGATGCCGGCTATGCTGTTCGGTATGTACAATATCGGATATCAGAACTATCTGTATGCAGGAACACTCGAAAGCGCCAGCTTCTGCGAAATATTCTGCTATGGCTTCCTGGCTGTGCTGCCCAAGATACTCGTATCTTATATCGTTGGCTTGGGCATCGAGTTTGCCTGGGCACAGTGGAAGGGTGAGGAGATTCAGGAGGGCTACCTCGTCTCGGGAATCATTATTCCATTGATCATCCCTATTGGCTGTCCGTTGTGGATGCTGGCTTTGGCCTGTGCCTTCTCTGTGATCTTCTGTAAGGAGATATTCGGCGGAACGGGTATGAACATCTTCAATCCTGCCATTGCAGCACGTATGTTCCTGTTCTTGGCCTATCCCGCAAAGATGACGGGCGACCAGGTGTGGGTGGCTCAAGACAGTATCTTCGGTTTAGGCAACACCCTTTCCGACGGCTTTACTGCAGCTACTCCGCTGGGACAGATTGGTCAGGGAATCAATCCCGATGCATCTGTCTGTGACATGATTTGCGGATTCATTCCTGGTTCCATTGGTGAGACCAGCATCATTGCCATTGCCATTGGTGCAGTTATTCTGCTGTGGACAGGCATTGCCTCTTGGCGCACCATGCTGAGCGTTTTCGTAGGAGGCGCAGCCCTGGCTCTGCTGTTCCAACAGACAGGTCAGTCAATGGTCTGGTGGCACCACTTCGTGATGGGTGGCTTTGCTTTCGGTGCGGTGTTCATGGCAACAGACCCCGTGACATCCTGTCGCACAACCTGTGGTCAGTACATCTATGGCTTCATCATCGGCGCAATGGCTATCATCATCCGCGTGATGAACGCGGGTTATCCGGAAGGCATGATGCTCGCCATCTTCTTCGGCAATATGTTTGCGCCTACGATTGACCATTTCGTGGTGGAACGCAATATCTCGAAACGCCAGAAAAGATTGAAGAACTGAGCTTTTGGAACAGCCTGAGCCTTCGTGCCTGCACGTTTGGCCGGGTCGGGACAAAAGTCAACGAAGTTAAAAATTGAAGAATTGTAATTATGGCTAAGTTAAATACGAACAGTAACTCGTACATTATTATATATAGTGCGATTCTCGTGGTCATCGTGGCCTTCCTGCTGGCTTTCGTCTATCAGGCGCTGAAGCCTATGCAGGATGCCAACGTTGCGCTTGATGTGAAGAAGCAGATCCTTTATTCGCTCAATATCCGCGACTTGGACGGTTCTGCCGCAGAAGCCAAGTATGCCGAGGTGGTGAAGGAAGAAAAGAACGTTGATGGCCAGAAAGTATATGAGTGTGAAGTCGATGGTGAGAAGATTCTCGTGGCCAGCCTTAAGGGAATGGGACTATGGGGCGGCATTAGCGGCTACATGGCCATCAAGGGCGATGGAACCGTCTACGGGGCCTACTTCAACCATGAGAGTGAGACCGCCGGTCTTGGCGCAGAAATCAAGGACTCGCAGGCCTGGCAGGAGAAGTTCATCGGTAAGACTATCTATGGCGATGACGGCAGCGTAGTCCTTTCTGTTGTGAAGAAAGTCGATGACCCTGCCACGCAGGTCGACTGTGTGACAGGTGCCACGCTCACCTCTAATGGCGTTGACGCCATGATCAAGGACTGTCTGAAGAACATCGGTCAGCAGTTCAGTACGTCATGCTGTGCAGCAGAGAAGACCGACTCCTGTTGCGCAGAGGCCCATTCGGAGGATTGCTGTGCAGCAGAGAAGACCGACTCCTGTTGCGCAGAGACCCATTCAGAGGACTGCTGCTCATCAGAAACAGAACCTAAAGTAAAGGAGAAGTAAATTATGGCATTATTCAGTAAACAAAATAAGGAGGTTTTCACCAATCCGTTGAACCTCGACCACCCCATTCTCGGACAGGTACTCGGTATCTGTTCGGCGCTGGCTGTGACCTCGCAGCTCAAACCTGCCATTGTGATGGGGTTGGCTGTAACAGTCATCACAGCCTTTGCGAATGTGATCATCTCTATCATCCGCAACACCATTCCCAATCGCATCCGCATTGTGGTGCAGCTGGTGGTTGTTGCTGCTCTTGTGACCATCGTTTCCCAGATTCTGAAGGCTTTCGCCTACGACGTGAGCGTTCAGCTGAGCGTGTATGTAGGTCTGATCATCACCAACTGTATCCTCATGGGACGCCTCGAGGCCTTCGCCATGCAGAACAAGCCCTGGCCCTCGTTCCTCGACGGAGTAGGCAACGGCTTAGGCTACGCCATGATCCTCGTCATTGTCGGTGCAGTTCGTGAACTCCTCGGACGCGGCACCCTTTTGGGCTTCCAGATCATCCCCGATGCCTGCTACGACTTCGGCTACGTGAACAACGGCATGATGACCATGCCGGCAATGGCACTCATCCTCGTGGGCTGTGTGATTTGGGTTCATCGTGCATATTTTTATAAAGAGAAGTAAGTTATGGAACACGCAATATCATTACTGTTCAGGTCGATTTTCGTCGACAATATGATCTTCGCCTTCTTCCTTGGCATGTGCTCTTACCTGGCAGTGTCGAAGACCGTGAAGACCTCGTTGGGACTGGGCTGCGCCGTGACCTTTGTGCTCACAGTAACCGTTCCGGTCAACTATCTTTTGCAGACCAAGGTGCTGGGACCCGACTGCCTCGTAGAGGGAGTTGACCTTAGCTATCTGTCCTTTATCCTCTTCATTGCCGTGATTGCAGGCATGGTGCAGCTGGTCGAGATGACCGTGGAGAAATACTCTCCGTCGCTCTACGCAGCATTAGGCATCTTCCTGCCGCTGATTGCCGTGAACTGCGCCATCATGGGCGCCTCGCTGTTCATGCAGCAGCGCATCCTCATGGATCCTAGCAACTCACAGGCCATCACCTCCATCTGGGACGCTATCGTCTATGGCTTTGGCTCAGGCATTGGATGGATGCTGGCTATTGTCGCCATGGGCGCCATCCGCGAGAAGATGCAGTACAGCGACGTTCCTAAGCCCCTGCAGGGACTCGGCATTGTGTTTATTACCGTCGGGCTCATGGCCATGGCAATGATGTGTTTCTCTGGACTGAATATTTAACGACAACGAGAATAATATGGCACAGTTTATATTATACAGCATTTGTGTTTTTCTGATTACGATTCTTGTACTCGTAGTCGTGCTGTTGGTGGCAAAGAAGTATTTGAGCCCCAGCGGTAATGTGAATATTACGGTGAACGGCGATAAAGTGCTGAACGTGCCTCAGGGCAACAACCTGATGGCGACACTCAACCAGAATGGCATCTTCCTGCCTTCGGCCTGCGGCGGTAAGGCCAGCTGCGGACAGTGTAAGGTACAGGTCCTGGAGGGTGGGGGAGAGATCCTCGATTCCGAGAAGCCCCACTTCACACGCAAGCAGATCAAGGACCATTGGCGCTTAGGATGCCAGTGCAAGGTGAAGGGCGACCTGAAGATCCATGTCGATGAGAGCATCCTCGGAGTGAAGGAATACGAGTGTACTGTTATCTCCAACAAGAACGTAGCCACGTTCATCAAGGAGTTCAAGGTGCAGCTGCCTCCAGGCGAGCACATGGACTTCCTGCCCGGCTCCTACGCACAGATCAAGATTCCCAAGTTCGATTGCATCGACTACGATAAGGACTTCGACAAGTCTCTGATTGGCGATGAATACCTTCCCAGCTGGGAGAAGTTCGGCTTGTTCCCGCTGAAGTGCAAGAACCCCGAGGACACCATCCGAGCCTACTCCATGGCCAACTATCCGGCGGAGGGCGATGTGTTCATGCTCACCGTTCGTATCGCTACGCCGCCCTTCAAGCCCGACCGCTCGGGCTTCATGGACGTCAACCCGGGCATCGCCTCATCGTATATCTTCTCGCTGAAGCCAGGCGACAAGGTCATCATGAGCGGTCCGTTCGGTGACTTCCACCCGCACTTCGACTCAAAGAAGGAGATGATCTGGGTTGGTGGTGGTGCCGGTATGGCTCCGTTGCGTGCTCAAATCATGCACATGACCAAGACACTGCATACAACCGATCGCGAGATGCATTATTTCTACGGTGCCCGCGCACTCAACGAGGTATTCTATCTCGACGATTTCCTGGGGCTGGAAAAGGAGTATCCCAACTTCCATTTCCACCTGGCACTCGACCGTCCCGATCCCGCCGCCGATGCTGCTGGCGTGAAGTACACACCGGGATTCGTCCACCAGGTGATGCTCAACACTTATCTGAAGGACCACGAGGCTCCCGAGGATGTAGAGTACTACATGTGTGGTCCTGGACCCATGTCGGCAGCAGTCGTCTCTATGCTCGACTCTCTCGGCGTAGATCCAGAGTCTATCATGTACGACAACTTTGGAGGTTGATTCCTCCTTCTTCATCATGATATGGAAAGAGGGTATGTCAAAACATTGGCATACCCTCTTTCGCAATGATATACAAGCGAATCACGGGTCTGTGATCCCGGCTTGCCAGATTACGCGACCTCTGTCCCCGTGATTCACCTGTTCGCGTGATTCACCTGTTCAGTGATTCGCCACTCGGCAGATGTAAATATTTTGGTCCATTCATTCGGTTATTAAGGAAAAAAACAGTACCTTTGCAGCAAACTTGTGTGTCACGCGAACAAATCGACCGTTTGTAAGGCCGTAGTTCGTAACTTCAGACGAGATGGTAGTCGGCCTGGCGCATACGGTGTACAGGTCCTGTTTGCAAACCACTTCATGCTGCTCTGATGGAAACAGATGGGAAGAAGTCGTAAACAGAGATGAACATATACAAATACTCAATTCAAACAATATCCGCCTTTCTTATGAACAGAATCATCAGAACTATCATGTTGCTATCCGTGATGACAGTGATCACGGCGGCGGCGCAGCCTCTTTACGTAGGGTCTTACAACATTAGGTATCAGAACGGTGATGACAACAGCAGTGGCAACGGTTGGACAAGTCGCTGTCCTGTGGTGTGCGGCCAGCTGAACTTTGAGCATCCGGATGTATTCGGCGCTCAAGAGGTGTTGGAACCACAGCTGCGCGATATGCTTCGGCTGCTTGATGGATATGACTATATTGGTGTAGGACGGGACGATGGAAAGCAGAAAGGCGAGTATGCTGCCATCTTTTTTGACAAGTCGAAGGTTCATCTTGTGAACAGCGGTCATTTTTGGCTTTCCCAGACTCCCGACAGGCCGAGTAAGGGATGGGATGCAGCATGTATCCGCATCTGCACGTGGGGCCTGTTCGAGGACAACACGACGGGTATGCAGTTCTACTTCTTCAACCTGCACATGGATCATGTGGGTGTTGAGTCACGTCGTGAGTCTGCCAGGCTGGTGGTGGACCGTATCCGTGGGCTTGCGGGCGACGTGGTGCCGGTGGTGCTGACAGGCGACTTCAATGTCGACCAGAACGATGAGATCTACAGTATATTCACCCGTTCGGGGCGGCTGCTCGACAGTTATGCAGAGACCCGTCTGCGCTTTGCCGAGAACGGTACGTTTAATGCTTACAATCAGGAACGCAAGACCAGCAGTCGCATAGACCATATCTTTGTCTCGCGTCATTTCAGTGTTGACCGCTATGGTGTGCTGACCAACAGCTATTGGTCAGACCATTTGCGGCTCCCGTCCGACCACTATCCCGTGTTTGCCAGGCTTACCTGCAATCCGTTGTTGACCATGCGCAATTCGGCAGCGTCGGACGAAGCATCGCCAGCTGAGGACGCCAGGCTGTCTTCGCTGGTTAATCCTATCATCGGAACGGGTGGTCATGGCCACGTGTTTCTGGGTGCCAATGTGCCTTTTGGCTTTGTGCAGCTGGGTCCCACGAATCGCAAGGACGGATGGGACTGGTGTTCGGGCTATCACTACAGCGACTCAGTGATCATTGGCTTCGGCCATCTGCACCTTAGCGGCACCGGTTGTGCTGACCTGGGTGACCTGGCCTTCCTTCCTGTGCTTGATGCAGGGCAGCGAAGTGTGACGTTCTCTCACCGTGCAGAGTATGTCCGTCCCGGCTATTACTCTGTGATGCTTGACAATGGAATCCGCGTGGAGCTGACGGCTACCGAACGCACCGGGCTGCATCGCTATACCTTGCCCGCCGATGCAGCCGCTGGCTATTTGCGTCTGGACTTGCAGCAGGGCATTGGCGGGGATCATGTCATAGAGTGTGAGGCGCGTCAGGAGAGTCCTACTGTTATTTCCGGCTACCGTCATTCGAGAGGTTGGGCTAACAACCAGCAGCTGTTCTTCGTGGCAGAGTTCTCTCGCCCCGTGGAGCAGTCGGTTACAGACGGTTCTTCTCTTGCTCAGAACACGCTTGCCACCACTCAGCAGCCTGTTGCCGTGCTCCGTTTTGCGGGTGGTGACCAGCCGCTGTTGGTGAGGGTCGGGCTGTCGGCAGTCAGCATAGAAGGGGCAAAGGCTAATCTTCAGGCCGAGCAGAAGGGCTGGAACTTCCGACGTACGGTGGCAGAGGCAGACAGCAAATGGGAAGAGCAGCTGCAGAAGATCCGTGTGACGGGAGGCACACCTGATGAGCGCACCGTCTTCTATACTGCCATGTATCACACAATGACAGCTCCCTCGGTGTTTTGTGATGTGGATGGAAGATATCGTGGTTCTGACGGGGAAATACACCAGGGCAACTATGTGAACTACACCACCTTCTCGCTGTGGGACACCTACCGAGCAGCTCATCCGCTGATGACGCTGATTCACCCGGAGCGGCAGGAGGACATCGCCACCACAATGCTGAATATTTGGCGTCAGCAGGGCAAGCTGCCCGTTTGGCACTTGATGGGATGTGAGACCAATTGCATGGTTGGCAATCCCGCCATACCCGTACTCGCCGACCTGGTGATGAAAGGACTGACCACCCAGCGCGAACAGGCGATAGAAGCCATGAAGACATCGGCAATGCTTGATGAACGCGGGCTCTCCCTGCTCAAGCAGTATGGCTATATTCCATGCGACCTCTTCGATGACAAAGAGACTGTTGGCCGTGGACTGGAATATGCTCTGGCCGACTGGTGCGTGGCGCAGGCCATGAAGTATGACATGCAGGCACGAAAAAGCGGCAGCAGGATGTCGGGGAAGCCAGACAGGGCCGCAGCAGCGCTGAAGGACCGTCAGGCGAGGGAAGAGCTGAAGATGTTTGAGCAGCGTGCACAGAGCTACCGCCATTATTTCGACCCTGCCACGGGCTTTATGCGAGGCAGGGACAGCAAAGGCGGCTTTTCCTTCTCGAGTGCCGCGAATCCGTTCAATCCGTTCCACTCAGCCCCCAAGAACCGCGACTATACCGAAGGGAACGCGTGGCAATATACATGGCTCGTGCCTCACGACGTCCTCGGACTGGTGTCGCTCTTCGGCTCGGAGGACCGTTTCGTGTCGAAGCTCGACTCGCTGTTTGTCGTCGAAGGTGACCTGGGCGAGGAAGCTCCGCCCGACATCTCAGGACTGATAGGCCAGTATGCCCACGGCAACGAACCCAGTCATCATGTGCTGTATCTTTATAACTATGTAGGTCAGCCCTGGAAGAGTGCACAGCTGATCCGTCGTACGCTGAATGAACTGTATTGTAACGCGCCCGACGGATTGAGTGGCAACGAAGACGTGGGTCAGATGTCGGCCTGGTACATCCTGTCGGCAATGGGCATCTATCAGGTGGAGCCGGCCGGTGGCAAGTACTTGTTGGGCTCGCCCCTGTTTCCGGAGGTTACGATGAAGGTGGGCGGTGGCAAGACCTTTACGGTCAAGGCCCGAGACGTGAGCAGCGGGAACATCTACATCCAGAGCGCCCGCCTCAACGGCAAACCCTATACGCGTTCCTATCTGATGTACGATGACATCGTTCGCGGTGGCATCCTTGAAATACAGATGGGAGCGCAGCCCTCGGACTTCGGCACGAGGAAGAAGGACAGACCGCTCTGAAAGAGTTTCATGGCCGTTTTTTTTCGTTATATGGAAAAAAATAGTTACCTTTGCAGCCAAAAAACAGCGTAAGCGATGAGAAAGAAGATGAAAGCAGCTCTTTTTGACCTTGACGGCGTGGTGTTCGACACCGAACCGCAATACACTGTTTTCTGGGGAGAGCAGTGCCGCCGCTACCATCCCGGGCATCCGGGGCTGGAGAATGAGATCAAGGGTCAGACGCTGGTTCAGATATACGACCGCTGGTTCTCGGGTCCGTTGGCTGAAGAGCAGCCCCTGATCACACAGCGGCTCGATGAATATGAGCGTCAGATGCATTATGACTATCTGCCCGGTTTCCTGGAGTACATCGGGCAGTTGCGTTCCGAAGGCGTCAAGACGGCTGTGGTGACCAGTTCAAACCGCCCGAAGATGGAGAGTGTGTATGCGAAGCACCCGGAATTCCAGTCCCTGTTCGATGCCATTCTTACGAGTGAGGACTTCAGCCGTTCGAAGCCTGATCCTGACTGTTATCTCAAGGCTGCTTCCCGTTTTGACGCAAGTCCGGATGAATGTGTCGTGTTTGAGGACAGCATCAATGGCCTGAAAGCAGGCCGTGCTGCGGGAATGAGGGTCGTTGGTCTGCTGACGACCAATCCCTTGGAGGCTGTGGCACCCTTGAGCGACGTGCAGATCAAGGACTATTGTGGAATGACGGAAGAGAATAAGTAGAAGATACTGTTATGAATACGCAGAGTACACCAGTACACGTCAGACTATGGCATCGTGATTTTCTGCTGATGTCGGTAGCAACGTTTCTGATATCGGTGTCAGTTTACATGTTGATTCCCACGCTTCCCCTTTGGCTGTTTATGTATGTGGGACTGTCGCCGTTGGAGGTAGGGCTGTCGATGGCCGTCTTTGCAGCGGGACTTTACACCTTCGGTGTTTTCTGTACTTTCCTGGTACAGCATTTCCGACGAAACCAGGTGTGTATTGTGGCTACGGCCTGCCTGACCGCCTGTATAGCACTACTGTATTATGTTCACGGCATGGAGCCGGTCTCCACGGCCTGGTGGATCATCCTGCTGCAGCGTTTCCTGACGGGGGCTTTCTTCGGCTTGGCGCAGATGGTTCTTGTATCGACGCTGATAATTGATACGGCAGAGTCGTTCCAGCGTACAGAGGCCAACCATTCAGCGGCTTGGTTTTCGCGTTTCTCGTTGTCGTTGGGGCCGATGGCGGGACTGGTCGTCTATAAATGGTTTGACTTTGACTTCGTGCTGTTGGGAGCCATGTCGTGCACGTTGCTGGCAATAGTCCTGATTCTGACTGTGAACTTCCCGTTCCGGTCGCCCGATGATGACGTGCCTTTTGTGAGCCTTGACCGTTTTTTCCTGCCCCGCAGTTTTCCCTTGTTTGTCAATCTGCTGCTGGTGTCTACGGTGGTGGGGCTTCTGTTGTCGCTGAGCCTGACCGACCGTTTCTATGCTCTGATGATGGGCGGTTTCCTGCTGGCACTGCTGGCTCAGCGGTTCGTGTTCCGCAATGCCGAATTGAAGAGTGAGGTGGTGACCGGCCTGATACTCATCCTGTTTGCACTGCTCATGATGTATACGCGCCCGTTGCCTGTGGTTTGGTATATGGTGCCGGTGTTCATAGGATTGTCCGTAGGCATTATCGCTTCGCGTTTCCTGCTGTTCTTCATCAAGTTGAGCCGCCACTGCCAGCGCGGTACGTCGCAGAGCATGTATTTCCTGGGGTGGGAGACTGGAATCGCTCTCGGTGTAGGCCTGGGCTATATTTTTTTCTTCAATGAGCCCCAGCGGCTGCTGATCACGGCCTTGGTCTTGACAGTCCTGGCGTTAGCGGCCTATCATTACTATACACATAGCTGGTTTATGAAGCATAAGAACCGTTAGACGGCCCGGGGGGCGCCGATGCCCATAGGAAGGCGGCTGGCTAGCCCTGCAGGCCGCTTATTACCTGACAGGGTCTGATGAAATACAATTGTCTGAAAAGAAATATAGGATTTTAAAACAATATGCTTATGAAAAAACTATTATTGGGTGACGAGGCCATAGCACAGGGAGCCATCGATGCAGGCTTGAGTGGCGTCTATGCCTATCCCGGCACACCCTCAACAGAAATTACAGAGTACATACAGATGTCACCTGTGGCGGCAGAACGCAACATTCATCGCCGCTGGTCAACCAATGAGAAGACTGCCATGGAGGCTGCTCTCGGCATGTCATACATGGGCAAGCGGGCATTGGTGTGTATGAAGCACGTAGGTCTGAACGTCTGTGCCGATCCCTTTGTCAACTCTGCCATGACTGGCACGAATGGCGGCATTGTGGTGCTGGTGGCCGACGACCCATCGATGCACTCGTCACAGGATGAGCAGGACTCCCGCTTCTATGGGAAGTTTGCCATGATTCCTACGCTGGAACCTTCCAACCAGCAGGAGGCTTACGACATGATGGCGTATGCGTATGATTTGTCGGAGCAGTTGAAGCTGCCTGTACTCATGCGCGTTACCACACGAATGGCACATTCGCGTGCTGTGGTGGAAATAAAAGACGAGGCCCGTCCGCAGAACGAGCTGAACTATAACGCTCAGGCTAGCAGTTGGGTGCTCCTTCCTGCCTTTGCCCGTAAGCGCAATGACATTGTCACTGCCCAGCAGCCTATGTTGGAGCAGATGGCTGTAGACAGTATATATAATAGGTACGAAGACGGACAGGACAGAAAGATGGGTGTCATTGCAAGCGGCATAGCCTATAACTATCTGAAGGAATGCTTCCCGGAGGGATGTCCTTTCCCCGTACTGAAGATTTCCCAGTACCCCATTCCCAAGAAGCTGATTCGCCGGATGACCGATGACTGCGAACTGGTACTGGTGGCCGAGGAAGGGCAGCCGTTCATTGAAGATCAGGTGCGCGGTGTCATGCCGGGCAATGCTGTCATCAAGGGACGCCTCACCGGCGAGCTGCCTCGTACCGGCGAGTTGAATCCGGACTATATCAAGAAAGCATTAGGCATGGAGATAGGTGAAAACTATGCTCCCTGCGAGGATGTGGCCCCACGTCCGCCTGCACTCTGCCAAGGATGCGGCCATCGTGATGTGTATACGGCGCTGAACCAGGTGTTGCTGCAATATCCTCAGGCGCGTGTCTTCGGCGACATCGGTTGCTATACATTAGGATTCCTTCCTCCCTTCAAGGCTATTCACAGCTGTGTGGATATGGGTGCGAGCATCACAATGGCCAAGGGCGCTGCCGACGCCGGCCAGTGGCCTTCTGTTGCCATCATTGGCGATTCCACGTTTACGCATTCCGGTATGACTGGCCTGTTGGACGCCATCAACGAGAATGCCGATATCACTGTCATCATCAGCGATAACCTGACCACAGCGATGACAGGCGGTCAGGATTCTGCCGGCACCAATAAGTTTGAGGCCATCTGCCGCGGACTGGGTCTTAGTGATGAGCATCTGCATGTGGTGAACCCCATTCCCAAGAACATGCCTGAGATTACACGCATCCTTGATGAGGAAATCAACTATCATGGCCCGTCGGTCATTATTCCTCGTCGTGAGTGTATGCAGACTTTACAGCGCCACCTTAAACAAAAGAAGAACAAGTAATATGAAGACGGATATAATCTTATGTGGAGTAGGAGGACAAGGAATCCTCTCCATCGCAACAATTATCGGCGAAGCTGCTTTGAAGGAGAACCTCTATATCAAACAGGCCGAAGTTCATGGAATGTCCCAGCGTGGCGGTGACGTGCAATCAAATCTCCGCATTTCAAGTAGCCCTATCCAGAGCGACCTGATTCCTTTGGGCGGTGCCGACGTCATCATCTCGATGGAGCCTATGGAGGCGTTGCGTTACTTGCCGTTCCTGAGAAAAGACGGCTGGATCATCACTTCTTCCACACCTTTCGTCAACATTCCCAACTATCCTGACATGGAAGTGATCAAGGCCGACCTGGGCAAGCTGCAGAACGTCATCCTCCTGGATATTGAGCAGGCTGCCCGCGACAATGCCGTGCCCCGTTCAGCCAATGTCATTCTCCTGGGTGCCGCCCAGAAAGCTTTGGGTATTGAGTACGACAAACTGGAGGATGCCATTCGCCGTGTTTTCGCCCGCAAGGGTGAGGCTGTTGTTGAGGCTAATATCAAAGCACTTGCCATTGGCCGAGAGGCACAGAAATAAATTTCTGAGAGTCCGGGCGTGCAGAGGCTCAGTGGTTCTGTAGTTACAGACGCTGGTACAGCTGCTCGTATTGCCTGGCTACTTTCAGATAGTCGTGGTGACGACCTACATACCTCATACTCTCTTGCTTCAGCCGGGGCAGTTGCTCCGGATGGAGCAAGAGATTCTCTATTTCAGCATATACACTCTCGTAGGTTGGAAGAACATTGACGATGGGACGTAGTTCCTTTTCTCCAAGAATCTCATAGTTCTCCGGCTCTCCTCCGCCGATGCAGACAATGCCTTTCGACATGGCCAGCAGCGGGTTCATGGATGGTGTATAGGAATAAAGCTGGTCTAAAATAGCATCTGATCCGTCCATCAGGTGCTGATAAGTCTCAAAAGGAACCCCCTCGGCAATTCGCAGTTCCATGCGGTCAGGGTATTTTTCCTTGAGGGCTTCAGCTGCTTTTAGCATGATGTCAGTTCCCTTATAGGCAGAGCGCTCCCGGCTGATACCAATGAAAATGATGACCGGCAAGCCCTTCTCGCAAACCTTCTCAGGTTGGCAAGTCCGAATGGGGAATGGAATGAACTGTGTCTTCGAAGGAAATTTGGGTCCGTATGTCGCCTGGTATTCATAAAGCCCTGTAACGATGGCGTCGCAATCCTGGGCAATCAGGCGATTCAGCCGTTCCTTGGCAGTTCCTATCCAGTCGCGTCGCTCCCGCTCTGCCGCTTCGTCATGGCGGATGTCATCGCCAATGTTGAAGTCGCTGTAGCGCAGCGGGCGCTCGTCAGTGTTGACCGATACCCAGTAAAAGTCCATGCCGAAAGCACCGAGCACCATCTTCCGGTTATGGCGACGCAGGTAGCGATAGATGGGAAAGAGATGTTCTGCTTTCAGTTCAAAGAATACAGGATTGATGAGTTGCACCACGTCGTAGCCCTTCAGGCGGGGCAGCAGTGAGCAGATCCGTGACATGAGGCGCAGACCGCTCAAGTGCCCTGATGGACGGCTGACGTCAATGTCGCGCGGATAGTCTTTCCAGAAGTCACCGTTAGAGACAACGGTCACCTCGTTTCCCAGCTGTCTCAGCCCTTCTGCCAGCGTCCAGTGTACGTTGCTGTATTCTCCTAAGAGTAGAACTTTCATCGGCTTCGTCTTTACTTCTCGTCTTTCTTCTCGGATGCGGGCGGTTATCGTTCTTTGCTGATTCTGGGAAGCACGCGCAAGAGCATGCTGAGTCCTATGCTGCTATTGCTGAGCCGTCGGAACCAACGGTATTTCAGTGTGTAATCACGGTCGGGTAGGGGGAAAAGACCTTCACGTCGCAAAATGGCGAGTTTGCGGTCAAGATAGTGGCGCGAACGGGTGTGGATGATGATATTATAGATATAGTCCATGGTGAGTTGGGCCACTCGGCGCTGTAGCGCCTGCCGTTCCGTGATGGGGAGAATGTCGGCTGTCCGTGACAACTTGCAGATGACCAGGTGACAGTCGTTCAGACGGCGCAGAGTAGTGCGCACATCGGCAGCAGTGGTGATGGACGCCGGACGCTGGCGGTAGTAATAAGCCTGCGCATCGGTGGAAAGGATTCTTTCCGCACGTAGAAGCAGCTGAGGTGTGAACTCCTCGTCCTCATGAAAGATGCCAGGCGTGAAACGCAGGTTGCCGAGGATGAACTGCCGGAAGAGGTAGCAGCAGGCCGTGGCCTGCAGGTTGTTATGCGACAGATAGTCGGCACCCGTCATAGGGTCATCTGTGCTATTATAGTCAGCTGCTGTCTGATGATTGTCGCAGGTGAAGTCGAACATCACCACGTCGGGATGCTGCTGGCGCACCATGTCGAGGCAATGATTGTAAGGGGTTGTGATGAGGGTGTCGTCGGCATCGACAAACTGTATGTATTCACCCGTTGCCAATTGCAGCCCTGTGTTGCGGGCGGCGCTGAGTCCTCCGTTTGGCTGACGCAGGTAAATGATATGGTTCATCAGATGGCTGATGGCTTCCAAAGGACTGCTCTCCGAACCATCGTCTACGACAATGATCTGCCGCTCAGTATCAGTCAGCGACAGCGCTCTGATACTTTCTATGCACTCCTTGAGCATCTGGGGTGGCAAGTTGTAGTAGGCTATGATGAAGCTGACTAATGGGCTCATCTGCTTGTTAGCTTGTTGATTCTGCATAAGGCGTTGATTCCGAGTGTGTTCTGTATGATGGCCTTGACGGTGAGCCTGGCCGGGTGTGAAGTGAGGCTCTTCGTAATGTTGACGTGGCGGAATGGCAATTTTGGAGCCTGTCCCGTCAATCGGCATACGTCGAGCTGGATGTTGAGCAGATGCAGGTAGTAACAGTCGTCCATCGGCATCTGTGACTGAAGGTGAGCATCGAGCAGCTGGGCCAGTTCCTGGCCTGTGGCGGTGGCAGTAATGCCAGCCCGATTCTCGGTGTAGTAATAGAGTCCGCGTGACGTTGTCGCTATGTGCGGTTGTTGCTTCAGCAGCTGAGGCAGGGTATAAGCATCTTCAAACACCCGTCCTTCCGGGAACCGCACCTTTTCAAACAGATGTCTCCTGTAGATCTTGTTACATGCATAAGTGTGGAGATAGGCTTTCGTCTGGAGCCAGTAGTCATAAGGGGTGTCATAGGTCCTGTCGGTCAGTGCCAGCAGCTGTTGCCTGTCGGAGCCATAGTGCTGATAGATAGGGTATTCCATCAGATCGCAGTCGCCAATGTCTTCCATCATAGCGGTAAGAGTGCCTTCGCCTATATAGTCGTCAGCATCAATGAAAGTAACGTATTCACCTTGCGCATGTTCGAGACCGGCATTTCTTGCACTGCTGAGTCCGCCATTTGTCTTGTGGATCACCGTGATGCGTGAATCGCGTGATGCCCACTCATCACAAAGCAAAGGACAGCCGTCGGGTGATCCGTCATCAACGAGCACCACTTCCATTCCGGCCAAGGGTTGGTCGATGATGCTGCGCAGACAGCGGTCGAGTGTCGCCTCAGAACGGAAGACCGGGATGATGATGCTCAGTTTCATTTTGCTGTCCTCAATCTGCATTCCTCATTTCTTGGCTTTACTGGCGGCCACAGTGACGATGTAGGCACTTAGCAAAACCAAGATACCGGCTACGGGCTTATCCCAGGTAAGGATGTCTTGCCCAATCAGGATAGCGACTAATGAGGCAATGACAGGCTGCAGGTTGGTATAGATGCTTACTGTTGTCGCCTGTATGTACTTCATGGCAAAGGGAATCAGGAAATAGCCCAAGGCTGTGGCTCCTAATACGATGAAGAGCATTTCCACAACACCGTCCCATGCTACGGCCGAAGTGTAAAGAGCATTCTGTGGCAGTTCGGGAATGGCAAGCGGTACGGTGACGATGGCGGAGATGAGGAAAACATATTTCATCTGGGTCACAGGAGAGTATTTCTCTGCCACATGGCGTGTAATGATCAGGTAGATGGCCCAGGTAAGCACGCTGAGAATAGCGAGCGAGATGCCTAAGAGGTCGTTAGAACCGGAACCGAGCGACTGACTCATCATCACCATCAGCACAGCACCTCCGATGCCAAGCAGCACACCGACGAATTTCAGCGAAGTGATGCGTTCGCCGATGAAGAGCGCAGCTACAAGCATCGTGGCAACAGGGGTCAGTGTGGCAATGAGCGAGAAGTAGACGGGGCTGGTGTAGTTGAGCGCCTCAGCGGTAAGCGTCTGTGAGACAACAAAACCTAACAGTCCGCCAAACAGAATGGTGACGAGGTCTTTCCGCTCGACTTTCTCCTTGGGAAGGAAAGCAGCGATGAGCCAGAACACCAGTGCGGCTCCGAGTGAGCGCGAGGCCATATAGCCCATCGGAGTTACCCAGTTATCGAGTAGTAATTTTGTCACGGGGACGCCAAGGCCGAAAATGGTATTGGCAAGGATAATGGCAGAATGAGCCTGTAGTTTCTTGTTCATCTTTTTCTTCTTGTTGTTTTCGGGCGCAAAGGTAACTACAATTTTTGAAGCGTCCAACTTTTTCCTTGTTTTTTTGTCCTTTTTGTAATCCGTAGTTAACAAATACGCGTGTATGCTTTGACAGAAATACCTCATTTTGTGCACTTTTTGACATAAATCAATACTTTTTCCTCGGAAAAACTTTGAGCATATTGTTTTTATCCCTACCTTTGCAGTCGAAAATGAAAGAATAGTACAGATAAAAGAAAAAAAAAGATATTTTTTTGATTTGTTTTAGTAGATTAGTTTTTAAGTAGTTTGTTTTTTAGGAAACCGATTGTCGCGAGACAGTCGGTTTTTTCGTGGTGTGCTCGGCATGAATATTGTCTAACGGGTGCAAGTCCCGAGTGACGTGTGAGACATGCCGTGGAGATGGTGTAATGGTGTTCTTTAACTTCTTTAACTTCTCCGGCTTCTTTAACTCCTTTTTTATTTGTACCTTTGCAGCCTATGAGAAGAATATTGGCACTTCTGGCACTCTTTTCCACCTTGGTTTCCTTTGCCCAACAGCAGAAGGTGGGCGATTTCATTGAGTCCACTTCCTATAACCTGGATAAGATTGGTGTGAGCCGCAGCCAGCAGTATTTCCCTGAGGATGATGCCTTTGTATGTGTCAACGGAACCAATCGGTTTACCCGTGCCCTCTATGGTTCCCCCACTGACTGGCGACTGGAGACGTCCGACCGACCCGTGTTTGCTGTAGTCAAAAAGGGATATCACAGAAACATCAGCTTCCGCGTCAACAACGTGCCGCTTGACTCTACAGATGATTGCAAGGCCTACTATGTGAACGGAATGCGTATCTACAAGCTTCACGACAGGCGTTGGGGCTCTGAGGCAGAGCTGGCTTTACAGGTAGTGGCATTGCCCGATCGTGAAGGGGCTGTCTGGCTGTTCGATGATCGCCGTTTCCCCTCTCCGGCACGCATTCATGCCCAGCTGCGTGATATTGCCACACCCAGGCTGCACCGCAATGGCGACATCGGAGCCGACAAGCCTGGGGTGTTCGAACCCGTGGGTAAAGACCTGGCCGTCAAGGACTGGGAAGGTGGACGTGAGACATGGTTTGTCATTGATTCCATCAACCAGATAGCCAATAAGACAGATGAAGAAGCCCGTGTGCTGTTCCTGAGCGCTGTGATGTATAACGGACAGCTCACAAACCGCATTCAGTTCCATACTCCTGACCCCTATATCAATACCCTCGGCGCTGCGCTGGCCTTGGCTGCCGATGGCGACTGGGACGGTAAGACGTGGCTGCACGGATGCGTGGGCTGGCGTATGCCATTGGCAGGTTGGCGGGCTGGCTACCTGGGCGATGTGCTGGGATGGAACGAACGGGCTGTCAGTCACTTCGATGCCTACGCCAAGAGCCAGGTGACCCATGTCGAACCCACCATACCTCATCCTTCCCAGGACTCTGTGCTGAACCTGGCACGGGCCGAGAAACGCTGGGGCACGCAGATGTACAGCAATGGGTACATCTGCCGCAATCCCGAGCGTAATGACCAGATGCACCACTACGACATGAACCTGAACTACATGGACGAGCTGCTGTGGCACTTCCAGTATGATGCAGATACTGCTTATATGCGCAGGATGTGGCCGGTCATCACACGCCATCTGGCATGGGAAAAGCGTAACTACGACCCCGACGGCGACCATCTTTACGATGCCTACTGTTGCATCTGGGCCTCCGATGCCTTATATTATAACGGTGGGGCAGTGACCCACAGCTCGGCCTACAATTATCGTGGAAACAAACTCGCTGCCCGCATCGCTGAGATTCTTGGCGAGAATCCCAAACCCTATCGCGATGAGGCAGAGGCCATCCTTCAAGCCATGAACCAGCGGCTCTGGATGCAGGAGAAGGGTGTGTGGGCAGAGTATCAGGACGCCATGGGCTTGAAACGCTTGCATGAAAGCCCCGCCGTCTGGTCGGTCTATACGCCGATTGATTGTGGCGCCTGCACCCCTGAACAGGCATACAAGGCTGTCAGCTGGGTGGAGAGCCACATCCCCAGGATACGCGTCGAGGATACGGAGTTCAAGACCATCGCCACTTCCAACTGGATGCCTTATTCATGGAGCATTAACAACGTTGCGGCAGCCGAAGTCATGCATATGGCTCTGGCCTGTTTCGAGGCAGGCTGCCAGACGGAGGGCTTCATGCTGATGAAGGCCAATATCCTTGACCAGATGTACTATGGGCAGTGCCCCGGCAACTTCGGGCAGATCAGCTATTATGATGCTGCCCGTGGCGAGTGCTACCGTGATTTTGGCGATTGTATCGGTATTTCCTCACGTACACTCATTCAAGGTCTCTTCGGCATCATTCCGCAGGCGCTCGACGGCCGTTGCATCATCCGTCCAGGCTTCCCAAGCCAGTGGGACAGCGCCGCTGTCACGACACCCTATTTGAAATACAAGTTCACGCGTAAGGGTGGGGTGGAGCGCTACGAGATTACCCAGAACTTCCGCCAGCCGCTGAAGATAGTCATCCGCCAGAACACAGGCCTCGGAGGCTATCGTGACATCGAAGGGACGACGGAACGTCATCAAGTGATTGAGGTGGAGAAGACCAGCTATGTGATGCGCCTGTCCCATCCAGTAGTGTCAGCCAGACGCAGCTTGGGCCTTGACGGGCCGGCAGGCGGCGCAAAGTGTCATCCTCAGTCCCTCGACAAGTACTTTAATGCTCGTGTCGACGATATCTACAAGAACCACTACCTCTCGCCCCGTCCGCAGACCACGACGCTCCAGATTCCTGTGCAAGGCATCGGTGAGTGGTGCCATCCCCAGCTGACGGCCGATGTCAACGACAGCGTGTTCCGCACACTCATCGTCAACGATGAGATTATGCTCGCCGGCATTCCTTTCCGCACACCCAGGCAGGGGAGAAACATCGTATTCACCTCGCTTTGGGACAACTATCCTGACTCTGTCGTCATTCCCGTCAGCGGCCACCATCCACGGAAAGCCCATGCCTCGCGGGCTCATTTGCTACTGGCAGGAAGCACGAACCACATGCAAAGCCGCATTGACAATGGTCTCGTCATTGCTACCTACGACGACCTGTCGACAGACACGTTGGTGCTGCGCAATCCCGACAACTGGTGTCCTGTTGAGCAGGACTACTATGTCGATGGCAAGGCTTTTTATACGGCAAGACCCCGTCCGCTGCGTGTCTGCTTCGGACAGGCTACAGCCGACGGGAAACCCATTGTCAGTCGTGACCTCGGCCAAGTCTTGGGCATTAAAGGTGTCTATGGCAGGGAGATTCCCGGTGGGGCTGCCCAGATTCTCTCCATGTCCCTCAACGCTCAGAAGCGACTCAGGTCTCTTACCCTCCGCACCCTCTCCAACGACGTGGTCATCGGCCTGATGGCCGTTACTTTAGAACCGTGAACCATAAAAACAGTAAACAAACAAAAGAATATGAAAAGTGATCCCAGACAGTGCCTTTATTGCACGAACAATCAGACTCTACACGACCTGATGATTGAAATCTGCGAGTTGCAAGTGTCTCGCGCGTTTTTATTTAAGGAACAGACCTATCGTGGCCGTTGCCTCGTGGCCTACAAAGACCATGTCAACGACCTCAACGAACTCTCCGACGAAGACCGAAATGCTTTTATGGCCGACGTGGCCCGGGTTACTCGTGCCATGCAGCGTGCCTTCAATCCTGAGAAGATAAACTATGGCGCCTTCAGCGACAAGCTGTCGCACCTCCACTTCCATCTGGCACCGAAGTATGTCGATGGACCGGACTATGGCGGCACTTTCCAGATGAACCCCGGCAAGGTCTACCTCTCGGATGCCGAGTACCAGGAGATGATAGAGAAAATCAAAGCGAATTTATAAACGGAACAAAGATATAACGTATCATTTTTTTATCATGGCAACAGTAAAACCGTTCAAAGGAATCCGCCCTCCCAAAGAGCTGGTGGAACAAGTTGAAAGCCGTCCATACGATGTGCTTGACAGCGAAGAGGCTCGTGCCGAGGCCGGTGACAACGAGAAAAGCCTCTATCACATTATAAAACCCGAGATCGACTTCCCCGTTGGAACGTCAGAGTATGACCCACGGGTTTACGAGAAAGCCGCAGAGAACTTCCAGAAGTTCAAGGACAACGGTTGGCTCGTCCAGGATCCCGACGACCACTATTACATCTATGCCCAGACCATGAACGGCAAGACCCAGTACGGACTGGTGGTAGGGGCTTATGTGGACGATTACATGAAAGGCCGCATCAAGAAGCATGAACTGACCCGCCGTGACAAGGAAGAAGACCGCATGAAGCATGTACGGGTGAACAATGCCAATATCGAGCCGGTGTTCTTCGCCTATCCTGACAATCCTGTGCTCGACGCTCTGATCATGCGCTATGCTGCCACGGAGCCTGAGTACGACTTCATCGCACCGGTCGATGGGTTCCGCCATCAGTTCTGGGTCATCAGCGATGCTCACGACATGGCAGTCATCACCGAAGAGTTCAGCAAGATGCCCTCGCTCTATATTGCCGACGGACATCACCGCTCTGCTGCCGCTGCCCTGGTGGGTGCTGAGAAACAGAAGCAGAACCCCAACCATCGCGGCGACGAGGAGTACAACTATTTCATGGCTGTGTGCTTCCAGGCCTCTCAACTCACCATACTCGACTACAACCGCGTGGTCAAGGATCTCAACGGAATGAGTTCCGAGGAGTTCCTCGCTGCCCTCCAGGTCAACTTCCTCGTCGAGGACAAAGGCACCGCTGTCTACAAGCCCCAGCAGCTCCATGAGTTCTCGCTCTACCTCGACCAGCACTGGTACAGCTTGAAGGCAAAAGAAGGAACCTACGACAACAACGACCCCATCGGCGTGCTTGACGTCGACATCTCCAGCAGGCTCATCCTTGATGAAATCCTCAACATCGGCGACCTGCGCTCTTCACAGCGCATAGATTTCGTGGGAGGATTGCGCGGACTGGGTGAACTGAAGAGGCGTGTTGACAGCGGGGAGATGCGCGCTGCACTTGCCCTCTATCCTGTTTCCATGCAGCAAATCATGGATATCGCCGACAGTGGTAAGATCATGCCGCCCAAAGCCACCTGGTTCGAGCCCAAGCTGCGCTCAGGACTGGTGATCCATCAACTGGTATGACCGACGAATACCGCACCATCACCGCAACCATAGGCGAGGGTTACTACACCGAGAAGCGTAGTAAGTTCCTCGCCTTTGCCCATCACGTTGACAACATCGACCAGGTGAAGCTGCTGCTGGCCGAGTACCGCAAGAAGTACTATGATGCCCGTCACGTCTGCTATGCCTACATGCTGGGACCCGCAAGAGAGGAATTCCGTGCCAACGATGATGGAGAGCCCTCCAGCACAGCAGGCAAGCCTATTCTCGGACAGATCAACTCCAACGAACTGACCGATATCCTCATAGTCGTCGTGCGTTATTACGGAGGTGTCAATCTTGGTACCAGCGGACTCATCGTGGCTTATAGGGAGGCAGCGGCCGACGCCATTGCACATGCAACCATCGAGACGCGCCAAGTGGAGGAGATCGTCACCTACGACTTCCCCTATGTCATGATGAACGACGTGATGCGCATCGTCAAGGAGATGCAGCCGCGTATTGTCAGTCAGACCTACGACAACACCTGTCAGATAAGTCTCTCCATCCGTCAGTCGGAGGCCGGACAGCTCCGTCAGCGTCTGGAAAAGCTCAGTTTCGAATGAAGACGCTCCGCTTCTTTGGGATGCTGGTGGCGCTTGTGTCCGCATTCCCCCTGTCTGCCCAGTTCCTGCAGCAGGGTGATACCATTGCCATCATCTCTCCATCCAGTTCCACCGACTCCCTCACCATCGACGGGGGCGTACAGACATTGCATGCATGGGGATTCGCCACCATGGTTGCTCCCCATGCACTCGACAGCCATCATGGATTTGCCGGAACCATTCAGCATCGTCGGTCTGATCTGCTGTGGGCCTTACGCCGTCCTGGCGTTAAGGCCATCATGTGTTCACGGGGTGGCGACGGGGCAGCCCATCTGTTGGGCGACCTGCCCCTTGACACCCTTCGGCGTTATCCGAAGCTCATCATCGGGTTCAGCGATGTCACCGCCCTGCTCTGTGCCGAAGCGCGGGCTGGCAATAAAGGCATTCACGGATCCATGTGCCATGCACTGAAGACCTACGAAGGCAACGATACCGTCAGCCAGGCCTTGCGCCGCATGCTGTTGGGCGACCTGCCCGAATATCATGTCTCCCCCCATCCGCTGAATGTGCAGGGGCGGGCTGAGGGAGTGCTCGTAGGAGGCAATCTTTCCGTCTATAACGATCTGGCAGGCTCGGACTACGACCCGTTGTTACTGCCCGACATCATCCTGTTCATGGAAGATACGGGCGAGAGTATGACCAAGGTCGACCGTATGCTTCACAATATGGAGATACGTGGACTGCTGCATCATGTCAGGGGCATTATCGTTGGTCAGTTCAGCAAGTACACCCACCCGGAAAACGGTTTCCCAGACATGTACCATATGCTCCACGAGTATATAAAGCACTATGGCATACCTGTTTGCTACGATTTCCCCGTGGGTCATGCACATCTGCGCAATTTCCCCATGCTGACAGGTTCCAGGGCCGTTCTCGATGTAGCCGCTGAAGGTGTTTCTCTTCGCTTTGACTGACAACAGGCTGATGACTTGCCAAATGAGAGGTGTCGCTGGCTGTTTCCGGCATCCTCGTCATTTTTTCACCAAAACATTTGGTAGGTTCAGAAAAAGTTCGTACCTTTGCAGCCGCAATTTGAGCCACGGGAAAGTTCGTTGGCATTCGTTTAACCGGAAGGTTGGCAGAGTGATCGATCGCGCTGGACTCGAAATCCGGTATACCCCTTTCGGGTATCGGGGGTTTGAATCCCTCACCTTCCGCAAAAGGAGTCTCACACTCCACGATTCACGCAAAAGAGAACCAATGACGGTTCTCTTTTGTGCTTTGATAAGAACCATGGGACAGAGAACCAAAAACCTGTCCCCATGCTTCTTCAAGGGAATAAGTAATAGCGTATTTCATCAGAGCGAATTTAGCCAAGCGTTCATGTCGTCTTTATTCGTAAATGTGACACCTTTACCCTCAGCAATCTCTTTCTCTGCCTTATCCACACGGGCAAAGAACTCTTCTTTAGTAAGGAGAGTCGGGTCAGCCTCTTTCTCAGCAACGAGCTTGCGCAAGTATTTTGTAGCCCGTTTTAGCAAGTTCTCGTCTTCTGCGATGATGCTCATGTTCCGAAGCATCTCGGCATTAAGTTGCATTGTTGTCATACTTACTATATTTATTCTGCCTGCAAAAATAAGCATAAAATCTGAAACGACAAAATAAAACTGAAAAAACATAATGCTATGAATGAATCGGACACCCGTTTACATAAGATTGATCCGAAGCTGAAAGCAGCCGGTTGGGGTGTGACAGAAGGCAGTCGCATCACCACCGAATACGCTTTCACGGAATCAAGGGGACAGGTTTTTGAATCTGAGAATTAACGATTCAAAAACCTGTCCCCTTGATTCTGCTTATCTGTTTTCAACGAGATGTCACTGACCTGTCCCTTGACATCTTACAACTTTTTTTATCGTGTGCAAAGGTACGAAAAATTAGCTATAAGACAGGAATCTTGTGCTGAAAATCAGTATTCTTGCGCAAAATTGTGATTCTTGCGCAAGCAGTTTTGCGGTTTTATGGGCAGTGTAGTGGCTTTTTTGGCAGAAAAGCGTAATTTTGCAGTCAAAAACAATTAAACTGCGCATTTCCATATTTCCATGACAGGAGCAAATCTACTTATCGCAGCCATCATTGTTGCACTCTTGATAGCATTTATAGTCACGATGCTGATACTGAATGCTAACGCAAAGAAGATCATCTCTACTAATACGAAGTTAGTGGAGAATCAGAACACGTTACTTGAACAGAACAAGATGCAGGGCAGTGAATTGAAGAAGCGGATGAGTGAACTGGAGGAACAGAAGAATGAGCTGGAGGAGCAGAAGGAGATGATAGAGACGCTCCAGCGGCAACAGGAGCAGTTGGTTGAGCAATTGAAACAGAGTGCGATGGACGAGGTGACGCAACTGCGCGAACAGACCCGTCAGCACCGTGAACACATTGAACTGACGGCCGACATGACCGATGATGAGCTGATGGCGTGGATAGACCAGCAAATGGATGAAACACGTCTCTTCACAGACTCCAACCTGACGCTAAAGACCACGGCCAAGGCACTCGGACTAACCCAAAAGCGACTTGGCGGGCTGTTCAAGAGCCATCCCAAATACAACAGCTTAGGCGATTATCTCAATGAAAAACGTTTTCTATACGCCTGTCGCCTGTTGCGCGAAGAGCCTCAATGGACCATTGAGGCAGTTGGTGCAGAGGCAGGCTTTGGTGGTCGCCGCACTTTCCAAGTAGAAGTAAAGCGTCGACTTGGCATCACCCCCTTGCAGTATCGGCAGTCTCAAGCATTAACAGACAACAGCGAAGAATGATTGCTCATCACTTGATGAGAACTCTTCGTTGCACCCATGCATAGATGATGATGACCGCGATGGTGGGAATCTCCATCGACAAATTTGCCAGCCCCGATTCCGGGCCGACCAGCAGGAACGAGATGACGGGGATAATGCTGGAGATGAGTATGTAGAGAGCCATCCAGATGCCTACCTGACGCAGCCGCCCTCGGTAATTATAGGCGATGGTGCAGCCGAAAGGCAGGTATACAAGCATCAGCGACATGGCGACTGGCAGTCCTACCGTAGCCATCAACACAGGGAACAGCAGCGGTACGAAGCCGGCAACATTTAGTGCAATGACAATCCACCACGCCACAGTCATAGGTCGGTAAAGTGGTTTCATGCCACGCATCAACCCATAATACATCACCAGCGCCCCGAAGGTCTGAATTGTTGCCGAGGCTAATGGGGCATGCTCTTCCATCCAGTGCATCAATGGTGTCCAGTTGATGGCAGCCTGGAGTAGGTAGCTTACAAAAGCCGCCTCAATCAACCAACGCGGCAGTCCACTTTCGACATAATCCACCCAATACTTACTTTCAATGTTTTCCGCCGCCTCAAAAGCGGCCTCGCATTGTTCCTGGCTGTCCATCATACAATTGTTTTGTTCCTGGTTGTCCATATTACTATTATTATATATTTGTACGTAATGATGCTGCAAAGATACAACAAATATGTCAATAAGAAGAAAGACGAATAAAGCTTTCTGCGCAAAAGGGCAAATCCTGCGCAACAAGTCCGAGAAGTTTTTCCTCTTTCCACCTTATTATTATAAGGAAAGTATTAACTTTGCATGGATGACATAAAAAAACTATAACTGCACCAATTTATAAACAACATAAGTAACCAATGAAGAAAAAGCCATCATGGATTCAGCCCGCCATTCTCTGGCTGCTTGTTTTCTCAGTCGTCATCAGTTGCTCCAACGACAATGACGAGCCAGATTCCAGCACCTCGCCAGGCGACGAACTCGTCAGCAAGGCTCCACTGGAAGTCGCCGTCGTGTTCGAACCCGGACATTTGGGAGACAAGGGTACCAACGACCTGCTGCAAAAGCAACTCGCCGACTTCGCCACGTCGCAGAAGGGCAATGCCGTTACTCAGTTCATCAGTATGCCTACCTTGTCAGCCACCACTCAGGCCGTGCGCGACTGGGTAGCAGGGACATACGACAAGGCCACACGCCAGCATCGTCTGCTAGTGCTCACCTCGCCGGCTTTAGGCTCTATGCTCAGCACAGGGCTGTCTTTGCGGGAGACCGATCGCGTGCTGATGCTCTCAACCCCTTTGGCCGATGCCAAGAAGGCAGGGCCTGCCGGACGTACACATGTGATGAACGTCTCACTGGCCGATGGCGTCAACCGCTTCATCGACCGTGTGTTCAAGTACTACGAACAGTACTACGACATGTTTGAGCCTGAGGAAATTCACGACGGTCCCTACCGCGTCTACCATTTGGATGCCATCAACTATGCCGATAGCATTGTTGAAACCATGCATAAGCGCTTTCCTCAATTGTCCAACAGTGAAGACGGTATATGGAGTGTCGCCGTGAATACGCCTGGCGATGCACAGAACAGTGATGCTCAGGAACTGGCCTACCTGACAGCTTCTCTCATTGCCGAAGCCGATGGAACCCTCGATGGTTTTACCGAGGAAGGCATCTGGCAGTCGGCCAATATTGTCTCGTTGGGCGTTGCCAATCAAGCATTTGACTATTTCTTCTTCTCTCATCGCAAGTCTGTATCCAGCAACCTCCTTGTGGGCGAACTTACCAACGTGGACACACGCTGTGACTACATTTCCCCCCGCTTCCCGCTGAAGGCATGGCTCGATGCCTGGGCTGCCAATCCCGACGGCCAGCCCGAGGAGCAGTGGCACGGTGCTTGGGACGGTTGTGCCGTCTTTACTCCTGGAGAGGGATTGGGAAAATAACCCTGACCAACAAAACAAATCATTAATACAACTTGAAGACAATGAGTTTACTAAAGCATATTCGCCTCTCTTTCCTTGGCACGAGACTGGTGTTGGGATTGTTGCTTCCCCCCTTGCTTCTTTCCTCCTGCAAGAGCGACGACGAGCCGGCCACCACGCCTGTTGATGTTCCCACGGAGACCCTAAACGTTGACATCATCCTGCCTGCCGACGTGCAGAAGGCCTGGCAGCCAGCCATCGATCTGGCTCTAAACAACATCAGCACAGCCCAGAAAGGACTTTCAAAGCAAATAAAGCTCAACCTGCGCTATCACGACGAGCAGGCCGCCGACATCCAGCAGACAATCCATTCCATCTGCTATCCTGAGGAAGGCGCCGACACCTGCCACCTCATCATCGGCCCAAACAGTATAGAATGTGCTCGAACGGTTCTCAGTTGTGCCGACAAGGACCGCCTGCCTGTGATGATGCCCTTGGTGGCTGGTGACGAGCTGCAGCGCATCTATGCCAACTCTCCCTATGCCTTCTTCCTGACTGAGAGCAATGCTACCCAGTGCGAGGTGTTGCTCAGCTTCCTTGGTACGAGCCAGACCCAGCGCGCAGCCCTTGTCTATAGCGCCGACACCTATGGGCAGTCGTTCCGCAACTGGTTTGGCTTCATGGCCACCGAGTTCCAGGTCAACATGACATCCGACGGGATACAGTCTTATCAGCGTGGCACCGACCTCACCGACTGGCTTACAGCCATTGAGCGCGAGGCCAAGGCCGACTATGAGCGCACCGCCGTGGTGTTGGCCGTAAGTGATGTTGCTTCCTTCCAGGCTCTCATCGGGCAGATCAAAACGGCACGCAGCCGTGCCGGCATCCGCGATGACGAAGACTGGACAACCTATATCGTCACCGACCATGGCGACGTCGACGGCGTGCGCCAAGCCGGGTTGCCACTTTACGGCCTTAGCCCCTCGTCGGCACCTGTCAGTGGTTTCGATGTGGACTACGAGCAGCGCTATGGCACGGCACCCGTCGCAGGCAGTGCGCAGGTCTATGATGCCCTGACCATTGCCGCTCTCGCTGCATCCAAACGACAGAACAGTCCGTCGGGCCCCGACCGCCTGGTAATCGACGGCGTCCCCGTCAGTTACAGATTTGCGCCTTATGGACCTACGCTTGCCGACTGGATTCGCGCCTTGGTGGCCGATAAGTCGGGCAGCACCACCTCCTGGACAGCCGACGGCCTGCATCAGGCCTTCACCCTGCTGACAGGAGGGAAGAGTCCTGCCCTGACAGGTGCCAGCGGCTCGCTCCTCTTCGACCAGAAGATGCACACCAGCATCCTGCAGACATCCTACCTGCTATGGCGCACGAATGGACAGGGCCGGCGCTTTCCGCTCTTCGTCCTCTCTACCGAGGGCGACAACGCCACGGCCTCCGTCCTCTCCATCTGGGACTGGGAGAAAATCACCAACGAAGATTTCGACCCCGACATTGTGCTCGACCGCACACTGCCAGGGGTCACCGACCACTGGGCCTTGCTCGTCAGCACCTCTACCAAGTGGAGTGACTATCGCCATCAGGCCGATGTGCTGGCCATGTACCAGCTGCTGCGTCGGCATGGCTATGACGATGACCACATCGTGGTGGTATGTGAGGACAACCTGAAAGATGCTTCCGAAAACAAGTATCCAGGGAAGATTTACGTGGAGAGCCCACAAGACAATGGCGATGACGTCCGTGCCAATGCAAAGATAGACTACCATTTCTCCGACCTCGACATTGATGACATAGGCCGCATCATCCTCGGCGATACCGACGGCGGTCGCCTGCCTCATGTGCTGAACACCACGGCTACAAGCGATGTGCTCATCTTCTGGAGCGGACATGGTACCGACGGTCGTGGCATGGTTTGGGAGAGCCCCCGTCAAAACACCGCCTTCACAGGCAGCCGCATGCGTGACATCATCAGTCAGCTTAATGACCGCGATGGCTATCGTCGCTGTATGCTCGCCATCGAGACCTGCTTCAGCGGACTCATCGGCAAGGCCATCGAGGGTCTGCCCGACGTGGTGGCTATCACGGCCGCCAACGACTTGGAGCCTTCAAAGGCCGATGTCCATGACAGCAACTTAGGGGTGTTCCTCTCAAATGCCTTTGCACGTTCTTTCCGCCAGGCTGTCAACAGCAGTCCTGACATCACGCTGCGCGACCTCTATTATCAGCTGGCCCGTACCACTTCTGGCAGTCATGTCACCCTGTATAACGACACGAACTACGGATCGGTCTATCAACTCACTGCGCGTGACTATTTCCCCTAATAACCCTCTAAACTCCTAAACTCCTAACAAACTTGAATAAATAACAATAATAACAATAAGGAATAATATGAAAAAGAACGAACTAAAGCAAGGAATGCTGCTGGCCGTGCTGATGCTCGGCCTGGGCAGCGCATGTGTCTCGTGTAGCGATGACGACAACAAGGATCTTTCGCCCGAAGAGCAGGAGGCGAAAAACGAGAAGGACAACCTGACCGCCATGGCGTTCTGGCGTGTGGCAGGCCAGCTCTGCAGCGGCTGCGACCAGACCGCCGACTGGCAGGCCGCCCGCTTGGAGGCCAACATCGGCGAGCCCTCGCAGCAGAGCGACGCCACCCGTTTGGTACTGGTAAACAATGCCGAGGCAGCACTCTCCCACTTCTCCGGACTCATCGGCACCGAGCTGCCCGACTATACTGTCAGCTACGACTGGACGCTTGACGGCGCTGGCTCCATGACCTATCGCAAGCAGACCGACGGCACGGCGTGGGCCTCGGTCGATGTGAACTTGAAGCAGCTGCCCGGCCTGAAGCGCCTCGTCTATTGCTCGCCCGAGCAGCAGGGACTGAACGCCCGCTTCGACGGCACGGCCTACTACCGCTTCGGCGACGTCATCCGCAAGAAGAACGCCGACGGCAACTGGGAATACTGGATGTGCGTGCGCCCCATGTTCGGCAAGGAGAAGAAGCAGGATATGCACTGGGTATCGCTCAGCGACCTCCCGTCGAAGAACGTCTTGAAATATGAAGCTTCGACAGGCGACAGCTACTATCTGCCCACCAAGCTCAGCAGCAGCTACCACAAGGGGCATTGGCAGAACGCAGCCGAGATGCTGTTCGCCATCCTGCACCCCGAGCAGTGGAGCGAAAACTTAACCAATAACAAGAAACTGGAGTTCTTCAACGACTTCAGCCGCGAGAATATGAACTACCACAACCAGTACTTCTGGAAGCGCGTGCAGGATGGCTGGCAGAATCACAACTTGTTCCAGGAGCTGCTGCACTTCGACAAAGCTACGCTGGAGAGCGAGATGCAGAAAATCACTTTCATCTACTACGGCTACAGCTGGTACTGGACGCTGAACTGGAACCTTGAGCTGTGGGCCTACGAATACAGCGGCATGAACAACAACTTCCACACGGCGAAGTACATCGTGAAGAAGGAGAACGTCATGGGCAAGCCGTTCGATGTGCACAAGTACGGCCAGACTGGCAAGCACGAGGGTGGCTACGAGCCTTTCCCCGTCTTCACCTACCCCTGTCGCTATGTTAAGGGCAAGGACTTGGCAGGTTTCAAGCCAACTGAATACTTAACGATAAAGAGCGCCACCAATGGCATCGAAGAGGTCTATGTATATAATAAGGAGTACGGCATCGATCCAACCCCGCAGACCGAGCCCGAGGTGTGCGAGCCTGTAAAGGGAAAGCTCATGGCCAACGTGACGAAAGAGGATATCGGCAAGCTGCTGGCCAAGAACGGAAAGATCTACGATGATGCCGCAACCGCCGAAAGAGACGGGACCACGGCTGTGGCCATGATTGTTGCCACGAAAGAAGACAACTACCGTTTTACGGACTACCAAGGCAACGATGCCGATGCCTCCGGGCTTGTGAGCCATTCGATTGATAGTCATGATATGCTGAAGAACGCGCTGGCCATCTCGCTCGACTATTGGCGTAACGATGTGTATAATAACAGTTCAATTGTTGGAGAAGATTTTGGTGCGTCGGGTAACAACCCAAGCAACGACCGTTACGTATCAAGTAACGGTTTGGGCCAGTGGAATGCTGCTACTACCTATTATTGGATGCGGGCTATTGCCGGGTGCGGCGGCGATGCTGAAATTTGGACTTACACTAATATGCTATATAGATACCAAAATGAGGTTGGCCAGAGGCAAGAAAGAAAATACCCTCGCAAGGATTGTACAAAGTTGGTAGAATTATTGAAAAAGCATCATGTAGAGTTTGAGATGTATAATGGAAACCACGAAGTCAATTTGCTGCGCGATGGAGGTTATTATAGGGGCGCAGCTTGTAGATGGATATACGAATTGAATCCTGACAATCCTGATATATCAACATTTATGTTATTCTCAACCTTAAGCACTGCAGAAAAAAGATTGGGAGTGCTTAGGCCTTTCTATGTATGGTGAGAAAAGGTAAAAAGGTAAAAAGGTAAAAAGGTAAAAAGGTAAAAAAGTAAAAAGGTAAACATTGAATATATGGAAAAAAGACTTTTCAACTATATGCTGCTGGCTGTGCTGATGCTCGGCCTGGGCAGCGCATTCACCTCATGTAGCGATGACGATGAACTCAGCGAGGAAGAAAAGGAGAAAGAGTGGCAGCAGGAAAACGACCCCTACGAGAAGATGGGAGCATCGGCCACGGCACTCTATCCGCTTCTGAGTCAGCTCTGCGGTGTCAGCGAACTGCCCGACAACTGGCAGACCAGCACCTTTGAAGCCATCGTTGGCTATGTGGAGAACGAGGCACAGCCCAGCGTGCGAACTATCACCGTGCAGGACTTTGACGATGCTCGCGAGCACTTCGCCAGTCTCATCAACCGAGACCTGAAGACACTCAACGTCGGCGCCTATCAGTGGAGCTATTCTGGCATCGGCACCATGGATTTTCAACAGGGCGGCGAGGGTGTTGCCCAAGTGGAGATGAACGTGAAGCAGATTCCCGGCCTGAAGCGTCTGGTGTATAAGACTGCCGAGCAGAGCAGGAACAATGGTTCGTTCACTGGCACGGCCTATTATTCGCTGGGCGACGTGGTGGAGAACAATGCCGACCACACGGTGTGGGTGTGCGTACGCCCTGCCAACAATACCTACGGCAAGACCGACTCCCACTGGATCAGCCTGTCGTACAGCAGCAAGTGCATCTATAGCTACAACAAGAAGGGCTATGACTACTACCTGCCCACGGGCTTGGGCTGTTCGAAAGAGCATTTGCAGAACTTTGCCACCCTGCTCTGGTGTCTTGATGTCTATCGCCAGGCTAATATCAAGCAGAACACCATTAGCAAGAATAAGGCAAATAGCATGGGACAGATCATCAGCACGCTGATGCCAAAGGGCATTGGCAAGTTAGGCAGCTTCTACGATGCCAAGTATCTGGAGACCGTGGCAATGGAATGGGGCGACGACGAGGCATACGACGATAACCCCTACGACGATGACGAATCTTTAGAAACCAACCCCAACGTATGGCGAAAGATCTTTACCTCGCTACCAGAGTTCATGGAACAGTATGGCCTTGCTTTCTATTACGAAGGCAAGTGGGAATACAGCAAGTATTTCCAGCTGCACCATGTGGCCTACAGCGGCGACCTGGCCATGATGGCTGACGACACCTATCCGAAGTTCATGTTCGATTCTGATGACAAAAAGTTCGACAACAAGAAGTATGACGTGCGCACCTTCTGGCAAGATGGTGAATATTGGCAGTATAGAGAATACAAGGATGAGCCTCAAAAGCCAGTAGGCATGGTGGCTCGCTATAAGACGGGAAAGGAACTCGACAAAAGCTATTCGCCCACCAAAGCACTCAACGGCTTCACCGAAATCTACCGTTACACCAAAAATCATCCAGCCGCAGAATCCAAGCGCTATAATCCTGGCGACATCATCAAGAAGGACGGCCACAGCTACGTCTGCATTTCCAACCATCAATTCAACACCACTGCCACCTTCATCACGTTGGGTGTGAATCCCGGTACTGGCACAAACAGCTGGGCAACAGTAGGCGACGACAAGGTGGTGAACGGCCAGATGTCGGAGCCTGGAGACATATTCACCTTCGTCAAGACAGTTTACAATGAAAGTGTTTCGCGCACGGACATCCTCAACTATCTGGATGCCATGCAACGCCAGAATCAGCTCACGGGAAATGAGAAAAAGGCCATACTCAACGAGACGGGCTATGGCACGGAACCTGCCAGGTTCTTTGCTGCAAACGGGCAGAACACACTCGGGGGCGAGTGTTACTTATTGACTGAGGCCAATGAGAATCCATCACTTTTCGGTGCTGGTCTAACTGGGATTAGGGAGTATGACTGGAGTGAAGTCTGGGACTATGAGGACAATGGTTCTATACGCACGGCATGGCCAAATTACAGTCTGATGCTTACCAAGACTCACCGCTGGAGCACTGGCCTCACCTTCGACTACTGGGTGCCATACATTGCTTTCTTCGACCCCGACAATGCCGCCATTAACCTTATCAAGCAATGGCTCAATGAAAAAGAGTATCAGAACTGCAGTCATTTCCAGTGGGAGTTTCTTGGAGAAATGGATGTTACCCTAGAAAATGACGAAAAAAACTCCGAGCTCTCCTCCTTCTTAGTTTTTTCGATGGCCATTCACTGGCAGCATACTATGTGGAACAAAAAATACCACGTCTATGACCTGACCCGCAACGTGCTTACTCCCACCACACTGACATTGAATGACGCGGGTCAGCGCCCTAAGGACGTGACCGACATCTATGTCAACAAATATGTAATACAAAAAAACAAGAAATGAATCATGTAATATCTATTAACCGTTGGATGCTGCTGGCCGTGCTGATGTTCGGTATGGCCAGCGTGACTACCTCGTGCAGTGATGATGACAAGGACACCAACGAACAAAAAGAACAGCAGGAGGAGGAGCTGCTGCAGCAACAGTCACAGCTCAACTTCGACTTCTACAACGTGATGAGCAAACTCGCTGGTGTGGAGGACATGCCCGACGACTGGCAGACCAAGACCTTCACCGCTACCATCGGCGAACCCTCGCAACAGAGCGAGGCCACACGTCTCGTAGCCACCAATACCGCCGAGGACGCTGCCCTGCGCTTCGAAGACCTCACGGGTGTTAGCTTAGGAGTCATGGACGCCTACGAGTGGAAGCGCGACTTTGGTACGCTCACCTACAAGAAGAGCCGCGACGGACAGTCGTGGGCCACCGTCGATGTCGACATCAAGCAGTTGCCCGGGCTGAAGCGCATCGTCTACTGCGCACCCGATCAGATGGGTCTCAACGGTTCCTTTGATGGCAATGCCTACTACCGCTTCGGTGATGTCGTGACCAAGCCGAACAGCGACGGCGATACAGACTACTGGATCTGCGTGCGGCCAGCCTTCGGCAAGGAAGGCAAGCAAGACAGCCACTGGATTACGCTGAGTAAGCTGCCACAGAAAAACATCTACTCCTATACCAGTAAGGGTGGCATTACACACCAGTTGCCCACCAAACTGAACAGCAGCCTGGTGCACATGGGCAACCTGGCAGAGATGCTCTACGCCATCATGAATCCCATCGAGTGGAACAACTATTACAACGAATACGAAGATAAAGTGTTCAACGACTTCAGTGAGGAAAATATACGCTATCACAACCAGTACTACTGGCAGCTGGTGCAGAACGCCTGGAACGAACTTGATATCTGGCAAAAAGTGCTGCATACTAATCGAGAGACTCTTTTGGCCCGTAAAGAGCTCACCTTCTTTTATTCAGGCTACTCCTGGTGGTTAGGCAGCACGGGTAACGTATATACCGCCACCTACAGCGGTGATAACTACAAGACATTGACGAAGCAGACCCTCTCATACGACTTCAAGTCGAAAGAAAAGCCGTTGTGGGACATCAACCAGTGGGGCAAGGAAGGCTACAACTCCAACTACGAGCCCCACTATGCCTACGTTGTGCGCTATGCCACTGGCAAGCAGCTCATGGGTTCACAGCCCAACGAGTTCATGGCCATGGACAATGTCAACGGTATCAAGGACTTCTATGTGTTCAACAAATACAACAACCAGCCCATAGGCAAGGGCAAGGAGTACACGCCCCAAGAGTTCACAAAGGATTACCTCAATCCAAAGGCCAAAAGCTACGGTTTCTTCCACCCAGGTACCATCATCAAGGACGAGGAGGGTCACCTGTGGATGTGCTACATGAACTGGGCCGACATCGATTTAGATGATGACATCAAGATCAAGACCGACCACAAGGCGCGCTTCATCAGTTTCGATGCCGTCAAGGGCGTCAAGGAGGATATCGACTACGTAAACCTCAACTATGCCGATAACCTTCAATGCACCGAAGGAGTGTTTGCCACCAATCTCGTGCCCGAAGAACAGGCTTACATCCTGGCTTGGAGCCTCTCCGAGGCGGCCTTCCCTGGCTGTTCGCAGGGCAGGGCCATGAATGCCTCGCTGGAAATGATGGGAGTCAATCCAAAAGATCTCGTAATCGAGCGCGACACCTTCGTCATCAATTCCAGTGGTATTGGCGCCACCTGCAAAAACTATGCCACCAATGTGGCTTATATACCTACAAATGGTCGACTGAAGGCCAGACAGCCCATGTTGCGCTACGTGAGGGACGAAACCCGTGCGGGAAAAAACCGCGAAAACCCTACCGAAGCCTACAAGTACAACTATTTCTACACGAAATACATCGGCGATGTCGACGTGTTAATGTTCAACAGTACCATGGATGTCCTCGATAGCTACCAATGGGCACACCTTGGAATCTTCATGGTGCCTGCCGACCGTTGGAGCATCACATGCTGGCCCAGCAACAACGATTTCCGCTTCCGGGTTTTTGCTTATACCGATGCCTTGAGGGAACCCTACGACTACCAGAACCATCTCTACGACACCCAGGCTCACAAGTGGTTTCGTAACAAAGACAAAGACAACACAATCCCCTCTTTTATCCCTTCCCTCTACTTTGAGCCTATTGTCATTGTGGCCTACATGGAAATCGACGACGATGACCAGATCGTCTTCAAGACAAACTACGGTGGCAAGAACTACACTCTCATCAACGACCCGCTCGACAAAGCCTCGAAGAGCAACTCCTTCTCCTACTTCTATAACCTAAGGAATGTTGTATGCCCGTACACCTTCGTTGACGAAGAGCTCAATACAGACGTCCTATATCCCTGGTGAGACTACACCCCTTTATTATTAACAATAAAACAAAACGTACAATGAAAAAATTAATGATTTGGAAGATTGCCGCCATCTTTCTCTGCGGCACAAGTGTGATGACATCGTGTTTCATCGATGATAATCCTGTAGACATCCCCGAAATCTATGCGAAGTGCGCCAGCTACTCTGTGAGTTTCAAGTTTGAGGCTCCTGTTGCCAACAATGCTTTCTTCCAGACCAGATATGCCTGGTGGAATGGCGAAACGAAGCACGGCCCCTTGACCGCCTATGGCAACTTCATCAGCCAGACCTATCCCTCCAAGGATGATCTCACCTTCCCCGCCCAGGAGGCTTTCTTCCTGCACTACAAGGTGAAGGATGTTGCCATAGAGGGAAACTACACCCTGAATTCAAAGGGTGAGTACACCATTACCACCTACGACAAAGATGGTACTGTGCTCGACATCAAGACGCATGCGTGGAATCTGGAGCAGGGTGGTGTCGCCACTGCCGTTGATCTTGACATCGCCCAGGCAACTGCTTATGTAGAGCTGCTTGTCAGTATTGACAAAGACGGCATCATCACCTTCACCGACAATAGCATGAAGGAGGATGAGAGCCAGAGCGGCATCGTTTGGTAAGCCAGAACCCATTGCCAAAGTGAAAGCCCCATTAGCAGTGCTGAGGGGGCGCAATGTCACCTTTGGGTTGTTCAGATAGTCTCTATGTGTTGTCCGGATAATCTTAACGAGGTGTTCATATAATCCCTTTGGGGTGTAAGAAATAATCTGAATGAGTCGTTCGAGATATCTGAACAAGTCGTTCAAGACATCTGAACGGAATATAGAAGAAATGTATACAGATGTGGGTGTGCCACTTTGAGGCGGCACACCCACATTTGGCAGTGTCAAGGGACTGTCCCCTGACACTCCTGGATGTGACAACCACAGGAGTCATCGCCTATAATTGTTTGAAAAGGTTGTGAACCTGGAATCGGAAGAAGATTTTCTCAAGAAGACTCGGGGCGACATAGGCGTTGCGCATAATAACGTCGGCACCAGCCAAAGCAGTCACCTGACGGTCGAACGCGGTATGGTCGGCATGACCCGTGTAACCCGTAGCAAAAGCATCCCAGAGTTGCAGAAGCTGTTCGCGAGTCATGTGGAAAATGTCGCATGTTTTTTTCATTTTTGAATAAACGACACAAACAAGGTACAGGTGGGCAATGTCGAACATGGGATGTCCGTATGCAAAGCGTCCCAGGTCGATAAAGTAACTCTTACCATCGGCAATGATAATATTGCCAGTCTGGAAGTCGCCGTGAGAGCAGGTGGTCACGTCGGGAAGCGACTCAACGGTGTCAATCAGGAAATCCCTCACTTTCTTTCGGATGAAACCGGCATCACGGAGAGCACTCAGTACGATTTGTTTGCGGTCGGGAAAGAAGGATGTGTCGCATGGCGTGGTTTCGAGTAGCTTCAGATGCGACACTAAGATTCCGGCCATCTCACCAATGCGTTCGGGCTGGTCGTGACAGATACGCGAT
>JAEEGI010000868.1_pt1 | contig 80508 bp, 75 predicted proteins | sample 8958751 | NCBI WGS metagenome assembly JAEEGI01 (sample SAMN16246545, study PRJNA631951) | gut metagenome | biome: gut microbiome; feature: rumen; material: KS-attached | host: Bos | place: Iran: Karaj | collected 2018-10
GGTAGCGGTCTTGCCGGTGCCGATGGCCCAGATGGGCTCATAGGCGATGACGCAGCGGCGCAGCTGGGTGGCGTCGATGCCGGAGAGGGCGGCCTTGACCTGGTAGGCCACATACTCCATGGTCAGATCCATCTCCCGCTGCTCCAGGCTCTCGCCCACGCAGATGATGGGGGCGATGCCCTTCTCCAGCAGGGCTTTGGCCTTGGCGTTGACGAGCATATCATCCTCGCCGTGGTACTGACGGCGCTCGCTGTGGCCGACGATGCAGTACTTGGCGCCGATGTCGGCAAGCTGGGCGGCGGAGATCTCGCCGGTGTACGCGCCCTTTTCGAACTTGGACACATCCTGAGCGCCGGCGGCGACCTTGCAGTCCTTGCCGACACGGATCAAAGCGGGAACCATGACGGCGGGAGCGCAGAGCACCACGTCGCAGGCGCGGGTCTTGGGCATATTGGCTTTCAGCTCTTCCATGAAGGGCTTGATGGTGGAGGCCAGCTGGTTCATCTTCCAGTTGCCGGCAATAATGGTCTTACGATACTTTCTGTTCATTTCTATCATCCTTTCCTTATAGGCTCCCCTGCTGAGGGGAGCTGTCTGCCCGCAGGGCAGACTGAGGGGTATTCCTTTCCTTATAGGCTCCCCTGCTGAGGGGAGCTGTCAACCGCCGTCTCACGCAAGGCGGTTGACTGAGGGGTATCCCCCGTTACAGATCCAGTCCTTACTTGTCCAGCAGGCAGGCCACGCCCGGCAGCTCCTTGCCTTCCAGGAACTCCAGAGAAGCGCCGCCGCCGGTGGAGATGTGGGTGATCTTATCTGCAAAGCCCAGCTTTTCCACCGCGGAAGCGGAGTCGCCGCCGCCCACGATGGTGACAGCGCCGCTCTCAGCCAGGGCGCGGGCCATGGCCTTGGTGCCCTCGGCAAAGGCGTCGAACTCAAACACGCCCATGGGGCCGTTCCACACGATGGTGCCGGCGCCCTTCACGGCGTTGGCAAAGATCTCCCGGGTCTTGGGGCCGATGTCCATGCCCATCAGATCGTCGGCAATGTCGCCCTCCACCAGGACGGGCTCAGCGTCGGCGGCAAACTCCGCAGCGCAGATATTGTCCACGGGCAGCAGGAACTTCACGCCCTTGGCCTCGGCCTTGGCGATCATGTCCTTGGCGTAGTCGATGCGGTCAGCCTCCAGGAGAGACTTGCCGATCTTGAAGCCCTGAGCGGCCTTGAAGGTGTAGGCCATGCCGCCGCCGATGATGATGGTGTCGGCCTTCTCCAGCAGGTTATTGATGACGTTGATCTTATCAGAGACCTTGGCGCCGCCCAGCACGGCCACGAAGGGACGGACGGGGTTATCCAGGGCCTTGCCCATGATCTCCAGCTCCTTGGCAACCAGCAGACCGCTGACAGCGGGGAGATAGGCGGCAACGCCGGCGGTGGAGGCGTGGGCGCGGTGCACGGTGCCGAACGCGTCGGACACATAGAGCTCCGCCATGTCGGCCAGCTTCTTGGCAAAGGCGGGGTCGTTCTTGGTCTCGCCCTTATCGAAGCGCAGATTCTCCAGCAGCATGATCTGGCCGGGCTGCAGCGCGGCTGCCTTGGCCTGAGCGTCCTCACCCACGGTGTCGGCGGCAAAGATCACTTCCTGGCCCAGGAGCTTGCTCAGATGCTCGGCAACGGGAGCCAGAGTCAGCTTACGCAGGGACTTCTCCCAGTCCTCGCGGGTGATGTCCTCAGCGTTCTTGCCCTTCTCGACCTGCTTTTTCACATAGCTGTCGAAGGTGGCGACAGGCTTGCCCAGGTGAGAGCAGGCGATGACGGCCGCGCCCTGCTCCAGCAGGTACTTGATGGTGGGCAGCGCCGCAACGATGCGCTTGTCACTGGTGATGGCGCCGGTCTTCTTGTCCTGAGGAACGTTGAAATCGCAGCGAAGGAGAACCTTCTTGCCCTTCACGTCGATGTCATAGATGGTCTTCTTGTTGTAATTCATCTTGCATCCTCCTTAGTATGATTTTGAAAAAATAGGATTCACTATTTTATAAGGCCGACATTTCGCCGGTCTCCATCAGGCCCGGAAAGCCCTGCTGCCGCAGCGCCTCATAGGCCAGAATAGCCACGGAATTGGATAAATTGAGGCTTCTCGCCTCCGAGATCATGGGAATGCGGATGCAGCGATCCCGGTACTTCTTCCGCAGCCAGAGCGGGAGCCCCGCCGTCTCCTTGCCGAACATCAGCGTAACGTCGCCGGAGAGATCCGCCTCGTGATAGGCGCGGGGTGCCTTGGTGGTGGCAAGCCAGAGATCCGTGTCCCCATTGCGGGAATAGTACTCCTCCAGGTTTTCATATACGGAGATATCCACCAGATGCCAGTAGTCCAGACCGCAGCGCTTGACCCATTTATCCGAAATCTCAAAGCCCAGGGGCTTCACAAGGTGCAGCCTTGCCCCCGTGCAGGCGCAGGTGCGGGCGATCGCCCCGGTATTGTGCGGAATTTCCGGCTCCACCAGCACGATATTCAGCAAGCCATCACCCCCGCTTCGGTATCACTTTATCCGTTTCGAGTCCATTTTAGCACAGATTTCCAAAAAATCATGTACTTTTTTTCATTTTTGTTTGATTCTTGCAATATCCACAAATTTGGGCTATAATCCCCTCTGTAATTCAGCACTTTCTGGTCAAATTGCCAAAAAGCGAAAAAGATTCCGAGGAACAGCTATAATGGACATTTTCTGTAACGATTGTCCCCGTCAATGCGGGGCAAAGCGGGGCGATGCATCTCCCGGCGGGATCTGCCGCTCCCCGCTCCTTCCCAGGGTCGCGCGAGCCGCGCCCCATTTCGGGGAAGAGCCCTGCATCAGCGGCACGAAGGGCTCCGGCACCGTGTTTTTTACCGGCTGCAATCTGCGCTGCGTTTTCTGCCAGAACCGGGAGATCAGCCGGGGCGAGGGCGGTGTGCCGCTGACCGTTCCCCAGCTGCGGGACACGATGCTGCGTCTGCGGGATCAGGGAGTACACAACATTAATCTGGTCACCGGCGCGCATTTTGTCCGCGCCATAGCCCAGGCACTGGAGGGGCTGGAGCTGGGGATCCCAGTGGTCTGGAACAGCAGCGGCTATGAGAGCGCGGAAGCCCTCCGCCGGCTGGAGGGGCTGGTGCAGGTCTATCTGCCGGACTTCAAATACTGGAAAAGCGAGCCGGCAAAACGCTATTCCCTGGCTGCGGATTACCCCCAGGTGGCCGCCGCCGCCATCCGGGAGATGTACAGGCAAACCGGGCCTTACCGGATGGACGAGAACGGGATGCTGCAGCGGGGCGTGCTGATCCGGCACCTGATCCTGCCGGGACAGGATCTGAACGCCATGGACGTCATGGACTTCGCGGCGGAGGAGTTTCCCGAGGGCTCCGTGCTCTTTTCTCTCATGAGCCAGTATACCCCTATGCCGGGTCTGGAGCGATACCCGGAGCTGCAGCAGCGCGTGGACAGCGAAACAAATGCTCGTCTGATCGCATACATGCAAAAGCTGGGGCTGGAGGGCTACTGCCAGGATGTGGACGCCGCCACCGACGAAATGATCCCGGATTTTGACGGGACAGGGGTAAGAAATTCGTAAATTCGGAATGCGGAATTCGGAATAAACATCTCTTGACGCTTTTTCTCGTGGATTTTCAGGTATCACTTGACAAATATCTCCCGGCATTTCATAATCAAGAATACTGATCCAAAATGATACACATCTTGAAGGAGGCTTTTCCCATGACTTATCCGGAAGTTCTCGCCGCCGCCAGAGACTGCGTCGGCCCCTACTGCAAAGCATGTCCCGTCTGCAACGGCCGCGCCTGCGGCAATTCCATGCCCGGCCCCGGCTGCAAATACCCCGGCGCAACCGCCGCCCGCAACTTTGACAAGTGGCAGGAAATCTTCGTGAACATGGATACGCTCTGCAAGAACGTGGAGCCCGACATCTCCTTTGAGATGTTCGGCCACCGCTTTTCCGCACCCATCTTCGCCGCGCCCCTGGGCGGCCTCCCCATGCACTACGGCCCCAAGCACACCGACTTTACATATAACTCCATCCTGGTTCCCGCCGCTGCCAATTACGGCATCGCCGCCCTCACCGGCGACGGGGTGGATCCCGAGATCATGAAGAGCTCCGTGCAGGACATGGTCAAGGTGGGCGGCATGGGCATCCCCACCATCAAGCCCTGGAACAAGGAGTTCGTGTTTGAAAAGCTGGACATCGTGGAGCAGGCGGACATCTTCGCCGTGGCCATGGACGTGGACGGCGCGGGTCTCCCCTTCCTGAAGGCTATGAATCCCAACGCTGGCAGCAAGTCCGTGGAGGAGATGCGGGAGATCATCGACTATGCCGGCCGCCCCTTCATCATCAAGGGCATCATGACCGTCTCCGGTGCCCGCAAGGCCGTGGAAGCCGGCGCCCACGCCATCGTGGTCTCCAACCACGGCGGCCGGGTGCAGGGCGGCGTGCCCTCCACCGCGGAAGTCCTTCCCGCCATTGCTGACGCCGTGAAGGATCGCATCACCATCCTGGTGGACGGCGGCATCCGCTCCGGCGTGGACGTGTTCCGGGCTCTGGCTCTGGGTGCCGACGGCGTGCTCATCGGCCGTCCCATCCTCACCGCCATCTACGGTGCAGGCGAAGAGGGCTTCAAGGTCTACATGGACAAGATCGTGGGCGAGCTCAAGTCCACCATGACCATGTGCGGCGCCGCGACCCTCAAGGACATCGACCGCAGCAAGATCTGGCTCGGCTGATCACATTTGAACATAAAAGCAGCTCCTGCCTTCGTGACAGGAGCTGCTTTTTGTTATGTTAACTATATTATGTTAACTTATTGACTTCCTCTATTACGATCCGCCGCATATCGTCCCACTTTGCTTCCATATCCTCCACCAGCTTGAACTGGGTGTGGGCACGATCCAGGTTGTGCTTCTCCCGCTCGATGGAGAAATACTTGTCTCCGTTGAGATAATCCGTAAGGAAGCGCATGCCGCACTCCAGCGTCATGGTGTAAGCGCCCTGGGGCAGCATCTCAATCTCCCCGGGGGTCAGGCTGGGGCAGGCCTCGCAGAAGCCGCGGACAAAGACCCGGAACAGCCCCAGATCCAGGCTCACCTTGCTCAGATCCGTCTCGTCCTCCGCGGCCGTGGACGCGCCGAAGCGGATGGCGTCGCCGAAGTCATAGACCGAGAGCCCCGGCATCACGGTGTCCAGGTCGATGACGCAAATCGCCTTATGGGTGTTCTGATCCAGCAGGACATTGTTGATTTTGGTGTCGTTGTGAGTCGCGCGGGTGGGAAGGGTGCCGTCCTCCATCATGCGGTGCAGCATGCAGCCCCGGTCCTCCCGCTCCAGCAGGAAGCGGATCTCCCGCTCCACCTGGGCTCTTCTCCCCTTCTCGTCCCGCTCCATCGCCTCCCGCAGCTGCCGGTAGCGATCCACGGTATTGTGGAAGTTTTCAATGGTCTCCTCCAGCTCTCTGGCCGGGAAGCCGTTGAGGGCGTACTGAAAGTGGCCAAAGGCGCGGGCGCATTCATAGAAATCCTCGGGGCTCTCCGCGCGCTGCAGGCAGACGCTGTTGTCCACGAAGCGATAAGCCCGCCAGGCGCCGCCCTGCCCGTCGTCGTAATAGCGCTTCCCTTCGTTTGTGTTCAGATAATGGATCATGGGCATCTGCCCCTTCTGCTCTTGGCGAAGGAAGTTGCTGATAGCGCCCATGTTGTTCATGATGGCGTTCACATTGGGGAAAACATACTGGTTGATCCACTGCAGGATGTACTTTGCTCCGCTGTTGGTGGTGATCAGATAGGTCTGGTGGATGTGTCCGCTTTTGATCTGCCGGCAATCCATGGGCTTGCCGTCCGTGGGAAAATGGTAAATGGCCTCTTTCATACTCTCTTCTCTCTTTTTTTCAGGATGATGATCGGAATCGCTGTCAGCAGCAGCACTGCCGCAGCGCCGAGATAAATGCCGGGGGTGGGGACGGTCTTGATCTGCCCAAGCTCCTCATAGGTCACGGGATTGGAGCGGATCAGCGCCGCGCCGATGGCGGGGCCGATGATCATGGGCAGCAGCACCTGGAAGATCATGCGGATGCCCTGGAAATGCCCCACCTTGTCCTCCGGCGTCCAGTCCCGGATGTTGGCGCTGAGGGCTGCGGTGAGCATCATGTAGCCGGACATCATCACCGTCCCTGCGATCATCACGCCAAGCTGGCTGCGGACAAAGAACATGCCGACCAGCCCCGCCAGCATCACAGCAGCCGCCGGAACGGCAAAGCGGAGCTTTCCAAAGCGGTCGATCCAGCGGCCGGAGAGGACGCTGAACACCGACGCCAGGATCAGCACCACGCCCAGCACGATGGCGTAATCCGTAATACCCAGGAAATACTGGATGTAGATGATCAGGAAGGGGAAGAAGACCTGTACGGCGACGGAGAACAGGCAGAAGGCCGCAAAGGACAGATACAGCTCCGGGTTTTGCCGTACCACAGAGGGGCGCAGCCCGTAGAGCAGATTTTTGAAATAGCTGTCCTTCCGGGGCTTCAGCGCGGGCTCGTCCTTCACCAGGAACAGGGAGAGCAGGCCCACCGCAGAGACCGCGATGCCGAAGATGTTGAAAAACTCTCTCCACTTTCCCTGCTGGGTCAGTCCGTCAAAGGCGCCGAAAATGATGAGCATGGAGATGAGCGGCAGGATGGCCAGCACGCTCTCCGCCCGGCCGCGGTTTTGCTGGGTGGTGTTGTCCGTCACCCAGGCGTTGAAGGCCGCGTCGTTGGCGGTGGAGCCGAAGAAGGTCATCACGCAGTCCAGCACCACCACCATCGTGGCCGCCGCCGCGGCAGCGTTTGCGCCGGGAAAGAGCCTGCCCGCATTCTCCGGCGTGATATAGCCGAAGGCCGCCGTGGAGAGCCCCCACAGGATATAGCCCACCGTGATGAAAGCCTTCCGCTTCCCCACCCGGTCTGAAAGGGCGCCCATCAGCAGGGTTGTGAGCGTGGCGGCTGCGGCAGACCAGCCCACCATCGCCGCGATGTAGCCGGGATCGGTGGAGATGGTCTTGTAGAGGAAGACGTTAAAATACATATTCTCGATGGTCCACGCGAACTGGCCGAACAGACCGACCAGCAGAAGCGTGGCCCATTTTCTTGCGCCAAGTCTCTCTTTCATGACGCGCCCCTCCCCTGTTTGCAGTTCATACTAACACCTAATAGAAATCTTTGATTCTTTCCGGTCAGAATTGCGCCATGCTTCGTTGCTTCCCTTGACCATATATCTCCATTATGCTCTGCGGGAAGCGCCTCGCCTGTCACAATTCTGCCTCGGAAATCTTTCTAAAGCTTTCTATCAGGTATTAGTATCAGTCCAGATTGAGCCGGATCAGGTGCAGCAGGATCTCGGTCATCTTGTCCATGTTCTCCACGGAGATATGCTCGTGGGGGCCGTGGCAGCAGTAGCCGCCGGTGCCGATGTTGGGGCAGAGCAGGCCGCGGTAGCTGAGCTGCGCGCCGTCGGTGCCGCCGCGGATGGGAACGCGCACCGGCTCCAGTCCCGCCGCTCGAATGGCCTTCTCCGCCAGCTCCACGATCTCCATGTGCCCGTCCAGCTTCTCGATCATGTTGCGATACTGCTGGCGGATGGAGAGCTTCGCGGTGCCCTCGCCGTATTTTTCGTTGATGAACTTCTCGATCTGGCGCAGGGTCTTCTCTCTTGCGCCGAAGGAGGCCGCGTCATGGTCGCGGATGATATAGTGCAGCTCCGCCTTCTCCACCGTGCCGCTCATCTCCGTGAGGTGGTAGAAGCCCTCGTGATCCTCGGTGTGCTCCGGCCGCTCGGCGGCGGGCAGGAGGGCGTTGATCTCCATGGCGACCAGGGCGGCGTTGATCATCTGATCCTTGGCCATGCCCGGGTGGATGTTGAAGCCCTTCACCTCAAAAGCCGCCCCGGCGGCGTTGAAGGTCTCGCAGTTGACCTCGTTGATCTCCTCCCCGTCCACAGTATAGGCAAAGTCCGCCCCGAAGCCTTCGATGTCCAGCAGCTCCGCGCCGTGACCCACCTCTTCATCCGGCGAGAAGCAGACCGCGATCCGCCCATGGGGCAGCTTCTCGGTGATCACCCGCTCGCAGGCGGTCATGATTTCCGCGATGCCGGCCTTGTCGTCCGCCCCCAGCACCGTGGTGCCGTCGGTGGTGATCAGCGTGTGGCCGACGAGCTTTTTCAGATGGGGAAACTGCGCGGGATCCAGCGTCCGCCCGCTCTCGCCCAGGGGAACCACGCCGCCGTCATAATTCGGCACCAGGGTGGGTTTCACATTCTCTCCGGAGAAGTCGGGAATGGTGTCCAGATGGGCAATGAGACCGATGCAGGGCTTGTCCTCAAAACCGGGCGTGGCGGACAGGAAGCCGTAGGTATAGGCGTGCTCGTCCACATAGACGCCCTCCATCCCCATGGTCTCCATCTCCTTGGCCAGGAGACGGCTCAGATCGAACTGCCGCTGGGTGGTAGGCGTCTTGCTCAGATCCTCGGCGCTCGCCGTGTGGACCTGGACGTACTGGATGAATCTCTCGTATGCTCTCATGTTGATCTCCTTCCATATATATTGTTATCGATAGATTTCCGCGTAGACAAAGAGTCTCCCCTTGCGGGAGGTGCCGCCGGTGCCGGTGACCTTGCCCTTTCCCGCGCCTCGGAGAGAGAGGATGTCCCCTTCCTTTACGGTGCGGTCAGTCTTGAGGCATTCCTCGTAATTGAGGCTCACCGCCCCGGCCTCGATCTGCCGGGCCGCCTCCGTGCGGGAGAGGTGGAACAGACCCGCCACGATGGCGTCCAGCCGCAGGCTCATGACGGAAAAGCTCAGCTCCTTCCGCTCCCGCTTGGGGGCCGGTACTTCGGAGAGCGGGAGCTCCTCCGCCTTCACGCTGACACGCCCCACCTTTTCGATGCTCAGCAGATGCCGCAGCACGCTTGGCATACAGAAGAGGTACGCCGTGTCGCCCTGCACCTGAATATCGCCCAGCCATTCCCGGCCGATGCCCATCCCCAGCACCGCGCCCATATAGTCCCGGTGGCCGGGGGTGCCGAAATAGGCGGTGAGCTTCATGGCGCTGAGGTACTCCGCCGGGTCAAAGGCGTCCTCCTCCATCCAGTCCGGCAGGAAGAAGGCCGCCGTCCGCTCAGAATCCTCCCCGCCGCCGTGAAACAGCAGGCGGCAGCCGCTGTGCTTTGCCCAGTTTTCCAGCTGGTACCGCTCCGCCGGGGTGAGGAAGCCCGTGTGGGTCACGCAGCCGCTTCGTTCCGCGCGGCCCCGGAGATCCTCCGCCCGCTTCAAAAGTTCATGATTTTCCATCTTTCAGCTTCGTCGTGTGCGCGTTCAGATTCGTCTTCTTCAAGACCGCCTCGATCTGCTCCAGCACCCACTCCACCTCCAGTGCGAACTCCTTGGAGGAGGTGCGCAGTACGCCGGAGCGCAGGGCGGAAAGGCGGATCAGATTGTCGCTGGTGATGACGCGCACGTCGTAGTTTTTCCCGATCTCGTCCACGATCCGCTCGATATAGGCGTCACCGGTCTCCCCGTCTTTCGTATAGGCCACGTGGATGTTGTGATACTCCGTGCGGGAACCGGGGTTCCCGGGCGTCCGAAAGCCGTCAAAGACCAGCACCAGCTCGCTTTTGGTATAGCCGCAGTAGCTGGAGAGCATGTCCATCAGCCGGCCGCGGGCCAGATCCAGCCGTTCACCCGCCAGCTTTTTGAGCTCGTCCCAGGCGAAAATCAGATTATAGCCGTCTACGATCAGGTATTCCCGCTTCTTCGGCGCGGCGGAGGGCTGAGGCGCCTCGTTGCGCACGCCCGCCTGGTAGCCGGGGCGGCGGATGGGGCCGAACTCCCGCTCCATGATCGCCTCCAGCTCCCGCTCGTCGATGGAGAGGCTGCGGCGCACGGGGGCGGGCTTTGCCTCTTCGGCGGGCTTTTTCAGAACGCTCTCCAGGTGCATATACTCCGGTACCCGGTTCCATTTGACCGTGAAGCCGCCGCCGTGGGCGCAGAAGACCGAATCCGGCGTATTTTCCAGATCCGCCTCCGGCTCGTAGCCAAGCTCCGAAACGATCCGCTGCTGCTCATGGCAGGGGCGGTAGCCGGCGGGGCGCAGGAAGAGCCGTCCCCTGCCGCGGGTATAGCTCAAAAGTTCGTCCAGGTATCCGTTCATCCCGGAGACCGGCGCTTCGCCCTCCAGGCGCAGCATCTCGCCCTCCCCGACGGGGGAATCAAAGCTGCCGTTCATCGCCCGCAGATCGCTGATCGCCCGGCCGACCTGCTCCGCCGGAACCTCCAGCGTGTAGGCGTAATAGGGCTCCAGCAGCAGGCTCTCCGCCTGCATCAGCCCCTGGCGCACCGCTCGGTAGGTGGCCTGGCGGAAGTCGCCGCCCTCGGTGTGCTTGAGGTGGGCGCGCCCGGCGGCCAGGGTGATTTTTATATCTGTGATGGGCGAGCCGGTCAGCACGCCCAGATGGGGCTTTTCCATCAGATGGGTCAGGATGAGCCGCTGCCAGTTGCGGTCCAGCTCATCTTCGGGGCACACGCTGTCTAACACGATCCCGCTGCCCCGAGGCAGGGGCTCCATCAAGAGATGCACCTCGGCATAGTGGCGCAGAGGCTCATAGTGTCCCACGCCCTCCACCGTGTTTGCAATGGTCTCCCGATAGAGGATCCGCCCCTTGTCCAGGGACATGTCCACATCAAAGCGATCCTTCACCAGGCTCCGGAAGACCTCCGCCTGGATCTTGCCCATCAGGCACAGCTCGATGCACTTGCCCCGCTCGTTCCAGGCCAGGTGCAGCTGGGGATCCTCTTCTCCCAGACGCTGGAGCTTCGGCAGAAAGGCCATGGGATCCAGCCCCTCCGGCAGGATCAGCCGATAGGACAGCACCGGTTCCAGAACGGGGGCCAGGCTGTTGCTCTCAGCGCCGAGACCCTGCCCGGGAAAGCTCTCGCCAAGTCCCAGAACAGCGCAGATCTCTCCCGTCTCCACGGCTTCCGCCGTCTCATATTTCACGCCGGAATAGAGGCGGATCTGGCTGATCTTCTCCTCGTGCTCCTGGCCGCTCTCATCCCGATAGCGCAGGGGGGTTCGCACCTTCAGCGCGCCGCCTGTGACCTTCAATAACGTCATGCGGTTTCCCTGGGGATCCCGCTCGATTTTATAGACCTTGGCGGCAAAATCGCTGCCGCCAACACAGCCGGGCGCAAGGCGATCCAGGGCGTCCAGCAGCTCCTCCACTCCTTGCAGCCGGAGGCCGGAGCCAAAGTAACAGGGAAACAGCTCCCGCGCCGCGATCATGCGCCGCAGCAGCTCCTCATCCAGCGCTTCGCCGGAGAGGAAACGCTCCATAGCCTCCTCGCTGCAGAGAGCCGCCTGCTCCTCCCAGATCTTGCGATCGGCGGAGAAATCCACGCAGCTCTCGTCCAGCCGCTGCCGCAGCTCCGCCATCAGGCTCTCTTCCTCCGCCCCGGGCAGATCCCGCTTCGTCACAAAGAGGAAGCAGGGGATCCGATAGCGGCGAAGGAGTCTCCACAGCGTCTCGGTATGCGCCTGCACGCCGTCGGTGCCGGAGATGACCAGCACCGCGCAGTCCAGCACCTGCAGCGTCCGCTCCATTTCCGCGGAAAAGTCCGCATGTCCGGGGGTATCCAGCAAAATCACGGAGCTCCCCGGCAGTTCAAAGCGCGCCTGCTTGGAGAAGATCGTAATCCCCCGCTGGCGCTCCAGGCTGTGGGTGTCAAGAAAGCTGTCCCGATGATCCACACGCCCCAGCTTTTTCAGTTTTCCGGCGCAAAACAGCATGGCCTCGGCCAGGGTGGTCTTCCCCGCGTCCACATGTGCCAGCACGCCGATCACAGTCTTCTTTTTTCCGCTCATACGCGCTATTGTAACAGGGCGCGCCGAAATAATCAACTGGAATTCCCGTATTTATGGGCTTTGCGCAGAAATCTTGTCACCCTTATGCAAAATATTGTGCGGATATTTGAAACTTTGACTATCTTTTTTGTAAGAGCTGTGTTATAATATGTTGTCTGAATGTGCCTTAGGATGAGCGGACGCTACCTTCGTCCGCTTTACAAAGGAGGAGAAATAGATGAAGAAGATTCTTGTATTGGAAGACGAGGCCAACATCCGCAGCTTTGTGGTCATCAATCTGCGGCGCAGCGGCTATGAGCCCATTGAGGCGGAGACCGGCGCCGAGGCGCTGGAGAAGTGGCGGGTAAACCCCGACATCTGCCTGGCGCTGCTGGATGTGATGCTGCCGGACATCGACGGCTTTGAGGTCTGCCGCCGCATCCGCGCCTCCGGCTCCAAGATCGGGATTATCATGCTCACCGCCAAGAGCCAGGAGATCGACAAGGTCACCGGCCTTATGACCGGGGCGGACGACTATGTGACCAAGCCCTTCTCCCCGGCGGAGCTTACCGCCCGGGTGGACGCGCTGATCCGCCGCCTCGGCGTGGACGAGGATGAGAAGGCCAGCGTGGAGATCTCCAGCGGCCCCTTCCTGCTGAACACCCGCAACCGCACCCTGGAGAAAAACGGCCAGCGCCTGAAGCTGACGCAGATCGAGTATCTGCTGATGAAGCTTTTTATGGAAAACCCGGGCAAGGCCATGAGCCGGGAGGACATCCTCTCCGCCGTCTGGGGCAGCGATTTTTCCGGCGAGCTCAAGACTGTGGACGTGAACATCCGGCGCCTGCGCATCAAGATCGAATCCGACCCCACCGAGCCGGAATTTCTGACCACCGTGTGGGGCTACGGCTATAAGTGGGGCTACTGAGCCGATCATGCTGAAAAGTTTACGCAACAAGCTGATGCTGGCCGGCATCGGCACGCTGGTGCTGCTGCTCGTCGCCGTCTGGGGCATCACCTGGGAGCACTACGCTGTGGCCGGTGCCATGATCGTGCTGACCTGCTTTGCCGTCATCGCGCTGCTGCTCTGGTTCTGGCGCCATGTGACCGACCCCATCGAGCGGCTGACCGAGTTTGCCGACACCATTGCCGACGGCAGCTACGGCAGCCAGATGGAAAACACCCGGACGGACGAGATCGGCCAGCTGACCGAGGCCATCAATAACATTTCCCAGCAAACCGCCGCGGCCGAAAAAACCAGGACGGAATTCATCTCTCAGGTCTCCCACGAGCTGCGCACGCCGCTCACGGCCATCACCGGCTGGGCGGAGACCATCGCCTATGACGAGGCTGTGCAGGGAGATTCCCTTCGCGGCATCCAGATCATCTCCCGGGAGGCCGAGCGGCTCACCGGCATGGTGATGGAGCTGCTGGAGTTCACCCGCATCCAGGACGGGCGCTTCAATCTGCGCATTGAGCTGCTGGACATCTCCGCGGAGCTGGAGGACGCCATGTTCACCTATGGGGAGCTGCTGCGTCAGGCGGGCGTGGAGCTGGAATACGTCCCTTCCGAGGCGGAGATCCCGCTGATCCCCGGCGATCCGGAGCGGCTGAAGCAGGTCTTTCTGAACCTGCTGGACAACGCCTCCAAGCACGGCGGCGAGGGGAAAAAGGTGGAGGTCGCCATTCGGCAGAAGGGCGAGAGCGTCTGGATCACCGTGCGGGATCACGGGCGCGGCATTCCCGAGGCCGAGCTTCCCCATGTAAAGGAAAAGTTTTATAAGGGCAGCTCCAAGAACCGCGGAACGGGCATCGGCCTTGCCGTGTGCGACGAGATCGTCACCCGCCATGGCGGCGAGCTGCGTGTGGAAAACGCCGAGGGAGGCGGCTGCCGCGTGACGGTGATCCTCCCGGTAGAAAATAAATAAGGGTTCTTTGGGAGCCTTTTCAGTAGAGAAAAACCAGCCAATTGAGAAACGAGTTTCGCAATTGCCTAAGGAGAGTAAAATGGCAAAACACAATCCGAAGCATATGAAAGAGAGCTGTTCCTTCCGCACCTCCATCGGCGGTCAGGCGCTGATCGAGGGCATTCTGATGCGCGGGCCGAAAAAGCAGGCCATCGTCTGCCGCACCAAGGACGGGCTGGTGGAGAAAACCGAGGAGCTGCACCTGCTGAAGGAGAAGTACCCGATTGTGGGGATCCCCTTCCTCCGCGGTATCTTCATTTTTATTGATTCCATGGTGAAGGGCATGAAGGCCCTCACCTACTCCGCAAGCCTGATGCCCGAGGAGGAGCAGGGCGAGCCGGATAAGCTGGATCAATGGATCGAGGCGCACTTCTCCGCCGAGAAGGCGCAGAAGCTCATCATAGGCCTCGCCGTGGTGCTGGGGCTTGCCCTGGCTGTTGGGCTCTTTGTATTCCTCCCGGCGCTGATCGTGCGGCTTATCAACTGGAACAAGAGCTTCTCCATGCCCCTGGTGAATCTGCTGGAGGGCGTGCTGCGCGTCTTCATTCTGCTGGGCTATATGGCCCTTGTCAGCCGGGTCAAGGACATCAAGCGCCTCTTCTCCTATCACGGGGCGGAGCACAAGACCATCTTCTGCTACGAGCACGGGAAAGAGCTCACGGTGGAGAACGTTCGGGAGGAGCGCCGCTTTCACCCCCGCTGCGGCACCAGCTTCCTGCTGGTAGTGGTTCTGGTGAGCATTCTAGTGAACCTGCTGTTCAATTTCCTTGTCCCGCTCACCAATGTCTTTGCCCGCATCGGCTGCCACATTCTGCTGATCCCCATCGTGGTCGGCATCAGCTATGAGATCAACCGCTGGTGCGGCGGGCATGACAACTGGCTCTCCGCCGTTCTCTCCGCGCCGGGCAAGTGGCTGCAGCACATCACCACCAACGAGCCGGACGACAGCATGATTGAGTGCGCTATCCGCGCCATGGAGCTGGTGATCCCCGAGGAAAAGGGCAGCGACCAGTGGGGCAGCTGACCGAGAGAGGTGACATAGCGTGAAAACCTATAACGAACTGTATCTTTCCGCGCGCAACCTTCTCCGGCAGTACGGAGTCGAGGGCTGCACGCTGGAGGCCAGGCTCCTGGTAGCGCAGGCCGCCGGGAAAAGCACCGCGGATCTCCTGCGGGACATGAACCTCTACACCACCCCCGCCGTGGAGGCCAAGGTCACCGATTACCTGGCCCGTCGGCTGCGGGGCGAGCCTGTGGCCTACATCACCGGTTCCTGGGAGTTTTACGGGCTGCCCATGACCGTGACGCCGGACGTGCTCATCCCCCGGATGGACACGGAGCTGCTGGTGGACACCGCAAAGGAGCTGCTGGTAGGCCGGAAGATGGACGCCCGGATTCTGGATCTCTGCTGCGGCAGCGGCTGCATCGCCTGCGCGCTGGGACATGAGCTCCCCGCCTCCAAGCTGGTTGCCGTAGACATCAGCGCCAGCGCTCTGGAGGTTTGCCGGAAAAACCTTGCTTCCAACCGCATTTCTTCCCGCTGCCTCACCATCCAGGCCGACGCCACCGCCGCTCCCCCGCTGAGCATCGGCTCCTTCGACATGATCGTATCCAACCCGCCCTATATCGAAAGCACTGAAATCATGACCCTGGACAGCTCCGTGCGGGACTACGAGCCCATCTGGGCGTTGGACGGCGGGGCGGACGGGCTGCGCTTTTACAAGGGTATCCTGAAATACTGGAAGTCCCTGCTGCGCCCCGGCGGCTACATCCTCTTCGAGGTGGGCGAGACCCAGGCGGAGACGGTATATGACATGATCCTGGCTGCAGGCTTCGCCGCGGCGGACATCCGAAAGGACACCCAGGGCATCTCCCGCGTGGTCATCGGAAAAATGTACGATCTGGAGCAGGTATTTTGAAAGTCCTGTTTATGGGACAGCACCCGCGATAGAATGGGCACGTAAGCAAGGGAAGCGTATCCCCCACCCGCTTCGCGGGAGCCCCTTTAGGTAAGGGGGCCAAAGTTGAAAGGAGATTAAAATGGCTGAGAAAAAGAAAGCTGCGGTGAGCATCGCCCCGGAAGCATCCGACAAGAAAAAGGCGCTGGAGGCCGCGATTTCCAAGATTGAAAAGGACTACGGCAAGGGCACCATCATGCGCCTGGGCGACGATATTTCCGTGAACGTGGAGGCGCTCTCCACCGGTTCTCTGTCCCTGGATCTGGCGCTGGGCATCGGGGGCATTCCCCGGGGCCGCATCGTGGAGATCTACGGGCCTGAGGCCTCCGGCAAGACCACCTTGGCTCTGCATGTGGTCGCATCTGCCCAAAAAAACGGCGGCGAAGCCGCCTACATCGACGTGGAGCATGCGCTGGAACCCGCCTATGCCCGGGCCCTGGGCGTGGACATCGACAGTCTCCTGATCTCCCAGCCGGACACCGGCGAGCAGGCTCTGGACATTGCGGAATCTCTGGTGCGCTCCGGTGCCATCGACGTGCTGGTGGTGGACTCCGTGGCCGCCCTGATCCCCCGCGCCGAGCTGGACGGCGAGATCGGCGACACCGTGGTGGGCATGCTGGCCCGTCTCATGAGCCAGGCCATGCGGAGACTGGCCGGCGCCATCTCCAAGAATAACTGCACCGTCATCTTCATCAACCAGCTCCGCCAGAAGATCGGCGTCATGTACGGCAATCCCGAGACCACCCCCGGCGGCCTGGCCCTGAAGTACTATTCCTCCGTCCGCATCGATGTGAGACGGATCGAGACGCTGAAGGTCGGCGGCGAGATGGTGGGCAACCGCACCCGCGCCAAGGTGGTCAAGAACAAGGTCGCTCCCCCCTTCCGGGAGGCGGAGTTCGACATCATGTACGGCGAAGGCATCTCCCGCGTGGGCGAGATCATCGACCTGGGCGTGAAGCTGGAGATCATCGACAAGGCCGGCGCCTGGTTCACCGTGGACGGCCAGCGCATCCAGGGCCGGGACGGCGTGAAGGAGTACCTGCAGCAGAACGAGGACGTGCGCGACCGTATCGAGCAGCAGATCCGGGACAATGCCTACAAGCTCATGTCCCCCCAGTCCCGCCGCGCTGCCCAGGCTACCGGCCGGGTTCCCGTGCAGGCCGGCGGGGTGGACGTTTCCGCCGCGGATTTTGACGAAGACTGATGTCCGTTTTGATCTCCGCGCTGCACCAGACCTCGCCGGAACGGGTCACCGTCGCGCTGGATGACGGCAGCGAAATCAAGGCAACCCTGGGCGTGGTCGCGGAGCTGCGGCTCTACGCCGGGCGACGGCTTACGGAAGCGGAGCTGCAAACGCTCCGCGCCTCCGCCGCCCTGGCGCTCTGCAAGAACCGGGGGCTGGAGCTTTTGAGCTACCGCCCCATGTCCGCCAAAGAGCTGCGGGACAAGCTCACGGAAAAGGGCGAGGAGCCCGCCGCGGCCGAGGCTGCGGTTACATGGCTCTGTGAGCATAGCTTTCTGGACGACGCCCGCTATGCCGGGATGGTGGTTCGCCACTATGCCGGCAAGGGTTATGGCGCCGGGCGCATCCGCCAGGAGCTGCAGCGCCGGGGCGTTCCCAGGGAGCTCTGGGACGAGGCGCTGACCGAGCTGGCGGAGAGCGATGATAAGCTCGACCGCTTTATCGTCTCGCGTCTGAAGGATCCCTCCGATCGGGCGCAGGTTCAGAAAGTCAGCGCCGCCTTATACCGCCGGGGCTTCTCCTGGGAGGAGATCCGGGCGGCTTTGGCGCGTTTTCGCGCCGATGCGGGAGAATAGGCACAGCCTATGACCCGCGGGCGACCGCAAGGGTCGCCCCTACAACAAAGGATAGAGGTTGCTCTATGAACAAAACATTCGCGTTGATCTCTCTCGGCTGCGCCAAAAATCTGGTGAACAGCGAGCAGATGCTGTATCTTCTGGATGAGGCGGGCTATACCCTGACGCCGGAGCCGGAGGGCGCAGATCTGGCCATTGTGAACACCTGCGGTTTCATCGACGCCGCAAAAAGCGAGGCCATTGACACCATTCTGGAGATGGCGGAGCTGAAAAAGCAGGGCAAGCTGGGCGGTCTCATCGTCTGCGGCTGCCTCTCCGAGCGGTACCAGGGCTCCATCCTGCAGGAGCTGCCGGAAATCGACGCCGTGCTTGGCGTCGGCAGCTTCGGGGACATCGTCAAGGCGGCGGACGCGGTGCTGGCCGGGCGGCAGGCTCGCTTCTTCGGGGATCGGAACGCCCCCGTGGAGGAGATCTCCCGGGTGGTCTCCACCGGGCCGGGCTGGGCCTATCTGCGCATCGCCGAGGGCTGCGACAACTTCTGCGCCTTCTGCGCCATCCCCTACATCCGCGGCCGCTACCGCTCCCGTTCGCTGAAGAACGTGGTGGAGGAGGCCAGGGATCTGGCGGCCCACGGCGTGAAGGAGCTGATCGTCATCGCCCAGGACATCACCCGCTACGGCACCGACCTCTACGGGCGGCGATGTCTGGCGGAGCTCTGCCGGGAGCTCGGGAAGATCGAGGGGATCCAGTGGATCCGCCTCCACTATCTCTACCCCGACCAGTTTGACGACGAGCTGATCGACGAGATCGCGCAGAACGATAAAATAGTCAAATACCTGGATATTCCCATCCAGCACATCAATAACAGTATTCTCAAGCGGATGAACCGCAAGGGCACCGGCGACGAGATCCGGGCGCTCTTCAAGACCCTGCGGGAGCGGATCCCCGGCCTGGTGCTGCGCACCAGTCTGATCGCCGGTCTCCCCGGCGAGGGGGAGGCGGAGTTCGAGGAGCTCTGTGCTTTTCTCCGGGAAGCCCGCATCGAGCGGGTCGGCGTTTTCCCCTTCTCCCCCGAGGAGGGCACGCCTGCCGCGAAAATGTCCCATGTGGACGAGGAGGAGGCCCAACGCCGGGCGGATCTGATCCTGGAGCTGCAGGCGCCGATCATGGACGCTTTCTGCCAGAGCTTTGTGGGCAAGACCATCCCCGTCCTGGTCACGGACTATGACGAGGAGGAGCAGTGCTGGATCGGCCGCAGCTACGCCGACTCCCCGGATATCGACGGCGAGGTGCATTTTGACGGCGCCTCCCGGGAGGGCGACATGGCTCTGGTAAGGATCACTGCCGCGGAAGACGGCATTCTGTATGGCGAGGAGGCTTAAAGCATGACGACTGCCAATAAAATTACCCTTGTGCGGATCGTCCTGATCCCCATATTTCTGGTTCTGGCCTACCTGGATCTGACCTGGTGGGCGCTTGCCGTGTATATCATCGCCTGTATCAGCGACACGGTGGACGGCTATATCGCCCGGCACTACAAGCAGGTGACGGACTTCGGCAAGTTCATCGATCCCCTGGCGGACAAGATGCTGGTGCTGGCCGCCATGGTCTTCTTTGTGGAAAGAGGCGTCATGCCCGGCTGGTCGGTGGCCGTCGTTTTGTTCCGGGAGTTTGCCGTGTCCGGCCTGCGGATGATTGCCGTGGAGCAGCAGCGGGTCATTGCCGCCGCCTGGTCCGGCAAGATCAAGACCTTTGTCACCATGATCGGCCTGGGCGTGCTGCTGGTCTACGGGGACGTGACCGTTCTCAAGTGGATCGTCGTCGGCCTGATCGTGGCCACCACCGTCTACTCCGGCGCGGAGTATTTCATCAAAAATCACGATGTATTCAAAGATGTAAAATAAGGAGAGTCCCATGAAGCTGTATAACTCTGCAACTCGCTCAAAGGACGAGTTCGTCCCCAACCACCCCGACATCGTCAAAATGTACACCTGCGGCCCTACGGTCTATCACTTTGCCCACATCGGCAACCTCCGCACCTACATGATGGAGGACGTGCTGGAGAAGTATCTGCGCTACACGGGCTACAACGTGAAGCGCGTCATGAACATCACCGACGTGGGGCATCTGACCTCCGACGCCGACGAGGGTGAGGACAAGATGCTCAAGGGCGCCAGGCGCGAGCACAAGACCGTCATGGAGATCGCCCAGTATTATACCGACGCCTTTTTCTCTGACTGCCAAAAGCTCAACATCAAGACTCCCGATGTGGTGGAGCCCGCCACCAACTGCATTGATGAGTATATCAAGATCATCAGCAAGCTCATGGACACCGGCTACGCCTACTTTGCCGGCGGCAATGTGTATTTTGACACCTCCAAGCTGTCCCAGTATTATGTGTTCAACGACTTCAACGCCGAGGATCTGGCCGAGGGCGTCCGGGAGGGCGTGGAGGCTGATCTGAACAAGCGCAACAAGAACGACTTTGTCCTCTGGTTCACCAAGTCCAAGTTCGAGGATCAGGCCCTGAAATGGGACTCCCCCTGGGGCGTGGGCTATCCCGGCTGGCACATCGAGTGCTCCGGCATCTCCATGAAGCACCTGGGTGAGGATCTGGACATCCACTGCGGCGGCATCGACAACGCCTTCCCCCACCACACCAACGAGATTGCCCAGTCTGAGGCCTATCTGGGCCACAAATGGTGCAACTGGTGGATGCATGTCCTCCACCTGAACGACAAGGACGGCAAGATGTCCAAGTCCAAGGGCGAGTTTCTCACCGTCTCCCTGCTGGAAAAGAAGGGCTACGACCCCCTGGCCTACCGCCTCTTCTGCCTGCAGAGCCACTATCGCAAGTCCCTGGTCTTCTCCTGGGCGAACATGGACAACGCCCAGGTGGCCTACAACAAGCTCATCGCCAAGATCGCCGCGCTGAAGCCCGGCGACGGGGAGATCGACCAGGCAGTTGTGGAACAGTTGCGGCAGAAGTTCTGCGCCGCGCTGGACAACGATCTGAACACCTCTCTCGCCGTCACCGCGCTCTACGACGTGCTGAAGGCCAAGACCAACGACGAGACCAAGCTCTTCGTCCTGGGCGACTTTGATCGTGTGCTGGGTCTGAGCCTTCTGGAAAAGGCCACCGTCGAGCGGGAGAAGCTCAAAAAGCAGGCCGTCACCGCCGGAGAGTTCACCATCATCTCCGAGAGCGGCGAGGCCGACGCCGAGGTGGAGGCCAAAATCCGCGCCCGGCAGGACGCCAAGAAGGCCAAGAACTTCGCCGAGGCCGACCGGATCCGGGAGGAGCTGAAGGCCGCCGGCATCGAAGTCACCGACATCCCCCACGGCGCCAAGTGGAAGAGGATCTGAAAACGAACAGCAAAAAGACCGTGTCGAAGGACACGGTCTTTTGCTGTTTTTATATATTTTCGTCCATGGGTTTCAGTCGATTACGATCCCCAGGGACTCGCGCTGATCCCGGTTCCAGTCCAGCCAGTCCCAATAGAGGCCGGAGAAGTCCTTTCCGTAAAGCTCCGGCAGATCTGTCAGCTCCCTATCCCAATTGCCGAGCACCGCATCCTCGCCGTAGCTGTCTACCAGATAGGCGAACATGGCGCCCAGCTCATAGTAGGAGACGTTGCCAAAGCTGGGATTTTCGTTGATCTTCTCTGTCCGTGTGATCAGGGCGCCTGATACTGCCGTATACTTCACGCCGAGAATGCTGGGATCTCTGGATTTCTCCGCCATATAGAGATACCAGCGCGCGAGATCGACGCTGTTCGTCTCCCCGTCCCAGATGCCCATCCGGCGGGCGAAATCCAGCTCCTCCGCGCTGACAGAGCTAAAGGCGGCGCGCTTCATCCAGTTCTCGCAGGCAAAGCAGGAGACGTATTCGGCAACGCCTTCGGCGAAGAAGCCTTCTTTGATCGGATGTTCCGTGCAGCTGAAGCTCAGATAGTGCACATACTCGTGCAGCAGCGCATAAGCGGCGGTGTCCCAATTCTGAAACACGCGGATCTCCCGGCGGTTGGCGTTGTAGTATGCGCCGAAGGTTGCGCTCTCCTCCGCGTGGCCACAAAAGTCCGTGTAAATGTCAATGGGCGGGATCTCCTCCTGCAGATAAGGTGCCAACACGGCTCTGGCCTCGGCAAAGTCCGCCTCCTGGACTTGGAGCAGCTGCTCCAGGCCACGGAAGAAAGCGCCTTTCCCCTGCGCTGCGATGTCCTCCGCGGAGAGATACCAGGTCGCAGACGGCGTATGAACCAAAAAAGGATAGCGAGCGGCGTTCTCCCCTTTGTTCAGCTCCAGCGGATAGGACAGAGATTTCGGCAGCTCGTCCTCCGGCTCCTGCAATACGATCTCGTCCGGCTGCTTGACCGGGTCGATGGGAGCCGTCTCCGCGCCCCGAAGCTGCTTCAGGCTGTAAAAGCCCAACAGAAACAGCGCCAGCACTGCCGCGAAAGCCAAGGCCGGCCGCCACAGCTTTTTCTTCGGCTTCAAGATTACCCGCTTCTCTCGCATGGGCCGATCCAGCGCGGCGTCGATTCTCTCCTGCAGACGCGCCTCCGCTCCGGGAGGGAGCTGGATGCGCTCCAGGCTCTGTTTGATTTGGTTTTCCATTTTCAGCGTTCCTCCTCCAGAAGGCGTTTCAGCAGCTTTCTGCCCCGATGCAGCCAGGATTTCACCGTTCCCTCGGACTGGCCCATGGCCCGCGCGATCTCCCCCACGGCGTAGCCCTCATAATAATAGAGATAAATTGAGGTTTTGAACTTCTCCGGCAGATCAAGCAGAAGTGCAAGGAGGTCCTCTCCCCCGCTCTCAGGCGCGGGAAGCTCCGGATAGTCATCCACATTCAGATCCTCCCGGTGCTTTCGGCGCAGCATGTCCCGGCAGATGTTGGACACGGTTACAATCAGCCAGCCCTTTACCGCCCGCTCGTCCTCGAAGCTGCGGGAACAGACGGCCAGACGGATAAAGGCCTCCTGGGCGGCGTCTTCGCTGTCAAAGCTGTTTTTCATAAATGTATAGGCCGCACGGTACACCGTCGGCAGCAGCCTTTGGTAGAGCAGCTGCAAATTCAACTCCGTGCGCAGCGTTTCTCTTTGCACACTGTGGCCCCCTTTCCATGTCCGGACATATAGGAAACGTTTCAGAAGTCCGTTCGGTTGCAACCTTCACAAAAAAACTCGAAAAAAGCGGGCAAAGCGGATAATATTTCCGCCTTGCCTCTGCTTTTTTATTATTTCAGCTCTTCCAGGTAGAGCGTCACGCGCTTCTGGATATTGGCCGTGGCCTGCTCCGGCGTTTTCTCGCCGCTGAAACATGCCGGGAGCTCCGCCCAGACGATGTCCATAATGGCGTCGTCCCAGTAGCGCATACAGCTTGTGCTCTCCACCAGCTGCAGGAAGCGATCCGCCTCCTCCCGCGTCAGCGGATAGATCTCGTAGAGTCTTCCGCCCTCGCCGTCCTGGAAGCTCCCGATCATTTGGGGGATCCGCTCCCCGTTTCCGTCCAGAATATACGCTCCATGCTCGTCCTTCTTATAATCCTGGCGCATCACCTGCTCCAGGATCTTGTCAAAGGCCTCCCGGTTCGTGGGGAAGAGCGGAAAATTCTCCCCGCCGAAGCCGTATTGCAGCGCAGCACTTGCCTGCCAGTCGCGGTTCAGCGTCGTGCGTAGGAAGAGCCAGGCGCCCTCCTTGTGTGCGCAGGTGGCGGACATAGCCAGCCCCATGGGAACGTCAAAGGCACTGCCGTTGCCTCCGGCGCCGGGAAAGCCCACATAGACCGCTTCCCCGTTGAGGCAGGCGTTATAGAAGAGGGGCGAGGAAAAATCCGTCATGCAGGCGTAGCTCAAGAGCTGCTCCCCTGCGATCATGCGGTCATAATCGCTGCGCCAGACGCCGTCCGGCATCCTGGGTTCCGCGGGGAATTGCCCGGCAAAGCGGATCAGCTCCCGGAATTCCGCACTGTCAAAGGAGCAGGTGCCACCGTCCCAATCCACGAAGGCATCCAGGCGCAGGCAAAGGGCGGCGTTCAGCGCGCTCTCCCGCGTGAAATAGGGTGAGAGAATGTCGCAGTCCTCCGGCAGCGTATCGCACACCGCCTGAAACTCCTCCATCGTCCAGCCACTGCGTTCCCCAACGAGGGATTTCGCCCCCACGACGGTATAGAGATAGAAGAAGGGTGACACCTGGTAGAGCTTCCCCTCCTGGCTCATGGCCTCAAACAGCGGCAGCATCAGCGCGTCGCGCCCGCCCAGCTCCGCATCGGCCTCGATATAGGGCCAGAGATCCTCCAGCAGTCCCAGCCGGGCATAGCTGCGGTATGGCAGATCCCGGGTGCAGAAGAGATCGGGCACCTCGCCCGCCGCGATCTCGGTGCTCAGCATCGTATACCCGGCGTCGGGGGACGCTGTGGTGTTATAGCTGCTGTAGTCTCTGACCTCGATGCGGTAGTCCCGGTTTGTGCGGTTGAAGTGCAGCACCAGATCCGCAAGGCTGTCGTCCAGCCCCATGCAGGCCAGGGTGAGCACGGTTCGATCCTCCGGCGGCGGCACGTCCGTCCGTCGGATCAGGGCCAGGCCGTAGCTGCTTGCCCGCCCGTAGGGTTCCCCAAAGAGGCAGATCAGACTCTCCCCGTCGCTGCCGGGCTGGATCTGCAGCAGCTTGTTGCCGTCCAGGTCGCAGTTGAGCCAGGTGACAAGGGTCTCCCGCTCCCCATCTCTGCTGACGCCGTAGAGCATGGTGCCGTTGTTCACCAGCAGCTCCCAGCCGAAGGCGCCCTCCATCACGGAGCTCGTAAGCTGTTCGGGAACCGTGGCCACCGGGTTCAGGCTGCCCGTGCCCGGGTCGATGGCGAGAACCTCCGTTCCGCCCTCCTGTGTCACCGTGATCGCCGCGCGGCCGTCCGGGAGGTGCAGGAACTGATCCGCATAGCGCCGGACGGGCACATGCAGCAGCTCCTCCCCCTCGGGGGAAAAGATGTGCAGGCTGTTGTCCGCGTCCATGGCATATAGCCTGCCGGCAGCGTCCGTGCAGGGGGCGAGAATATTCTCGCAGGGATAGGGAAAGAGCGCTCTGGTCTCCCCTTCTGCATCCAGACACAGCGCAAAGTCCGCGCTGTACCACTGCTCCAGACGCATGGTGCTGTCATCGTTGAGTTTGATCTCCTCCCCATCCGCCACGGTGTAGACGAGGGAGCCCAGCACATAGAAGCTGTCCTCTGACCCGGGCAGGAGCATCTGGATCAGCACGTCCTGCATCACCGCCTCCGCCGGGATCCCCGGCAGCGTCAGCTCCGGGAGGCTGAATTCCCGACGATCCTCGCCGGTGAGGGAGAAGGAATAGATCTGCGGCGCGGCGTCATCCTCTTTCGCAGCGAGATAGACCCGCTCCCCGGCGATGCACTGCCCATAGACCGTCTCCACCGGCAGCTCCAGGCTCCTATACTCCGACTGGTAGTACCATTGTTCGCTTGGCTTCTCTCCCTCCGAAAAAGAGCAGCCCGTGGCCAAGAGGGAGAGCGAAAATGCCAGGAGCAGCGCCCAGGCGCTTGTTTTGGGGCTTTTCCCGATCAGCCGGATCCGCTCCCGCAGGCCGCCCGCGCCCATGGAGGGCAGCGGGACGAAGGCGTTCCGCCCGGTACTGCTCAGACACAGCAGCGTCCGACCGTAGGCATAGCGCTGCCCCTCCCCCAGGCGGATGATGGCGCTCTCGTCGCAGGCCAGCTCCCCGTCCTGCTTGGAGCAAAAGACAGCCAGCCAGACCAGGGGGTTGAACCAGTGCAGCGCCAGCGCCAGGCAGCGCAGCCGCGACCAGAGCAGATCCCCGTGCCGTGCGTGGGCCAGTTCATGGGCCAGGGCATGGGAGAGCGCCTCTCTCCTCCCCCGCAGCCGCTCCGGCACATAGACCGTCGGGCGGAAAAGCCCCGTCAGGCAGGGCGAGTGCAGCCAGGCGCAGCCGTAGACCGGCACGCCGGCCTCGCTCTCCATCGGTCTTCGGCTCCGGCGCAGGCGCAGCGTGAAGCGCAGCTCGGAGATGAGGCAGATTGCCAGTACCCCGCCTGCGCCCGCAGCCCAGATCCAGGGCAACAGATCCTTGAAGTCTCGCGTTTCCCCCGCTTGCGTCGGCACAGCCACTGCCGGGGCGGTGTATTCCCCAGCGGGCTCAAGCTCTGCAGCTTGCTCAACCGTGAGCGCCTCCTCCGCTACCTCCAGGATCACATAGCCCTGGCTGTCATGCTCCAGAAAGAGCGGATCATACTCCCGCGTCTGGTGCAGCGGGTATTCCTGCCGCGTGATTTCCCGGGAAACAGGCTCCGCCTCCGTCGGAGAAAGCAGCGCGGGCAGATTCCAGAGGCTCCCCGGGATCAGCAGGCGCAGCAGCACCGGCAGCCACAGCGCATAGCGCAGGCGCAGGGAGAGCCGCTTTTTTGTAAGCGCCCGCAGTCCCAAGGTCAGCAGGATCAGAGCGGAGGCGCTGATCGTCCAGCGGATCATGGCGTCTCCTCCTCTGCCTTGCGCAGGATCGCATAGAGCTCTGCGATCTCCTCCTTGCTGAGCTTCTGATCCCGCGTCATGGCGTTCAGCATCAGACTGACGCTGCCCTGATAGACCCGCCCCAAAAAGCTGCGGGTCTCCTCCCGCGCGGCGTCCTCCCGGCGGATCAGGGGGCGGTAGGTCAGTACCTCCCCGTCACTCTCGCAGGCGATCAGTCCCTTCTCCGTCATGCGGCGCAGCATGGTGAGGGTAGTGCTGCGGCTCCAGCCAACGCTTTTCTGCAGATATTCCACCGTCTCCCGCCCCGTGCGGGGCGCGTGCTCCCACAGACACTCCATCAGGTTCCATTCCGCCGCCGTCAGAGCGGTTTCTTTTTCGTGCATTAAGCTCGCCTTCTTTCTGTTTACATTGTAGACTGAGTATATCACAGCTTGTTTACAATGTCAACAGCAAAATATAGTTGCGTATCTTGGAGAACCATAGGGGCGGTCTTCTGCTCGAGAAGACACAGGCAAATATCCAACATGCGGGACGTCGAGGGCGCCGTCCCCTACGGAGCATACCAACGCCCCTCGTCGGAGCGTCCCCAGCGCATCCCTTATATTCCGCAAAAACGGGAGGACCTCCGCCCTCCCGTTTTTCTCATGCTATTGTCTGATTTCTTTTCTAGAACAGGATCAGTCCTGATACTCGAACATCAGGTCGTACATGCTGACGGTGTCGCCGTTCTGCACGCCCATCTGCTCCATGCGCTGGAATACGCCCGCCTCCCGCAGGATGCGGTCGAAGTACATGCGGCTCTCGTAGTCGGAGAAGTTCACCGTAGCCACCAGACGCTGCAGCCAGGGGCCTTCCACCACCCACATATCGTCGAAATGGGTGATCTCCAGATCCTCCGAGGTGTCGATCACAGGCTCCGGCGGCACATAGTCCGCCTCGTAGTGCTGCACCGGCGGCAGCTCCTTCAGGAGCCTGGCGCACTCGCCCACAAGCTGCCTTGTGCCCTCGTGGGTGGCGGCGCTCATCTCAAAGAGCGTGTAGCCCCGGGCCTCCACATGCTCCCGCAGGCGCTCCAGATTCTCTCTGTCGTCCCCCAGCAGGTCGCACTTGTTGGCTACCACGAGCTGCGGCCGCTCCGCAAGGTCGGTGTTGTACTCCCGAAGCTCGGCGTTGATGGCGTCAAAGTCCTGCACCGGGTCTCTCCCCTCACTGCCGGACACGTCCACCAGGTGCACCAGCAGCCGGCAGCGGTCGATATGCCGCAGGAAGTCATGCCCCAGGCCGGCGCCCTCGGAGGCCCCCTCGATGATGCCGGGAATGTCCGCCATCACGAAGGACACGCCCTCGTCCACATACACCACGCCAAGGTTGGGAAACAGGGTGGTGAAGTGGTAGTTTGCGATCTTGGGGTGGGCCTTGCTGACCACGGAGAGCAGCGTGGATTTGCCCACGTTGGGAAAGCCCACCAGCCCCACATCCGCCAGCAGCTTCAGCTCCAGGGTGATGTCGTGACTCTCCCCGGGGAGGCCGGGCTTGGCAAAGCGGGGCACCTGCCGGGTGGGCGTGGCGAAGTGCATGTTGCCCCAGCCGCCGCGGCCGCCCTTGGCCGCCACCCAGTCGGCCCCGTCGGACATGTCGTGCATGATGGAGCCGGAGGCGGTGTCCCGGATCAGCGTCCCTCTGGGAACCTTGATATATAAGGTCTCGCCGTCCTTGCCGTAGCAGCGCTTGCCCATTCCGTTCTGGCCGTTGCCGGCCACGTATTTGCGCTTGTAGCGGAAGTCCATCAGGGTAGACATGTTTTCGTCCACGGTAAAGACCACGTCTCCCCCGCGGCCGCCGTCGCCCCCGTCCGGGCCGCCCGCCGCAATGTATTTTTCACGATGAAAGGCCACCGCTCCGTCCCCGCCCTTGCCGGCGTGAACGGAAATGCGCGCCTTATCCACAAAAGATGCTGCCATAGCCGCCTCCTTACACAGCAAAAGCGAAACTCGTTTCGCTTTTGGAATACTCGCTTTTATCGCACGAGGCGCACGGAGGACGCGCCTCGTTTGATCGAAGCGAGGCCTCGCACGGCTCGGCTCAGGGTGTTTTTGAGGCGGCAAAGCTGCCTCAAAAACGAATAAAAAAACTCCTATAACGCAAGCAGATAAGCAGCTTGAGCTTATGCAAGCGTCAATTTCAAAGAGAAACACACGAAAAAAGCCGGACATCGCTGTCCGGCTTCTCTTCGCAAATTACTGGGCGATCTCTTCGTACACAGAGACCTGCTTGCGGTCCTTGCCCATGCGCTCGAACTTCACCGTGCCGTCCACGAGGGCGAACAGGGTGTCGTCCTTCCCCTTACCAACATTGGTACCCGGGTGGATCTTGGTTCCGCGCTGTCTGACAAGGATGTTGCCGGCGAGGACAAACTGACCGTCGGCTCTCTTGGCACCAAGACGCTTGGACTCGCTGTCGCGGCCGTTCTTGGTAGAACCCATACCTTTTTTATGTGCCATTTAGGTTACACCTCCATTAGTCAAAATCAGTTGCGGAATGCTTATGCGTTGATGGTCGTAATCTGAACCTTGGTGTAAGGCTGACGATGACCCTGCGTCCGGCGATAGCCCTTTTTGGGCTTCATCTTGTAGACGCGAACCTTGGCGCTCTTGCCGTTCTTCAGCACGTTTGCGGTAACGGAAGCACCTTCGATGGCGGGGGCGCCGAACTGAGCGGTCTCCCCGTCGACAACGGCCAGAACCTGGTCGAAGTGAATGGTCTCACCGGCGGCGACGTCCAGCTTCTCGACGAAGATCACATCACCCTCCGCGACGCGGTACTGCTTGCCTCCGGTCACGATAACAGCAGTCTTCATGAACATTTCCTCCCTCTTTATAGGACTCGCTCTGGGGGTGGAGGGCAGGCCTCGGCTTCATTACCCCTTCAACGCGGCCATAAAAGAATACCACAAGGTCTTGTCATTGTCAACAAGTTTTTGCGCAAAATTTCGTACATTTGCCGAAAAACTGCGGGCAGTTTCCTGCCCGCAGTTGGATCGCGAGTGAAATTTATCCCACGGCCTCGATGTCGTCGTCCACCAGGAGATAGCTGCCGTCCAGGCCGCTCTGGCTCAAGAGCATACCGTGCCGCACGCCGTCCGCCGTGTAGTAGGTGATGCGCAGAGACGGCAGTCCATCGGGCACCACGGTCTGCACCTGCAGCGCACAGTCGGAGAGAAGGTTTGCGTACCAGAGCTGGGTGTTTGTATAGAAGCGGTCGCTGTAGTACACCGTCTCCACCGACACGTCGTAAATCTCGCCCTCGACCACAAAGCAGATCTGCTGCCCGTCTTCCTCGACCATCAGACTGTCCACGATCTCCAGCTCGCCGCCCTGGATCTCATCAAGCGGCGCCGCCGTCACCCGGCCCTTGCCGCTGCGCTCTCCCGGGAAGAGGAAGCGATCGTCGATGTGTCCCTGCAGCTGGGCGTAGGGGATGTGAAACTCCGTAATGCCCGCGGCATAGGGACCCAGCTCATAGAGCGTGGAGAAGATCACCAGACCGTCCCGGTCGAAAAACCAGGCGCCGTCCCGCAGCAGATTGCGGAAGGCCTCTTCCCTGCCGCCCTCCGGCAGGAAGGAGTCTTCGATATGCTGAGAGTAGTATTCTTCCTCATCCTGCTCGGCCAGCTGCAGCATGGCCTGTACCAGATAGTCCTCCAGCGCAGCCGGATCCGCGCTGAGGTCGCTGAGCCGGAGCTCCTCACCGGTCTGCATGTCGTAGAGATGGGCGAAGGACACATAAGAGCCGTGGGCGCCGCCGGTATAGCTGCTCTCGCTGTAGAGCACGGAGAGCAGGTTCTCATCGCAGCGCGTCACCTGCGCGCTCAGCGTGTCGGAAAACTCCAGCGGCATTCCGCTGGTGCCGGTTTCAGTCACATAGCTGTAGTTGTCCTCCGCCATTTCCAGCATGGCGGAATAACCGAAGTAGCGCCCTTCTCCGTCGTAATTGTCGCCGGTGTAGAAGGTCTCCTCAATGGTCGCCAGCGCCTCGTTGACGAGGGACGTCACTTCCGGCTTGTCCTCCACGTAAACCCGGGGCATATCGTAGGAGAAGGTCAGGATCAGCTCCGTCCCCTCCGCCGGATCATAGTCCAGCTTGATGGTTTTGCCGATGGTGACAAAGATCCGGGACGCGTCCTTCTCCTGTACCGCCGGCGTCACGGCGGGCTCTTCCTCCCCATCGGGCTGGGGCGTTGCCGTCTGCTCGTCCTGATCCGGCGCGGGCTCCGGCGTCACAGTCACGGGCGCCGGGGTGGGCGTCACCACCGGAAAAGGCGGGATCTCGATCTGGCGCAGACTCTCCGCGCAGCCGCACAGGGACAGCGCCATCAGCAGTGCCAGCAGCAAGGCCATTGTCTTTTTCATAGCGTGTTTCCTTTCTCAGCCCTCCAGGGGCTCCGTCACGATCTCTTTGGACAGGGACGAGTTGGTATAGCGCCGATCCCCGGTCACTTCCCGGAGCACGCGGATCTGCGGCGGCAGCTCCACTGCCTGTCCCTCCTCGCGCAGCTCGATCTCCATGAGCGCGCGGTCGTCCCAAAAGGGAAAAATGTCGATCTCAAATTCCTCTCCCCGCCAGGGCAGCACCCAGCGGGTCTTGCTTATCACGTTCCGCTCCGGGTCAGCCTGCCGCAGCAGCTCCCGATAGCGTGCCTCGTCGATCTCCTGCTCGTCCTCGATCCGGCGCAGGTCGGAGATGCGGATCTTCTGCGTGTGGGTGTAGGTCCACGCGCCCTCTCTCCCCCGCTTGCGCACCCGCGCGGTCACGCCCGGATCGCTGTGCAGCAGGTAGGTCTGCTCGATCCGGCTCGGCACGGCGTTCTGCTCCAGGAACTCCGGATCCGGCATGGCGATCAGATATTTCCGTTCGATTTCAAATCCGTCAATGTTCATTCTACACCTCCGGTAAAGGGTAATATAGCAAATTTGAGCGGGAAAATCAATAGCGATTACAAAATGTTTACAAAGGCTTCTCTCTTAGCCTCTTCGTAAGCATTTTTCTTGGGAATCCTTGCCTTTTTCCCCGGAATGCGCTACACTCTCCCCGGGTGATGAAGCATGACAGGCGTACTGCTGTATAACATCGGCAAAGAGAAGCTGCCGAAAATCAAGTTTATCCTCTTCAAGCTGGGCTTAAGCGTTCGGGAGGTCTTCCCTGCCGAGTTTGGCCATCCCATCGGGTATCTGGCCGGGCTGGAGGGCTTTGCGGCCTCAGAGGAGGCGCCGGGCGAGAGCTTTTCCCGGGAAATGCTGGTGATGTGCGGCTTGTCCTCGCCTCAGTTCAGCGCCTTTCTGAACGCCCTGCGGCAAAGCCGCTGCACCGTTGCGCTGAAGGCCGTGCTCACCGAGACCAATGCCGTCTGGGATTCGCTGCGGCTCCAGCGGGAGCTGGCCGCCGAGCACGAGGCCCTGCAGAAGGTGAAGCCCAAGGATGCGGAGAAAAAGAGCGCGCACCGCAAGAAATGAGTTTCCGGCATTTCCCTGCAGATATGCCGGATTTTATGCTGAAAAACCTGTGTCAAAGACATTTTACATAGGGATTTCCCGCCAATGTCAAAGGGCTTCGCTGGACAGGCAAAGAACCCATGACTAAGATGGAGCCACAGGAGGACGAAAGACATGGAACTTGGAAAGCAGATACGAGAATATCGGAAAAGGCTGAATATGTCTCAAGATGAGCTGGCCGAAAAGATTTTTGTATCCCGTCAAAGTATCTCCAACTGGGAAAATGACAAAACCTACCCGGATATTCATAGCTTGCTGCTACTCAGTTCCCTGTTTCAAGTCTCTCTGGACAATCTGGTCAAAGGAGATTTGAGCGAAATGAAAGCACAAATTCAACAGGACGATATCCGCCGTTTCCGTCGGGACAGCAACATTTTCACTGTGATGCTGATTCTCAGCACTCTGTTAGCCTATCCGCTGGTACACTATCTCCGTGTAGCGGGCTTTCTGATCTGGGCGGCGCTGTATGCGGCGACCATGTTCTTCGCCCTTAGGGTCGAAAAGCAGAAAAAAGCCTATAACATCCAGACCTATCGAGAGATCGTGGCCTTTACCGAGGGCAAGCCCATTGACGAGATCCAGGCCGCCCGGGAGGAGGGAAAACGTCCCTACCAGAAGATCCTGGCGACCTTGATCTTCGCCTTTGCAACCGGGCTGGTGGTTCTGCTGATGATCCTGCTCCTGCCTTGACGGCATACAAAACAACTGCTGCCTCAAAGAAGCGGCATGGCCTTTCGGCCATGCCGCTTCTTTGCGTATAAGAAAATATTTACATGATGGGGATCTTGATCTTCAGATCGCTGAGGGGCCAGGAGGAGCAGGCGTGGAACCAGCCCATCTCCTTGTCCATTCTGCGGCGTCCGTCTCCGATGGGAGAGACAAAGATCTCGCCGGAGAGCAGATGGCTGCGGCAGAAGCCGCACTCGCCGTTGCGGCAGTGGGTGTCGATCTTGATGCCGGCGCGCTCCAGGGCAACAGCCACAGGCTCGGCGGCGTTGGCCTCGATCACATCCTCCTGGATGCCGCGGACAACGGTGATCTTGAAGGTCTTCTTCTCGGTTCCCTTGGGGTAGCCGGGCAGGGTGGAGATATCGGCGGGGTTATTGACCACGTCGTGGCGGAAGCGGCGCAGGGGCACGCCCATCTCGTCCAGGGCCTTCTTGACAAAGCGGAACATGGGCAGCGGGCCGCAGAACATATAGGTCACGTCACCCTCGGAGTACTTCTGGATGATCTCCTTGGTGATGAAGCCCTTCTCGCCGGGCCAGTCGGGCTCGTCGGAGAGGACATGAACCACCTTCACGTCGGGGCAGGCGGCCTCGATCTCGTCCAGCTCCTTCTTGAGAACGATGTCGTTGGCCTTCACGGAGCCGTAGAGGATGGTGAGCTTGACGCCCTTCATCTTGCCGTAAGCGATCTCCTTGGCCATGCCGTGGAAGGGAGTGATGCCGGAGCCGCCGGCCAGGGCCACGATGGTCTTGCTGTCCCGCATGGGCTCCCAGTAGAAGAAGCCGAAGGGCAGGTTCGCCTCCAGCACGTCGCCCACATGGACCTGCTCGAAGAAGTAGTCAGGCACCAGGTAGGGGACGTTCCGGCGGATGGTGATCTCGAAGAAGGGGTGCTCCCCTCTCGCCTCAAAGGGGGCGGAGGAGATGGTGTAGGGACGGGAGAGCTTGCTCTGACCGATCTCCAGGCGGAAGTTCACATACTGGCCGCTCTGGAACACGGGGATATGCCCGTCCACAGACTCAAAGCGATAGGTGCGGGAAGAGGGGGAAGCCTCGCGGATGTCCACCACCTTGACCTGCATCTTGTCCGGGTGCAGCTTGTCCGCCAGCTCCCGGATGGGGTCATGGGGATCGGGGATGGGAGAACCCTTGGCAAAGTTCTCTTCTCTCAGCTTGGTGACGCGGGAGGCTCCGCCGACGTCCTTCAAAAAGCCTTTGACTTTAATACTCATCTCTTACAGCCTCCCTTTCTTTTCCATGTCTTCCTTCACGCCCTTGGCAGCGGCGCGGCCGTTGGTGATCTGGGGGCCCATGCCGTCGCCGGACATGCCGTGGGCGCCGGCAAATTCCAGACCCTCGATAAAGTGATCCTTCTCCTTCATCTGCAGGCGAGCCACCGCGTGGTCCTCCATGGAGTGCAGGTAGCCGTAGATATTGCCCTTCCAGGCGCCCACATAGTGGGAGACGGTCATAGGCGTAGTGACCTCGAACTCGGTGATACGGGGACGGAAGTCCACCTTGGTGATCTTGATGCACTCCTCGATCATCTCGTTGGCCAGACGGCGCTTGAGATCGTGGTACTCCTCCTCCTTCACGCTCTCAAAGGGCTTGGAGGGCACCAGAGCGGTGATGGAAAGCTGGGTATAGCCTTCCGGAAGGGTGGGATTGGCGTAATTGAGGCAGATGGTGGTGATGTAGTTATAGGGCTCGGTGATGTTGGCGTAGTTCTCCCAGATCTTGTTGGTGTCCATGGTGGTGCCGGAGAAGGTGGAGTAGTCGGTGATGCCGTTTTCCTCGGGGGTGCCTTCAATCAGCATAATAACGGACACGGGAACCACGGAGAGCTTGCGGTTGTTGATCATCTTGATGGCGCCCACGGGCACCTCGCTCAGCGGCTCGATCATCTGGCTGTAGACCTTGTTGGGGTAGGGGCCGGAGATGACATAGTCGCAGTGGATCTCGTCGCCCCGGCGGGTACGGACGCCGTAGACCTTGCCGTCCTTCACCAGGATCTTCTCGACCTCCTGGTTGAACTCGTACTGAGCGCCGTTTTCCTCGCACTTGGCCTGGAGCTTCATGCTCATCTCATGGCTGAAGCCCTCGCAGACGTAGGAGCCGGTGAAGTAGTCCGCCATCAGGAAGGCGTAGATGGTGAAGGGCAGATCGTCCATCCGGTTGCCGACATAGATCCAGTAGGGCGTCAGCATTTCCACGGCCTTCTTGGGCAGGTTGAAGGTATTGATGACCTCGGTGGCGGTGTAGCCCACGGTCTTGACAAAATCGGGATGCTTGAGGAGCATCTGGACCTTGCTCATGGGGTTCACGGACAGATAGTTCATGCTGTCATAGACCCGGCGGCAGAGGAGCATCAGCTCGTGCACCTTGTCGTAGGTGCCGGGGCAGACCTCGTCGATCTCCTTGGCGACGGTGGTGTAGCTGTCGTCATAGTCCGGGTGCAGCACCTTGTCGATGCCGGAGTTGGGCAGGGCCACGCGGTAGCACTCGGGCACGGGGAGCCACTTGATGTCCACGCCCATGTCGTCAAAGAACTGGCCGACCTTCAGGCGCTTGCCGGGCTGGCCGATGGACATCATCTCGTGGAGGGTGGCCTCGATCTCAAAGCCGTTGCGGACAAAGTCGGTGGCGAGGCCGCCGGGCATGTTGTGCTTCTCCAGGATCAGGATATCCTTGATGCCCCAGCTCTGCAGCTGCAGGCAGGCGGACATGCCGGCCAGAGCGCCGCCGATAATGACCACATCATAATGGTCTTTATAAAAGCTCATAGAATCTTCCTTTCATGAAACGGAGGGCAGAACAGTCTCTGCCCTCCGCAGTTTGAGATAGCTTAGAAGAAGCGGTCAACCAGCTCGCGGGAGTACTCGGCAGTCTCGTCCATGTCGCCGAAGCTCATGACCTCGCCGGCATAGAAGGTGTCGTACTTGCCCTGCATGGCCTCGACCTTGTCATACCAGCCATTGGCATAGTCCTCGGAGAAGACATGGGGGAAGTAGTACACGGACCACTCGTTGATGACCTTCTCGGCAGGATTGTGCATGATCTTCAGATCGTCCAGCACCATCTTCTTGCACTCGTCATAGGGGATCTCCTTGGAGTTCTTGTGCTTGCGCAGAGCGTAGGTGGTGATGACCTGATCCTTGGTCTCCTTCCAGCGGCGGTAATAGACCATCAGGTGACCCAGCTTCTCGGGCACCATGTTGTCAAAAACATAGTAGGAGATCTCGGGGTGATTTTCGGGGGTGGTCAGGAAGGCCTGCACGTCGTAGCGCTCGTAGTCGATCTTGGAGAAGAGCTCCTTCTCGTCCTGGCGGGCGTCGAAGTACTCGACCATGCCCTTCTGGCCGTCGGCGCGCTTGTTGGGGATGTAGAGAGGCGCGGTGACGATGATCTTGTCATACTCCTCCACGATGCCGTTGACGGTGACATAGACCTTGCCGTCCTTACGCTCCACCTTCTCGATGGTGCTGTTCAGGCGGGCGGGGTTCTTCAGATGAGCGTTCAGCTGCTCCCAGATGTACTGAGTGCCCTGCTCCCAGGTCCAGAGGTTGACCTTGACGAAGTTCATGCAGGTCTGGTAGTCCAGATACTTCAGAACGTAGGCAGCAGGGATCTCATCGAAGTAGCCATAGCCGAAAGAGGTGAAGGGTCCGATCCAGATCTTCTGCACCAGAGGAACGCCGTTCTTCTCGCAGAATTCCTTGAAGGGCAGCGCCAGATCCTTCAGGTTGGGGTTCTCGCCCTGAACCTTCTCGCGGCCGGGGGTGACGGCATAGCCGTCGTAACGACCCTCGGCAACGCCGCGGTGGCCGTTCACGTCATAGCCCTTGTACTTGGTCTCCAGCAGATCGCCGAACTTCTTCAGCTGGCCCTTCATCTTCAGCATCCAGGGGTTCTTGATGATGTTGCCGAGGGTACGGGCAAAGGGCTCGATCACATTGCCCTGGCTGTCCTTATAGTTGCGGTTGAGCTTGGGGCCGTCGTGGGTGATGCCGCAGAACTCCTCTACATCGTGCACAGCGTAGTAAGAGGGAACGCCCATGATGGCGCCCATCTCATAGCGCTTGCCGTTGTAGTAGGGGCTCCAGCACTTGCCGCCCACACGATCCTGACGCTCCAGGATGGTGTAGTTGTTGTAGCCCTTCTTTTCCAGATACATGCCGGCAGAGAGCCCAGCGGGGCCGCCGCCGATGATGCAGATGCGGGTATTCTTGTCCATGTCTACTCCTCCATTGAATATTAAAAGATTTGCAGAAAGAATCCATGCTAAGTGAATTATACAACAAACAAAAAGCGTTTGTCACTATATATTTTGCGGTCCTTTGTCAAATTTTTAATAAATATGGAATTTCCTCTTTTCGCTGAGAATGGTTTATGCTATACTGTGGAAAAAGGAGGCTGATTTCATGCGCTTTGAACGTTTTGAAGATCTGCTCAAATCCTGGGCGGAGCAAACGCCCGACGCTCCGGCGCTGCGATACGAGAAGCGCCTTCTCTCCTTCTCCCAGCTCTGGCTTACCGTGCAGAAGCGGGCGGAAGAACTGCGCTCCTCCGGGAAAAGCTGCCTGGGCTTGCTCTCGGATGGCAGTATGGACTGCGTGATCGAGCTCTTTGCCGCAAACCTGGCCGGGCTCCAGATTGTGATGCTGGACGAAAACGCCCCCTCCGTTCTTCTGCGGCAGCTGCTTGCCTATACGGACGTGGACACGCTTTGGGGCGATCCCGATCTGGTGGAGGAGCTCAGCCCCTATCTGACCGAGGGTGTTACCGACGGTGCGGGAAGGATCCTCTTCTTCACCTCCGGCACTACAGAGCGCGCCAAGGCCGTGGTGCTCACGGATCACTCCCTCTGCCAGAGCGCGTGGAACGGCTCGGAGAAGCTCCCCCTCTCCCCTGCGGACACGCTGCTGTGCCTTCTCCCGCTGGGGCATGTGTTCGGCTTTGTGTGCGGCCTTCTCTGGGGTCTCAGCTGCGGCGCCTGCGTGGCCCTTGGCCGGGGCGCGCGGCACTATGTGGATGACTGCGCCTTTTATCAGCCCACTGCAATTTCCGTTGTCCCGCTTCTGCTGGGTTTTCTGATGAAGCAGCGGCTTTTAAACCCGGAGCTCAAGCTCATCCTTGTGGGCGCGGGGGACTGCCCCTCAGCCCTGCTGGATGCGGCGTCCGCCATGGGCATTCGCGTCAGCTTCGGCTACGGGCTTACGGAGACCAGCTCCGGCGTCGCCATCAGCGTCTCCGGCGACCCCTTCGCCATGGAGATCTGCCCGGACGACACCATTACCTTGGCGGAGGACGGCGAAATCCTCATTCAAGCGCCCACCTGCATGATGCAGGGCTACTACAAGCGTCCCGAGAGCACGGCGGAGGTGCTGATCGACGGCGTCTTCCACACCGGGGATCTTGGCCGCTTCGACGAGGACGGTCGGCTCCATATCACGGGGCGGAAGAAGGACATGCTGGTTCTGCCGGACGGTACCAAGATCTTTTTGCCCGAGTATGAGGCCGCCATCGCCAAAGTTCTGGGGCACGAGGAGCTGGCCGTGGTGCTGCAGGGCAGCCGCCCGCTTCTGATCTACAGCGGCGAGGCAAACGAGCAGGAGCTGAACAAGGCCCTGCTGCCGCTGATGACAGAGCTGCCCCGGGGGCAGCGTCTCGGCGGGATCAAGATCGTACAGGAACCGCTGCCGCGCACGGCAACGGGAAAAATAAAGCGCTGGGAACTCCAGCAGAAAGAAGGTCAAGCATGACAAGACAGGAAGTACTCGAAAACATCCGCACCGTTGTCTACAACTGCTATCCCGATATGGAGGGGCAGAAGCTGGAGGAGAGCACGGTCATCAATACCGAGACCGCCATTGATTCCATGGGCTTTATTCTGATCATCTGCAAGCTGGAAGCGCTCTTTAACGTCAAGATCCCCGAGCGGCAGTGGGCCAAGCTCTCCACCGTGGGCGACGTGGCTGACGCGATCATCAAGCGTCTTCCCAAGGAATGAGCGTCTATCGGGAGGAGCTGCTGCTGCGCAGCAAGGATGTGGATCTGCACCGCCGTCTGCGTACCTCCCGGCTGTTTGAGCTGCTGCAGGAGGCGTCGATCCGCCACACGGAGCAGCTGGGCATGGGCCGGAAAAAGACACTGGACAAGGGAATTCTCTGGGTCGTAGGGCTGCAGCGGGCTGAGATCACCCGTATGCCCGTCTATGACGAGCAGATCGTCCTGAAAAGCTGGCCGGGCGAGACCATGCACTTCTTCTTCCCCCGCTATTACCAGGTCGAGACGGCGGCGGGCGAGGTGCTTGTACGCGCCAGCGCCATGTGGATGCTGGTGGACAGCGAGACCCGGAAGCTGGTAAACCCCGAGAGCTACGGGGTCGTGATCGACGGCGTGAAGACCGGCGAGGAGATCCGGATGCCCTCTGCTCCGGTTCGTCTGGAGACGACGGAGACCTGTCCCTTCCGGGTGCCCTACAGCTATGTGGATCTGAACGGGCACATGAACAACACCCGCTACTTCGATCTGGCGGAGGACTGCATCCCCGCATCGCTGGAGGGGCGCGATCTGCGTCTGATCCAGACCGAATATGTCAGCGAGGCCCGCTGCGGCGCGGAACTCACGGTGCGCTGGGGCTGCCGGGACGGCGCGTATTTCCTTCTTGGCGAGGCGGAAAAGCCCGTCTTCCGGATGCGCCTGGAATACGAGGGCTAAGCTCAATTTGCATACAATGAACCCGCTCCCGGGTTTAGGGAGCGGGTTTAGTCTTTATTTATCAAAGCGCCGGGCGTAGCCGCAGCGTTTGCAGAGTTCTTCCACGGCAACGCGGCGGGAAAAGCCCTCGTAGATCGCCCGCGCCCGGTCTCCTGCAAGGATTTCATCCAGGCTCTGGTGAAAGAGATTTCCAAGCGGGATGTCCCCCTCGTGATCCAGGCAGCAGGGCACCACCGTTCCGTCCGCCAGCACGCCGATCTGATCCCGCAGGCCGTAGCAAAAGCCCCGATCCGCCAGCCTCTCCAGTGACAGATCCGGCCAGTCAAAGCGCTCCCCCGGGTCGAGCCAGACCCCTTGGGCCAGTCTCTCCCCATTGCGGCTTTTGCCCCAGGGCTCCGGAAAGGCCTCCCGCAGCCGCGCGCGGATCTCCTGATTTCGCGCGTCCAGGCCGCCCTGATTCCACAGGCGAAATTCACAGAGCACACCCTTTTCCGCCGCCCGCTTCACAAAGTCGATGCAGCCGGTGAGATAGGCCTGCAGGTCGCCCACCTGGTTGGCCTCAAAGGACTGGAGGGAGAGGTTCACCTTATGCAGCGCCGGGGCGGCGAGAAGTAGCGCTCCCCTCTCCGGCAGCAGCGTCCCGTTCGTGGTGATCATCACACGAAAGCCCAGCTCTCCCGCGATCTCCAGCAGCCTCCCCAGCTCCGGGTGAAGCAGGGGTTCTCCCATCAGGTGGAAGTACAGGTACTCCGTATGCCCGCGCAGCTTTTCCGCAAGCAGGCGAAACTCCGCCGCGCTCATCACCCGCGGCTCCCGCCCGGTACCGGGGCAGAAGGAGCACGATAAATTACAGATATTGCTGATTTCCAGATACGCTTTTCTTAACATTCTTCTCCCCTGTCCGCGAAAAAGCGGCAAAATGGCGCAAATCACCCTTGTTGTGCGGTTTTTGCCGTGTTATACTCTCATTAAGAACACTTGAAAGGCGGGGTAATGATGAAAAAACTGCTTCCTCTGCTTCTCCTGCTCGCGCTGCTCCTCTGTGCCTGCGGCAGTGCAAATCCCCCGGCCGCTGTCACGACCCCGACAGGGGCCGGCACGCCGACGACTCCTGCTGAAACGGCCCCGGAGCCGTCCCAGACCCCCGCTGCGACGCCGGAGCCCGTCATCATCTACGACGCGTACAATAACTCCGGCTCCTATAGCGACAGTATCGGGAACCACTGGGACTATGTGCTGCGCATCCCCGCGATCCAGGCGTCCGGAACAGACGCCACCAGGCTGAACCAGGAACTGTATACTGCCCTCTATCCCCATGTGAAGGACGCGTTGGACGCCATGGAAGGGCTCTACAGCCTCGGCGTCTGCAATGTAGATTACACCGTGCATATCAACGGATCCCTGATCTCCATCCTGTGTGAGGTGGACACCGACTGGGGTTTCGAGACCTACTACGCCGTGAACTTTGACGCCGAGAGCAAAACCGAGGTCGACCGGGCCGCGCTTCTGGCGCGCTTCGGCATGGACGAGGGGGAATTCCTGTCTCTCGCGGCCAGCGCGGCGGAGGCGTATTTCACCCAGTCCTTTGCCAATATTCCCCATGACGCTTTCTGGCAGGATCGTCATGACCGCAGCTTGGCAACGGAAAACTTCACCGACGACTGCCAGCTTTATGTCAATGACGGAGGGCAGCTTTGCATGATCGTGAAGCTCTACTCCTTCGCCGGAGCGGATTACTACTATCACGAATATCCGCTGACCTGATTGCTTCTTCCTTGCAGAAAAACGCCGCACCGAAAGGTGCGGCGCTCTTCACATCACCGATCAGAACAGGCCGGGGAAGCCGCCCATGCCGCCCTGAAGCTTGTTCATGGCCTTGCTGGTCTCATCGTCGGCCTTCTTCAGCGCGCCGTTGACAGCGGCCAGGATCAGATCCTGCAGCATTTCCACGTCTTCGGGATCCACGACCTCGGGGTTGATCTCCAGAGAAGTGAACTCCCGCGTGCCGGTAACGACGGCCTTTACCGCGCCGCCGCCGGAGGAGAACTCAAAATCGGTGCTCTCCAGCTCCTTCTGCATCTTCATGAATTCCTGCTGCATCTTCTGGGCCTGCTTCATCATGTTCATCTGATTGCCGGGCATACCCCCGCGAAATCCGCCTTTTGCCATTTGAATCATACTCCGTTCTGCCGCTGAGCGGCCTTATTATTTTATTTGAAGTGAACTTCCTTGAATTGCTTCAGCTCGTCCAGGCTGCGAGCCTGCCGCTCCTCCGGCTTGCGCTCCCGCACCTGCACCCGAAACTCCCGTCCGGTGACGCTCCTGGCCGCCTCTGTCAGGCGCTGGATCACGTCCTGTTTCTGGAACCTGGCCAGCAAGAACGCGTTCTCCGGCTCAAGGATCAGGAGATTGCCCTCCACATAACCCCGGATCCGTCCCTCATCCTCCAGGTTGATGCGCGCATCCATGGGAACGGTGGGCAGCGCCGCAGCGCGGATCTTCGGCCACAGCTCCTCGTCCGGCTGCACGGGCTCAGCAGGTGCCGAGACACTCTCTGGCTGCGGTGCCTCTTCTTCCGGGACCTCCGGCGCTTCATAAAGCTCAGCCTCCGCGTTCTCCTCCGGGAGCATATCCTCCCGCTCCATCTGCGGGATGCAGGAAACGCTTTTCTGCGGAAGACCCCCTCGCTCCATCTGCTCCTCCAGACGGGAGATCCGGGCGCGCAAACGATCCACGCTGTCCCCCGCGGCGTCGCAGCACAGGGACACCAGGCAGAGCTCCGCGGCAGTCCGGGGATTTTTCACATCCTTCATGCCGCCCAAGGTTCTCTGGATCGTCTCCATGGCGGAGACCGCTTCCTCCGCAGTCATCCGCGCGGAAAACTGCTGCAGCGTCTTCGCATCATAGCCGCCGGAAAGCAGATTCAGCCCCGCCTTCGGCGCAACGGACAGGATCATGATGTCCCGCAGCAGCGAGCTCAGCTCCGTCAGCACAGAGGCGGGATCCTTTCCCTCCATCCAAAGGGAGGAGAAAAGCTGCAGCGCCTTGCCGCTGTTATGCTCCAGAATGCCGTCCAGCAGCTCGCCGATGCGCTTTTTCCCGGCAAGCCCCACCGTCTGATACACCGCGTCCCGGTCGATGCGGGGGTTCACCGCGCACTGATCCAGCAGGCTCAGCGCATCCCGCACGCCGCCGTCGGCAAGTCTTGCGATGAGATCCGCAGCGTCCGGCTCCAGGTTCATCTGCTCTCTCCCGGCGATGGTCAGCAGATACCGGGAAATGGTCTCCGCCTCCAGGCGCCGGAAGCTGTGCCGCTGGCAGCGGGACAGGATCGTGGCCGGCACCTTCTGGAGTTCCGTGGTGGCCAGGATGAACATCAGATGTTCCGGCGGCTCCTCTAAAATCTTCAGCAGGGCGTTGAAGGCCGCGGTGGAGAGCATGTGCACCTCGTCGATGATGTAGACCCGCTTTTTCACCTCGGCGGGAGAAAACACCGCCTCTTCCCGCAGGGCGCGGACGTTGTCCACGCCGTTATTGGAGGCCGCGTCCAGCTCCACCACGTCCATCACGCTGCCCTCCAGGATGCCCCGGCAGGCGGCGCAGCGGCCGCAGGGGTTTCCGTCCACCGGATGCTCACAGTTTACAGCCCGGGCCAGGATCCGCGCGCAGGTGGTCTTGCCGGTGCCGCGGGTGCCGATGAAGAGATAGGCGTGGGAAAGACGTCCGTTTCGCACCTGGCTCTTCAGCGTCTCGGTGATATGCTCCTGGCCGACGACCTCGTCAAAGGTCTTGGGCCGCCATTTGCGGTACAAAGCCTGATACACGTGCCTCTCCCTCCCCGCCCGGCAGGCGCCGGGTCATATAGTTATGGCTCTTGACAAGACTGCACACCCGACTCCGAAACATGCGCTATATCCGTTACCACCGGCAGCCGGCTCGGATCCGGCGACCTCGCGGCACAAGCCAAGCACCGCTTAATGCTGCTCGGTTCCCCGCCTGACATGGTTCACGGGTTGACCTTGCGCGAGACCGGATCGTCAACGCTGCTTACCGGGGTCAGACGACACAGAACATCCCCTCGGTCGGGAATTCATCCCTGCTATAGCGGATTGCAGGTTACAGGGCACCGCTGGCTCCCCGATTAGTGCAGCCTTGTCAAAAGCCACGATGGGATTATACTACAAGTCGCGCGCAGAATCAATCTTTTTTTCGCTCTTTTCTTTATACAGCTATGAACGGATTGTATCTTGCAAATACGGTCGTTTCATGGTATTGTAAGTTTGACCATTTGTGCACAATCAAACTTAACTTATTTATTTGGAGGGAGAGCAAGAATGGCAAGAGAGATCCTGTTTGACCTTGGCAAAATGATCACGGACCGCCTGCCGTACAAGTTCGGGATCAAGCGCCTGACGGAGAATGACCCCGAGTACATCATCCTGGACCGCGCATGTTCCAGCGATGAGATCGCAGAGGTCATGCTGAAAATGGGTCTGCGCAAGCCCAAGACCACCGCGGAAATCGCAAAGCTCACCGGCAAGAGCGAGCAGCGCATCGAGGAGCTGCTCACCGACGCCGCCAACCACGGCATTGTGGAGTATCACTGGGAAAATCCTCAGCATGAAAAGCAGTGGTACGTCCAGCTTTTCGTCCCCGGTATCGCCGAGATGACCAACATGGTGCTCTGGCAGGTGGAAAAGTACCCCGAGCTGGCGGACTCCTTTGACAAGATGACCTTCCTGCCCCTGGAGGGCAAGACCCATCTGATCCCTCCCGGCGGCGACGGCATCGGCATGCACGTCATCCCCGTGGAGAAGGCCATCCAGGCCGAGAACAAGTCCCTGTCCATTGAGCACATTTCCCACTGGCTGGACAAGTACGAGGGCAGCCTTTCCGTGGGCTACTGTTCCTGCCGCAACGCCCGCCGCCTGTATGGCGAGGGCTCCGGCGAAATTCAGGACGACTGCTGCATCGGTCTGGGCGATTTTGCCGAGTATCTGGTAGAGACCGGCAAGGGCCGCCGCATCACCAAGGAAGAGGCGCTGCAGATCTGCCAGCGCGCCGAGGAGAACGGCTACGTCCACCAGACCACCAACATCGACGGCACCGACAAGATCTTCGGTCTCTGCAACTGCGACCTGGGCGTCTGCTTCGCCCTGCGCACCAGCCAGTACTTCAACACCCCCAACCTCTCCGCTTCCGCCTATCGCGCTCATGTGGAGAAGGACAAGTGCGTCGCCTGCGGCAAGTGCGTGGAGGTATGTCCCGCCGGCGCTGTGAAGCTGGGCCAGAAGCTCTGCACCCAGACCGGCGAGGTGGAGTATCCCAAGCAGGAGCTGCCCCACGGTCTCAAGTGGGGCAAGGACAAGTGGAACCCCAACTACGTCTTCGACAACCGCAAGAACTGCCACGAGAGCGGCACCGCCCCCTGCAAGACCGCCTGCCCCGCCCACATTGCCATCCAGGGTTACATCAAGCTGGCCAAGGAAGGCCGCTATCTGGACGCCCTCAAGCTCATCAAGCAGGATAACCCCTTCCCCTCCGTCTGCGGTTACGTCTGCAACCGCCGCTGTGAGGCCGCCTGCACCCGCGGCGCCATGGACAAGGCTCTCGCCATCGACGAGATCAAGAAGTTCATCGCCGAGCAGGATCTGAAGAGCGCCGAGCGCTATATTCCCGAGCGTCTTTACCGCCGTCCCATCGACAAGCCCTATCCCGAGAAGGTCGCCATCATCGGCGCCGGCCCCGCGGGCCTGAGCTGCGCCTACTACCTGGCGCGCATGGGCTATGAGAACGTCACCGTGTTTGACCGCAACCCCGCCCCCGGCGGCATGCTGGTCATGGGCATCCCCAGCTACCGGCTGGATCGCGCCGCTCTCAAGGGCGAGATCGAAGTGCTGGAGAAGATGGGCGTTCACTTCCAGATGAACACCGAGATCGGCAAGGACGTCACCATCGCCGAGCTCCGCGAGCAGGGCTATAAGGGCTTCTATGTGGCCATCGGCGCCCAGAAGAGCCAGAAGCTCCGCATCCCCGGCGAGGATCTCACCGGCGTGTACGGCGGTGTGGATTTCCTGCGCGAGGTGAACCTGGGCAACAAGCCCGAGATCGGCAAGAAGTGCGCCGTCATCGGCGGCGGCAATGTGGCCATGGACGTGTGCCGCACCGCCGTGCGTCTGGGCGCTGAGACCTATGTGATCTACCGCCGCAGTGAGGACGAGATGCCCGCCGACAAGGAAGAGGTCAAGGAGGCCCGCGAGGAAGGCGTGAAGTTCTGCTTCCTGAACGCTCCTGTGGAGATTCTGGGCGAGGACGGCAAGGTCAAGGCCCTGAAGGTCGAGCTCATGGAGCTTGGCGAGCCCGATGAGAAGGGTCGCCGCGCGCCTGTCGGCACCGGCAAGTTCGAGACCATCGAGGTCGATTCCGTGCTGGCCGCCGTCGGTCAGACCATCGACTGGGGCAAGCTGGACATCGGCGAGCTCAAGACCGGCAAGAAGGGCAACGCCCTGGCCGACGCCATCACCTATCAGACCGAGCAGAAGGACATCTTTGTGGGCGGCGACGTGTACACCGGCCCCAAGTTCGCCATCGACGCCATCGCTGCCGGCCGTGAGGGCGCTGAGTCTCTCCACCGCTTCGTGCAGGACGGCCAGAGCCTGACCCGCGGCCGCAACCTCCGCGAGTTCTACGAGCTGGACAAGGCAAACCTCGCCTTCACCCTGGACAGCTACGACAAGCCCGCCCGCCAGGAGATCCAGCACGATCCGCTCAAGCTCAAGACCTTCGAGCATGACCGTCTCACCTTCACCGAGGAGCAGGTCAAGACCGAGGCCAGCCGCTGCCTTGGCTGCGGCGTCAGCGTGGTGGACCGCAACCGCTGCATCGGCTGCGGCCTCTGCACCACCAAGTGCATGTTCGACGCCATCCACCTGGAGCGCGACGTGCCCGAGGCTTCCAACCTGGTCCGCTGCGAGGACAAGGTGCTGCCCATGCTGAAGCACGCCGCCAAGCAGGCGATCAAGATCAATCGGAAGGCCAAGTAATGCACGAGCTGGGAACCATCTATTATGTGATCGACGCGGTGGAAAAGGTCATGGCGGAGAATAACCTCACCGAGGTTGGCTCCATCACCCTGGAGGTCGGCGAGGTCAGCGGCATCATCCCCGAATATCTGCAGGATTTCTGGAGCTGGGCCAGAGCGAAGACCAAGTACTTCCAGAACACCGAGCTGAAGGTCGAAAAGCTGGAGGCTGTCACCTACTGCCAGGACTGCGGCAAGACCTATCCCACCATGAAGTACAAGAAGATCTGCCCCTATTGCCAGAGCGGCAACACCTTCCTGGTCACCGGCAACGAGTACAACATCAAGGAAATCGAGGCCATGTAGCCGAGATTTCCGAAACGGCAACAGACATAAAAACAGCAGGGAGCCAAGCCTCCCTGCTGTTTTGCGTTCTATTTGGTTATTACCACATGCCAGATCACGGGATTTTTGAACCCGCAGGCGGTATACAGCGCTAAAGGCTTGTCCGGGTTATTCACTCGCCCGGAGACTGTGGCAAATCGCGCCCGCCCCTGCATCCTCCGCAGCAGCTCGCAGACCAGAAAGCGGCCCAGCCCGCGGCGTCTGTATGCGGGCGAGACCTGGATCCATTCCAGGATCCCCTCTCCGATCCGGGTGTCCAGCTCCCCGATCCCGGTGGCGGCAAGCGCTCCGCTTTCTTCGTCCGCCACGGCGAGCCAGAGCGCGGGATCGTAAGTTTGGCGCCGGCGATAGCCCAGCAGCTCCGCTTCCGAAAGGCCCTCTGCGTCGTAGCAGCTGTTGATATGCCGCGCAAAGTCCACGACATCGGCGCTCACGAGCCGAAAGCCAGCCGGCAGCGCCGCCGGCTGAACCTGCCGCAGATCGTACATCAGCTTGAAATAGGGTTCATCCACCCCTTCTATGGATCGGGCCGAAAAAGCGTCATCCCGATAGACGCAGATCCCCTCGGGCACGGCAAATTGCTCCGTCTTCCAGAACGGAAGCGAGGACGCCCCGCAAGGGTCGGCTAAGTACTGTTCTGCGTTCATGGGAAACTCCTTTTCAATCTTGTGACCAAAGAATAGTGGGGGGTTTTGCCCCCACAGTTCTTTGTGAAAGACTATCTATAGGTACACACCCAAGCTTTAGTACCGAAATTTATCGTCGTATCAAAACACCTTTCATATACTGTGTTTCATTATGCATACGATATATTTCCATTTTCTCTTCTTCTGTGCAGCCGATCAGTATCTTGATTTCTGAATCTTTCTTCATCAAATCAACAATACACATGATGGCATCTATCTTTCTATTTCCGCTTCCGACCCATACATCAATCCCCGTACCATCCATAGATGTAGTGTTCTTCAAATAACCATAATCAACCCGATAGATGAAGTTGGGAAATCTGGGATGTGCAGATCCCTTGGGCCTGTCAATCACGATTTCGGAAGAGTTTACTAACTCATCCAACGCATTCCAGAAATCTTCACGGCAATCATTCATGTTGTTTTCTCTGCAAGCTCCGATTGGTCGGGAGTATTTTTCTATCAATGAAGCTATTTATCAACATTATTTTCTTTTATGGTTTTTATACTTGAAATTAGCATACGTCTGATCACGCCGCAGTTGTTTCGAATTGGTTTGTATGTTTGTTCATCCATATATCCGGTTTCAAACAGCAATTCAAGCCAATACTCTGTCTCATATACTTCTTTAAGGGAAATCTCAAAAACTGCGCGAAGCGCAATATCACTTGGCGCAAGCCAAATATAACTGCAACGCTATATAACTCGCCGCAGGCGAATATAACGGAAAGAAACCTGATTTGATAGATAAATCAGGTTTCTTTCATGGTGCCGGTGGTGGGACTCGAACCCACACGCCATCGCTGGCAACGGATTTTGAGTCCGCCTCGTCTACCATTCCAACACACCGGCATGCGAGAGGTATTGTATAACATGCGCGGCAAAATTTCAAGTGGAAATATCGCAAAATGCAGAAAGCGCCGGGAGGGCATTCCCATCCTCCCGGCGCTTTCTCTTACGCCAGATCCTTCGGCAGCTTCCGCTTCCAGCGGCCCAGCTTGAACACCACGATGCTGATGAGCATGCCCAGCAGCCAGTTGAGCAGCAGCGAGGCAAATACCATCTTCTCCTGGGTCAGAACCGACGCTCCCTCGCTCTTAGCCCAGCCCACCAGCGCATAGGCCAGCGGCAGGCGCATCAGCACCGCCGTGCAGAGGCCGATCCACATGGGCGTGACCGTGTCCCCCGCGCCGCGCATGACGCCCTGCAGCACCTGAGTCACCGACATGGCGATATACCCGGCGGCCAGGATGTACATCATCTGCATGGAGAGGTCGATCAGCGCCTGCTCCGGCGTGAAAAGGCGCATCAGCAGGGGGCCGGCCAGCAGCACCGCGGGCGTCAGCACCAGCGACGTTCCAACAGAGAGCCAGAGCCCCTGCCTCGTCCCGTCCCGCAGCCGATCCAGGCGCCGCGCGCCGATATTCTGCCCGGCAAAGGTGCTCATAGCCTGGCCGAAGCTGAAGTTCGGCAGCATGGCATAGCCGTCCACCCGCATGACCATCACGTTACAGGCCACGAACATCTCATCCTCAAAGCTGTTGATAAGGCGCTGCACCACGATCATGGCGCAGGAGAAGATCGCCTGCGTCAGCCCCGAGGGGACGCCCAGGCTCACGATGCGGCCGATGTGAGCCCTGTCGGGACGCAGATCGCTCCGACGGAGGCGGAACACGCTCTTGAGAGAGAGGATCTTCCGCAGGCAGAGCAGCGCGGAGATGAACTGTGCAATGACCGTGGCCAGCGCAACGCCCGCGACGCCCATCTCTTCCACGAAGGCCAGATCCAGCACGATGTTCAGGCTCGCCGTGATGATCAGGTACAGCAGCGCCGAGAAGGAATCTCCCAGGCCTCGCAGGATCCCGGCAAAGATGTTGTAGAAGAAAAAGCCGGCGATCCCGTAGAAGAAGATGTTCAGATAATTCTTGCAGCCCTCATACATGCTGTCCAGCGTGCCAACCGCCCGCAGCAGCGGCCCTGTGATCAAGGGGCCCACGAGCATGATAGTTGCGCTTGCAATCGCCGTCAGCGTGATGCAGTTGCCCACGGTCTTGGCAAGAGCCTCGCTGTTCCTGGCGCCGAAGTGCTGCGCCACCAGGATCCCCGCGCCGGTGGAAATCCCCACGAAGAGCGCCAGCAGCAGATTCAACACAGGAGATGCGTTGCCCACCGAGGCCAGCGCCGTATAGCCCCACTTGCTGTTGCCCACCACGACGGCGTCCACCGTGTTATAGAGCTGCTGAGCAAAGTTGCCGATCAGCAGCGGAAAAGCAAACTCCGCAATGCGCCGCCAGGGCTTCCCCTGGCTCATATCCCGCGGAGAAAACAAGTCACGGAATTTAGACATTCTAAAATGATCCTTTCTGCTAATAACCACAATATACATAGCAGAAAGTTCGTCAACTTGCAAGAGCAAATCCGCACTTTATCCCTCTTTCGCGAAGGTTCGCCCCAAATGGGCAGAGACGGCACGGCGCACAATCCCCGGGCTTTTCCGCCCGGGGATCGTGCCAGATTCAGCGGTCAAAAGAAGGGTTCACGGCGTAGAGGTTCTTCTGATTCATCTTATCCATGGCCAGACGCAGTCCCTCGCCAAAGCGCTGATAGTGTACGACCTCCCGCTCCCGCAGGAAGCGGATGACGTTGTTCACGTCCGCATCGTCGCTGAGACGGAGGATGTTGTCATAGGTCACCCGCGCCTTCTGCTCCGCGGCCAGATCCTCGTTCAGATCCGCCAGTACATCGCCCTTGACGGCCATGGAAGCCGCACTCCAGGGGAAGCCGGAAGCCGCGGTAGGGTAAACGCCGGCAGTGTGATCCACGAAATAGGTGTCCAGCCCGCTGCGGATGATCTCCTCCGTGCTCATCTTGCGGGTGAGCTGGTGGATGATGGCGGCCACCATCTCCATGTGCCCCAGCTCCTCGGTGCCGATGTCGGTCAGCAGCCCTTTCAGCTCATCGTAAGGCATGGAATAGCGCTGGTTCAGATAGCGCATGGAGGCGCCGAGCTCCCCATCGGGGCCGCCCACCTGACTGATGATGACCTTTGCCAGTTTGGGATTGGGGTTTGCGATCTTCACCGGGTATTGCAGCTTTTTTTCATAGAGAAACATCGCTCAGCCCTCCCTTTTATTCCTGTATTCCCACGGCCAGGGCGAATCCAGCCAGGCGTAGCGCTCCATCCCCAGCTGATCCGTCTGCAAGAGAGGCGCGCAGCGCTTGGCATAGCGCTCCATGGCTTCCTTTTTCACTGCGAGCATGGTCTGATAGAGCTCAAAGGCCTCCTGATCCTCCGGGTGGGTGTCCAGATACAGCTCCAGCTCATCCACCACGAAGCCGATGGCCATCAGCTCCGTCATGGGTGTCTGCTCCAGATCCGGGTTTACAACGTTCATAAAAGGCAGATCCAGACCCGGGAACAGCGTCCCGCGGGAGAGCGCCTCCGGGGGCGTGTAGTTGGGGTTTACACTGTCCTGCATGGGGATATAGGCCGCCGCAAGGGGTGCGGGATTCGGAAGGCTGCCGAGGCGATACCGCTCCATGGCAGCAAATTGATTCTCCAAAATTGCATTCCTCCTGGGTCAATACTGAGGTTCCCCTCGCATCATCCTATGAGGAAGAACACAAAAGGGTGTTCTCATGCTAAAAGCCGAAGCAGATCGATTATCGACCGTCGCTTCGGCTTTGCTTTATTTCTGTGTCAGGAACAGGTGCAGGAAGTCTCGGAACACAGGCTCCCAGGCGATTTCGTGGTGGATCTGCTCTGGCATTACCACATACTTGAGCCGATCCTCGGGATAGCGCTCCCTCAAGATAGCGTAAGTCCAGGCGAGGCTTAGGCAGATCTCCGCCTCCAGCTCGCCCTCGGCGCCGGTGTAGAGATAGAGGAAGGGCTTGTACTCCCCCAGGGTCTCCCCCAGCCAGCGGCGCATGTCCGCCTCGCTGTAGAGCAGGAAGGCCGGGGACAGCACGCCCGCGGCGCTGTAGAGCTCCGGATGGCGCAGCACCGTGAAAAAGGAAATGAGGCCGCCCATGGAGCTGCCGCAGAAGGCACGGTTGTCTCTGCCCGTCTTCACGGGAAAGCGCGCTTCCACCGCGGGGATCAGCTTGCTGACGAGAAAATCGTCAAACACCTCGCCCTGCGGGTCGATCCTCGGCCGCACCTCCTCCGGGCAGACGATGGCTCCGATGGATTTCGGCATCAGCTCGTTTTCGCGCCAGGGGTCCACATTATGAACGCCAACGATGATCGCAGCCTTGCCGCTTGCGGCACGCTCCTCCCGCACCGCCTCCCGGGTGTACCAGCAGCCGAAGCCGGAGCTCTCCTTGTCAAAAAGATTCTGCCCGTCGGTCATGTAGATCACAGGGAAGGTCTCCCCTTCCTCGTGCTCCGGAACAAAGGCCCTCACAAGCCGATCCTCCCGTTCCGGATAGGGCAGCGAGAATGGAATAACCTGTTCGTTGATCATGACCGTTCCTCCCTGTATTCCAGTTTCAGCTTATGTTTGGCCCAGAGGAAAAGAAAAGCCTCGTCTTTCGACGAGGTTTTTCTGTGAAAGACGTGCGAAAAGGTACCAAACCATAGAAAGAAAAGCGAAAAGGTACGCGCCGTCGTGCCAATTGCCTCTGCAAACCGGGACTTGTCAGTTAGTATTACCATATATTATAAAAACATAGGATTGGATGGAATCTGCAAAGCATTCCTCGATAAATCCAAGCTTTTTGAACAAAGAAATACTGGCGGTATTGTCTTTCTCTATCAATGCAACAATATCAACAGAAGGATATTTGTCCTGCATCTGTTTGATCATCTCTTTTAGCAGCTCATTAGCGTATCCCTGTTTTTGAAAAAGAGGTGCTCCCGTAATTCCCAGGGTAAAGCAGTTGTCTGCTTCTGAAAAAAACACACTGACATCGCCGATCATTTTACTCTCTTCGGTACATACGATCGCATAATGCTGCTCTTCTTCCCTAGATAAGAAGGTATTGTGAGAATAGTCCTGAATAAACTCTCGGAGATATGCCATGCTTGTATCATCGTACCTTTGATACAGATTGCAGCTTCTGTCATTGCGATAGTCAAACAGTAAATCTGCATCGGCAGGACAGAGATTTCTCAAATGAAGCCGCGGCGTTTGCAACATTCTATTGTTCCTCCTCAAACACCGATTTATCAATTTGACTCCATATTCTGCTTGGCGGTTCTGCAGGATGCCACCAGCATCACACGGATGGCAGAACATTCGTCGTTCAAAGATTTGAACGTCGGATCATCCAAGTACCCTGTCCGATGCAGAAGCTCAAGCCAATACCCTGTTTCACTTGCTTCCTTCAAAGCAATTTCCAGCTTGGAGATAAAATCTTTCTTCCCCTGCGCGTAGTTTGCTTCGTATATGTTCGCGCCGATGGAGGTGCCGGAACGCCCGATCTGATTGGAAATAACGGATTCGTGTTTCGCTTTCAGGTCTTTGACAAGATTGATGATTTGTACGGAGAAATCCATAGAGAGAACACGAAGTTTTGATTCAGACACAGTATCGCCTCCTTCTTGTTTGCAATACCAAATGAGATTGGAATTGTAAAGTGATGTAAGCGCCGTCGGCGCAAGTGATGCAGTTTGCTTTGCAAACAGTGATGTATTGCGACTGTGCCGCAAAGTGATGTGATGTGTTCCGCTTTACACGCGCCAAAGGCGCACATCACGCCCGAAGGGCACATCACTTGGCGAAGCCAAACAACACGTTCCGCGCAGCGGAACACATCGTTCAAAAAAGCGCCTTTTGTCTACCGACAAAAGGCGCTTTTTTGTTGGTGGGGGAAGGTGGATTCGAACCACCGAAGGCATTGCCAGCAGATTTACAGTCTGTCCCCTTTGGCCACTCGGGAATTCCCCCATATTCTTTTCGCTCAAGGTGGAGCTGGTGGACGGACTCGAACCCCCGACCTGCTGATTACAAATCAGCTGCTCTACCGACTGAGCTACACCAGCATTTTCACCGGCCAGATGATAATAGCAAATCTGACTCCATTTGTCAACAAAAACTTTTTTCTACTGATGAAAATTTTTGAAATGCCGCCTGGGTTTACCATTTGGAATTGAATTTACACGGGACTTGTGCTAAGATGACTGTCGAATTTTGCTGAACACGGGAGATACCATGAAAACTGAAACACGTCCGCAAACCGGCATCATTATGCTGCTGGTGCTTGTACTGGTCGTCGGCATTGCGCTCGGCTTGCTGATCGCCCGCCCGCTTTATCACAAAGAAGACCTTCCAGAACGCAGCGTTCCCACGGAAACACCCACTCCCGTCGAGGAACCGACCTCAGCGCCGGCGCCTGCGGAGGAACTCGCCCCCGCTGACGAGCAGCTTTCCCCCGAGCTTCCCGCCGAGGGAGAAACTGTAGCCGTGGAGGGCGGCGAAGAAGCGGTCGCGCCGGTGGACGAAGCCCTTGTCCCGGTCCCGCCGCGCACTTTCAGTCTGACCGCCATCGCGCACGCCGCTGAAGAACCCCTGCACCTGGCTGCCGGGGAGGTCTATCTCTATGACGGTTTCGGCTGGATCTGGCTGAAGCCCCTGGAGGGCGTGCCGGTCAACGACATGTCCAAGGACGAGTTCCAGCTGATCGACGAAAAGCCCGTCTACCAGGGCTCCGCCTACGAGACCCGCCTGGGCGTGGACGTCTCCGAGCACCAGTATGAGATCGACTGGAGCAAGGTCGCAAGATCCGGCGTGGACTTCGCCTATATCCGCATCGGCCGCCGGGGCTATACCGAGGGCGGGCTGTTCTCCGACCCCTGGTTTGAGAACAACTACAACGGCGCTGTAAACGCGGGGCTCCAGGTGGGCGTGTACTTCTATTCCCAGGCCATCTCGGAGGAGGAAGCCCGTGAGGAGGCCCAGTTCGTACTGGACGCCCTGCAGGGCAGATCCCTCGACCTCCCCATCGTGTTCGACTGGGAGAAGATCGACAACGAGGACGCCGACATCGCCCGCACCAACAGCCTGGACATGGAGCGGCGTACCGACTGCGCGGTGGCCTTCTGCGAAACCATCCGGGAAGGCGGCTATGACGCCTCGGTCTACTTCAATCGGAACCTCGGCTATTATGGCTACGATCTGCGCCGTCTGACCGACTATGACTTTTGGTTTGCCCTTCCCATCGCGCCGCCGGAGCTCTACTGGCCCAGCTTCTACTACAAGGTCAACATCTGGCAGTACAGCTTCACGGACACCGTACCCGGCATCGAGGGTGAGACGGATATGAATATGATGTTCGTCCCCGTTGCCCAGGGATAAAACCTATATAGAAAAAGCAGGACGCCCTGTGCGCCCTGCTTTTTCTTTCAGTTTTGGCTTATTCCTTCTCAAACACCCCGGCCACATCGACCAGCAGCTCTCGGATGGGCAGATGCTGGGGACAGACGGATTCGCACTGGCCGCAGCGCACGCAGGCGGAGGCCTTGCCGCCCTCCCTGGTCAGCTCCGCATAGCGCTCCTCCTGGTGCCAGTCCCGGAAGACCTTTTTCATGTTCATGGCGTGGAACAGATCGGGGATGGGGATCTGCATGGGGCAGCCCTCCACGCAGTAGCGGCAGGCGGTGCAGGGAATGGAGTTCTGCTCCAGGTAGATCTCCCGCACCTTGCGGACGGTCTCCTGCTCCTTCTCGCTGAGAGGCCGGAAGTCTTTCATGAAGCCGGTGTTGTCGCGCATCTGCTCCATATCGCTCATGCCGGAGAGCACCACGCAGACCTGGGGGAAACCCGCCGCGAAGCGGATGGCGTAGCTGGCGTTGCTGCCGCCCTGAAGCTCGTCAAACAGCGTCTGGGCCTGCTGAGGCAGCTGGATAAGCGTGCCGCCCTTTACCGGCTCCATGATGAGCACCGGCTTATTGTGCCGCTCCAGCACCTCGTACACGGCGCGGCTCTGGACGTTGGGATTCTCGTAATCCAGGTAGTTGAACTGGATCTGCACCACCTCCAGCTCCGGATAATCCGTCAGGATCCGCTCCAGCATCTCGGGGCTGTCGTGGAAGGAGATGCCCACATGGCGCACCTTGCCCTCCTTTTTCAGCGCGAAAGCGGTCTCGTAGGCGCGGCATTCCCGGAAGTGGTCGTAGTTGAAGCTGCCCTGGGAGTGCATCAGATAAAAGTCAAAGTAGTCCACGCCGCAGGCCTCCAGCTGCTGCTGGAAAAGGGGGCGGATGTCCTCCTCGGTCTTGAAGTAGGTTCCGGTGAGCTTGTTGGTCAGCAGATAGCTGCTCCTGGGGTAGCGGCTGGTGAGGCAGGCGCGGATCGCGGTCTCGCTCTTGCCGCGGATGTAGCCGTGAGCGGTGTCGAAGTAGTTGAAGCCCTGCTGCAGGAAGGTATCCACCATGTCGGAAAACGCTGCCAGGTCAACCTCCTCGCCCTGCATGGGCAGGCGCATACAGCCGAAGCCGAAGTTTCCGTGGATCTCCGGGAAAAAGCGGTTGTTTTCCATATTCTCCTCCTATTTCACCTTGATTTTCTGATCAATGGTCTCCAGACGCCGCAGGGCCTCCTGCAGCGTTTCGTCCTTTTTTGCAAAGTGCAGCCGGATCAGGTGATTCACCGGCTCGCGGAAAAAGCTGGAGCCGGGCACCGCGCCCACGCCAACATCCCGCGCCAGCACCTCGCAGAACTCCAGGTCGGAGGCATAGCCGTATTTGGAGATGTCCAGCATCACATAGTAGGCGCCCTGAGGCACGTTATGAATGATACCGATCTCGTCCAGCCCCCGCAGCAGCAGATCCCGCTTGTGGGTATAGAGCGCAAGCAGCTCGTCATAGTAGCGCTGCTCAAAATACAGGCCGGGTACCACCGCCTCCTGCAGGGGCGCGGCGGCTCCCACGGTGAGGAAATCGTGCACCTTCTTCGCCCGCTCCGCAATGGGCTCCGGCGCGATGATATAGCCCAGGCGCCAGCCGGTGATGGAGTAGGTCTTGGAGAGAGACGAGCAGGAGATCGTCCGCTCCCGCATCCCGGGCAGGGACGCGAAATAGACATGCTGATAGGGCTTGTAGACGATGTGCTCGTACACCTCGTCGGTGATGACATAGGTATCGTATTTCTCCGCCAGGCGCGCGATCAGCTCCAGCTCCTCCCGGGTGAAAACCTTCCCGCTGGGGTTAGAGGGGTTGCAGAGGATCAGCGCCTTGGGATTTTGCCGAAAAGCCGCCTCCAGCTCCTCCGGGTCAAAATCGAAGGCGGGCGGGCGCAGCGGCACATAGATGGGCTCCGCGCCGGAGAGGATCACATCCGCCCCGTAGTTTTCGTAAAAGGGCGAGAAGATGATCAGCTTATCCCCGGGGTCGGTGACGGTCATGACCGCGGCCATCATGGCCTCGGTGCTGCCGCAGGTGACCACGATCTCCCGATCCGGGTCAATGTCCATACCCATATAGCGGCGCTGCTTCTGCGCGATCCCCTCCCGGAGATTCTGGGCGCCCCAGGTGATGGAGTACTGGTTATAATCCTCGCCGGAGACCTCCGCAAGGCGTTTCAAAATCTCCTGCGGCGGATCAAAATCGGGAAAGCCCTGGGACATATTCACCGCGCCGTAGCGATTGGAGACACGGGTCATCCTGCGGATGACCGAATCGGTGAAGCCCGCCGTGCGGGAGGATAGTGTTTTCATTCAGATCCCTTCTTTCTATGATCCAGAAGTATAGGGGGATGCAGCTTCACCTGTCAAGTGTGATTTCAAATAACTGCTTCTGTCCGTGATTGCTCGGTCAGAAAGCGCTGGGTTTCTTCCCGCGAAGGAATAGCAGGCGCCGCGCCCGGACGCGTCACAGCGAGGGCAGCGGCGGCAGCTGCAAGGCGCAGAGCCGCGGCAGGCTCCTCCGTCCATCCGGCCAGCAGGTAGCCGGTGAAAGTGTCCCCCGCCCCGGTGGTGTCCACCGCTCTGACGGGGAAGGCCGCCTGGCGGAAGCAAGCGCCGTCATGAACCAGCAAAGCGCCCTCCGCCCCAAGGGTCAGCGCGATCTGCGCCCCGGGGCACAGCGTCGAAAGGGCATATAGGAGCTGCTCCGGATCTTCCAGGCTGCGTCCGAGAAGCTGCGACGCTTCCACCCGGTTGAGGATCAGCACATCCACCAGGGGCAAGAGAGGCCGCAGTGCCTCCGGTTCCATGGGAGAGGGATTCAGCGCGACACGCATCCCCCGCTCCTTCGCCAGCTTCATGATCTCCGGCAGAGAACTGATCTCATTTTGCACCAGCAGCAGGTCGCCAGCCCGGAACTCCGCCAGCACTTTGGCTGCCATTTCCGGGGAAATGACCCGGTTTGCGCCGCCGTAGAGCAGAATGCAGTTGTCCCCGTCGGGGCTGTTCTGAATGATCGCGTGGCCGGTGGGCGCTTCGCTGCGACACACATGCTCTGTGTTCACACCTGCGCGGTGAAGCTCCTCCAGCAGGAAATCCCCCTCCGGCCCGACGGCGCCCGCCATCCAGGTCTGTGCCCCCGCCCGCGCAAGGGCGATGGCCTGGTTCAGCCCCTTGCCACCGCAAAAGCGCTGCAGCGATAAAGAAGCCAGAGTCTCCCCTCTCTCCACAAAATGGGGCACCTGATAGACATAGTCGATGTTCAGGGAGCCGAAAACCAGCGCTCTCATGCTCAGTCCCCCGTATAGCGGCGCAGGCCGGTCTCCACGATATCCCAGAAGCGCGCCACGTCAATGTCCACCGCTACCTCCGCCGTGGGCGGAAGCTTCTGATAGCCATAATAATCGCAGTTGGTGCGGCCGTAGGACTGGGTACTGCGGATGTCGATCTGCACGTTCATGGGCTTTGTGACCAAAACCTCCGGATCGATCAGGTACGCGATGGTGACGGGGTCATGAAGGGGGCCACCCTCCCAGCCGAAGACCTGCTTCTGGGTCTTGCAAAAATGCCCCATCAGCGCCACGAAGAGATCTGATGCGCGGTTGCCGATCCGACCCATGCGCTCCACGATCTCCGGGAGGCAGAGCACCTTCCGCGTTACGTCCAGGCCCACCATGGTGATGGGGCGGCCGGAGCGGAAGCATACGCTGGCAGCCTCCGCGTCAGCAATGATGTTGAATTCCGCGGCAGGGGTCACGTTGCCGTTGGTATAGGAGCCGCCCATCAGCACGATGCGCCGGATCTTTTCCACGATTTTTGGCTCCAGACGCATGGCCATGGCCAGATTGGTCATGGGGCCGGTAGTGACGACGGTGATGTCCCCCTCCGATTCCAGAAGCGTGCGGATCAGAAACTGCACCGCGTGCTCCGGCTCCAGCCTCTTTTTCAGCGTCGGGAAGACAGGGCCGTCCAGCCCGGTGCTGCCGTGGATATCCGCGGCGATCACCTTGTCGCGCACCATGGGGCGGTCACAGCCGGCATAGACCGGAATGTCCGAGCCAATCCACTGCAGCACGTTTCTCGCGTTGCGCTGGGTATTCTCCAGGGTCTGATTGCCCGCCACCACGCTGACGCCCAGCACTTCCATAGATGGCTCTCTCGCCGCCAGCATGATCGCCACCGCGTCGTCATGCCCGGGATCGCAGTCCAGGATGATTTTTGTCTTCTGCATGAGGCTACCTCCAGTTGATTGTTAGCTTTACCATATCACATTTTGATCTGTCCGACAAGCGTTCTTTCTCCTGTTTGGTTCAACAGCGAGCCCAGCGGCGGGATCTTGCAGTCGAAAAGAAAAAGATTCTTGTCTTTTCCCGACGATTTCAACTTGTAATGCAGCGCGGATTCGGTTATAATGCAAATTAGTTTTTTGATTTGGAGAGGATCGCTATGGAAGAGAACGCCAGAAATTTTATTGAAGCTTTCGTGCAGGAGGATCTGTCCGAGGGCGGCTCCTGCTATGGGATGCAGGTTCATACCCGTTTCCCGCCCGAGCCCAACGGCTATCTGCACATCGGCCACTGCAAGGCTCTGACCATCGACTTCAGTACCGCCGAGCACTTTGGCGGCATCTGCAACCTGCGCTTTGATGATACCAACCCCGCCAAGGAGGACACCGAGTATGTCAACGCCATCCAGGAGGACATTCACTGGCTTGGCTTTGACTGGGGCGAGAGGCTGTTCTACGGCTCGGACTATTTTGAGAAGACCTATGAATACGCCATCGAGCTCATCAAAAAGGGTCTGGCCTACGTCTGCGAACTGACGCCGGAGCAGTTCAAGGAGTATCGCGGCGACACCACCCGTCCCGCCGTGAGCCCCTGGCGTGACCGTCCCATCGAGGAGAGCCTGGATCTCTTCCAGCGGATGCGCGCGGGCGAATTTGAGGAGGGCCGCTACACTCTCCGCGCCAAGATCGATCTTGCCAGCGGCAACTTCAACATGCGCGACCCGGTGCTCTACCGGATCCGCTACATCGAGCATCACCGCCAGGGCACCAAGTGGTGCATCTTCCCCATGTACGACTTTGCCCACCCCATCCAGGACGCGCTGGAGGGCATCACCCACTCTCTCTGCTCTCTGGAGTATGAGGCCCACCGGCCGCTCTACGACTGGGTGGTCTCCAATGTCTCCATCCCGGGCCACAAGCCCCGGCAGATCGAGTTTGCCCGCCTCGGCATCAACTACACCGTCATGTCCAAGCGCAAACTGCGCAGACTGGTGGAGGAAGGCCGCGTCTCCGGCTGGGACGATCCCCGCATGCCCACCCTCTGCGGTCTGCGGCGGAGAGGCTATACCTCCAAGTCCATCCGGGACTTCTGCGAGCGCATCGGCGTGAGCAAGGTGGACTCCACCGTGGACTGGGCCCTGCTGGAGAGCTGCCTGCGGGATGATCTGAACGCCAACGCCCGCCGCGTCATGGCGGTTCTGCACCCGGTGAAGCTCACTGTCACCAACTACCCCGAGGGGCAGACGGAGCTGCTCACGGTGGAGAACAATCCCCTCAAGCCCGAAGACGGTACCCGCCAGGTCTCCTTCTCCCGCAATCTCTGGATTGAGGAGGAGGACTTCATGGAGGTGCCCGCGCCCAAGTACAAGCGTCTGCACCCGGGCTTTGAGGTGCGGCTCAAGGGCGCGTATCTGGTCACCTGCACCGGCTGCGTGAAGGACGAGACCGGCAAGGTCACGGAGATCCTCTGCGAGTATGACCCCAACAGCCGCGGCGGCGATCCCGCCGACGGGCGCAAGGTCAAGGGCGCAACCATCCACTGGGTGGACGCCAACAACTGCGCCGACGCGGAGGTGCGGCTCTACGACTATCTCTTCGCCGATCCCGAGCCGGACGGCCCGGACAAGGATTTCCTGGACTGCCTGAATCCCGACAGTCTCCAGATCCTCACCGGCTGCAAGGTGGAGGAGAGTCTGGCGGAGATCCCCATGCCGGAGCACGGAAAGAATTCCGAGAGCTTTCAGTTCATGCGTCAGGGCTACTTCTGCCTGGATAATAAGGACGCAGCCCCCGGCCATCTGGTCTTCAACCGCGCCGTCGCGTTGAAGGACAGCTTCCGGAAATAAAACAAATACAAGCTAAAAAGAGATGCGCAAGCATCTCTTTTTTCATGCCTGCACTTGACACGCTGCTTTCCCCTCATTCCTACACCGGGAAGAATTTGTCACAATTTTGGCAAAAATGTGCACAAATTGGTCTTGACTTCTTTGGTTATTATTCACAGCGTTTTATTGCCAATTTCCCCGGTTTTCCGGGGCTCTTGTACAAAAAGGAAAAACTGTAGGGTTGACGAAACAGAGCTTTTTCAAGTATAATATATGCGTATTCCTATGGTGAGAAGAGCCTTGGCGGGTTTCTCGCCAGGGCGGATCATAACTTAAAAACGGGAGGGAAAAAAGCATGTTGCAAAAGGTCAAGGCATTCTTTGAGAAGAAGTTACCGTTTCTCTTTGATGACGACCTGTACTTCAAGGTCAGAGACATTTTCCGTCTTCTCGGCGACCTGATCGTGTGGCCCTACAACTACGTGAAGAGCTTCTTCAAGTAAGGCCGAATCTAAAATTATTTTGAAAGAAGGAAAAACGATGGACGAAAAATACAGCGCCTTATTTACCCCGTTCAAGATCGGCAATGTAGAGATCAAGAACCGCATTGTCCAGTGTTCCATGGGCGGCACTTCCCTGTTCGGCTGGCTGGAGCCCTGCCACTTTGACAAGGAAGCCGCGAACTTCCTGCTGCAGCGCGCGCAGGACGGCGTTGGCCTGATCCTCCCCGGCATGCAGTGTGTCCGCGACACCATGGGCTGCCGCTGGCTGTGGCAGAATGACCGCATGTTCAAAGAGCTGGCCGCGTGGATGCCCGAGTTCCACAAGACCGGTGCCAAGCTCTTCATTCAGCTGGCCGCTGGCTTCGGTCGTTCCATGGCCGTTACCTCCTGGATGGTCATGCTCAACAAGAAGCCCCTCCTGGGCAAGCTCGCCAGCCCCTTTGTGGACGTGAGCTTCAGCTGCGCCTCCGCTTCCGCCACTCCCAACCGTTGGCAGGAGGACATGCTCTCCCGTCCCATGACCGTGGAAGAGATCCACACCATGGTCGACGCCTTCGGCAAGACCGCCAAGAAGCTGCGTGACGCCGGTGTTGACGGTGTGGAAATCCACGCTGTCCACGAAGGCTACCTGCTGGACCAGTTCACCATCGCCAACTGGAACAGCCGTACTGACCAGTACGGCGGCTCCTTCGAGAACCGCTTCCGCTTCCCCGTCGAGATCGTGCAGAGCATCAAGCGTCAGGCCGGCGCGGACTTCCCCGTCTCCCTGCGTTACTCCGTCGTGTCCAAGACCAAGTCCTGGTTCCACGGCGCCATGCCCGGCGAGGAGTACGTGGAGTTCGGCCGCGATATGCCCGAGTCCGAAAAGGCCGTCAAGTACCTGCAGGACGCGGGCTATGACTTCCTGAACTGCGACAACGGCACCTACGACGCCTGGTACTGGGCTCATCCGCCTCAGTACATGCCCGACAACTGCAACCTGGCAGACGTGGAGCACATCCGTCAGTTTGTTGACATCCCCGTGGCCTGCGCCGGTCGTATGGATCCCGTCAAGGCTGCCGAGGAGATCGCCGCCGGCCGTCTGGACGCCATCGCCATCGCCCGCCAGAACCTCTGCGATCCCGACTGGATCACCAAGATCCGTCAGGGTCGTCACGAGGAGATCAAGCCCTGCATCCGCTGCCACAACGGCTGCTTCAACTTCGCCAAGTTCAAGGGTACCGCCAACATCCAGGCTCTGCCCGACTCTCTGCACCTTGGCCGCTGCGCCCTGCACCCGCCCACGATGCAGCACAACCGCTACAAGATCGTTCCCACCAAGAAGCCCAAGAAGGTTGCCATCATCGGCGCCGGTATCGGCGGCTGCGAGACCGCTCTGGTGCTGAAGAAGCGCGGCCACAAGCCCGTGATCTTCGAGAAGACCGACAAGATCGGCGGCCTGTTCCTCACCGCTTCCGCCATGAGCTTCAAAGAGAACGACAAGGAGCTGCTCCGCTGGTACGAGCGCGAGATGAAGGCTCAGAACATCGACATTCGCTTCAACACCGAAGTCACCGATCTGGGCACCCTGCGCGGCTATGACGAGATCGTCGTCGCCACCGGCGCCATCCCCAGAACCATGCCCAACGTCAAGGGCTTCGAGAAGTGCATCACCTTCACCCAGCTGCTTCGCGAGAAGAAGCCCGTGGGCGACAAGGTCGTGTTCTTCGGCGGCGGCCAGTCCTCCTGCGAGGCTGCCTACGAGATGATCCTCCAGGGCAAGCACCCCATCATTGTCGAGTACGCCAAGGACCTGGTCCCGGCTCAGAACGTCTGCCTGGCCAACGCCTCCTTCCTGCGTGACATGATGCTCTACAAGAAGGTTCCCACCTTCCTGGAGTCCACCATCACCGAGATCAAGGACAAGACCGTTGTCATCCGCGGCAAGGACGGCAAGGTCACCGAGGTCGAGTATGACGACATCGTCAACGGCATCGGCTTCGTTCCCACTCCCGTGGGCGGCAAGGGCCCGCACATCCACCGCGTGGGCGACTGCGTCTCCATCGGCAACCTGCGTACCGCCATCTGGCGCGCGTGGGACGTGGCCATGAAGATCTAAGTCTCCAAGACCGCAAGTCAACATATACAAACGCACCCCTTTCCCTTTCGGGATCGGGGTGCGTTTCCTATGTCCATAAAAAAAGACCTCCCGTTCCTCGACCGCACCGGCCGGCAGAAGGGGGATCCGCATGATTTATTCTTCTTTTTTCGGGAGATCAGAACGAAATGGTGTTGAAATAGAAGCTGTAGTTGTTGTTTCTCTGACGCTTGGAAAATCTCTCCATGAAAAAGCTCTCAAACTTCAGGAAGCTGAACGAATGCAGGCTCATTTTCTTATCTCCTTTCCTCATGTCCTCATTGCGGGCGCGATTATAGTCTCTTTCGCGGGAAAAAGCAAGGCTCATTTTTCACAAACTTTGTCGTATTTTTCTAAATTTCATATCGTTAATTTGTGCTAATTGACGACATTTTCCGCCTTTTTCCATATTATATGCAGACAGGGGGCAGCACAGCTTTTTCGCCGCGCCGCCCCCTGTCTTGATGACGAAACACAAGTCTCAACGGATCATTTCCGCAAACTCCTCTTCGCTGAGAACCGGGATGCCCAGGCTCTGCGCCTTGGTGAGCTTGCTGCCGGCGTTCTCCCCCGCGACCACGAAACTGGTCTTTTTGGAGACGGAGCCGGAGGCCTTCCCGCCAAAGCTCTCGATGATGGCGCTGGCCTCGTCCCGGGTGAAGCGGCTCAGCGCGCCGGTGAGCACAAAGGTCTTGCCCGCAAAGCGATCGTCCTTCTTTTCCTCGTGGCTCTTGAAGTCCACGCCCGCCTGCCGCAGCCGCTCGATGAGATCCCGGGATTGGGGATTGGAAAACCAGGAGACGATGAAATTCGCCGTGATGCCGCCAATATCCGGTACCAGGGTCAGCTCTTCGGCGCTTGCCGCCATCAGCGCGTCCAGATCGGCGTAATAGCTCGCCAGTACCTTGGCCGCCTTCTGCCCCACCTGGCGGATGCCAAAGGCGCAGAGCAGTCGCGCAAGGCCGGCGTCTTTGCTGGCTTCGATGGCAGCGATGAGGTTCTCGGCGGACTTTTTGCCCATGCGCTCCAGCTCCGCGACAGGTTGGGGCTCCAGATAGTAGAGATCCGCCGCGTCCTTCACGAGCCCTGCGTTTATGAGACTCTCGCATACGGAGATGCCAAGGCCCTCAATGTCCATGGCCTCCCGGGAGGCAAAATGGGCGATGTTCCGAAGCCTCTGGGCAGGGCATTCCGGGCTGGTGCAGCGGAGCGCTGCACCGTCCTCATCCCGCACCACGGGCGATCCGCACTCCGGGCAGAACTCCGGCAGCACAAAGGGCGCCGTCCCCTCGGGTCGCTTGGCCTTGTTGACAGACAGCACCTCCGGGATGATCTCCCCCGCCTTTTGCAGCAGGACAGTATCCCCGATGCGCAGATCCAGCCGGTCGATATTATCCTGGTTGTGTAGCGTGGCGGCGGAGACCATGGTACCCGCGAGACGCACCGGCTCCACGATCACCTTCGGCGTCAGAACGCCGGTGCGGCCTACCTGTACCACGATGTCCAGCACCTTGCTCTCCTTCTTCTCCGGCGGGTACTTGAAGGCTACCGCCCAGCGGGGCGCCTTGGCCGTGCTGCCCAAGGCCTGCCGCTGCGCCAGGGAATTGATCTTGATCACAGCGCCGTCCATATCAAAGGGCAGCTCGCCCCGGTGCTCTCCCAGCCACTCGATCCGCTCCACGCAATCCCGGATGTTGTCATAGTGGGAGTAGCTGACCACCGGGAAGCCCATCTCCCGCATGGCGTCCAGGGTCTGGGCGTGAGTGGTGTAGCCGCCGCTGGAGCTGAACTGCATGTTGAAGCAGATGATATCCAGCTTTCTGGAGGCCGCCACCTTGGGATCCAACTGCCGCATGGAGCCTGCCGCTGCGTTGCGGGGGTTGGCAAGCAGCGGTTCGCCGCTGATCTCCCGCTGGGCGTTCAGCTCCTCAAAGACAGCCTTGGACATATACACCTCGCCCCGGACAATGAGCCGCTCCGGCGCATTCTCGATATGCAGCGGAAGGGAGCGCACGGTGCGCAGATTCTCCGTCACATTTTCGCCGGTGACGCCGTCGCCCCGAGTAGCGCCGCGGACGAACACGCCGTTTTCATACTCCAGGGACATGGAAAGCCCGTCGATCTTGGGCTCCACCACATAGTCGTGCTCCCCGGCCAGCAGCGAATCCATCCGCTCGCCAAAGGCAAAGAGCTCGTCGTAGGAGAACACGTCCGTTAGGCTCTCCAGCGGCACCTGGTGGCGCACCGGCTCAAACTGGCTCAGGGCTTCGCCGCCCACCCGCTGGGTGGGAGAGTCCGGCGTCACCAGCTCCGGGTGCTCATTCTCCAGCGCTTTCAGCCGGTTCATGAGCATATCGTAGTCATAGTCCGAGATGACCGGCGCATCCAGAACATAGTACAGCTTATTGTGATACTCGATCTCTCGCCGCAGCTTTTCGATTTCCTTTTGTACGTCCATACGATTCACCCTTTGTTCTGATCAAAATTGAGATAGGTTTCCGGTACCTGCCCCACCACCACCGTGTCGGCGATGAGCAGCTCTGTGCAGACCTGGGCACTCTCGGTTCCCCAAGGCACCAGCACGTCGATATCCACGATCACCAGCAGACTGATCTGGTGCTTGGTCTGGTTGATCCCGGCTGTGACGATGTTGTTGCGAAATTCCACATGCGAGGAGGTCAGCACCATGATCTCCACCGGGATCCCGGGGCCGCGTCCCATCAGCAGGCTCAGCCCGGTCAGGTTTCCGGCAGGAATGGAGACTGTGATCTTCCGGTTCCCGGTGAGCCCGATCACCCGATCCAGCAGCACAGCCGAGAGGGCGTTTACGTGGGTCATGTTGCTGCTGATGGCGGTCACTTCCCCCGCCTCGTTCTTTTCAAAGCGGACAAACCAGTCCGCGTCGTAGTCGCCCTCCTCCAGCACCTGGGTGATGGCGGCGTTGACCTCCATCGTCATGATATCGCAGGCGTCGGACACCGCGATCTGACTGGAGATCCGCTTCAAATACAGCATCCCGGCCAGCAGAAAGCCCGCCAGCCCAAACAGGATCAGCAGCGCGGTCGCTCTGCGTCTGCGATGCCTCGGCTTCGGTTCCGGAGCGGGTCTGGGATGTCTGCGGAAAAACGGTCTTCGCACCACATGGAGTCACCTCCATGCATTGTATGCGTCTTCCGTTCCCGGATAGAATCAACCCTCCAGCATGGCGCTGACCGCCATCATGATCCCCAGCTTGCCGGATTCATAGGTCAGGCCGCCCTGCATATAGACGATATACGGCTCCCGCATGGGGCCGTCCGCGGAGAGTTCAATGGACGAGCCCTGGATGAAGGCGCCGGCCGCCATGATCACCGGGCAGTCGTAGCCCGGCATGGGCCATGGTTCCGGCGTCACATAGGAGTCCACAGGCGCGCCGGCCTGGATTCCCAGGCAAAAGCGTTTCATTTTCTCCGGCGAGCCCAGCTTGATCATCTGAATGATGTCGGAGCGCGGCTCTGTCACAGAGGGGGAGCTCTCAATGCCCAGCTGCTCCATCATGGCCGCGCAGAACACCGCTGTTTTCAGCGCCTGGGCCACCACATGGGGCGCCATAAAGAGCCCCTGGAAGAGCAGCCGATTGTTGCCCAGAGTGGAGCCGCACTCCCCGCCGATACCCGGCGTGGTCAAGCGCACAGCAGCCCGCTCCACCAGTTCTTTCTTGCCGGCAATATAGCCGCCGGTGGGAGCAAGGCCGCCGCCGGGGTTCTTGATAAGCGAGCCCGCCACGATGTCCGCCCCCACATGGGTGGGTTCAAGGGTGTCGGTAAACTCGCCGTAGCAGTTGTCCACCATGATATGGGCCCCGGGATTCACCGCGCGGACAGCCTCGCAGATCTTGCCGATCTCCTGCACCGTCAGCGCCTTCCGCTCCCCATAACCGCGGGAGCGCTGGATCATTACGCCCGTCACCTTCGGGTCAGCCGCCGCGATCGCAATAGCTTCATAGTCCGGCTCCCCGCTTGCGGCAAGCTGCACCTCGTCATAGTCGATGCCGTAGAACTTCAGGGAGCCGAAGCCGTCTCCGCTGATGCCGATGGCGCTGCGCAGGGTGTCATAGGGCGTCCCCGTAACGGCCAGCACCTTCTCCCCGGGCTTTGCCAGGGAGAACATGGCCGCCACCAGGGCATGGGTACCGTTCACAAAGCCGATGCGTACCAGCGCAGCCTCCGTTCCGAAGAGCTGCGCGTAGATCTTATCCAGCGTATCCCGCCCCAGATCGTCATAGCCGTAGCCGGTGGTGCCGGCAAAGTAGGCGTCCGAGACCCGGGCGTCCTGGAAGGCCTCCATCACCCGGAGGGTATTCTGCTCCGCCACTCGGTCGATCTCAGCAAAGCGTTCCCGGCAGCGATCCTCCGCCTGCCGCGCCATCTCAAAGACCTGGGGGCGAATTTCCGAAATTTTCATTACAATAACTCCATTACGATTTTCTTAAAGGTATTGCCCCGCTCCTCGAAATTCTTGAAATGATCGAAGGAGGCGCAGGCGGGGGAAAGCAGCACAATATCCCCCTCGTTTGCCAGTGAAGATGCCGTGAGTACGGCCTTTTTGAAATCACTGGCCAGCACCATGGGCACAGGATGGCTGGGATAGGACGGCGCCGCCAGGATGGCCTTCTGGATCTTATCCGCGGTATGCCCTGTCAGCACCACCGCCTTGGCGCGCAGGCAAAGCTCATCTCCCAAAGCATCAAAGGGGATCTGCTTGTCGTAGCCGCCGCAGATGATGATGGGCTTTGTCTTCAGCGCGCGCAGCCCCGCGATGGTGCGGGTGGGGCTGGAGCCGATGGAGTCGTTGATATAACGCACGCCGCGCAGCTCCCGTACCAGCTCCAGCCGGTGGGCAACCCCGGGGAAATCCCGTGCGACCTTCCGGCAGGTCTCTGCTTTCACTAAGCCGCGCACGGCCTCAAAGGCCGCCAGGTAGTTCAGCACGTTGTGCTCGCCGGGAATGCGGATCTCAGCCGCGGGCACGATGGGCTCCGCAGCTCCGTCTGTCATCCAGCAGAGCGTCCCGTCCACCAGGGCGGTGCCCTGCCGAACCTGCTGCCGATCGGAGAAGCAGCTCACGTGGCCGGGAGCGCTGGCGCGATAGTATTCGGTATGGGGATCGTCCGCGTTCAGGATCAGGCGCCCCTCCGGGCTCTGATGCTCGTAGATCGCGCGCTTGGCGTCGATGTAATCCTGGAAGTCCTTGTGCTTATCCAGGTGGTTGGGCGTCAGGTTCGTGATCACCGCCACATCCGGATGGCAGAGCATGCTGTGCAGCTGGAAAGAGCTGAGCTCCAGCACAACATAGTCCTCCGGGCGCATCTGGGGCGTATCGCAGAGCAGCGGGTGGCCGATGTTGCCGCCCAGATGCACCCGATAGCCCTCTGCCTTGAGGAGTTCGGAGATGATGGTGGTCGTAGTAGTCTTCCCATCGCTGCCGGTGACGGCGATCACCTTGCAGGGGCAGAGGCTCAGAAAAACCTCCATTTCCGAGGTGATCAGGCTGCCATGCTGCCGTGCGGTCTCCAGATGGGGATCAAAGGGCATCAGGCCGGGGGTGCGGAAGATCACATCCTGATCCAGCTTCTCCAGATAGTCCTCCCCCAGCTTCAGCTTGGCGCCGAGGGCGAGGAGCCGCTCCCCAACTTCCCCCATCTGCTCCAGGCTCCGCTTGTCGCAGGCGGTCACATCGCAGCCGGCCCGGCACAGAAGCTCGATCAGCGGCGTATTGCTGATGCCGATGCCCAGCACCGCGATCCGCTTGCCCTTCAGACTATTCACATATTGTTCCAAAGTCATAAAAATCGCCCCGTTCATTGATTTCTAACCAATATATTATATCGCTTTTGGCGCCTTATTACAAGAATAATTCTTGACTTTGTCCCCTCAAGTGGGTAGAATACAGCAGATGAGTTGGCCGAACGACCGCGGGTATATGGCGAAAGCCTGTACATGAGGAAAGTCCGGGCTCCACAGGGCAAGGATAACGGGTAACGCCCGCCAGGGGTAACCCTCGGACAAGTGCAACAGAAATAGACTGCCGTGCTTTTGCGCGGTGATGGTGGAAAGGCGAGGTAAGAGCTCACCCAACGCATGGAGACATGTGGTTGCTGTAAACTCTATCCGGAGCAACACCGTGGAACGGGGACACAAAGGCCGGCCCGGCCGTCCCCAGGAGGTGGCTTGAGCCAAGGGGCAACCCTTGGCCTAGATAGATGGTCGTTCTCGACAGAACCCGGCTTACAGGTCAACTCATTGCAAGAAAAAACGGACGCAAACGCGTCCGTTTTTTATCTCTATTACGCTCTCGGGTGCGCCTTGTTGTACACGTCCTTGAGCTGCTTTTTCACCAGATGGGAGTAGACCTGGGTGGAAGAGATGTCCGCGTGTCCCAGCATCTCCTGGATGGCGTGGATGTCGGCTCCGTTTTCCAACAGGTGCGCGGCGAAGGAGTGCCGCAGGGTATGGGGTGTGATGTCCTTGTCGATCTTCGCCTTCTTCTGGTAGTACTTGATGATCTTCCAGAAGCCCTGGCGGGACATCCGTTCCCCGCTGACGTTCACAAAGAGCGCCTCTTCATCCGGAAGGGCCAGCATCTGGGGCCGAACCAGTTCGATATATTCGCTCAAAGCCTTGATCGCCGCCGGATACATGGGCACAAAACGCTCTTTCCCCCGGCTCTCACAGCGAACCACGCCCGCGCCCAGATTCACATCCCCGATGTTCAGGTCAATGAGCTCCGTCACCCGCATACCGGTGGCATACAGCAGCTCCAGCATCGCACGGTCCCGGTAGCCCTTGGCGTCCACGCACTCCGGCTGCTCCAGCAGCAGCTCCACTTCCCTGCTGCTCAGGATCTGGGGCAGCTTCTGCACGCCCTTGTCGCTCACCAGCTTGGCGGCTGGATTCGATTTTGTGATCTGCCGCAGGCAAAGGAAAGCATAGAGATTCTTCATCGAGGCGATGCAGCGGGAAACTGTGGCAACGGATTTGCCGTTACTCTTGAGCCACTTGATATACTCGCCCGCTTCTTCCTCCGTGGCGTCCACGATCGTGCAGTCCATGTGGAGTTCCAGATAGTCGCCAAACTGTCTCACATCCCGGAGATAGGAGCTGAGGGTGTTTGCAGAAGCCTTCTTCTCGTCTCTCAGGTACGACTCAAAAAGCTGCAGGCATTCCTGATTCTGCAAATCAATTCCCTCCTTTCTTCCGGATGTATCTCAATAAAAGAAAAAGATAGCGGCAAAAGCCATCAACACAAAAACAAAAACCGCGGCAAGCTCCCGATGGAATACCGCCCGCGCCGTCGGGCTGCCGCGCTGCATGGCTCCCTGCACGGCAGAAGTAACCGCCATGCCGTGCACGGCGGCCAAAAAGAAAATGGGCACCAAAATCAAGCCCGGGGCAAGCGTCGGCAGATCTAACATACGCGCGGAACGCCAGAGCGCAACCGATACAGTGGCCGTCTGCTCCGTAAACGCGCCGAGCAACATGGCCGCAAGGGGCAGAAGATAACCGCCCAGCAGCGAAGCGGAAAACAACAGCACCCCCGCCATCAGGCCGCTGAAAAACAGCCTTGGATCGGAAAACAGCGAAAACTGGACAGATCCGAAATACGCGGCCGATGCGCCCGCTGCAAAAAACGCGAAGAGAAGCGTCCTGTCCGAGATGAGATTCTTCTCCCGGTTCGAGATGCGCAGCCCTACTTGCATGCCGTCTCGCTCCCGAATACCGCGGTCATAAAAAATCGATTGACATAACGACGTTGTGACAACAATATATTACAAATTCGCAAACTTTTCAAGTCCTTTTTCCGTTTTTATTTTCTTTTATGTTAACAATTGTAACCTATTGACACAATTTATAGCGATCTGAGCGCGCTCTTTTTCCTCGTTTCCTCAATATCTTGTAGCCATCCGCCAAGAAAAAACATTTCCGGAAAAATATTATGTCAACTAATTCTCCGCAAACCTCTCCCCCTTTTCCGTTTTTTCCCTCTGCCCTTGCGAGAAGCCAACGTTCCAAGCAGCGCCCCGGCAAAGGTGAAGCTCACAACGCTCATGATTCCGGATGGATTCAAGTCCTTTCCCTTGACAAGAAAGCCCAGCGTCAGCAGAAGGATCACCAGGATTATGGCAATGAGCGCCCCCTGCCAGAGGGGCATGTCCCGTCGCTGCTGTGTCGCAGAAAAGCCTGCCGCTGCGGCACAGACAAAGCTGATGGCCGAGCTGCAGTAGCCCAGGATCTCCGAGCCCGCGCTGGCTTTCGCAAGGATCAGGGAGGTAAGCGTCAAGAGCAGGATGGCGCTGCCTCCCCATACCAGTACGGCGCGCAGCAGCGCACGCACACTCCCCATATTTTTTACACGTTTCCCGATAGAAAACACCCCCGCAGAGAAGATGGTACATCCTATTCTCTGCGGGGGTGTCTCATGCCGGTTGTTTATTTCTTTTTATACTTGTTGGCTTCCTCGGCCTCCATCTTCGCGGTGGTCTGGATCGCCCACTTCTTGGTCTGGATACGGACGCGATCCTCGCCGGTCTCGAAGGTGACGGTGTCCTCGGTGACCTGCACGATCTTGCCGGTCAAGCCGCCGATGGTGGTGATCTCGTCGCCCAGGCTCAGATTGCTGCGCATCTCCTCCGCCTTCTTTTTCCGCTTGCTTTCGGGACGGATCATCAGGAAATACATGACAACGAACATGAGGATCAGGGGGATCAGCATCCCGCCGAGGCCCAGGGCACCCTGTTGCTGCTGCGCTGCTTCCGTCGTGCCGACAGCTTCCGCCGTTTCTCCACCAAACATCACAAGTGTATAAAGCATATAGGGAAAACCTCCAAAAACAAAGTAGTTGTATTATACATGCTTTAGCACGCAAATGCAAGACACTTAAACTCTTTTATCCAAAATTTCTGTGTAATCCCGACGAAAGCTGTCAAAGCGCCCATCATCCAGCGCATCCCGGATCTTTTGCATCAGGCTGTTGTAGAAATACAGATTGTGCCCCACCGCAAGGCGCATGGCCAGCATCTCCTCTGCCTTAAAGAGGTGGCGCAGATAGGCGCGGGAGTAGCGGCGGCACACCGGGCAGTTGCAGGCGGGGTCGATGGGCTGCTCATCCCGGGCGTACTTCTCGTTCTTGATGTTGATGATACCGCCCCAGGTGAAGAGATGCCCGTGCCGGCCGTTGCGGGCGGGCATCACGCAGTCAAAGAAATCCACGCCCCGTGCCACGGACTCCAGGATATTGCCGGGAGTGCCCACGCCCATCAGATAGCGGGGCTTGTCCTTCGGCATGTGCTCCTCCACCGCCTCGATGGTGTCATACATCTCCCGGTGGGTCTCCCCTACCGCAAGGCCGCCGATGGCATAGCCCGGCAGATCCAGCTCCGCAATGCGCTTCATGTGCTCGATGCGGATGTCATGGAACACGGCGCCCTGGTTGATGCCGAAGAGCATCTGGCCGGGATTCACCGCGTTCTCTTCGCTGTTATACTCCGCCAGCGCCTTCTTGCAGCGCTCCAGCCAGCGCACCGTCCGGGCGCAGGACTGGATCACATAGTCCCGGGGCGAGGGGATCTTGATGCACTCGTCAAAGGCCATGGCAATGTCCGAGCCAAGGTTTGCTTGGATGCGCATGCTCTCCTCCGGCCCCATGAAGATGTGTCTGCCGTCCACATGAGAGTTGAAGCGGACCCCATCCTCCTTGATCTTGCGCAGCGAGGCCAGGGAAAAAATCTGAAAGCCGCCGCTGTCGGTGAGGATCGGGCCGTCCCAGGTCATGAACTTGTGCAGTCCGCCCATCTGCTTGATGAGCTCGTCTCCGGGACGTACATGCAGGTGGTAGGTGTTGGATAGCTCCACCTGGCAGCCGATCTCCTGAAGATCCCGGGCGGACAGCGCGCCCTTGATGGCGCCCTGGGTGCCCACGTTCATGAACACCGGGGTCTGCACCGTGCCGTGGGGCGTTTCAAATTCGCCGCGCCGGGCGCGGCCTTCTTGTTTCAGCAATCTATACATTGGCTTGCTCCCAAATCTATTCAATCAGCATCGCATCGCCGAAGGAGAAAAATCTGTAGCGTTCCTCCACGGCGATCCGGTAGGCGTTCAGCACATGCTCCCGCCCGGCCAGGGCGGAAACCAGCATGATGAGCGTGCTCTCCGGCAGGTGGAAATTCGTCACCAGCGCGTCCACGCATTTGAAGCGGTAGCCCGGATAGATGAAAATATCCGTCCAGCCGGAGCAGGGCTCCAGCGTGCCGTCCTCCTTGGCAAAGCTCTCCAGGGTGCGGCAGGAGGTGGTACCCACGGAGACGATGCGCCCGCCGGCCTTCTTCGTCTCGGTCACGAGCCGTGCCGTGCGCTCCGGCACGATGCAGAATTCCGCGTGCATGGGGTGATCCTCGATCTCCTCCTCCTTCACGGGACGGAAGGTGCCGAGACCCACATGCAGCGTCACATAGGCGATGTTGACGCCCATGGCCTCGATCTGCGCCATGAGCTCTTTGGTGAAATGGAGTCCCGCGGTAGGCGCGGCGGCGCTGCCCAGCTCCCGGGAATAGACCGTCTGATAGCGCTCCGCGTCCTGCAGTTCCTCCCGGATATAGGGCGGCAGCGGCATCTTGCCGAGGCGCTCCAGTACCTCCAGGAAGATCCCCTCATAGTGGAACTGGACGATCCGGTTGCCGCCTTCCGCGACCTCCAGAACCGTGGCGCGCAGCTCCCCCTCGCCGAAAAGCAACTCCGTGCCAGGCTTTGTCTTTCTCCCGGGGCGGCTGAGACATTCCCATTTCCCGTCCCCCAGATCCCGCAGCAGCACAAGCTCCACGCTGCCGCCGCTGGCGCGGCTGCCGATGAGCCGGGCGGGCAGCACCCGGGAATCGTTCAGCACCAGGCAGTCCCCCGGTTTCAGATAGCGGGGCAGATCGTAAAAATGTCCGTGTTCCACCGCGCCGGTCTCTTTATCCAGATGCAGGAGTCTTGAGCCGTCCCGCCGCTGCAGCGGCGTTTGGGCAATCAGCTCCTCCGGCAGCTCAAAGGAAAAATCCGTTCTCTTCATATACACTTGCTCCTGTTTCAGGTCATTCTTTTGTCAATTATTTGGATTATAACAGATCCCGCCGGCTTTTTCAACGACAAACACATATCCGCAGCCTCTTGTTCATATGCTGTGCAGAATTCTGATCCAACAGGAGGAAAACCATGAACAAAATCCCCGTCTTTCAAGGCTCCTGCACCGCCATCGTGACGCCCTTCTGCGATCGTGGCATCGACTACGCCCGCCTGGAGCGCAATCTGGAGGCGCAGTATGAGGGCGGCACCGCCGCCATCCTGGTCTGCGGCACCACCGGAGAAAACGCCACGCTCTCCCAGGACGAGCACAACGAGCTGGTACGCTACACCGTCAACGCCTGCCGGGGCAAAATGAAGACCATCGTGGGCATCGGCGGCAACAACACCACGGCGGTGCTGAAAAAAGCGGAAAACGCCGCCGCTGTAGGCGCCGACGCGGTCTTGATGGTCACGCCCTATTACAACAAGAGCTCACAGAAGGGACTGGTCGAGCACTTTACTTACGTGGCTGACCGAGTGGAGCTGCCCATGATCCTCTACAACGTCCCCAGCCGCACGGGCATCGGCATCGCCGCTGAAACCTACAGGGCGCTCTCCGAGCACCCCAACATCAACGGCGTCAAGGAGGCCTCCGGCGATTTCAGTCTCATCGCCAGAACCCGCGCACTCTGCGGGAGCGCCCTGAACCTCTGGAGCGGCAACGACGACAACACCGTTCCCATGATGGCGCTGGGCGCCCTGGGGGTGATCTCGGTAGCCAGCAATGTGGTGCCCGCCGTGGTCAGCAAGCTCTGCGCCCTGTGTCTCGGCAACGACTATGCCGCCGCGACGGAGCTCTATTGCAAATACGCCGCGCTCTTCTCGGCGCTCTTCATCGAGACCAACCCCATGCCTGTCAAGGCCGCCATGCAGCTTTTGGAGCAGGACAGCGGACTGCTGCGTCTGCCGCTGACGCCGATTTCCGAGGAGCACCTGCTTTCCCTTCGCAAGACGATGCACGAGGTCAACCTGCTATAAAAAAGAGCCGCCCTACGGCAGCTCAATCAAATTCAGGCGATCCGGGCGGGGATTCCCTTCCGAGACGCAGACGGACAGATGCAGCTCTCCCACGCGGGTATGCCAGATGCGCTCCCCTTCCGACCGGTCAAGCACCGAGAATGCGGAAAGCTCCATGGTGAGACCGGTTCCGTCGGCCTTGAGGCGGCTCTCCTTCTTGCTCCAGATCTCGGTGAAGGCAGCGTCCCGATCTTCCGACGCCAGCACATAGCGCTGCTCCTCCGGGGCGAAGAAGCGGTGCACGAGGCTTTCCCTGCAGGGGCTTTGCAGTTGTAGATCCAGCCCCACTGTTCTATCGGAGAGCGCGCAGGCGGCGAAGTGTCCGGAGTGGGAGAGGCTGAAATGAGGCGTCCCGCAGGCAAGATAGGGTTTTCCGCCCTGCTCCGTCAGAATGTCCAGAGGCAGGTCAGGAGCTCCGGCATAATCCCGCAGGGCGCGGATCAGCAGCAGCTCCGCGCCGATTCCCTGCCTACGGCGCAGCGCAGGCTTCACGCGATTCAGTTGTTCCAGGCGATAGCGGGACAGCGGCAGTCCCTCCGGCTCCTCCGGCAGGCCGCTCACGTCCGCGTAATAGATCCGCAGCATGCGCTCCCCTCCCACCTGCATCATACCAAGAGCCGCGGTAAAAAGCAACAAAAAAGGACGCTTCGCAAAGCTTGCGTTGCGTCCTTTCCGTTTACGGCTTGGGAGAAGCACTGGGCGTCGTCCCGCTCTGTCCACCGGTCTGCCCACCGCTCTGGCCGCCGGTCTGGCCGCCCATGCTCCCATTGCCCGCCTCGGGGCTGGGGCTGGGGTTCATGCCGGTCTGGTTGCCGTTGTCCGCGCCCTGGCCGCCGTTGCCGATGATGCCGTCGTGATCGGTGACCACCCCTTCATCCGTATCCGGCAGAATCATGGGGCTCACGTCGGGGAGAATGTCCATGTCTCCGTTGTTCGTCCCATTGTTGCCGCGCATGGCGCCGCAGCCGCAGAGCGCCGCCGCAATGAGCACGGCAAAGAAAATGCAAAGGAATCTCTTTTTCATATTGCGCCTCCTCAAGAATTACGCTCCTATTATTTGAGTGTAAACGCGAAATATGAAATAGAAAGATTTCCAAAAATGTTTGCCTATGGCGCATTGTCTTCCGCCAGCGAATATGTTAAAATTATTTTTATGGAAGAATTAAGAAAAAATCAAATATTGACCGTTACGATCGACGGCTGGGGCTCCGAGGCCCAGGGCGTCTGCCATGTGGACGGACGGGCGATTTTCGTGCCCGGCGCGATCCCCGGGGAGGAATGGGACATCAAGCTTCTGAAGGTCGGCAGCAGCGCCATCTACGCAAAGGGCGAAAAGCTGCTGCTTACCTCCCCTGCCCGTGTGGAGCCGGACTGTCCCTGTGCCGGCAAGTGCGGCGGCTGCGACACCCGGCATATGCGCTATGAAGAGGAGCTGCGTTTCAAGCTGGAGCGGGTCAACGCCGCGCTGCAGCACATCGGTAAGCAGAGCGTGCAGGCGACGGAGATCCTGGGCAGCGACGAGACCGCCCACTACCGCAACAAGGCCATCTTCGCCGTGGCGCAGGCAGAGGGGCAAGCCGCCTTCGGCTTTTACCGGGAGCGGAGCCACGACCTGATCCCCATCGACCGTTGTCTTTTACAGTCGGAGCTGAGCTGCCGCTGCGCCGCCGCGGTGGTGGATTTTCTGCGGACTGAGGGGCTAAGCGCCTATGACGAGGCAAGCGGCAAGGGCACGGTGCGGCACGTCTTCTGCCGCCAGGCGCGGCAGACCGGGGATGCGGTGCTCTGCATCAGCTCCGCCTCCGGTTTCGGCGCGAAAACCGGAGCGCTCACGGAATTTGTGCGCAGCCGCTGTCCGGAGCTTACCGGGATCGTGCTGAACATCAACAAAAGCCGGGGCAACACCGTGCTCTCCGGCGATTTCTACACGCTCTGGGGCGAGCCCATGCTGCATGACAGGCTGTGCGGGCTGGAGTTTTCCATCGCACCCCAGGCCTTTTTCCAAATCAATCCGCCCCAGGCGGAGCGTCTCTATGAGAAGGCCGCCCAATATGCCGCCGCGGGGAAGGACGATCTGGTCTTTGATCTCTACTGCGGCGCGGGCACCATCAGCCTCCGCATGGCGCGGGACGCCGGCCGTGTCATCGGCGCGGAGATCGTGCCGGAGGCAGTGGAAAACGCCCGGGAGAACGCCGCGCGAAACGGCGTCGGAAACGCGGAATTTCTCTGCGGCGACGCGGGCGAGGCGGCAAAGGCGCTGGCCCAGCGCGGGCTGCAGCCCAGGATCGTTGTGGTGGATCCGCCCCGCAAGGGCATGAGCGAGGACGCCGTTTCCGCGGTGGCCTCCATGGCGCCGGATCGGGTGGTCTATGTCTCCTGCAATCCCGCCACCCTGGCCCGGGATATTCTGCGCTTCCAGGGGCTTGGCTATTCCCTGCAGGCGGTCACCGCGGTGGACATGTTCCCGCGGACCTGCCATGTGGAGACTGTTGCGCTTCTATGTCGGAAGAGCATAGTACATCACATGAATCTTAATCCTGATCCTTTCAAAATGATAAAAAACGGGCAGAAAACAATCGAACTCCGTTTGTATGATGAAAAGCGCCGTAAGATAAGGCCAGGCGATGAAATCGTTTTTACCAATACAGCTACTGGAGAAACACTCCGTACACGGGTATTCAAACTGCACCGTTTTAACTCTTTTGAGGAATTGTATCAAGCACTTCCGTTGTTGCAATGCGGGTATACTGAGGAAGATATTGCTCAAGCACAACCATCTGACATGGAACAGTATTATTCTATAGACGATCAGGCAAAATTTGGTGTTGTCGGAATAGAGCTTTTCCCACAAAAAGAAACAACCGACGAGGCAGTCGTTCTGCTGTCATAGGCAATAATCGGAATTGAGACTATCGGATTGTTGTCATTTGAGACTTTTTTAGAGGTTGAAACTCTCGATCCGTTGTCAAATGAGGCTGTAACTATAGTTTCGAAATCCAAAGAAAAATATAGAATTTGAGGTGAAAGATTGGCATTAAGGATTCGCAGCTTTGAAGAAAGCGATTTACAATCATTACATGAACTTCTTTCGGATGCAGAAGTCATGCGCCATATTGAGTCTCCGTTCACCTTTGAAAAAACAAGAGGATTTTTAGAAAATGCCGGTTTGACAGACGATCCGCTTATCTATGTTGTCGAAGATGAAAGCAGTACCTTTATTGGTTACGTAATCTATCATGATTATGACAATGAAAGCAAGGAAATCGGATGGATCTTAAGTAAACGATTCTGGAGAAAAGGTTTTGCCCAGGCATTGACCGAAACACTTATTCAGAAAGCAAAAGCTGATGGGAAATCAGCTGTCATCGAGTGTTCACCGGAACAAGAGGTGACGAAACATATAGCAGTTAAATTTGGATTTAGGTACTCGGGTCTCATAGACGGTTGTGATGTGTATAAACTTGATCTATAGGTTGTACCTTGCACAACAGTTCCCATACTGCCATCAGCGGCGGCGGGGAGCGGTACGTAGATATGTTTCTCTGAACACTCACGGTTATCTGACTTGTTCCCTTGTACGGTCAGGGCATATCGGACACGGATACGAGAGCTCCAAGGCATGTGGAGACAGTAGTATTGATGACAAAGGAATAAGTAAATCGCAGTTTGTCGAGATGGTATAGCAGTATATTGCAAGTGACAATTTACTGAAATGCTGCAGATAACGGAGGAAGGAGAATCCAATGATTACAGATTCATTTGATGATAAATCCCCTGCCAAGATCAATATAAAGAAAAACGAGAACGCCGTTCAGGTTGATGCGGTTATTTACACATTTTCTGAGGAAATCAAAAAGTATGTGATCGCTCACTATGACTGCGAGAAAGTCGGAGAATACGCGATGGCATGCGGAGCAACTTCGGTATATCTGCTCAAGCATCACGGGAAGAGAATCGGTTTTTTCAGAACCTGGGTAGGAGCGCCTGCCTGTATAGGCCCGATTGAAGAATTGTCAACTGTCCTGAATACAGATAAGATCATCCATTTCGGCGGAGCAGGATGCCTTGACAGAGAAATTGCCAGAGGAAAGATCATGGTTCCTACAGAAGCCTACAGAGACGAAGGAACTTCCTACCATTATGCGCCTGCATCCGACTATATTTGGATTAAAAATTCTGATATCGTAAAAGCTTTTATGGAAGAAAACGGGATTCCGTATGTTTTGGGGAAAACCTGGACCACCGACGCCTTCTACCGCGAAACCGTCAATAACTTTGAGAAGCGTAAGGCCGACGGCTGCATCTCGGTTGAGATGGAGGGTGCGGCAGTTCAGGCAGTTTGTGATTTCCGCGGGTTGGATGTTTATATGTTTTTTACAAGCGGAGATCTGTTGGATGCACCGGAATGGACAAGCAGAACAACAGAGGGGCAGATAAAACACACGCAGCACGACCCTGGACATTTTGACATTGCGCTTGCACTCGCAGAATATGTGGTTAAAATATAGCGTCTATTTCCGTTTGCAGGGATGAATCTTACAGAAAGAACAATACAAATCGGGATTTGCAAAGATGCTTATGTGACTACAGGAGAATAAAATGATAATTGATTTTAACAATATGAAAGAAATAACAATGCCCGGTATGAACTACGGAACGGGTATGATGACGGTGAAAATGTACAATGATGAAAGATACCGTATTGTGCCGACGGTGCTTCATAAAGGCGGCAGTATAGGGTTGCACACACAGACATCAGGTGATGATATGAACTATATTCTGTCAGGAACAGGCAAAGCAATCTGTGACGGCACAGAAGAAGAGCTGAAGCCGGGCGTTTTACATATATGCCCGAAAGGCTCGGCGCATTCATAAGCACTGTTATCTTAAAAACAAGTGTAAAGAAAAAGAAATCAGCTTAGTCGGAATTCTGAAACAAGAAAGGAATACTTATGGAGTTATTTTTCAAAAGAATCGCCTCGTTTTTTCTTTTCATTTTCATGGTTCTCGGCTTTTATAA
>JAEEGI010000870.1_pt1 | contig 80442 bp, 60 predicted proteins | sample 8958751 | NCBI WGS metagenome assembly JAEEGI01 (sample SAMN16246545, study PRJNA631951) | gut metagenome | biome: gut microbiome; feature: rumen; material: KS-attached | host: Bos | place: Iran: Karaj | collected 2018-10
ATTCTTTGTTTCTCAAAATAAACGTTAACTTTGTTTGCTTTTTAAAAAGCTTACGCGTTGTGTTTATCCGTTTTCTGAATTACTTCAGATTCTGAATGTTTCCATTCGATTTGTTCATTGCTGAACGAAATTTATTTGGAATTTTCAAGGTTGTTTCATTATTAAGTTATCAATGTTCGTTTGTGCTGTTCGTTTCAGCGACAGCCTAATCATATTAACACATCTAGTTTTATTTGTCAAGCACTTTTTTTATTTTTTTCAAGTTTTTTTTCAAAACATTTTTCTTTAAAAGGTGCTATAATAACCAGTTTCTGCTAATAAATTAACACGCTGCTTTTTGCGACAGCGTGTTAGATTTTATCACTTCATTTTTGTTTTGTCAAGTACTATTTTTAATTTTTTTAAATTTTTTTCTTTGCTCTTTCTCTTTTAGTTTAAATTCGCCGTTTCTGCTCATTCTACCATTTGCTACAAAGCCTTTTTTCAATATGTCGCTATTTACTGTAGCGACTTGTTCTTTTCTTCATAAGCCACTATTTACTGCAGTGGCTTATTCTTTTTCTTCATTTGACGCTATTTACTGCAGCGACTTGTTCTTTTCTTCATTTGACGCTATTTACTGCAGCGGCTTGTTCTTTTCTTCATATGCTGCAAGAACATCTACAAAATTGTCATCAGTTAAGGATACTATGAATTCATCCCTTCCTTCTTTCTTTTTAGATGGATGTCTAATGGAGGCATTCTTCTTAAGCGCTACTGCCGGATCTACCTCTGTCATATTTATCTTTCCTGATTTATATACATTTTCTAATAGTTCTGCTGCTCTTTGTGTATGCGTCAGTACCAGCGAAGTTCCCATTTTATGATAAAGCTCCGGATAGAATTCTTCTACCCCCCAGAAATCTGCAAGGGTAAAATCGCTGTTATGTGTTGTTGTCTTGAACTTGCAGTCAAAGCAGGCCGGACGCAGCGTTGCATTCTTCCAGAAGGCTCTTAGATATGGATCTACTCCTCCTGCTTTATTGTAATGAGTTCCGTCTTCAAATTCTATGTCAAAGCTATATGGCTTCCATCCGCGCGATTTGCTTCTGAAATTTATTGCCACTGCCTTTTTTCCTTCTACATTTTCTCTATATTTAATATAGTGTTTTAAGGCAAGCGGCGATGGTACTCCATGGCATATTATGTCCTGGGTATAGAGATTTTCATAATTCTTTCCCAGATATGCCAATAATCCTGCTACCTGACATGGATTTGATGAAAAGTACACCAGCTCTCCTTTTTTAAGAAGATCTTCACACTGCTTATAGGTTTCGCCTATTCTTGACTGTACATATTTTGATTTTCTATATCTGCCGAGATATTTTGAATAATTAGTTACCAGGATTTTTCCTTCTGAATTTATTATGTCAGAAGCTAATTCCTTTTCCTCACTTATTCCTGCTCCTTCCATTAGAAGCTGTTTATCCGCCTTTAACGTTTCTTTTTTTACGCGTATCTTTGATTCTTTTGCTTCAAATTCTTCTGTCATCTGTACGCCAAAGACTACTCCGCCCTTATTTAATATATGATTTCCGAGTGCTGTGAAGGCTGCTCCTGATGAGCTGAGCTTTACCATTGCTTCACTTATATGATATACCGCAAAGGCCCTTGTTCCTGTATTTGTTATAGGCCTTAGATTTTCTATAGGGCATACCCTATTACACAATCCGCATTTTATGCACTTTTCCTCATCTACCTTTGGATACCAGAAGCCTTCCTCGTCATCCTCCATGGTGATGCATTTAACCGGGCATTTATTAACGCAGCCGTAGCATCCCATGCATTTTGTCTTATCCTTTATCTCTATCATATCACATTCCTTTTACGGTTTTAGCCTTTTCCTCCCATTTCCCCAAGACATGATTCTCCCAAGAACCCTTTTCTCTTAAGAACTCTTTCCTCTTAAGAACTCTTTCCCCTTAAGAACTCTTTTCTCTTAAGAACTATTTCCCCTTAAGAACTATTTCCTCTTAAGAACTCTTTCCCCTTAAGAACTATTTCCTCTTAAGAACTATCTCCTCTTCAGAACTATTTCCTCTTAAGAACTCTTTCCTCTTTAGGCTCTTTTTCCAAGATGATCTTTCTTAGGGACTCTTTTCTTTTTTCACAGGAGCTTTTCCTTTCCCGTAACCCCGGCTATTTCCGTACTTTCCGCCCTTCAAATATCTTTTTTGCTTTTACATCTTGATACTTTTCTTCACTTTACCACAATTTCATTTTTCTGTAAAGTAAAGTTTTTTTCAACGCAATACTTTTTTATTATAGCAAAATCCCCTATGCTAAACATAGAGGATTTTGTATATTAAGCATTTTCTGTTCCGCCGATTATCACCGCTTTTTATGGTGCTGTCACTCCCATAGGGAGGCTTTCTGCTTCCGCATTTTATGGTGCTGTCACTCCCGTAAGGAGGCTTTCTGCTTCTGCATTTGATGTTTCTTTTCCAGTAGTACTTATTTCTGTACTTACTGTTTCGTCGATATCACCTGTTTCTTCCGGCTCTGCCGCCTGTACATATGCGCTGTATGCTCTGCTGGCATTTCCATTTCTGTCAGTTGCATATACGTAATACACAGTATCCTTCTTTGCTTTGGTGAGCATAGGGATTGAAAAACTCACGGTTCCATCGCCATTATCTGTATATACTACATCCTTTTCATATATTTTATGTGTCGAGTTATATACGCTTGATGCTTTATAGGCCGCCTTTTCGCCCTTTGCTACATATACCTTTTTTCCTACTCTTGCTGATATGGTGGTATATTTATCGCAGGTTCCTGTTATTACAAGAGCTCCTTCTTCTATGGTATCTACTACCGGCTGATTTGCTCCGGTCTTTTTTACTTTTACTTCCTGGACATTACTTGTGATTCCATTCTTTGATGCCCATATGGTAAATTTTTCATAGGCTCTTGCTAGAGGTATGGTAATTGAGAAGTTTGCATATATTGAGCTGCTCACTCCGCTTCCTGATGAACTCGGCACTACGCCGGTCACTATAGTTCCGTCCTGTGCTGCTATGTAGATCGTTGCTCCCGGTACTGCCACTCCGTTTACTAGCGCTACTCGGTTCGTTATGGTTCCAAGCCTTGGAGTGTCCAGTACTGATTCATTATAGTTATTTACAGTTACATAACCATATCCTACTCTTCCCGCAGAGTCAGTAGCCTTTACTTTGTAATGGCCGTTCATCTTTACATAGAATACATTTCCATTTACGGTCTTTGCCTTGCTCCAGCTGTTATTTCCTTTTACATATTCTATCTTCTTTATGCTAGAGCCCGGTGCCGTGGTTGCTGTAACTATTATCGGGATTTTCTGGCTTGTTTCTGTAATTATGCCTTCTGATGCTATTACATGCACCTGCTGCTTAGTTTCTTCTTTACTTAAGATATTTCCTAAGTAGTAATTATAATTTCCCTTTGTGTAAAGGAGCTTTAAATACCATTTGGTCGATGTTATGTAGCTATCGTTTGCCTTTGGTATGGTTATTGTAAATCTATTTTCTTCTGGCTGTATTATTCTCCAGTTGTCATCTGCCGTGATGTTTAATGGTCCATAATAGCTCTGCTCCTTTATATATGCCATCAAGACTTCCTTTCCTGATACCCAGGTCCTTGTGGTAAATAATGAGGTGGAGTCTTCTGGCATGAAGGAATATCTCTGATTGAGCGAATCCATTGCTATTACAAATTCCTGATCACCTGTTACGCTCTTTCCCTGATATTTGAGGTTCTTTACTCTATGCGCACTATAATTTTTTACTGTTCCGTTTTCGTTATAACGCGCCGGCTGAGTATTATCTATCTGATAACTTATTCCATCAAATATGAAGAAATTTGACCAGTCAAAGGCATATTTTGATGATATAAGCGGCGATACTCCTTCTAGTTCTGAGTAGAAGGTAGATTTCTTTAGCGCTGCCGGCAGCACTGCTACTGCGTTCTGCGCATATATGCTCGCTGAATATTCTATCCATTCAAGAAGCTTGCTTCCCTTTATTGTATATAGATGAAGGTAGCCCGAGTCTCTTGTTGGTGCATTTATCGACAGTACCTTTGCCACATCCTTTTCTGTGATGCTGCCGGATATGTTTATGAAATCCTCTCCTGAGTCGAGGTAATTTACTGATACTGCTATTACCGGATAATTTTCTAAGTCTGGTCTATATTCTGATATATATGATTTTGCGTATTTGATTTTTGAGTCATTCATGAGCTGGTAGAGATTTGAATCCTTTACTACACAGTCCATGTTCGTATAGCTTATTCCTTCTGCTATTTCATAGGCACTCTTACTGATTGAGGCTGCTGCCATTTCTTCATACGATGCAATCTCCGCCTTTATTCCAGGATTTTCCTTTATTTTGCTGGTAACCGGTATATTCTCTGAGTATTCCTCTGCTAAGGTCATATTTCCTTCTTCGTCGAGGTTGAAGGTGTAATGCATTACTCCGAGATAGGTTGCATGTGCGCTTGTTCCTACTACCGGCTTTCCATAAACAGTTCCCTTGTAATTATCTACATAGGTATAATCCTTGTAGGTTTCATCCTTTGACGGAAACAGCTCATGGCTATGGCTTGTTACTACCCCATCTATGGTAGAGAGTGCTGCAAGCCTTCCTCCCGGGTGCACGTTAGTATCTGCGCCCTTTAATACTCCTATTCCGCCGTGTATTACTGCTATTACCAAGTCACACTTTTCAGTATTCTTTAATATGCTTGCCTGCTTTTTTACATTTGTATAAATGGATTCTCCATCTATAATGCCCTGATAGCCGGTTCTTCTTCCTGAGAGCGTCTCTCTTGTGGCTCCGATTATTCCGATTTTGAGTGTGACAGTATTTCCAAGTGCTGTCTTTGCTTTCTTCGTTATTATTTTATACGGTGCAAAAAGGCTCTCTCCCGATTGATTATCAAAGGTATTACATACAGCCACCTTGCTTTCAAGGCCGCTTTCCTTATATTGCATTTTCAGATATTCGTAGGAATAATCCCAGTCATGGTTTCCCGGAACTATTACGTCATACCCCATCTTTGCCATTGCTTTATAGACAGGTTGCAGCTTTGATGCATCCTTTTCATAGTAATAATCTGAAAAATAATCGTACATACAGTCTCCTGCATCTACTGTAACTGTATTTGCTGCTCCGCCTGCTGCACTTCTTTGTTTTTTAATTAATGTATATATTTTAGTAAGTCCGGCTGTTCCTATTTCTTCAGCTGTTTCATAGTTATAAGAGGAGAACTGTCCGTGAATGTCTCCTGTCGCTAAAACTCTGAAATCCACCGTATCATACGGTTTTTCTTCTTTGTCTTCTCCTTCATTATTTTCACCTTCTGCAGCTTCCTGTTTTTCTGTCGCACCTTCTGCTGTCTTTTCTGCTGCATAGGTTATTTCTGTTTTTTCTGCCGTTCCTGTAAATACCAGCATAAGCACCAATATTCCAGTTACAGCTCTTTTTACTAACTTGTACTTCATTAAATCGCTTCCTTCCTTGAATCTCGTGTTTTTAATGTGTTTTTTGCGCATATATTGCACAAGATGCCCTATTATTCTAGCATGTATAGGTGTCAAAAAGGTGTCAGAGATATGTAAATATGATTGCATTATTTTGAAAAGTGTTATATTATTTTTAAATAATGTTTTCGATACGGGAGGTCATTCGATGCAATTAAAAAATCTTTACGATGGGGCTTCCTTGAATGGTTTTCTCATTCCAGGACACCGCGGGTTACATAAGTCCCCCCTTTTAATTTCTGCTTATAAAATAAGAAAAAAGCTCCGCGTGGCTATAAGGCGCGGCTTTTCTAAAAATAGTGCCGGCTCTAACAGCCCTGTTGCAGCAAGCAATGATGCAGCTTCAGACATTTCAAAAAAATCAGTGCCAACTACCTGCCTTAGTACGGACTGGATAAGCATTGATCCAGCTATCAGTAAATATCTGACGCTGAGCGGCGATGCTTTTAACCGTGCCATATGGCAGTTCAAATTAAGCGATGGCAAAATCCTAAATGCTGCGCCCGGCTTTGCCGGAGGCGGCTTTTCTAAATGCTACCGCCCTATGTTCGGTCAAAAGTGCGGTCTTAGTGCAGCCCATGTTGAAATACCTGAAAATGCAACCGCAGTAAGAGTCTACTATCAGTGGGCTTCTTTTGAAGATGCTAGTTTATCTGATGATAGCGAGACGATAAGTCTTCCTACCGGCAAAAGACTATACCTTCAGTACGGTCTTATTCCTCAGTCCCTAAAGCATTATGAGGAAAAAGATCCTTACGCTGATTATTCCGATGTCTATGCAGTAAGACACGCCCTTGATGATGCCGATCCTATATGCGAAAGATGCGGTGCTTCTTCAGATTTTTCCTTTAATTACTTAATTTCAACGGATTCTTCTAGTATAAAGGCTTCTCCATATGAAAACAGTTTTGATAAGGTTTTTCCTTGGAGCGATATCAAAAAGGTCACCATTAATGGTAACGAAATGATAGAAATTCCCAAGCATTTCGTTAAGCGCGAGATCATTAACGGCTATGAGTACACCGCCATAAGCAGGACAAAGCATCCCGGCTTTGAAATCGATCCTTCCTTTGTTACTAAGGAGGGAGAAAAGGATTTTATTTACATTTCCGCTTATCAGGCCAGCATGGATGAGAGCACTAGCGCTTCAAGCCCTGATTCTGATAATCCTTCGCCTGCAATAAAAAGCCTTCCAGGCCATTACGTAAATGTGCGCCGCTCTCTAGATAAGTATAAAAGCCTTGCCGCCGCTAATTCGAGCAAGGATTATTCCTTCAGCGTCCTTGATGGCTGCGCTGCATTTACTTTAATAAGGCTTTTTCTCATTGAGACTGCGACCTTAGATTCTCAGAGCATTTTCACGGGTCTATCCTGCAAGCCTTTTATGACAAATGTACCAGATAGCGTCTATCACGCTTTAGAGGATAGCAGTAATTCTAATTCCATCTCCGTTATCAAGTCTCCTATTACCGCTAGATTCAAGGTGGGGGATTGCATTTCGATTTTAGGTGCCTGGAAAAATGAATATACAAATTCTCCTAATTTTTATCAAAGAAGAATTACCAATATAGCTACCGATGATGCTCATAAGAATAGATATATTATTCAGTTTGATGGTAAAAGCACTGACATCAAAAAGGGCATCACCAAGATAACCGGTCTTCCTGCTTTTTGCGGCTGCACTGATGGTGTAGATTATCACAGCGGAGTTTTCATTCCATCTGAAGAATCTCTCCGGAACGATATTTTTTCCGGAAAGCTCTCCTTTAAATACAGGGGAATCGAGAATCTTTATGGAAATGTCTGGATGCTGCTTGATGGCACAAATGTCAAAGACGGAAAGGTGAGCATTACCTTCCCTGACGGGTCGGTTCACTCTCCTTCCTACAATGTACCTGTACAGACTGCCCATATTTCAAGTAGTCTCCTATCTTCTAATACAGATAATCCTATGGCTGTAAAGGAGCTCGGCTTTGATTCTCTTGAACCTCTTATAGCGCTGCCTTCTGTAGCTGGTAGCGGGGCTTCTCTTAATTCCTATTACTGCTGCTCCTGGACAAATGCCGGCGAGGCAGATAAGAGCTATGTCCTTACCTACGGCGGCGCCTGGGACAACCTTGCACATGCTGGTCTCTTCTGCTTTAGGGCAGAGTTCACCTCTAAGAGCAGAGTTGCTTACAACAGCTGCAGGATTATGGCAAGACCTTTATAGAGGACTTTGTTTCTTGCTTTAATGCTTTTTGCATTTTTAAAGCTAACGCTTTCGCATTCAAACACTTACTTACAAAAAAGGAACGTAAGGTTTTTCCCCTTACGTTCCTTTTATTTGTTTTATTTAGTACGAAGTCTAGCTTATTCTCTTTACCGAAATGCTATAGCATTTGCTATAGCATATGCTATAGCTCATCCTCTTTGCTTTAGATTACGATTCCCCATAGTCAAAAGACCATAGTTTAATCTGACATTGCTTAAATTGTATTATGGAGTGAGCGTTGCAAGAAGCATTATAGGACTTGCGCCGCTTGTAATTGTAATCTTAAGCTTTGCAGGCTTTAACTCATTAAATATTATTACACTCTTACTTACAATTTCAAATTTAGCTTCGCTTGGATACTGCGCCTCTATAGTTACATCTTCCTCTGGTATAGAGCTCGTTATATCGATTCCCGCATCATTGTAGATCTTATAGGTGTACTTAGCCTTGCCATCCACTCCTATAGCACCTACTAACGATACCGTTACTACCTCAGGTACATAGCCCGTCGGTGTAAATTCAAAGTACTGGTTATTGTAATGGAATCTATAAGTTCCTCCTACAAGTGAGCCTGCAAAGGTAAGAATTAAGGTATTGTCAGTACCTGACTTTTCAACTGCTTCAATTCCTACATTTGCTCCATCTGATGTTACTTTAACAAGGCTATTATCCTTTGCTACCCTATTTGCATCTGACTTGCTTTCAAATACTACCTTTACCTTTGAAAGATCTGTAAGACCATTCTGATTTACACCTGTGATCTGGCCATAATCCGGGTTTGGTGTAGGGGTAGGAGTCGCCTTTACCTTTACTGTATAGGTTACCTTGTCAGTTGTTCTATTTCCATCCGAATCTACTGCATAGATTGTAAGCTTTGCTGTTCCTGGATTCTTAGTAACTATCTTTCCTGAAGTCTTATTTACAACAAATACCTTCTTATTGGAAGATGTACATACAAGAGTATCAGTTATGTAATTTACCTTTGTTCCGTAAACTACTGTTCCGTCAGCAGCTTTTCTGAAGGTCTTATTAACTGCAACCGTACTTCCTGCATATACGCCCTTCTTAAGTGACTTTGCTGTTGATGAGTTAAGTCCTACGCTTTCTGCATGGCGCTTTACTGTAACTGTACATTTCAAGGTCTTTACTGTCTTTCCAGCATTCTTTACTGTAGCTGTGATTATCGCTGTTCCTGCTGCTTTTGCTGTAATCTTGCCCTTTGAAGTAACTGTTGCTACTGACTTCTTATTTGATGAGAAGCTTACTGAAGCATATTGCTGGTTCTTTACACTTAAACTCTTTGTTCCTTCTCCCACATACATGGTAAGTGCTGTGCTTGAGAGCTTCATGCTGCTAGTTACAAGCGCTGGTGTTGGAGTAGGGGTTGATGTTGCCGTTGGTGTAGCTGTTGCCTTTGGCGTTGAGGTTGCCTTTGGCGCTGAGGTTGCCTTCGGTGTTGCTTTTGCCTCTTCTGTAGGAGTTGGTGTATTTTCTACCGAGCTCTCCTTTACTGTTACACTGCAGCTAAGATTTTCGACATTTCCTTCGGCATCTGTAACCTTTACATTTACAGTTGCTGTTCCTACGCCTACTGCTGTAACTGTGTAAAATACCGGGTCTACTGCTACAACACCTGTATCACTTGATGAAATCGAAATGGTACTGCCCTGAGGTGCTTCGCTTACCTGAATTGCAAAAGACTTTGTTCCATCTAAGTACAAGGTCTTGCTTGTTGTTGAAAGTGAAGCTGCATATGTAATCTGAGCTCCTCCTGCTGCCGGGGTAAACAGTGATACTAACATTGCCATAACCATTATCACTGATATCCTTGCTAATTTTCCTTTTTTAAATAACAAATTAAACATTTGATTTTCCCTCCATTTCCTTCAAACGAATTTAAATCAAAATTACGTTAATATACCTTCATCATTAACGTCACTCATTGTTCATTTTATCACAAAAGCAAAAATATCTCAACACCATTTTATATATTTTTACTATTCTCTTTACCTTTCTTATCTTTAGGGCATAAAAGGCGGAGAAAATAGATTTCTCCGCCTTAAATATTTTTTAATATACTACTTTTAAAACCTTAGTGCCCTGTAATACTTAGTACTCAAGAATACTTAGCACTCAAGAATACTTATTATTCAAAAACACTTATTACTTAAGAGTAAATGTTCTCTGAATCTTAACAGTTGTCTCAAGAAGACCTGCTGCTGTGTTCTCCTTTACAACTACATCCTGAATTACAACGCTCTTACCAACTACTGTTGGGCTAACTGGTGTAATAGAAACGATGTTTTCTGTAACGTCTGTTGAACCACGCTTAGCTGTGTAATATGCCTTAAGATTTGAGTAATCTGAGATAGATGTTACATCACTATTAAGTGTAAGGGCAAGTGCATCACCGTCGTATACAACGATTGCTAATGATGGAGCTGCAAGCTTGTATGCTCCGCCTGTTCCTACATAAGCCTTAACGATGTATGTTCCAGCTGCTGCCTTCTTGATTGTTCCACCTGATGTCATAAGTGCATTAAATGTGATTGCTGATGTGCCTGAACCAGATACACCTGTTGTTACAGGATTTCCTGATGGATCAGTAATAATTACACTATATACACCCTTTCCTGTTGAAACTGTTGCCATGCTTGATGCAAGGTTAAGTGTGCTTCCTGTATCTACTACGAAACCTTCTGAATCCTTACCTTCAAGACTGATTACTGATGTTCCTGTAACTGCCTTTGTAAGATCGATGAATAATCTTGTATTTGTAGATGAAAGTACATAATTTGTTGCTGTTGAGCTTGTTGCTGACTTAAGAGTAAGTACGAAGTTGCTTGTTCTTGTAACGCCGTCCTTCTCGAATGTAAATCTGATGATGATTGTCTTTGTTCCTGTAAATGACTTTCCTTCATATGTTCCGTTAGGCATTACTGTGAAGCCTGCGTAATCAGCATCGATTGCTACTGATACATCTGCGCCTGAACCCTGAACTACTTCATAAGAAACTGAATTTAATGTTGTGTCATTTCCATACTGGTCTAATGCTGTAATATCTACATCTGCATCAGCTGCTGAAGCAAGAGAAATCTTTGCGTTATTAGCTGAAAGTGCAACGCTTGTAAGAATTGACTTATTTGTAACTGTTACAGGAATTACTGCAATAGCGCTTCCTGTTGAATTCTTAACGATAACCTTTACACTGCCTGTCTTAACTGGGTATACAATACCTGTATCACTAACTGCAAGTGTGTTGCTGTCTGATGATGTGAATGTGTATGTTTCTGCACCAGGAACATATAATGTCTCTGTGTCCTTACCTGTTGTCTTTGTGTACTTAATGAAAAGCTGCTTTGTTGATGAATCAACTGGAATTGATACACCTGAAGCTGAGTATGTCTGAGTTGATGGAACTGCTCCTACTGCACCGATTGCATATGTGAAACCTGAAGCTATTGATGTTGTCTCTGTTGCTGCAATAGGTCCTGCACTTGTATAAGCAATTTCATTACCCATTGAATCGTAACCTACAACTACCTTTGCTGTAACTACTGCATTTACGCCACCCTTGGTGAAGTAGATCTGGCTGCCTGATATATAGTAGTTAACACTGTCTGCTGCTGAGAATGTAATTGTCTGATAATCTACTCCTGCAACTGCAACCTTTGTAACGTCTACGCCGTTTGCATTGTAAAGAGTATATGGGATATCCTTCATTTCGCCTGCTGTAACAGTTGTTGTTCCAACTGCAATGCCTGCTACCTTATTACCAACGCCCTTGAAGCTTGTTGATGAACCATTATATGAATATGTGAACTTTGTTCCTTCTTCTGCGTTCTCGTAAAGCTTTAAGTAAACTGACTTAGCGTCGCCGCTAACTGCTGTGATTGATGCATAGAGATTGCTCTGGATTGTTGATGTAACATTGTCCTTTGTTCTCTCAACCTTAAGAAGAGACTTGTCTGCGATAACTGCCTTTGCGTCATCCTCTGTTGCAAATGTAAGCTTTACTACTGAAAGATCTGAAAGGCCTTCCTGTGTAGCTGAAACAATCTTTCCTGCAGCAGCTGTAGGAGTAGGTGTTGCTGTTGCTACTGGAGTAGGTGTAGGTGTTGCTGTTGCTGTCTTCTTTGCAACTACAACTACTGGATAAACCTTCTCGCTAAGTGACTGAACCTTGTTCTTTCCTGTATAATCTACAGCATAAACTGTAAGAACTGCTGTTCCTTCGCCCTTTGCTGTAATCTTTCCTGTTGTGCTTGTTACTGTGAATACTGATGTATCAGAAGACTTAAATCTAAGCTTATCTGTAACCTTTGTTGTGCCTGTTCCCCAGATAACTGCTCCGTTTGCTGTTGCTCTTCTGAAACCTACATGATATGACTTAACAGTACCAACCTCGATACCATTCTTTAATACCTTTGCAAGTGCTGAACGTACACCGATTTCTGCTGCATGACGGTATACCTTAACTGTAGCCTTGAGTGTCTTAACTGTTGTTGTACCATTCTTAACAGTTGCTGTGATTGTTGCTGTACCAACACCCTTAGCTGTGATCTTACCAGTTGATGCCCCAACTGTAGCTACTGATGTCTTGCTTGACTTGTAAGTAACCTTATAAGCTGAATTCTTGTTCTTTACTGAAAGAGTATAGGTGCTCTTTAAGTTTGTAGTTGTATCTGAGCCAAGATACAGCCTAATTGTTGTTTTGCTAAGACTCATTGTGGCAGCTTCTGCATTTACAGTTGGAATAATTGATGTAAATACAAGGGCTAACGCAAGGAGTAATGCAAAGTGTTTCGAAAACTTCTTCATTATTAATCCTCCGTTCCGAAGCAGTTATTGGCCTGCTTCCCGCCAATTTTTTTTACTGCGTAATAACTTACGCTAAACATTATATAAACTATTTATGTCAAAAGTGGCACAGAAATCTTACAATTTTCTTTCATTTCAAAGATTCCTATGCCACATTTTTGACACATTCATCATTTTTTAATAATTTCTGATGAATGATTATTTAGTTATTGATTGAGAATAAATGTCCTATCTAATGGATAGTCAGTAACTATAATTCCCTTAGTCGTCTTTTCCCTAATAATTACTCGCTTTACCTCGACTTCTTTTCCATTTACCTTTGGATCTACCGGCACAACGGATACTAAGTTACTTGTAATATCTACTGGTCCTCTGTATGCATAGAAGATATCCTTTAATTCTGCATATGAATTTATATGATATCCATTCTTAACTTCTATGCTTATTTCTTCACCCTTATTTACTGAAACTTCATTATAAGCCACAGGTGCATAGCTTGTTCCATCACCTCTGTATATATTTATGGTATAAAGGCCTGGGGTTATCTTTCTGATAGTTCCATCACCATTTCCTATAATACAACTGAAGTTTATGGTAGAGCTGCCTGAGCCGCTAAGACCTTCAGTAAATACATTTCCATCAGGTCCTGTAACTAATATGCTAAAGCTATTTTCAGTAGTTGAAATTGCTGACTTTGATGATACTACATTAATAGGAACAGTGCTTCCATAATTTGCTCCACTTGGATCTAATGGCTGGAGCTGGATGGTCGCATTAGTTATCTGAGTCTTTGAAGTAAGATCTGCATTAAGACCAGTTGAACTAAGCAGCATCTTATAATGTGAAAGTCCTGGATCTATAGTATTTCTCATTACAAGAGTATAGGTCTGTGAGAAGCTCTTTCCATTCGATGAGAAGTCGAATCTTATCTTAAAGGTTCTATTGTCATCAAACTTTTCTCCATTATAGGTTCCCTTTGAGATTACTGTAATTCCCTTATAATCTGAATCGAACTTAATTGTAAAGTCATCGTTTCTGCCCTGGAGTACAGCATAGGAAGCATTATCTATATTCATTGACTTTCCGAACTGATCCACTGCATTAACCGAAATACGCTTTGTAAATGAATCCTTGCTCATGACAATTGTGTCATTTAATGGGCTTATGCTTATTCCCTTTATCTGCGAAGCATCTGTTACTTCGATAGGGATGTAGGATATTGCATCTCCTGTCACAATGTCTCTGATTACGATGTTTGTCTTGCCCGGTGCTACTGGTACAAGTACACCTTCCTTGGTTACTACTACAATATCATTTCCATTTGATGTAAGGTAATACTCACCATATTCCGGAATATAATAGTTAGTAGTATACTTTCCTATTGATCTGCTATACTTAACGAAAAGCTGCTTGGTTGTATTTACTTCCGTTGAAATCTTAAGCGTTCCGCCCGAATATGCCTGACTTGCAGCCGGTGCTCCTACCTCTCCTATTGCATAGGTGAAGCCTGACTGTGATGAGGTAATCGTTGTAGATGAGCAGATTATCTTATCTGTATAAGCTATTTCATCACCCTTTGAATCATAGCCTACTATCGCCTTTATGGTTGCTTCTACATTCTTATTTCCTTCGTAGAAATAGAGCTTTATCTTATATGGATTCTTTCCCTTGTAGTCTGGTTCAACAGAAATGGTGTATCCATTTCCATTATCCTCTGCGAGGCACTCTAATGCAAGAAGCGGCGGTGCATCTCCGGTTGACTGCCAGGTCTGATCTATGCTGGTCTGAGTAATATCCACTCCGTTCTTATTGTAGAGGGTATATGGAATTTCTACCTCAGTTTCCGGCTTCACTGTAAGATATGGGTTTGTTCTTACGCTTGCTACCTCATTTCCTACACCGGTAAATTTTACTGAAGATTTCCTATAGGTATATTCATAAGTAATTCCCTTGTAAAGGTTATCATATACACCGAGTATAATAGCACATGGATCATTGGTTGCTTTTATGCTCTTAAATACATTACTCTGATATACCTGGGTCACTCCTGCATTTTCACCATCTGAATTAGTTCTTGTAACCTGGAGCAATGATGGATTATCAAGTACTGCCTTTGCATCCTTTTCTGTGCTGAAGGTAAGTCTTATTAATGAAAAATCAGAAATACCTGTCTGATCTGCAAGAACTATCTTTCCCCATTCCGGTGTTGGTGTAGGAGTCGGAGTTGATGTTGCTGTTGGCTCTGGTGTCGCCGTCGGAAGAGGTGTAGGTGTAGAGGTTGCCTTTGGCGCTGGCGTTGCTGTAGCCTTTGGTTCCTGCTTTGAAACCACCTTCACCGGATACTTCTTTTCTCCAAGCTTTGTAACTTTTTTCTTTCCTGAGTAATCTACTGCATAAATGGTAAGAGTAGCGTCGCCCTCGCCTACTGCAGTTATTTTTCCGCTCTTTGCATCTACCTTAAATACTGAAGTATTTGAAGATTTATAGCGAAGAGTATCTGTAATGTATGTCACATCACTCTTCCAGGCAGTCTTTCCACTTGCCTTTCTATAGCCTATCTTGCCTGATTTTGTTGTTCCTACGGTAATTCCCTTTTTTAAGGTCTTTGCAAGTGATGCATCAAGTGCAATGCTGCTTGCATGACGATATACATAAACCGTTGCCTTTAAGGTCTTTACTGTCTTAGTCCCATTTTTTACGGTTGCAGTAATTGTCGCCTTTCCTGCTCCCTTTGCCGTAATTTTTCCCGTTGTTTTACCTACTGTCGCTACAGAGGTCTTACTCGACTTATAAGAAACGCTATAAGCTGAATTCTTATTCTTTACTGAAAGAGTATACGTCTTTCCATAATTTGTAAGTGAGTCGCCACCGACATAAAGACGTATGGTAGTCTTACTGAGCGACATTGTTGCTGCCTGAACATTTACACCTGGAAATATTGCCGAAACAATAAGTGCAAGTGCAAGTATCAGAGAAATTCTTCTAATTTTTTTTGGCATCTGCCCCCTCCTTCTCCTTCTTTTGTTTTTTGATTGAAGCATTTATTGCTATGCCCATTCCCAGTATTACCCAGAAAACAGGGCTTACTGCAATCGTTGAATCATTTGCAAGTGCTGCTACCATATAGCCTACACTTCCGATAAACGCAATAACTCCGACTACCGATCTAAAATCCTCATATTTTTCAAAGAAATATATCTTTACGCTTGTAAAGAAATACCATAAATAAAATACCATAAATGCTATGAGTGAAAGAAGTCCTGTCTGCGCCCAGATCTGTAAATACATGCAGTGAGGCTTCATGGTAAGCATTGATATTTCCTTTGAAAAGTCAACTCCCACTTTGCTATAATTATAGTTTTCAACATAATTATACATTGGGAATATATGTACGAAGGAATCTGGTCCATTTCCTAATACAATATAATCCTTTAAAAGAGGAATTGTATGTCCCCATATAAAGCCTCTGTTTGTCATGAACAATGGATTATCCTTGAAAAGAACAAATGGTGCCTGTCCTATAGGTGCAAATTTGCCAATGCTCTCAACATTAAAGCTTGTAGGATCTATATTATAAACTGAGAAATCAGGAGTATGCAGATAATGATATACATAATCATTTCTTCCTACTGCAAACCACCAGTCTTCATCTTCAATGTGAATAACAAATGAATAATACTCGCTGTCCATTATCTTTGGCTGAACATATATTTCACTAAATTCAGCTTCTTCAAGGACAAAATAGTTTTTCTCCGGTAATAAAATCATGCTCTTGCTGCCATCATTTGATTCATCAACCTGATAATTGAAGAAACAGGTTCCCATTGAATCATCAGGAAGCAGCCAGAATCTTAGGTCATGCTCCTTATATCTTACCTTTATGTCATTTTCTTCTACAGTAATGTCCTGCAGTGGGAACTGACTATAATCGATATAGCCTTTAGAGTCTCCTTCGTAAAAATGCTTTACTATTGTTGAAAACTTTCCTGATACAATAAGTGCTATTGCTGCAACTGCCACTATTCCTACAAGCGAAAAGGTTATGCCCTTACGCTTTGCAAATAATCTCCAGGTGAAGAAAAGTGAAAATACCATTTCCGCACCTACTGCTATAAATGCACTTGCTGAAGCACTTCCATACATACATATTGCGCAAAGTGCAAAATCAACAAGGTAAAGAAGTCTTCTGATTATATTTTTATCAAACAAAAAGAGATAAAATAATAATGGAATTATAAGTGCAAGATAAAAGCAAAAATAATTCGGATTATACAAGGTGCTATATACAGGCATTTTTATGCTGAGTTTAATTCCATCAACTCCGATCAGTTTCTGGAACCAGCTTTTAGTATATACATCCTTGCCAAGTACCTGAAGTGCTCCGATGAGCATTATTATGATGCTGCTTCCTAAAAAGGAATAGATTATCATTTTAAGTGCTGAATCCCTATTTATAAAGAAATAACAGTAAAAAATGATAAGGGCATATCCCATAAGTATCCAAACAGTCTCAAATAATTCAGCCGCGCCATTAAAGCCCCAGTAGCTGTATTTTGAAAATACTGTTGATAAAAATGCAAACAGAGCATATATTGCTATCGCCCACATAAAAACAGGTGGCTTTTTTATCGCTTTAATGTTCGTAATCAACGTGATGATAAGTGCTACCGCCATTACTGCAAGACACGCCGTAATGAAAATGTGTCTCCAGTACAGAAAAACGTCTGTCTGATTTTCATTTGCCAGATACCAGTAATTTCCGCCGTAATGAGTATTGAACTCCTTATATCTGACAATGAGCGGAGCTACTGCTATCAGCAGGCATAACGGAATAATGAATATATTAGAGGATGAACCCTGTCCATCTGATTTTTTATTATCACTTCCCTTCTTCGCTTCTGCCGTTTTGACTATTACTTTCTTTGTTGCTGTGTCTTTATCCATATAAATCCTTTCCTTGCAGGTATGCCGTACCCACCATAAAATACGCTTTGACCTGACCGAATTCCCAGGTCTTGCATCATAGCTATAGCATATATTAATTTACAGATTTATTATATTTTAATAAAAAGCATACCCCTTTTACTTTATCACATTTTTAAAATTATATCAAGGTAAATATGTTTTTTGTGCAATTTGCAAAAAAAGCATTGATTTTTCAATACTTATGTTGTATAATGTGAATAACTTGTGGATATATCAAATGTTTCATTATTTTAAGGAGACATTTTTTTATGAAGAAGGGTTATTTAGCAGCAAGCCTCACTCTTGCAGCAGCCGTTGCCAGCGGCAGCGCATCCGTGAGCGCAAATGCAGCAATTTCCACAAAAATTGAAAACGTTACAATTGACAAGGGCTCTTTCTATTACGATCTTGTAGCAGCTGGCTACAACGAGAGCATCTGCGTTGATGCATCAGCACCCAAAAATGTTGCAGAGCAGGCAGAAGCACCTGTAGAAACTCCTGAAGTAACTTCTGCAACTGCTCAAGGTAAAGACAAGGCTTCAACTGTTACTACAAATGTAGTTACAAAGAAGGCTACTAAGGTATATAAGACATCTGCAAAGGTTACAATAAGTGTAGCTAACGCTAAGAAGGCTGATGCAAATGGTGATTTTGTAGTTAATTTCACAAATTCAGCAAAAGAAACTATCGCTACAGTTACAGCTAATGCTGCCGATCTTTCAGTAGATTCTAAGGTAAAGGTATTTGCAGTTAATAATAAAACTGGCGCTGTTTCTCTTGTAAATTCTAAGACATATGCAGTTACAGCTAAGGGAAATCTTGTAATGGTTCTCCCTCAGTCTAGTGACGTAACATACATGGTCGTTAATACTGATGATGCAGCTACAATCGCTGCTGATATTGAGGCTACTGTTGTTCTTATTAAGTCTAAGAAGACTCTTTCAGTTGGTGATACCTATGAGGTAGCATTCAAGAAGACAGTTGATAAGACAAACTTCAAGTTAGTTACCTATGGTACTTCAAAGAAGTCAGTTGCCACTGTTGATAAGAACGGCAAGATTACAGCTGTTAAGGCCGGAACAGCAAACATCAAGGTTACAGTTACTCTTAAGAACGCGGCAAAGGTTGTTAAGCGTATCGCAGTTACTGTTAAGTAATTTACCTTGATTCATTAAAAAAGACTATCATATATCATTTGTTTTTCCTTTCTTTTTCCTGTCTGCAGGGTTTCCTGCAGGCAGGTTTTTTTCGATTCTTTTTGACAAATATAGGATAATGCATTATAATTTCCGCAGGAGGATTTCAAAATGCCAGCATTCATTACTCATTATATTTTTGGAAATGATGTTGTAATTCATTTAAGACCTTGTGAAACGCGCAGAATCATATTTGCAGAGCATGCTGCTTTCAATACCGGTCTTCAGGGACCTGATTTTTTCTTCTACAATTTCCCTCTTGGAGGATTCGGAAGAACTAATCCAGGTAGTACGATTCATAATATAGATGGCGGCAAGTTCATCATGAATATGGTGAAGCTCTGTCAGAAAATGTCTAATTCACCTAAGCGTGACCTTTGCCTAGCTTACACTCTCGGCTTCATAGGCCATTACGTGCTAGACGTAAAAGTTCATCCTTACGTTTATTTCAGGGCGGGACATAGCAAGAGCCCTAAGCTTGATTTATCAAGACATTTTTTCATCGAGCATGATATAGACCTTTATTATAAAAGCGATCCTCAGACCTTTGAGATGAACAAGGTTATCAATATGACCTTCCGTCAGTCTGAGGTAATATCCAATTTTATATACAGTGCGCTAAGGCTCACTTATCCTGACATGAAGTGCAGTTATTTAGATGTGCATATGTCCATGGAGCTTCAAAAGCTAGGTTCCGCCTTTCTTTCAGATAGATTTGGTGTAAAAGAGCCTTTAGTGAACCTTTTTGAGAGGGCTACGGATGGCATTCCGCTTATTTCTGCTCTTTTCACCTCTTCAAAGGCCACTAACATACCAAAATCCATGAATTTCTATCATGATAAGTGGCAGCTTGCTCCTGCAGATGAAGCAAAGGGAATTAAAAAGCCAATATACTCTTCAAAATCTGTCAATGAGCTCTTTGATGAGGCTAGAAAGACCTATTATGTAGATCTTCTTGAATGTGAGAGGCTCATTTCTTCTAATAAGCGTACAAGTCCTGCTCTTAAGAGACTTCGTAAGTTAATAGGCAATAAATCCCTTCATTCAGGGCTTGATACTTAAAAAAAAATCAGCAGTAGGTGCTCCTACTGCTGATTTATTTTACATACCTTAAAACCTAATTTTTCTTCTTTTTCCTGCTTTATTACAGCTACGCTTGCATTATAAACAGGCGTTTTTCCGCTTCCTATTTCTCCAGCTGTTAAAAGAGAAAGTATGGCATTTATTGCTGCTCCATGTGATACAAATAGACAGCACGGCTCTTTAAGCTCTTCTTCTGTAAGCTCAGTTTCTTCAAGGACATATTCTCTTGAAAGGTCTCTTACTGCTCCGAACTGCAGAGTATCAAGGCCCCTCGCCTTTTCATCCTCATGCCTGCTATTTACTATGCCGCTTTTTCCTGGAACATGACCTGCGCAGAGGCCTTCAATATCTATTCCTCTTTTTTCTGCCTCATGTCTTACTTCTAGCTTCAGGCCTCTATAGACGGATTTTTTCTCTAGTGCGCCGCTTCCCCCTCGCTCGCCTTCGCCTATTATGCCTTCATTTTCGACGGGTTTATTGCTGCTGTCAGTGGTTACTTCTGCTCCTATAACAGTCTTCATTCCGCTGTCAGTGCTTACTTCTGCTCCTATAACAGTCTTCATTTCGCTGTCAGTGCTTGCTTTTGCATCTAAAACAGCCTTTGCTCCGCCGCCTTCCACTACGTCCACCAGGCATTCGTACATTCTCTCCATTACTTCACCGAGCGGCTCCATGTTCTGAATCGGGCCCTTTTCTCTAAGTGCATGTCTCTCCTGCTGCGTCAGGCCGCTCATATCCCCAAGATCTCTCTCAATCAGACGGTTATCCACAATCACTGGGATTTTTTCCGGGTTTAATGCACTTTTACTACAGGCCTTTGATATTTCTTCACCTGTCATTACGGCTCTTTTTAAGGGACTTGTGAATATTGCCAGTATCTTCTTATCCTTAAAATAGCTCTCTCCAAGCTCTCTTGCCTGCCTTACTCCACTTTCATTTAAAGGGATATCTTCCCTTCCCTGGAATCTTTTCTGCTTATTCCAGTCAGTCTCGCCGTGTCTTACAAAATATGCTATCATATCAGATAAGGTCACTAGCCTTAACGAATTCTACGCCCTGTGCCTCTAAGAGCTTTCCTGCTGCATCTGCATCCTTTGTCTTTATAACAACTGATACTGATTCTCCCTTGAGAGATAATACATACATATAGTCAATATTTATGTTGCTCTCATCAAACTTTGAGAGAAGCTGCTTAAGGGAACCTACTGTATTTGAAAGCTTTATTGCAAGCACCTTAGTAATGCTAGCTGTATAGCCTGCTTCCTTAAGTATTGCCTTTGCATTTTCAGGATCTTCAACTACAAGGCGGAGCAGTCCGTAATCTGCTGAATCCGCAAGTGTGAGTGAGAGAAGGTTAATCCCCTTATTTGCAAGCACCTCAAGTATGTCTGCTACATGTCCTTCTCTGTTTTCTACAAAAACCGTAAGCTGTTCAATAAACATATCCTTCTCCTTTCTAGTGCCCTAACGCACATAAACCAAATTAGACAAGCTTTCTATTATCTATTACATGCTTTGACTTACCCATTGAACGCTCAAGTGATCTTGGTTCAACAAGTGTGATCTTTGCTGCAAGACCTACTGCTGTCTTGATCTTATGAGAAATTATGTTACGAAGTCCCTCAAGCTGACCGATTTCGTCTGCGAAGTACTTCTCATCTACCTCGATCTTGATCTCAAAGGTATCAAGAACGCCCTGTCTGTCAACTATGATCATGTAATGTGGCTTTACTCCATTGATTGAAAGAAGTGCCTCTTCAACCTGTGATGGGAATACGTTAACACCTCTGATGATAAGCATGTCATCTGAACGTCCCTTGAACTTGCTGATACGAGCGATAGTTCTTCCGCATTCACACTTCTCATGAGTGATGCTTGTGATATCCTTTGTACGATATCTGATAAGTGGAAGTCCTTCCTTAGTAAGTGTTGTAATTACAAGCTCACCGTCAACACCGTCTGGTACTGGCATAAGTGTATCCCTGTCAACGATTTCCGGATAGAAATGATCCTCGAAGATATGCATTCCCTTATGATGGATACAGTCGCAGGCTACACCTGGTCCCATTACCTCTGAAAGGCCGTAGATATCATGAGCGTGGATGTTAAGTCTTCTCTCAATGTCCTCTCTCATCTCTACTGTCCATGGCTCTGCACCATTTACTGATGCCTTGAGCTTTATCTTGTCAAGAAGTCCTCTTTCTTCTATTACTTCAGCGATGTGAATAAGGTAAGATGGTGTACATGCAATGGCTGTTACACCAAAATCTACCATCATATTTACAAGCTTATCTGTATTACCGGTTGACATAGGAACTACGGTTGCTCCAAGGTTCTGTGCGCCGTCATGAGCTCCAAGTCCTCCTGTAAAGAGTCCATAGCCATAGGCTACCTGAATTATGTCATCTCCTGTAATTCCAGCCATTGTCATAGCACGAGATACACACTCTGACCATACTGCAAGGTCATGTCTTGTGTAACCTACTACAGTTGCTTTTCCTGTAGTTCCACTCGAAGCATGAATTCTTACAATTTCACTCATTGGAACTGCAAAAAGTCCAAATGGATAATTAATTCTTAAATCATCCTTTGTTGTAAATGGCATTCTTACCAAATCCTCAATTCCCTTTACATCTCCTGGTTCAATTCCGACTTCCTGCATTTTCTGACGGTAATAAGGAACCGAATGATAAACTCTCTCTACAAGCTTTACAAATCTTTTGTTCTGCATGTTCGTAAGTTCATCACGGCTCATGCATTCGCGTGGTACATTCCAAATCATAACCTGCCTCCATTTTATTTTTAATATTCTATAGAATAGCCTGTCTCAAAGGCTTTCTTATTAATATCTACTGTCTTTGGCGGAACAGTGTTCTCGATTACCTCAAGCCACTCCTCCTTCTTGAAATCCATGTGCTGAGCTGCTGCTCCAAGCACAATTACATTAAAGGTCTTTGGATTTCCGATCTTCTTTGCTTCATCCATTGCCTTTACTACATGAACATTATGGCTTTTCTTAAGAGTTTCAATTATTCCATCTGGATACTCTGCAGCGCCCATAACTACAGGCATTGGATCGATTCTCCAGTCATTTACGATTATAACTCCATCCTTCTTAAGGAAATGTGCATAACGCATTGCTTCAAGTCTTTCAAATGCTATAAGCACATCTGCCTGTCCTTCTTCTACGATAGGCTCTGCTACCTTCTCTCCATAGCGGACAAAGGTAACTACTGAGCCACCTCTCTGAGCCATTCCATGAACCTCAGAAAGCTTTACATCATAACCCGCACGTGTCATAATGCCACCAAGAACACGGCTTGTAAGAAGTGTTCCCTGGCCACCAACACCAACGATCATTATATTCTTAGTTTCCATATCAAATCCTCCAATTTCAATCAATAATAAACAATAATCCTGCTGATTACTTTACACGTGGATGCTTCTCAAGTGCACCGAAATGACACTGAGTTACGCAAAGTCCACATCCGTTACACATTGTTTCATCAATAGAAATTGTTCCATCTGGATTCTTTGTAAGAGCAGGACAGCCTGGCTTTAAGCAAAGTCCGCACTTCTTACACTTTTCTGGAATAGGTGTTACTACATCCGGGAACTTGATTCCCTTAAGAAGTGCACAAGGAGCCTTGCAGATTACAACTGAAACTGCTTCTCTATTTACCTCTTCCTTAACTCTTGCCTTTACAGCCTCGATATCATAGGAATCAACTGTATAAACATGCTCTACGCCAACTGCCCTGCAAAGTGTTGTAAAATCAACCTCGTAGGCTGGATCTCCCTGAAGTGTCTTTCCTGTTGCAGGGTTGTCCTGATGTCCTGTCATACCTGTTGTTCTGTTATCAAGGATAAGAACTGTACCTGTGCTATGGTTGTATACCATATTTATAAGACCATTTATACCTGTATGAAGGAAGGTAGAGTCTCCGATAACTGCTACCCAGTTCTTTATATAATCATGTCCCTTAGCCTTTTCCATTCCATGAAGGGCTGAAATTGAGGTTCCCATGCAGACAGTTGTATCGATTACTGAAAGAGGTGCAACTGCTCCAAGAGTATAACAGCCGATATCTCCAGATGCATGGATCTTAAGCTGCTTTAATGCTGTAAATACGCTTCTATGTGGGCAGCCCGGACAAAGAATTGGAGGACGTGCTGGTACATCAAATGGATCAGCCGCAATATTTTCTTCTCCAAGGATAACCTTTCTTAAAAGGTTTGCTGAGTACTCGCCCTGACGGGTAAATACATCCTTACCATGACACTTAATTCCCCAGCTCTTTATCTGCTCTTCAAATACTGGCTCAAGCTCTTCAAAAATGTAGAGTTCATCTACCTTTGATGCAAAATCTTCAATTAACTTCTTTGGAAGTGGGTTTGTCATACCAAGCTTAAGAACACTGGCATTTGGACATACTTCCTTTACATACTCATAGGCAATACCTGCAGTAATGAAGCCTATCTTTGTATCGCCCATTTCTACACGGTTAAGTCTATTTGCTGGATCTGCTGCATCACCTGCTACACCGTTTAAATCAAGAGTGCAGGCATCTTCCATAAGCTTATATTCTCTGCTCTCAACTACTAAGTGACGCTTTTTAGCCATTCCCGGCATCATTACGTTCTTAGCCATGTTACGCTCATATGGCTTATCCTCTATTTCTACTCTGTCAGCAAGCTCAACTGAGCACTGTGAATGTGCAAGTCTTGTAGTTGTTCTGTAAATAACAGGTGTATCATATCTCTCACTGATTTCGAAAGCAGTCTTCATAAAATCCTTTGCTTCCTGAGAATCAGATGGCTCAAGTACAGGCACCTGTGCTGCTCTTGCTACCATTCTTGTATCCTGCTCGTTCTGAGAAGAATAAAGACCCGGGTCATCTGCAACGATAAATACAAGTCCACCGTTTGAACCGATATAAGAAATTGAATAAAGTGCATCTGCTGCTACATTAAGTCCTACATGCTTCATGCAGCACATTGCACGTACACCTGAAATTGATGCACCGATAGCAACCTCTGCTGCTACAGCTTCATTTGGTGCCCATTCTGAATATAGTACGTCCTTATACTGAACAAGATTTTCTGAAATTTCAGTACTAGGTGTTCCAGGGTAAGCTGATGAAACCTTTACGCCTGCCTCGTAAGCACCGCGCGCAATGGCCTGGTTACCCAACATAAGCTTCTTCTCTGCCATAAATCAAATCCTCCAATAGACCTTTCTATGATATATTATTAGTATAATCCAGCGCTTAGCGTACACAACCCCAGACGCTGCGCCAAATAAATTAAGTACATTTTTAACTGCTAATAAGCCAAGGTGAATAATCATCTATTAGCAGATTGTTGAGCCTGATGGCATATCCTTTTCAGGTGTCATGAGAACTACCTTTCCATCTGAGCTTTCAGCACAAAGGAGCATTCCCTGACTTTCCATTCCTGCAATCTTTGCTGGCTTTAGGTTTGCAACTACCATTACCTTCTTGCCTACCATCTCCTCTGCCTTGTAGAAAGCCTTGATTCCTGAAAGAATCTGAACTGTCTTATCACCGATCTGTACCTGAGAGCAAAGAAGCTTCTTTGACTTTGGAACCTCCTTACAGTCAATGATCTTTCCTACCTTGAACTGAAGCTTTGCAAAGTCATCATAGGTAACCTGCTCTGCCTGCTCAAACTTTTCTGTGCTCTCACTAGAGCCTTCTGCGGCGTTTCCTGAAAGCGCTGCCACTGCAGCCTCTATCTTTGCAGCTTCCTCAGTTCTTCCTGCAGCTCTAAGATTTTCTGCTGCCTTAATCTGATGCTCAATATACTCAGCCTTCTGTTTTGAAACGATTTCAGCTGCCTTTACAGCAACCTCCTTCTGATCCATTCTTGCAAAAAGCATTTCTGGCTGCTCTGCTACCTTTGTTCCTGATGGATAAAGTCCGAACTCACCAAGCTTTTCGAAATCACGTGCTGTAGTATTCAGCTCCTTAAAGATCTTCTCTGCTGTGTTAGGCATGAAGGCCTCAAGGAGTGTTGCTCCGATTGTAATAGCCTCTGTAAGATTGTAAAGAACTGTCTTTAATCTTCCAAGTAAAGCCTCATCCTTTGCAAGCTTCCATGGCTCTGTCTCATCGATATACTTATTGCATCTCTTGAATAAATCAAAGATAAGAGTAATTGAATCAGCAACCTTAAGGTCTGCCATCTTAGCTTCTACCTTATCATAGGTTCCTGTAACTACACTTATGAGATCATCATCTACTGCTTCCTTAACTCCGCCGTTTTCAACTACACCGTCAAAATACTTATTGGTCATTGAAATTGTACGCTGTACAAGGTTTCCGAGTGTATTTGCAAGATCTGAATTAAATCTGTCTGTCATTAATTCCCAGGTAATAACACCATCATTGTCAAATGGCATTTCATGAAGTACAAAGTAACGAACGGCATCTACACCATATACACTTGCAAGGTCATCTGCATAGAGCACATTTCCCTTTGACTTACTCATCTTCTCTCCGCCCTGAAGGAGCCATGGATGTCCAAAGATCTGCTTTGGAAGTGGCTCACCAAGTGCCATGAGGAAAATCGGCCAATAAATTGTATGGAAGCGGATGATATCCTTTCCTACAAGGTGAAGGTCTGCTGGCCAGTACTTCTTATATAAATCTCCATGATTTCCATCAGCATCATAGCCAATACCTGTAATATAGTTGCAAAGTGCATCAAGCCATACATATACTACATGCTTTGGATCAAAGTCTACAGGAATGCCCCACTTAAATGAAGTTCTAGATACACAAAGATCCTGAAGGCCTGGCTTTAAGAAATTATTTATCATCTCATTTTTTCTTGCTACAGGCTGGATGAATTCCGGATGCTCTTCAATGTGCTTCATGAGTCTGTCTGCATACTTGCTCATCTTGAAGAAATAAGCCTCTTCCTTTGCTGGATGAACATCGCCGTGACATTCCGGACATTTTCCATCTACGAGCTGGCTGTTAGTATAGAAGGCTTCACACTCTGTACAATACATTCCCTCGTAAGCACCCTTATATATATCGCCCTGATCATAGAGCTTTTTGAATATCTTCTTTATCTGAGTTTCATGATCCTCATCTGTTGTACGGATGAATCTATCATAGGATGTATCAAGAAGATTCCAAAGTCCCTTGATAACATCTGAAGTCTTATCTACAAATTCCTTAGGAGTTGCGCAGCCATCTTCAATTGCTCTTGATTCAATCTTCTGTCCGTGCTCATCACTTCCTGTAAGGAAATGAACATCATAGCCATCCTTTCTCTTATATCTTGCGATGGAATCTGCAAGAACTATCTCATAGCAGTTTCCAATGTGTGGCTTACCTGATGTGTAAGCAATAGCTGTTGTAATATAATACTTTCCCTTGTCTTTCATATATCCTCCTAAAAATCTTATAGATTTCTTTTTTTTTATTTTTTATCTGATGAATTTCCAGCCACTTCATCTACTATTACTATAGGCTGCTCTGCGGCAGGCTCCGTCACGCTTTCCGGTTTTACTTCTTCTGTCACTGAAGGCTCTGCCATGCTTTCCGGTTTTATTTCTTCTGTTACTGAAGGCTCTGTCATGCTTTCCGGTTTTACTTCTTCTGCTACTGCAGGCTCTGCTGAAGCTTCTTCTGAAACATCTGCAGCTTCCTCCTCTGAATTTTCTTCAGTGGTTCCTTCGACATTTTCTTCGGTTATATTATCTGTATTGTCACCTGCCGATACATGCTGCATACCTGCTTCTGTTTTTTCTTCGTCGTCATATACAGGCACTCTTCTCTTAGAAATATGGAGCGATACTCCCTGGATTATGATTCCGATTAAGGTCAGGGCGCCAATTCCTATATAGGTAAGATAGTTGTATACTCTAAGCGCAAATATGAACATGGCTAGTGAAGCGCCAACACCTATTGCTCCGGATGCTGCGGTATAGATAATTCCCATTGCTCTTGGCATTATTGCTGTAACTATTGCTACAATAAACCCTACTGCAAGTCCTAGTATAATGCTGAGCGTATCAAGCTTTAAGGATAGGAATACTGCCGTAAATAAAAATCCCGAGTAAACACCTGCCCTCACTGCCATCTCGAATCTAACAATTATATATCCAAGTATTGCACAGATAACTGCTGCTGCGCAGGCGATAAGCACGGTATATAGATATTTGCTCATAGGCCAGAATTCATCAACAACATAAAGAGCGGTAATTCCTCCTGCGAGTGCACATTCCATAGTCGACCATGCCCTCTTGAGCTTATAACCGAACAGACAGTTTATAAACGATAATATCATGAAAATAATCACAGCTATATCAACATATAGCGAGTTGTTTCCGAAAAAAGCCTTGAAATCAACACCATTAACGAACTCATATAGAGCATCAAGCAGATCGTTTCCCCTTACAAGTCTGTCTAACTCAACCCAGAACTCCTGCATTTACGCCTCCTTTTTTCAAAATAGCATCATACATGCAAAGTCTTTTACCAGTAAAGATCAATTTCTGTCTAAAACAAGCACTGCTGACGAATTGCCGGCAAGCCTTACTGCGATACCTCCATCTGTGCAGTCGATGAGATTTCCGGTTGCTGTATCTATATACTTTCCAGCACAAGGCATTGCAAAGCGCATCTCTGCTGCATTATCATCATTATTCATAAGTATTACCGCTATATCTCCATTATCGCATACCCTAGCAAAGGAGAACTGACGGTTCGTTAGTGCCAGCTGACGGTACTTACCTGTCGTAAGAGCTGCCACCCCGTTACGGAGCTTTCCTAAATATTCAATAAAGGACTCTTCTTCATGATTTTCCTTGGCAAGTCTTTCATAATCAGAAGCTAAAAGCTGAGGCCTTAGGGCATAATCCTGATTATTTTCCTTTTTGCCGCGGATTGCAAATTCTCCGCCGTAATATACTGACGGAACTCCTGGAAGAGTATATACCAGAGTATAGCAGTTCTTCCAATGTTCCCTGTTTTTAAGCTTTTCAACCAATCTATCTACATCATGATTTTCGATGAAATTGTAAAGTCTGACACCTCTTGCTATTCCGCCGTTCGGATCAAAAAGCCTTCTTGCGCTATGGGCAATTTCAAAATAGTTATGGTCGTTATGACCCGAGAATATGCCCTTGTGCATTTCATAATCCGTTACTGAATGAAGAGTATCATTATTTGCCCAGCGTGAATAATCGCCGTGGATTACCTCGCCCATGAGCCAAAAATCTGGTCCGAATTCATTTGCAAGTCTTCTTAATTCCTTCATGAAATTAAAGTCAAGCACATCCGCACAGTCAAGTCTTATGCCGTCGATATGGAATTCATTTCTCCAGAAGCGGATTACATCCTTTAAATAATCCTTTACTGCAGGATTTAATACATTAAGTCTTGGGAGTTCCTGGAAGCCGTGCCAGGCCTCATAAGAAAATCCGTCATTAAAGGCGCTGTTTCCGCCAAAATCCACTCTGCAGTACCAATCCTTGTACGCAGAATTTTGCTTTTTTTCGCGAAGGTCCTTAAAAGCAAAGAAACCTCTGCCCGAATGATTGAATACTCCGTCAACTACTACCTTTATTCCTGCATCGTGAAGCCTGTCTACTAAATGGATGAAATCCTCATTAGTTCCAAGTCTTCTGTCAACTAATTTATAATCATGTGTCTCATAGCCATGCGCTGCCGATTCAAATAGCGGTCCTATGTACATTGCATTTACGCCCATTGCCTGAAGATGAGGGATTATCTTCTCGATTTCAAGTATGCTTGTAACGCTTTTTCTCTTCTCACTATCTTCTGAATTTTCTCTCGGGCATCCACACATTCCTAATGGATAAATATGATAGAACACTGCACTTTCATACCATGGTACTCCGGCCTTCCAGCTTGTATCAATGTCTTTCGCTGTAAGAGGCTGGTTCTCCTTCAAATATAAATATGACATTTTATCCTTACCTTCCTCCATTGCTATGTATTTTTCTGCTACAGCTTTTATAGCCGCACTTTCCCGGGTTAGCCAGCTGAAGCAGAATGTAAATTTTGTTAAAGCTTTTGCCGCAAATTTATAAATGCCCCGCCCTTACGCCTTTGGGCTAGGATACTTTGTAAAGAGCGATTTTAATATCATCGGCGTTGCTATTGATGATACTATGATAAGCATGATTACCGCCATAAAATAAACCGGCTCTATCATTCCTGCCGCAAGGCCTTTTTGTGAAACTATGAGCGCCACCTCTCCTCTTGTCATCATTCCTACACCCATCTTTAAGGAATCAGGCCAGTTGAAGCCGGCTATTTTTCCAACGAGCGAGCAGCCGATGATTTTTGAAAGAAGCGCAACTATTACGAATACCACTGAGAATAAAAGAATATCAAGTGTAAATTCTCTGATATTTGTCTTTATTCCGATTGATGCAAAGAAAACAGGTCCGAAAAGCATGTATGAATTTATGTCCATCTTTTCAGCTATATATTCTGAATCACGCATATTACAGAGAATTACACCTGCAACATAAGCTCCAGTGATATCTGCAATTCCAAAATACTTTTCTGCTACATATGAAAGCACAAGACAGAACGCAAGTCCCATGATAGGAATACGTCTTGTATGTGGATATTTTTTATCGTATGCCTTAAAAAGCCTGTAGACAATAACACCTGCACCAATTGCAAGTACAAAGAATAAAAGAGTCTTTATAAGAGTTTCAAGTATGCTTGAGCCTCCATTCTTCATTCCAAGTACAATTGTAAGAACTATGATGCCTATTACGTCATCGATGATTGCTGCACTTACAATTGTCGTTCCAAGCTTTCCCTTAAGATAGCCGAGCTCTCTTAAGGCCTGCACTGTAATGGAAACTGAGGTTGCAGTCATAATTGTTCCGATGAACAAGGCTTCAAGAAATTTATCTGTTCCAAAGCCATCAAAGCCATAAAAGCAAAGATACATGACCGTTCCGAATACCAGAGGGGTAAAAACGCCCATAAGTGCTACAAAAAAGGCCGTTACTCCTGTCTCCTTAAGATCCTTTAAGTCTGTTTCAAGACCTGCTGTGAACATTAACAGAACTACACCTATTGCTGCCATTTCTGATAGAAAATCTGTCGTCTCTACCCAGCCTAAAAGACTAGGTCCGATTATAAGTCCTGCTATTATTTCTCCAACTACCTGCGGAGTCTTGAATTTTCTTGCAATAAGTCCGAACAGCTTTGCAGCTACTATGATTATCGCCAGATCCTTGAACACTTCGTACGCTTCCATTTTATTTTTTCTCCTCCTGTGCCATCACGAGCACATCAATTCATTATAACACATCTATCGCAAAAACAAAACTTTTTTTTCTAAATATTTTCCCATAAACAAAAGGAAACGCGTCAATATTTACTGACGCGTTCCGCTAATTACTATTTTTCTCAATAACCTACTTCAAAACAACGTATCAGATTCCAAGAACAGAAAGAACTGTCTTTTGCATCTCTGTTTTGTCGCATACGATCTTATGACGTACTTCTGCTGTCTTAAGATCGATGATTGCCTGAGGTATCTTCATGCCTGAAAGCTTCTCAAGCTCATCTGCAAGTGCAAAATCATCCATTCCTTCATACTTCTTATCAATAGCTGTGAGAACACTTCCCATGAACTTGTATGGGCTTGCTGTTGATGCAATTACTACAGGCTTATTGTCACCTGACTCCTTCCTGTATTCATCACATACCTTTGATGCTACTGCTGTATGTGTATCAAGAACATACTTGTCATTCTCATAGAGCTTCTTTATCTGAGCTGATACCTCTTCAACTGTAGCAAAGCCGCCTCTGAAATCTTCAAGGCCCTTCTTCATCTCATCTGAGATCTCATACTTTCCTGTCTGCTTGAGACTTTCCATAAGTGCTGCATTCTTTTCAGCGTTTCTTCCTGTAAGCTCATAGATAAGTCTTTCAAGGTTGCTTGAAATGAGAATATCCATTGATGGGCTTGTTGTAAGGATAAAATCACGGTTTCTATCATAAACGCCGCTCTTAAAGAAATCAAAGAGCACCTTATTGTCATTTGATGCGCAGATAAGCTTGTCTATTGGAAGACCTGCACACTTAGCATAGTAAGCTGCAAGGATATTTCCGAAGTTACCTGTTGGAACTACTACATTTATCTTATCGCCTGCCTTGATGGCATTCTTTGCAACAAGTCTTGAATAGCTGAATACATAATAAACGATCTGTGGTACTAAACGGCCGATATTGATTGAATTTGCTGATGAGAATACAATGCCATTTTCCTTAAGCTTTGCATTTAATTCCTTGTCACCGAACATCTTCTTAACGCCGCTCTGAGCATCGTCGAAGTTTCCTTCGATACCGATTACGCAGGTATTGTCACCCTTCTGGGTAACCATCTGTCTCTCCTGTACCTTACTTACACCATGCTTTGGATAAAATACTATGATCCTTGTGCCTGGAACATCTGCAAAGCCTGCAAGTGCAGCCTTTCCTGTATCACCTGAGGTTGCTGTAAGAATGCAGATCTCATCTGTAATATTATTCTTCTTTGCTGAAGTTGTTAATAGGTGTGGAAGAATTGAAAGTGCCATATCCTTGAAAGCAAGAGTTCTTCCATGGTAGAGCTCGAGGAAATATGAATCATCTGCCTTTACAAGTGGAGCAATTTCCGGAGTATCGAACTTCTCATCATATGCTGAATTGATGCAGTGCTTTAACTCTTCCTCTGTGAAATCTGTAAGGAAAAGCTTCATTACTTCATATGCGCACTCTCTATAATCCATCTTTGCAAACTCATCAAGAGTCTTATCAAATGATGGTATCTTTTCTGGTACGTAAAGACCTCCATCTGGAGCAAGGCCTCTTAAAATAGCCTGTGATGCGGTTACTCTGTCATTAGAATTTCTTGTGCTTTCGTAAATGATGTTCATATTCATTTCCCCTTTATTTTTAGTGCATTGCACATTTTTTTCTTTTAAAGTAGTACCATAAGCCGGGTTCTGTTTTAGATGATCATCCTTCTTGACTTTTCATTGCTGAAAAGCTCCCCATACGGGTCACCCCGCTGGACGCGATCTACCCAAAAGCACGACGGGCCGCCGTATAGCTTTTGCCGAATAAAGTTGCCCTTATTCCTTTGATCTTGCTTTGGATAAGGCTTGCCGTGCCATGCATGTCGCCATGCACGCGGTGGTCTCTTAAACCGCCATTTCGCCCTTACCGCTTTCGCGGCGGTATATTTTCTGTTGCGCTATCTCCAGGATTTCTCCCGCTGGCCGTTAACCAGTATCCTGCCCTGTAAAGCCCGGACTTTCCTCACCTTGCGGCGCGATCATCCGTACTACTTCATTCTACATTCTAGCACTTAAGTTTCAAAATGTAAAGTAAAAAAATTTACATCATTTTCTGATTTTTTTAGCGGATATCACGAGCAGTATAAAGGATATGAGCATTAAAAGGCTTCCACTGATGAGTACCCAGTGCTCTTCAATGTTAGAAAGCATGCCTCCTGCATTTCTAATCCCCTTGAACATTTCCTTTGCTGTATCTCCACCAAAGAATTTAACCACTATGTAAATCGGATTTAATAAAAGCACGTACGCCCCTGCTCCTTTAGGAGCATAGGTCATTATATAAAATAACGTTCCCGTAATGCCATATCTGTTCCTAAAAGATTCTGCTATAGTATTTATATTACCGACTATAAGCGTTGTTAAAAAAATCAGTATCATAGTTACATAGGTACTGACTATGGCCACCATAGTCGTGTTGCATATCGTTGAAAAGAATATGCCTATTGAGCCGAACAATATTGCCGCTGCTATCATAAGTAATACTACACCGATTATCTGATCGATTCCGACTCCGCCCACTGAATAAACGATTGCTAAAATCGGAAGTGAAGCAAAGCCCATGATTGCAACAAGCGCCACAGTAGATAAGAGCTTTTCCACTATCAGCTTGAAGGGACTTACTCCTGTAGATATGAGTACATCGAGAGTCTGTCTTTCCCTTTCCATGCTTATTGCCCCAGCTGTAAATACCGGCACCACCAAAAAGACCATCACCAGCTCTGCAAGCGTAAGTATGTCAAATATATAGAATACCATTCTGTAGTTGATTGATTCATTCATGTGATAATCAAATGCTACATAATAAAAGAACAATCCAAAGCCTGCAAGAAGGGCCTCAAAGGTAACAATAAGCATAAGCGTCCTTTTCATTCTTGCATTCTGCTTCATGCTTCTTTCAAATAACGGATTTAAAAAGTGACTCAAGGCTTCCTCCTTCCCTTCCAAAGAAGCTGACAGTTGTTCCTGCTGAGATGAGCTTCTTTAACAGCTCTGCTTCTTCTTTTCTCTCTCCTTTAAATTCGAAGTATATCTCATTATTGTCAAAGGATATTTTTGAAACCAGCGGTGAATCATGGATTATCTTCATTCCATCCTCAAAGCCGTCCACAAAAGCAACCCTCACTAAGTTGTTCAGTCTTGATTTTTCAAGCACCTCTGCTACGCTTCCCTCAAAGGTAAGTCTTCCTCCTTCAAGCATTCCAACGTTAGTACACAGCCTTGTCAGCTCTGAAAGCACATGAGAGCTTATTATTATGGTCTTTCCCTCTGAGCAAAGGCCAATAAGCATATCTCTAAGGCTCACCTGTCCTTCCGGCTCCACTCCGCTTGATGGCTCATCTAGTATGAGCAGGTCCGGGTCATTTATCATCGTCCTTGCAAGGCCAAGCTTTTGTTTCATTCCTCTTGACATGCTGCTTACTAACTTTTCTGAGAGCTCTGATATATTCATCATTTCCAGGATTTCTGCTATTCGCTTTTCCTTCTTTTTTCCCGTAAGACCGTACTCTTCAGCGTAAAAATCAAGGTATTCAAGCGCACTGAGATTATTATAAACACCAAAGTTGTCTGGCATATAGCCTATTTTTTTATATTCCGAATGTCCAACAAATATGTCCCTTAGGTGATTTCTCCTTGGAAAATCAACTCCGTTAAGAGTCACCCTTCCAGAGTCTGCATCTATTATGCCTGAAAGTATCTTCATGGTCGTTGTCTTTCCTGCGCCGTTCCTGCCTACAAGACCATATAGCTGCCCCTTTTCAACGTGCATGCACAGATCATTTAATACCTTATGGGAACCATAGGAATAATTAAGATTTTCTACTGTAAGCATTAGTTCCCCCTTAATCTTTTTTTCTCAGTACTGCGCTTATTACCGGCGCAAAGGCATAAGTGTCCGACTTATCATTTAGCCTTATTCTTATTATTCCGTCTTCTGAAACATACCTGCTTAGATCGAACACCAAACCATCTTCACCGAATTTATTACCATTTATGTCATAAATTTTTCTGTATGTGGCATTATCCTGTATTTCAATTGTGTTGAACATAACCTCAAACCTTTGTTCATTGTAATTATATAGCATTATCTCCCCCTTGAAGCCGCCTATTGCAGAACTTTCATAGTAAGGATTATATGTTACCTCAGGATTTCTAAATTCTGTATATACAAGCTCTGAAAGCTCCATTCCTTCTGGAAGTGTATATACTATGTTGCTTGCTAATGTGTATTCAAGATTTTCAGTATCATCGCTCAATACACCGCCATAATTTGTGATAAACTCTCTGATATTTGAAACAAATACTCCTCCATCAACGCTTCTATCCACCTCTATAGGATAGATATAAGTAGTTATTCCGTTACTGGTCACGTTCTTACCTGGTATTTCTTCGCTCCAGGCACATATATAGCAGCCGGTGCTATAATCCACGATTTCTTTAAGAATGCTCCTGAATGAGCTTATGTTGCTCTCTCCCTCATACGACCAGGCACTTTTTTCATAATCATCGCCAAGAAAATCCATCCAGTTTTCTTCGCTGTATAAAATGGAATCATCTCCTCTAAATAGCTGAGTGCATTCCTCCAGATTTATTTCCTTTGGAACTCCTTTTTCCAGACCATTTATAAGTACCATTATTCCTTCAGCTACTATTACCACATTTTTTAAATCTTCCTCGACATCACCATTAAACCTTAAAACACCGCTTAGGCCTGTAGGTCCAAGATGCATATCTCCTTCAAAACACTTTTTTACCATGCACTTATATTCCGCTTCAAAGTTTTCCTTTACAAACGGTCTTACATCACGGAAAATAATGCCATCTCCCTCTTTATCCTCTACTATCTGAGCCGCAAGGTTTAACTTTTCAAATACTTTTTTCTGATCTCTAGGATTTGCCAAATAAGAGCCGTTGATACATGCTGCACCTTCATACTCACCATAATACCAGTTTTCGTAAAAGTCCGGATAATGAGTCTGCCCATAATTAAACTTTATGTCTTTTGCAGTCTCAAAGTTCCTTCCTAAGAAGGCTTTAAGGTAAATCTTTTTATCATTATTATCTACAAAGCGTATGCCGCTCTTTAATAATCCCTTTGCTTCAAGCTCTGCAGAATCTTTATCACCCTCATCTTCTGCTATCAGTATGTTCATTGAATCATTGAAGGGCTGCTTGACCCTGCTCTTATCTCCTACTGCGCACATAATTATTGCTGTAATAACAGAAGATATTCCAAGCCCCTTCCAGAACATTTTTGGACGCTTCATTTTTTTTGCCAATATAAAAACAAGCGGAATCAGTATCAAAATATAAGTAGCAAGAATCGCTGCAAAAGGCATGATTGAATATTTTCCCCTGTAGCTGTAGGTTTCTACCGAGAACATGGCATTATCATAGTTTCCATTGCTATAGCACTCACTTTCTAAGAGATTATACCTTTGCCTGGACTTTGAATTCACTATATTCATTGCTATGGCATCATAAAAAAGCGGGTATACAGGGTACGGATCTTCTTTGAAATTTACCATATCATACTCTTCCATTCTTATGTCGAAGGGAAAATACAATATGTTACCTTCTCCGTATTGGGCGGTATAAAGCTCACAGTATCCGTTGTTATCTACTACCGACCTCTTTATCAAAGTATCTTCAGGTACCCCAAGAGCAGTCATTATGGTTCTTGCTGAATAATGCTCATTATCATATTCTACAAAATTATTCTTTACTCTTGATGTGTTATCTGCAGATCCAATAAAGGCTCCCCACAGCATGTAATCTCTCTGAAGTGAAAATGTATAATAGCCATCTGGAAGTGAACCTTCATAACTATTTATGGCATTATTTAGATTGGCATAGGCTTCAGAGGTAGTATCTTCCACATTCATCGTGAAAAACTCATATGAATATCCTTCGCCGTAATCAAGATCTGTAACAACTTCACCTATGTCATTGCTATTTATTAAACCATAGTTTTTATCCTTTATGTATATTACCAGGGAGCCTCCGTTTTTTACGAAGTGCTCTATCATCTCTTTTTTATCTTCTACAATTGTAGAATATCTTTCATAGTCGGCTACTATCACGTCACCGATTTCGAGTACTTCTTCACTGAAAATATCAGTTTCTGATATGCTCCTTAACTCAGAACCAAAGCCCTTAAGATACATAAGTGACTGCATTTCGCCCTCACTTGCTAATACTGAAATAAAGCTATAGTTTCCGTAATTTGCAAAATCCTCTGCTGTAAGGTAATAATCAGAAATCAATCTTCCATATTCATCTGAAACGGTGATATATAGCGCTTCATTTAGATATGTGCTAGGAATGGTAACTACTGCATCCTCATTTTTATTTACTGTATTAACGAACTGCACATCCCTATCATCAATTCCATAGGCAGTTGCAGTTATGATTACATTCTCGCCCTCAAAACCATCCGTTAGTTTTCCGGCTTCCTCCGGGTTATAATATATGACCAGATCTCTTCCATATCTGAAGTTATAGTCTATGAGCTCGCCTTCATTTTTCCCCGGAAATACCTTAATATAAGAGTCCTTGAACTGACTGCTATCTATCAACTGGACTATCTGGTTCTGGTAATAATTATTTTCCAATGCACCATTATAGTCTTCATAGCCTTCATATTCTCTAGACCCATTAAGGATTTCATTCCTTCTTACGTTCATAAATCCACCTTTTCTTACTACAGTAATTTATTCTTCCTGTGTTTGACCTAATGGAAGGCTTACCTCAAAGGCAGTTCCTCCATAGCTGCTCTTAGCAGATATCATTCCTTCATGCTTTTCTACTATGTTCTTTGCAATGGCTAATCCTAATCCGCTTCCTTCCACCACATTTCTAGATTCATCTACGCGGTAGAACTTTTCAAAAATAAGTCCGATTTTTTCTTTTGGTATAAGTCCGCCAAAATTCACTATATCTACGGTCACATATTTGCTGCTATGCTTGATATGTACTTCAAGGTTCTTTCCATCTACTCCATATTTTATCGCATTGCTTATGAGATTTGCGAACATTCTTGCTATCTCGTCACCGTCTGCATTTACTATTATGCTCTCTGAATCAGTTTTTAACTCTGTATCAAAGCCTACTCTCTTAAATTCCGGATAGAATTCCTCCATGAGCTGCTCTATCAGCTTTACAATATCAAAATCCGTTTTATTCAGCTTTATTACATCAGTCTCATGTTTTGCATACTCGAACAGCTCATCTGTCAGTACCTTCATTCGTGAGGCCTTTTCATAGGCTATTTTTATGTACTTCTTTTCAGTTTCAGCATCATTAGTGCCTCCTCTTACAAGGTCGAGATACCCTATGACTGAAGTTAACGGAGTTCTAAGGTCATGAGCTATGTTCGTTATGAGCTCATCCTTATATTTATCGCTCTCCTTTTCCTTTTTATCATTTATGTTCTTTCTTCCTGCTATTTCATTTATGTCATCAGAAATATCAGTCAGCTCGTTATTGAATTTATGAGGTATTCTGTCTGAAATGTCACCTTTTACCACTCTCTCCGCTCCGTCCCTTATCTCTTCAATGTAATTGAAGAATCTGGCCGTAAGCATTTCAAAATAGCCGACAAAAAAAGAGACAAAAACCACTATCATAATCAATGATAGGATAATTGCCGGCACCTTCCCTATTCTGAATATGCGTCCTAGGCCTCTGTCGTAATAAATATTCTGATAAGGTGACATCATTACATTCGGATATGAATCTACCCCGAACTGATCAGAGGACATTTCCGCCCTTCTAAATATTGACAATAAAACGTAACCTGCCAATAAAATAAGTATCACTGTTAACAATGATAATATCATTGCTAACAGTGCTGAAATTACAACGCTATCTCTTAATCTTTTCTTTTCCATCTGTTTTTTCCTTATTATGCATTTTCATCGACCTTATAGCCAACTCCCCAGACTGTCTTTATGAGCTTTACATCACTCTCTGGTTCCTCTATTTTTTCCCTGATACGTCTTATGTGTACCATGATGGTATTGCCTATTTCAAAATTGCGTTCTTCCCACACCTTGCCAAATATCTGATCCATTGTAAATACTTCCCCCGGATGCGAGGCTAGAAGATAAAGTATGTCAAACTCTATCGGGGTAAGCTTTCGCTCTTTTCCAAAGGTCGATACAAGCTTCTTTGAAAATTCGATGTCTATATGCTTAAGATGGACGTCCTTTCCATCTCCATTCTCGCTGTTATTAAGAACCGTATATCTTCTTAATTGAGATTCTACTCTTGCTTCTAGTTCTAGAGGATTAAAAGGCTTTGACAGATAATCATCTGCTCCCATTCCAAGTCCTACGATCTTATCGTCCGTGCTCCCCTTTGCACTTAGCATGATAACCGGGATATTGCTCTTTTCGCGGATCCTTGTACACATTTCATAGCCGTTCATTCCCGGCATCATTATGTCTAATATGCAAAGATCTATTTTTTGCTCCTTCAGTATTTCTAGTCCCTTTTGAGCATCATTTGCCGTTTCTACCTTATAACCCTTGCTTCCTAGCTGTATAGCTACAAGATTTGCTATATCCACATCATCATCCACTACCAGGATCGTAAATTCCTTCTTTTCCTTCATGGAATATCCCCTTTTCCTTTTTTCTTATATCGCCTGATCTTCCGCTCTTACAAGCTTTTCATTTTTGTAAGTGATCTTGATCATGCCTATTCCATATATTATTGCCGCTATTATAAGGGCCTTGTGCTGAAGTAATAAGCCGCTTATAAGGAATATTCCCGTCGCTAAAACAGCAATGGCCATTTTCCATACAAAGCTCTCTTCCTTTATGTAATACTTCCAGGATATAAGGTATGCTGTCAATAGCGATGCATTTATTACCATATAGGCTATGAAGGCAGCTGCGCTTACAAAGCCGAACTCTTCCATAAATAGCGGAAGCCACATCAGAACTATGCAGCTTATTCTTCCAAAATGCTTTAAAAATGCAAGGAAATTGTCCTTGTATTTATACTCTGTACTCCCATGCATAATTAAGTAAATCACCTTAGGCAACATCATCATTGCTACTATTGATGCTCCAAATATGCTTATCCACCCGAACTCCATATTATTATCCTTTCACAAAAACAAACAATTAGTTACCCCGCCCACATTGTAACATATTATTTTTTTTTAGTCCTTAAGAAAATCTTACAATTTTAGACTTTTTTCACCATTTTTGACACAATTAAGAGGCCATCTCCTTTTTTAGAGAGATAAGCCTCTTTTTTCATCTTTTAATTTTCACTTTTTTTGTGCCTTTTCTCATATTCCTCATATTCATCGAGGAAGGAGTGCACCTGACCATCCTTTTCGTAGGAAATAATGGTCGCTGTCTTTACCTTTTCAGCACTTCTAAAGATATTCATGTCTATTACACTGCTTTTTTTTCTCATTTCAGATAAAAGAGCCTTTATTTCCTGTCTCTTTGATTCACCTATTCCGTCAGCGCTATGAGTGTAGTTGTCTGTAAATCTGCAGGCACACTGTATGAATTCAAGCTTATTATAGTCTCTCCAGGCAATTATATCCTCTTCCCTTACCATATAAAGCGGGCGTATCAAGGACATTCCTTCAAAATTCGTGCTGTGAAGCTTTGGCATCATGGTCTGGAACTGTCCTCCGTAGAACATTCCCATTACTATGGTCTCTATTACATCATCAAAGTGATGGCCTAGAGCTATCTTATTGCAGCCCAGCTCCTGTGCATTTTTATATAGATGCCCTCTTCTCATTCTTGCGCATAGATAGCAGGGACTATTATCTACAGTTTCTACTGCTTCAAAAATATCACTTTCAAATATTTTTATCGGAATATTTAATAAGGCAGCATTTTCCTCAATTTTCTTTCGGTTTACCGTATTATAGCCAGGATCCATTACCAGATACTCCACCGAAAACGGTACATCCGAATACCTCTGAAGCCTCTGCATGCACTTTGCCATAAGCATGGAGTCCTTGCCCCCTGATATGCATACTGCTATCTTGTCATTTGCTTCTATCAGCTTATAGTTCCTGACTCCCTTTATGAATTTGCTCCAGATTTCCTTGCCGAACTTTTTATAAAGCGAAATCTCATACTTATCCGTTTCCATACATTTCCTCACGATTCATGCCTAATTGGTACAACAGAAATAGATTATAGCATCCCGCTTTCCTAAAATCAATTAGTTTTATCCTATCACACCTTAAAGGCACTTCCTCCGATAAATTCACGAAGGAGCGAATTCATAGGCACTCTGGTCGAGTCGATTCCTACAAAGTAGCCAAGGAGCTTTAATATTCTCTTCGCCTCTACAAATTCCGGTGCTGTTTCTGGTATTCCAAATAAAATCGGCTCTACATACTGCTTTAATACTGAAAGCTCGTAAATAAGAGCTGAATTGAACATTACGTCTGCATCCTCCTGGAATGGGAAAATATTCCTTTCCTCTCCCCTCTTTACTGACGGCCAGCGCGCTATTGTATCCTTTCCGCTGGTTCCTCTTGTTCTTGCATCTCTAACTATTCTTCTTATGAGTCTTCCGTCTGTTGAGGATATTCTATTATGCTCATCCATGTTCAGCTGTGTAAGTGCTGAAATATAAATCTTGAACTTGCTCTCACGAGGCAGTGTATAAGATAATTTATCATTTAAGCAGTGGATTCCCTCTATAACGAGAATGTCATCCTTTCCCATTGTAATGAAGTCGCCCTTATATTCTCTTTCTCCTGTCTCGAAGTTAAAGCTCGGTATCTGCACCGTCTTGCCTGCTAAGAGATCGTTCATGTCCTGATTAAATTTCTCTATGTCGATTGCCTCTAAGACCTCGAAGTCGTAATTACCATCCTCATCCCTCGGGGTATGCTTTCTATCTACAAAATAATTATCTACACTGATAGGATGCGGCATTAGACCTATTGTACGCAGCTGAATCGAAAGCCTTCTTGAGAAGGTTGTCTTTCCAGAGCTTGATGGACCTGCTATCATGATGAATTTTGCATCAGGGCGATGCTTTATCATTTCTGCCATTTCTGCAATTCTCTTCTCCTGAAGCGCTTCCTGAAGAAGAATCATTTCATTGATTCCTCCCTCTGAAATTACATCATTGAGCTCTGCTACATTCTCAATGTCCATGGCTGTGCACCAGTCATTGGTCCTTACAAGGGTAGAGAAGAATTTCTTCATTGGTTTAAATTCCTCTACCTTCTCCGGATTCTTCTTTTCAGGCAGCACTATTACAAAGCCCTTTTCATAATTTATGATGTCAAAGTACTTAAGGCTTCCTGTTGAATATGGCATGTAGCCAAAGAAATAGTCGGTAAAGCCATTCAGGGTATATACGCTCGACTGTGATTCTCTTCTGTACTTAAAGAGATGCTCCTTGTCGTAAAGTCTCTCCTGATGGAAGATCTTTATCGCCTCTGATCTGCTGACTACTCTTTTTACAATCGGAAGATCAAGGCTTACTAATTCCTTCATCCTCTTTTTAACTTCTTCTAGCTCTTTCTCAGTAAACTGTCTAAGTCCGCCCTCGGCAGAGTCTATCTCACAGTATATTCCATTTCCGATGCTATATTCTACCCTTATCTTTTCTACGAGCTCCTTGCCGATCGTTTCATATACTGCGCAGAGCATAAGGAAGGTAACACCTCTTGTATAGGTCCTTCTTCCTGTCTCATCTCCTGCCGTGAGCGGTACAAGCTCGCAGTCTCCTTCTATCTTTTTATAAAGCTCTTTGAGAGTTCCTCCTTCGATCATAAGAAGAATTTCATGCTCGAATTCTCCCTGTACGTCCTTTGCTACGTCCCTATAGGTCACTCCCTCTTCATATTCTCTGGTTACTCCATTTATTCTTACTCGAATATTCCCCATATTTTTCCTACTCCTTTTCTTACATATTTCTCTTAAGGCTTTTGTAATTCTTCTAAAATATTTTTCCTTTCTCTAATGAACTTCATGTACTCATTCATTGCGACAAGCTTGTCCTGCTCCGCTGAATCCATTCTATTTTTCAGCTTTTTTTCATATACTAAAGTGACGGACTGTGCAAATTCAGCATATTTTTTAGCTTTATACTTTGCCTCATCCTCCATATCGCCTTCCTCATATGGAACCGTATATGCAAGTATCTCAGCATACTGATCACTGTCTACTGCATCCTCAAAGTGATTCAGTATCAAAGAGCTGGTCAGTCTTTCTCCCTTTGATAAGATTTCATACATAAACGAAGCAAGATTTCTTATCGCTCCCTCTTCATAATCAGCTTCCTGTATATATTCCTTAAGCCTTGGATAGAGCTCCGGGAATTCCGCCACAATAGATAATATAATTCTCTGTGCTTCCTCAGTCCCGCTCTTTTTCATCCTGACCTTTTCCCTGTCCTGTCTGCTTATTTCCTGGCTTATCTCTGCAACTTCCTTCTTATTGTAATTCTGTCCGATTTCATTTACCTTCTTTTCTATCACAGATTCCTTTATTCCGGTATTTGCCGCTAAAGACTGTATGTAGGTACTTCTGTTTACTGGATCATCTAATTCTACGATTTTTCTTATAAGTCCATTTACGTAATTTGCTTTCTCGTCAGGATTACTTAAATTAAAGCCCTCCTTATAATCCTCTCTAAGAAAATCAAAGGCTGAAAGAGCTTTTTCTATTCTATTTTCATACTCCTTGACGCCTAGATTCTTTATGAACTCATCCGGATCCTTATAAGGCTTCATATCTATGATATAGGTCGAAAGCCCTTCCTTCTTGCACTTTTCTATGGCCTTCTTGGTTGCTGCAACTCCTGCCGTGTCACTATCATAGGATAAGTAGATCTTATCCACATGCTTTTTTATTTCATGCACCTGCTCCTCGGTAAGAGCTGTTCCAAGCGATGCCACTGCACTATTAAAGCCTGCCTGATGAAGAGAAATTACATCCATATATCCCTCGCAGGAAATAATATATTCTTTTCTTGCCTTAACGGCTATATTTAAGCCGAACATATTAGTCCTCTTTTTAAACACAGGCGTTTCCGGTGAGTTGAGGTACTTAGGTTTTGAATCATCTAGCACTCTTCCTCCAAAACCTATTATTCTTCCTTGTATGTCAAATATCGGGAACATAAGTCTGTTCCTGAATCTGTCACGGTATTTTCCCTTTTCCTGATCATAGACTACAAGTCCCGAAGTTACCATCAGCTTATTAGAATACTTTTTTTCTTTTAAAAAATTATATAGAGCATCCGGTGCTTTTAAAGAAAATCCAAGACCGCATTTCATCACGGTCTCCTTTTTGAGCCTTCTTTCATTTATATAGGCAACTGCCTTTTTTCCCTCTTCTGTAAAGAGATTCTTATAAAAGTATTTTCCCGCTTCATTATTTATGTCATATATATCCCTGTTTGAAATATAATTGCCGCTTCTTTCTACCATTGTCGGAAGCTGCATTCCATTTCTTTCTGCTAGATATTCTATGCATTCAGAATAGTCTAGTTTCAGATAATTTTTCAAAAAGGTAATTACATTTCCACTTGCCTGACATCCAAAGCAATGATACATCCCCTTTACTCTGTTTACTCCGAATGAGGGATTTTTATCTGCATGAAACGGACAGACTCCCTGGTATTCTCCTGAACCGGGTTTTAATGCCACATACTGCCCTATTACATCTACTATATCTGAGTTTGCGACTACCTGGTCACAGAACTCTCTTGGATAACCTTTAGCCAAAGCTACACGCTCCTTTAATACATATTCCAATATTTAGGCACGCATATTTCATTAAATGTATTTACCGCATAATTATCCGTCATTCCTGCTACATAATCACAGGCCATGCGCTCTACGGATTCCTTTCCCTCTGCTACAAGACGGGTATATTCCTCAGGCATTTTCTCAGGATACCTTACATAATACTCATAAAGCCTTAGTACAAGCTTCTGTGCCTTCCCTTCCTCTCCCTTGGCAATAGGATTGGTATATACATTTTCAAACATGAATTTTCGAAGGGCCATAAATTTTTCGTATGTCTCCTCCGGCATGCTTATTTTCTTTGTTTTATAGCTGTTACTTATTACTGCATGGATTAGGGTATTCAGTCTTTCTCTAAGGGAATGGCCTAAAGCATCTGTAAGCTCCCTTGGAATATCCTCCTCCTTTATTATTTCTGCTCTTATGGCATCATCTATGTCTGCTGCCGTATATGCGATCTTATCCGAAAAACGCACTACCTGCCCCTCAAAGGTCGCTGGCATTAAATTCATCTCATGATTTAATATGCCATCTCTAACCTCAAAGGTCAGATTAAGGCCCCTTCCGTCCTTTTCTAGCTTATCTACCACTCTCAGACTCTGCTCATTGTGCCTAAATCCCCCTTCGATTACCGTGTTAAGAGCCCTCTCTCCGGCATGTCCGAAAGGTGTATGTCCTAGGTCATGGCCTAGGGCTATGGCCTCTGCCAGGTCTTCATTCAGGCGTAGCGCCTTTGCTATTGTCCTTGCATTCTGCGCCACCTCTAGCGTATGCGTAAGGCGTGTACGGTAATGGTCGCCCTTTGGCGCAAGGAATACCTGCGTCTTTCCCTTAAGTCTTCTAAAGGATTTTGAGTGCAGTATCCTGTCTCTGTCTCTTTGAAATACCGGTCTTATGTCGCAGGGTGCCTCGCTTCTTTCTCTTCCCTTAGACTGATCTGAAAATGTTGCGTACTCTGATAATGTTTCATGTTCAAGCTTTTCTAATTCTTCTCTGATTGATCCGTTTGAATAATTCGGATTATAATTCATTCTTCTTCCTTTCTGCTTTTTCCCTCTCTCTTTCAGCCTTAGAGAAAGGACATCCGCAATAATCCTGCCTATAGAGATCATACTCCTTAGATAGCTCTATTGAACGCTGATAACCGCCTTTTTTCTTGAAATCTGTCTCTAGGTACTTTACTCCATACTTTTCACTCATCTCATTTCCTATGGAGTTCAATAGATCTGCACTTTTCATCGGGCTTATCGTAAGTGTCGTCGCAAAATATTCAAAGCCCTTTTCTTTTGCAAGCTTTGCAGCCTCCTCCAGCCTGTACCTGAAACATATTTCACATCGCCTTCCGCCCTCCGGCTCTTTTTCAAGGCCTTTTATCGCCTCTAAATATTCCTTGGCATCGTGCTTTCCGTGGATGAAGTCTATCTCATATACATGAGGCTGCTCTGATATGAGCCTTTTTACCTCATTTTCCCTCTTTATGAACTCAGCCTCTGAGGTAATGTTCGGATTATAATAAAAATCCGTTATTTTAAAATACTGGGATAAATATTCAAATACATAGCTCGAACACGGCCCGCAGCAGGAATGTAAAAGGAGCGTCGGCACCTTTTTCTCGCTGACAAATTTTGCTATAAGATCCTCAAGCTTTTTCGAATAATTTTCCTTTGATTTCATATTTTTGAACTGCATATCTATTTACTTCTCCCGTTTAAAACAAAATACCATTTTTCCATCTAAGAAGATTGTTTACGAAACAAATCACATACAAATATTATATTACAAAGCACTTCCATAGTCAAACTAAATGAAACAGGCAAATCAAAAAGCCCTATCAGCTTTTTACTGATACGGCTCTTGATTTCCCTTTCTTTTTCCTAACAAATATCTTAAAAATTACACCCTACTTAAAAACAATCTATAAAAAAATATAACATTACCCTTTTTGCTTGAATTTTTTTGATGTTTTTATTATAATATATGTGGTTTAAAAAATATATGCTGTTTTTAGAAAGTTAACGATGGTTAATTTTTAAAATCGGTCAAAAACAGAGGTGTGATATGGGAAGAAGATCCAGTAAAAATGAGAGTGAAAAGAGCGTATATCAGAAGGCACGTGAAGCCTTAGACCTTACCCGTGACCAGGCCAGCGATCTCATGGTAAGTGTTTCTCCTGCCCAGATTGAAAAAATCGAAAGCGGCAAGCAGCTTCCTCAGGCCTATGATATCCTTCAGATGGCAGCTGCCTATAAGAGACCTGAGCTGTGCAATTATTTCTGCACCCACGAGTGCGAAATCGGTAAAAAGAGTGTGCCAGAAATCCAGTTAAATGAGCTCCCTAGCATCATTCTCGAGACTATTGCAAGCCTTAATGATACAATGCCGCTCACTAATAGATTAATTGAAATTACTAGAGATGGCAAAATATCCAATAACGAGATTCCCGATTTTGTAAAGATAAAGTATTATCTTGACAAGGTCTCTCTTGCTGTTGATGAATTAAATCTTTGGATTGAAAAAACAATAGGCGATGACGAAATCGACGCTAAGTTGCTAGCTCTTGAAGAAGAAAAGATCAAGACGCTCGACAAAAAAGATAATAAATAAGGTAAATAATAAAATTAAAAATATCAATGGCTGCAGCTATTTCTAGCTGCAGCCATTTTCTTATGTATATCACTTATGTATATCACTTATGTATATCACTTATGTATATCACTTATGCATATCACTTATGCATATCACTTATGCATATCACTTATGCATATCACTTATGCATATCACTTATGCATATCACTTATGCATATCACTTATACAATTCGCATGCCCCTCTTATGCTTAACCTGAGCACTTACCATATTCTTTCCTATGCATTTATATAATTCTCTACGAACTTTATAAAGGTCTCCATCTGCTCAGGAGTTCCTATGGTTATTCTAAGGAATTCATTTATGCGAGGCTTATTAAAGTATCTTACAAAAATATTTTCCTTCTTCAGTGCCTCAAAAAGCTTCCTTGTCTCTTCAGCTCTATTTGAATCAAACTTACCCCCCCTTGGACTTGCAAAAAGGAAGTTAGTCTTTGAATCAAGCACGTAAAAGCCTAATTTTTCAAGTTTTTCCTTATATTCCTCTCTTGTAGCAATAATCTTCCTGCAGGTCTTTTCAAAATACTCCTCATCAAGTACAGAAGCAGCACCTGTTGTGATTGCTGTCATATTCAGGGTGTATGAGTTGAAGGAATACTTTACATCATTTAAAGCCTTGATGAGCTCTGCATTTCCGAAAGCATAGCCTATTCTCATACCTGCCATGCTTCTTGACTTTGAGAAGGTGCGTACTACAAGAAGATTGTCATACTTCTTTATAAGAGGAAGTACACTTTCCCCGCCAAAATCAACATAGGCCTCATCTACAATTACCACGCTGTCCTGATTGTGCTTTATGATATCCTCTATAAAATCTGCGGATTCCGCAATACTTGTCGGTGCATTTGGATTTGCTATTACCACGCCTCCATTTGGGTTCTTCTCACTATAATAGTCTTCCTTAACAAGTCTGAAATCTTCATCTAAAGGAAGCGCCTTAAATGGAATCTTATAAAGTCCTGCCCATACATCATAAAAGGAATAGGTGATATCCGGGAAAAGTATAGGCTTTCCGGTGTTAAAGAAGGTAAGAAAGGCCATTGAAAGCACATCATCACTTCCTATTCCAAAGAAAATGCACTCCTTTGGAACATCATATACCTTTGAAAGTGCCTCTATAAGCTCAGTTCCAGCAAAATCAGGATAAAGACGCTGCTTATCCACATCTAAGTCTCTTAACGCCTCTCCTACCTTTGGTGATGGTGGATAAGGATTCTCATTAGTATTAAGCTTTATCATCTTATCAAATCTTGGCTGCTCACCTGGTGTATATGGTATTACCTCTCTTATGCCCTTCTGCCATTCCTTCATATTTTCTCCTCCTGATAAATCCGTATCATTTAATAATAAGGACCATCCATACCAGACTTTTGCCTTGTATGGATGGTCTGAATTTTAATCTTTATGCATTTTCAATAAGTCTCTTAAAGCCTGGAAGTGAACGCTCTATCATATCATAATCTACGCAGTATGCAAGTCTGAGATAACCTGGACATGCGAAGAAGGTTCCTCCAACTAAAAGAATATGCTCTGATTTAGCCTTCTGAACAAAGGCCTGATCATCTCCGCCTGGTGCCTTTATGAACATATAGAAGGCGCCCTGAGGCTTAATGCATTCATAACCGAATTCTGTAAGCTTTCTGTATAATAATTCACGGTTCTTGTTGTAGATTTCAACATCTACCTTGCTATCAAGTACCTTTGCGATTGTAAGCTGCTGAAGTGCTGGTGCATTAACAAAGCCAAGAATTCTATTTGCTATTGCTGCACCTGCAATTATACTTTCTGCATCATCAAGCTCATCCGGCATTACAAGATATCCGATACGCTCTCCTGGAAGTGAAAGTGACTTTGAGAATGAATATCCTACGACAGTATTCTTATAATACTTTGTAAGATAAGGAACTTCCTCGCCGTCATAAGCGAGCTCTCTATACGGCTCATCTGAGATGAGATAAATGCTTGTTCCAAGCTCAGCCTGCTTCTTCTCAAGGATTTCTGCAAGCTTCTTTATTGTCTCCTCGCTGTAAATAACACCTGATGGGTTATTTGGATTATTTATGATTACAGCCTTGGTATTCTTATTGATTTTCTGCTCGAACTCATCAAGCTTTAGCTGGAAGTTAGGAACATCTGCTGATACAATTACAATCTTTCCACCAAAATTTGCAATATAGTTCTTATATTCACCAAAGAAAGGTGCAAATACGATAACTTCATCTCCTGGATTAAGAAGTGTCTTAAGAATAACATTAAGTCCGCCTGCTGCGCCTACTGTCATGAGGATGTTATTTCCGCTAAAGTTTGTGGCAAATCTCTTATTAAGAGACTTTGCAACTGCTTCCCTTACCTCAGGGTAGCCTGCATTTGACATATAGCCATGGAGATAATTAGGGTCTGTGTCATTTATGACATTGATCATTTCCTTATTGATCTCCTCTGGAGGATAAACGCTAGGATTTCCGAGTGAGAAATCATATACATTTTCCTTTCCGAACTGCGCTGCCATCTTCTTTCCTTCTTCGAACATGGCTCTAACAGCTGAACCATTCTTTATAAGACCTTCTATCATTGTTGAAATCATTTTACTTTACCTTCCTTCACATTGCTTTGTTTCACGCCTAGCTCTATATTTCGGCGCGGATCTTAATGTAATTCATTATAAGCTCGCAGCATTCATCAAAACTGAGCTTTCCTGTATTTATGCAGATATCATAATTTGCTGCACAGTCCCATTTATTTCCTGTGTAATACTCATAATATTCTGCGCGATGCTTATCAATTTCCTTTATCTGATTCTTTGCCTCATCCTCGCTTAAAGGTGAAAGGTCTAAGATCCTGTCGATCTTATCCTCTAGCGGTGCATGGACAAATACCTTTATGACATTCTTTCTATCCTTTAATACATAATCTGCGCATCTTCCTACAATAACACAGTTTCCCTTAGTTGCTAGCTGCTCGATTATCTTGGACTGAAATTTGAAAAGATTGTCATTTGAGGTAAACTTGCTGCTCTCCGGGGATGCCCACTTATCTTTAAATTTCTTATTTGCAAGCTTATCAAAGATGCTACGCTTTACCGTTTCATCGGCCTTTGCAAAAAGAGCCTCATTAATTCCGCTTTCATCTGATGCAAGACGAAGTATCTCGTTGTCATAGTAATGAAAACCGAGCTTATCAGCAATCATTCTTGCTACCGTTCTACCTCCGCTTCCATATTCTCTTGCTACCGTAATAACAATATTTTCTGCCATAACCTATCTCCTTTCCGCATTTTATGCGAATTACTTTGATAGCTTAATTTTACTCCAAATAGAAAACAAAATCAACCACCAAGATAGGCTTTTTGTACCTTTTCGTTATTAAGGAGGTCTTCTCCCTTTCCTTCAAGGGTAATGCTTCCTGTTTCAAGAACATATGCGCGATTTGAAATGCTAAGTGCCATCTTTGCGTTCTGCTCTACTAAAAGTACAGTAGTTCCCTTTTCATTAATGGACTTTATGATATCAAATACTTCCTTAACGTAAAGAGGTGAAAGACCCATGGATGGCTCATCCATTACTATCATGTCAGGATGAGACATAAGTGCTCTTCCCATTGCCAGCATCTGCTGCTCGCCGCCTGATAAGGTTCCTGCCTTCTGGACTCTTCTTTCCTTAAGTCTTGGAAAGCGCTCATAAACCTCCTCAAGGGTCTTCTCGATTTCTGCCTTGTCACTTCTTGTATAGGCTCCAAGCTTTAAATTCTGCAGAACTGTAAGCTCCGCAAATACTCTTCTGCCCTCTGGAACATGTGCTAAGCCCATTCTTACTATTTTATCTCCCGATACCTTGGTAAGCTCTGCCTGCTGCTCCTTGCCATCCTTACCATAATGATAAGAAACGCTTCCGCTTTCTGCATCAAGAAGTCCTGTTATAGTATGCAGGGTAGTTGTCTTTCCTGCTCCATTAGCACCTATGAGAGAAACTATCTCTCCCTTATTTACCTTAAAGGAAATTCCCTTGAGTGCGTTGATCACACCATAATTAACCTTAAGGTCCTTTACTTCAAGCATTACGCCCATAAGCTGCTCCTATCTTTAGCTGCACTTTTGTGCACATTACTTTGCATAAACTACAGCCTTACTTTAAATATAATTAGTCACCAATATAAGCCTTAACAACCTCAGGATCTTTAAGGACCTTTGCTGTTTCGCCCTGCGTGAGGACACGTCCGAAGTTGAGTACTGTAACTGCCTCGCAGATTCCTGCAACGAGCTTCATGTCATGCTCGATAAGAAGAATGGTGACGCCAAATTTTTTTCTGATGAGACTTATGGTCTCCATAAGCTCTGCCGTTTCATTAGGATTCATTCCTGCTGCCGGCTCATCGAGGAGAAGAAGCTTTGGATCAGTTGCAAGAGCTCTTGCAATCTCAAGCTTTCTCTGCTGTCCATAAGGAAGGTTGCTAGCTTTAAAATCCTTTGCATCCTCAAGTCCAAAAACCTCAAGCAGTTCTTCACTTCTCTCCTTCATCTGCTTTTCTACCTTGTAGAAGGATGGAAGACGGAATATTCCTGAAAAGGTCGAATATTTATACTTATTATGAAGTGCCACCTCAACATTTTCAAGTACTGTAAGTTCCTTGAAAAGACGAATGTTCTGGAAGGTTCTTGCTACTCCAGCCTTATTTATGTCAATGGTCTTCATTCCTGTTATGTCGCGTCCATCAAGTACGATGGAGCCGGTATTCGGTTTATATACACCTGTAAGCATGTTAAATACTGTTGTTTTTCCGGCACCGTTAGGTCCGATGAGACCATACAGCTCGCCCTTTTTGATTTCCAGATTAAAATCATCAACAGCCTTAAGTCCGCCGAACGTGATACCCAGGTGCTTTATATCAATATATGCCATAATTTCCTCCAGTCAGCTTTAGCTTTTCTATCATTAAACTGCTGCTTTTTCCTTTACAAATATTCCTTTTATCTTTGCGCCTAGCCTTTGAACCACCACTCTTGACTTAGGGCTCCAGTTGATGAGCATAATTACGATAAGAAGAATTGAGTAAATGAGCATACGATAATTACCGATTCCGCGAAGGAGCTCCGGTAATAGGGTAAGGATTATCGCTGATACGATAGAACCCTTAATATTTCCGATTCCTCCAAGTACTACAAATACAAGGATTAGAATCGACTTATTATAATCGAACTTAACTGCCTGAAGTGTTGCATAGTTATGTGCATAAAGACAGCCTGCTGCTCCTGCCATGGCTGATGAGAGCACGAATGCAATCATCTTATACTTTGTAATGTTAATACCAACTGACTCTGCTGCTATTCTATTATCTCTGATAGCCATTACCGCACGTCCATCTCTTGAATGGATGAAATGTGAGCAGATAATGTATACAAGAACAACCATTACTACTGCTATTTCAAAGGTTGCATACTTTGGAATCTTTGTAAGTCCAAGAGGACCTGATACAAACTTACCGGCTGAGTCAGTAACGTTCTTAAAACCTGACATATTCATTTCAATGCTTCCATCAGCGGTTTTACCAATGTAGAGATTATTAAGAAGTGCCTTTATAATTTCACCAAAGGCAAGAGTTACTATTGCAAGATAGTCTCCGTTAAGTCTAAGTACCGGTATTCCGATGATTGTTCCAAATACTGCTCCTGCTACGGTTGCAACTAATATTGAAAGAATGAACTTAAGCAGCTCTGGCATTGCTGCGCCCTGAATAAGTCTTGAAAAAATAACACCTGTAAAGGCTCCTACGCACATGAAGCCTGCATGTCCAAGGCTGAGCTCGCCTAAAATGCCTACTGTAAGATTCAGTGACATTGCCATTATGATATAAACGCATACAGGAACCAAAAGACCCGTCATGAGTGAAGAGAGCTTTAGGTTACTGATAATGAAATATGCTATGACAAGCACAGCTATTGTAATGATGTCTCCCTTAAAATTCCTACTAGAAAATATTCCGCCTTTTGCCGGCGCTTTTACTGCAGCCTTTTTATTATCTGCTGCTTTATTTCCAACTGCTTTCTTTTCTGCCATATCCGTCACCTCTTTAAACCTTTTCCTGAATCTTCTTGCCTAAGATACCTGTTGGCTTTACAAGAAGTACAACGATAAGTACTCCAAATACAATCGCATCAGAGAGCTGAGCTGAAATGTAGTACTTTGCAAGGATTTCAATTATACCAAGAAGGAGGCCTCCGATAAAGGCACCCGGAATTGAACCGATACCACCGAATACCGCTGCAACGAATGCCTTGATACCTGGCATTGCACCTGTGTATGGTGAAAGAATAGGGTAAGTTGAGCAGTAAAGTGCACCTGCTACTGCTGCAAGGCCTGAACCGATTGCAAAGGTAAGAGAAATAGTCTTATTTACATTGATGCCCATAAGAGTTGCTGCACCCTTGTCCTCTGCCACTGCAAGCATTGCCTGGCCCGGCTTTGTCTTATTGATAAAGGTAGTAAGTACTATCATTATTACTATACAGGTAATGATTGTCACTAATGAAATTGCTGTTATTGTGATTTTTCCTCCAGCAAGCTTGATAGATGGAAGATTTATGATAGATGAGAAAGTCTTTGAGTTCGATCCAAAAATCAAAAGAGCTGAGTTCTGAAGAAAATAGCTGACACCGATTGCAGTAATAAGAACGGCAAGTGGTGATGCTGCCTTACGAAGAGGCTTATAAGCAATTTTTTCTATTAAAATACCCATCACTGTACATGCTGCAATCGAAATGACAAGTGCCAGAAGTGGATTAAAGCCCTGTCCAACGAAGAGAAGGAACACCACATAAGCGCCCACCATAATAATATCTCCGTGAGCAAAGTTGAGCATTTTTGCAATACCGTATACCATAGTATAGCCCAATGCGATAATAGCATATACACTGCCCAGCTGCAAGCCATTTACAAGGTTTGAGAGCAGCGTCAATATTTTATCCATATGATTTCCTCCAATTGATGCATTTTAAACTATAATTACATACGTTTCACATTATAGCAAAATACATTTTTTTATTCAAGTAAAACTTTATATGTTTAAACTCATATCTACTATAGAAAACGACCTATGTCAGCATATTAAATATACTAACATAGGTCATGATCTCATTATTAATTCGTTTAAATTTTTACTCTTTGGCACTTATTCCTCTTCATTAAAGAAAGCAAACTTCACTGTAAATTATTCAGCTAACTCGTAAACACCTGACTTAATAACTACAGCCTTAGGAGCCTTATTTGGCTCGCCGTCTGCTCCCCATGTGATTGCATCACCTGTAAGACCAGCATATGTAACTGAAGTGATACCTTTCTTAAGAGCTTCACAGATATCTGATGTGCTCATATCTGGTGTGATATTCTGAGCCTCAGCTGCCTGCTTGATTGCATAAACTGCATCATAAGCATCTGCTGCAAACTGGTTTGGAACCTCTCCATTAGCTGCTGCCTTGTATGCCTCTACAAACTTAACTGTAAGATCATCTGTAGCTGTTGCTGAGAATGGTGTAAGAAGATATACGCCCTCTGCAAGTGATGTATCAAAGTTCTCAACTGAAAGAATTCCGTCAAGACCATCGCAGCCAAAAATTACACCTGGCTCATAACCACTTGTCTTTGCCTGTGCAAGGATGAGTGATGCCTCCTGATAGTAGATAGGAAGGAAAAGAAGATCTGCTCCTGCATCCTTTGCAGCCTGAATCTGAACTGAGAAATCTGTCTTTGAATCTGATGTAAATGCCTGATCAGCAACTACCTCAAATGACTGATTTGCACTCTCTGCAACGAAAGTATCATGAATACCTGTTGAATATGTATCTGAGCTATCATAGATGATTGCTACCTTTGTAGCAAGGCTCTTTGAACCGATGTACTGAGCTGAAGCCTTACCCTGGTTAGGATCTGAGAAGCATACTCTGAATGCATTGTCATATGCGATACAATCTACAGCTGTTCCTGATGGTGTGAGCTGGAACATATTGTCATTGTGTGTTTCCTCAACTACTGCTACGCAAGGTGCTGATGTAACTGTACCAACGAGCATCTGCATTCCCCAGTCCTTAAGTGTATTGTAAGCATTAACAGCCTTCTCAGCGTCATGCTCATCATCCTGGAACTGATATTCTACCTGATAACCATTGATTCCGCCTGCTGCATTGATTTCATCAACTGCAATCTGGATAGCTGTCTTAACAGCATTGCCATAGATAGCTGCACCACCGGTAACAGGGCCGATTCCACCAAGTTTGAACTTAGCATCGCTTGATGCTGCTGCATTATCTGAACCTGAATTTGCTGCTGTTGTTGCCTTTGCTGTTGTTGATCCCTGATCTGATGCTCCGCAACCTGCTAATGCTGTTGTTGTCATTGCAAGTGCTGCACCAAGTGCTAATGTACGCTTAAAATTCTTCATAAATATTTCCTCCTCAATACGAAAAATCTTTTTTCTATTTTAAAAGGCCTCAGAGTAGCATTTCTACTACCTGACGCCTTTGTCATTGTATACAATGATACTATTGATTATTTTTAAAGTCAATTATCACTTTGCACAAATTTTACGTAGTCTTAACAAGGTTTATCTATAAACTTGCATAATTATTCACAAATTTCTGTATTAATTTTAATATACTCATTGCCCCCAATATTAAAATTGTAGTGTATTTATCAATAGTATATATTTATAAAAATAATACAATCAATTACATTCTTGCTTCAATTATAGGGCCGCCCTTTTTCTCGATGAAATCCCTTGTGATGGTTACCTTTCCGATATTCTCATCCTTTGGAATCTCATACATTATATCAAGCATGAAATCCTCTATTATGGCTCTGAGCGCTCTAGCCCCTGTCTTCTTCTCTATTGCAAGCTCTGATATCTTCTCTAGAGCACTGTCATCGAATTCAAGCTCCACATCATCATAGGAAAGAAGCTTTTTATACTGCTTTGTGATGGCGTTCTTCGGCTCTACAAGTATTCTCTTTAAGGCATCCTTATTCAGCGACTGGAGAGTGCATACAACAGGAAGTCTTCCGAGGAATTCAGGAATCATTCCGAACTCTCTAAGGTCATCTGTCGTTACTTTCTCAAGTATATTTACATCCTCGTCATATCTATCCTTTAATTCTCCGCCAAAGCCCATTAGTGAAGTCTTTGTAAGTCTTTCCTTTATTGTCTTTTCAAGGCCCGGGAAGGCTCCACCGCAGATAAATAAGATGTTGTTGGTATTTATGGTAGCCATTGGCACCATTGCATTTTTATTGGTTGCTCCAACCGGCACCTCAATATTTGCTCCTTCAAGAAGCTTAAGGAGGCCCTGCTGAACAGATTCACCCGATACATCACGGCTATTGGTATTGCGCTTTTTAGCTATCTTATCAATTTCATCTATGAATACGATTCCTGTCTCTGCCTTATTTACATCATTTCCTGCTGATGCAAGAAGCTTTGATAATACGCTTTCTACGTCATCACCGATGTAGCCGGCTTCTGTAAGAGTTGTTGCATCTGCTATTGCAAGAGGCACATCAAGCATCTGCGCCAAGGTCTGGACCATATAGGTCTTTCCGCAGCCAGTAGGACCGAGCATGAGAATATTAGACTTCTGAAGCTCTATTTCTCCTGGATTTTCATCATGAACTCTCTTGTAATGGTTGTAAACTGCTACACTCATTATCTTTTTTGCTCTATCTTGTCCAATTATGTACTGATCCAGGATCGCCTTCATCTTGTGAGGAGGGTCTATGGCTATACTTCCATCCTTTAGCATATGAACTGCCTTTGGTACAAGCGACTTATGCGGATTTATTTCCTTTAATTCCTTCTTATCCTGCTTTTTGCTCTTTTTATCATCTTTATCAGAAGCAATTTTACTGCCATCCACCACCTGAGTGGTTCCTGTTTTTGAATCGTAATTTAAAATTACATCACCTGCATTAATAGAAGGCTCCTCTTCCTTTAGATCGCTCTTTGGATTTTCCTTTGAAGCCTCTTTTTTATTCTCTTCATCCGCCTCTTCTCTAGCTTCCTGCTCTTCTCTTACCTTTGCCTCACGTCCAAATACTGCCTTTACTGGCTCGCTCTTTTCTTCCTTTTTGATTTTCTGATTATCTGGAAATGGAGTTGCAGGGCCGCTGAATATGAACATGCTGTTTGGATCAAAGCCTGGAATTGAGCTAGGATCTATGCCCGGAAAGCTGTTGTTATTTAGCATGTCAAAGGACTTCTGCATACAGTCCTTGCAAATATTTATATTATTAGGCAGATGGATCATCTTTCCTGCCTTGCTCTCTGAACGATGACAGAGATGGCAGATTTCCTCGAACTTCTTGTCGTCCTTCTTATCATCCTTATTATCTGATCCGTTGTTATCTGAATTGCCGTTTCCGTTTAAAACCATTTGTTCTCCCTTCTATTCACTTTTTCATATTTTTTGCACACACTTATCTATTTTTTCGCCCCGCAAGGCTCTATCACTTATTTTTTAAAATTCGCTATAAAACGTTTCATTTTTCTAAGTCTAAAATTTTATAACCCCCCCAAAAGAGCTTTCACGCTTTTCTTAGTAGGCATTTGGATCTCTAAAGCCTTTAAATATCGTTATAAAAAGTATTTTTATGTCAAGGCTCAGCTTCCAGTTCTCTATGTAATAAAGGTCATATTCAATTCTCTTCTTAATTGATGTATCACCTCTATAGCCATTTATCTGCGCCCATCCTGTAAGACCTGGTCTTACCTGGTGCTTTATCATGTATCTTGGTATTTCTTCCTTAAATTTTTCGACCCAGAAAGGACGCTCTGGCCTTGGTCCTACTATGCTCATGTCACCTACTATGATGTTAAAGATCTGAGGCAGCTCATCCAGGCTTGTCCTTCTGATTATTTTTCCAATTTTTGTAACTCTGGCATCATTTGCAGTTGTCCAGGCATGTATTTCATCGGCCTCTTTCTGCTGGGTCATTGAGCGGAATTTATACATTTTAAACGGTCTTCCATGAAGGCCTATTCTCACCTGCTCAAATAGTACCGGTCCCTCAGAGGAGCACTTTACTGCAATTGCTATTATAATCATAGGGATACCGAATATAATGAGCATCATCAGTCCGCCAATTATGTCACATGCCCTCTTTAACAGTCTGTTGAAGGTATTTGAGAGAGGTACGTTTCTGATATTAATTACTGGAAGTCCGTCAAGATCCTCCATATACGGAACTGTCGGTATTATGTTATGATAATCCGGTATGAACTTTGTATGAATGCCTGTCTTTTCACAGATTGCAACAAGTCTCTCAAGCTTTCCATACTCATTTATTGAAAGTGTAATCGCAATTTCATCATAATCATTTTCTGCAATAAATCGCTCAAGGTCGCTGAATCTGCCGATTACTTTTGTCTTTTTATATATAGTTCCAGGTGCCATCGTATCATCTAAAATTCCATGGATGTGATAGCCCCACTCACGGTTTGCCCGGATTCTATCTATATAAGCCTCTGCTGTGCGGCTATAGCCCACTATGAGGATATGCTTCTGATTTATATTCTTCTTTCTCATAAAGCGGAGCACTTTTACTACCGCTACTCGGAAGGTAAGGTCTACCACATAATTAAGAAAGGCAAATATAGGGAATACCCATCTTGATACGTTATTTTCCTTTACCGCATAGAGCACTGCAGTAAATACAAGTATTCCAATGATATTCGCTTCTATAAGCTTCCAGGCATCACCTCTAAGGCTTGTTCTATACGGTCTGTACAGACCCAGTCTATAATATACTATCATATATGTAGGAAGAATGTAGAAAAGATTTCTTACATATATATAGTATGGCACATAGCCATCATGCGCATTTCTCTTAAACGGCTCAAAATTAGTTAGTATTCCAAATCTCAGTTTATAGGCAAGCATAAATGTCCCTACTACAATAAGCGCATCTATTACTATTCTTAGCCTATTTAAATATTTCTGATTATCCTTTATCAAGCTTTATTCCTCACTATACAAACTTACTAACTCTGTCAGTTCAGCTTTTGCCTCACTTAACACCCCTAATATCATCCAAACAATTCCTAAAAAATCTCCAAACGCTTCTTTAGTAAAGCACCTTTACTAAATGTCCTTATAAAAAATGTATAACTTAAATTTGTATTTTACTATAAAATCTTCCAATATTCAAGTAAACATTTTCTTAACACATTTTAACAAGAGCAGCACCATGTACATTTCGCGCATGGTGCTGCCCTAAAATATAGCTATTTTCATTTATTATGGAAACATAAAATAATCAAATGGATTCATTTCACTGCCATCCTCGTTTGGATAAGAGTAATAGTAATATCCATCAGAGCCATTCTCCTGGCGTTTTTGTCTATCATCCTCTGAATTATTATCTACTGAGGGAGTTTCTTCACTTTCCTTTGAATCCTTCTTTTCATCTTCTGTTTTCTCAGTAGCAGACGCATTATCAAATACTGCCTTGCCACCTAAGGTCACCTCGATGTCCTTTGATTTCCACTCGCCGTCTTCATAGCGCTTAACAGTAACGGTTATTACCGAGCCTGCCCTGTAAGAGTTTACCTTGCTCTGAAGTCCTGAGTTAGAGGTAATAGTATAACCATCAACTGCTGTAATTATATCATTTGCCTTAATTCCTGCAGCCTCTGCAGCTCCTCCTTCTACTACTTCCTTTACAAATACGCCCTCTGGCCATCCATAAAGTTCTGATATCTCAGGGGTAATTTCTGTAGAGGACATATATATTCCAAGGTATCCCTTTTCGTCATCTGTAAGAGTTTCTCTTGTCATGAGCTCCTGAAGAATATCATAAGCATAAGAAATAGGTATTGCATAGCCCATTCCTTCAACCTGTGTATCCTGAAGCTTTGCGCTGTTTATTCCAATTACTTCGCCCTTTGCATTTAAAAGAGCACCACCTGAATTACCAGGATTTATTGCTGCATCTACCTGAAGCACTGTTAAAGTAATTGCTTCTCCTGTAGAGCTATCATTTACGGTAATCTGCCTATCCTTTGCACTTAAATAGCCTACAGTTGTAGACTGACCGTAACCTAATGCATTACCTATGGCTATTACCATTTCTCCGATTTTTGTATCGTCCTCTGTATGAAGAGTTGCTACCTTTATGGCATTTTTTGTCTCTTCTGAAAGATCTGAGAGCTTTACTGATACAACTGCAAGGTCATTTGATGGATCTGTTCCCTTTATTGTTATCTCTGCTGAGGTTCCATCTATGAAGGTGGCCTTAAGCACATCACCGTCTTCAACTACGTGATTATTGGTTGCTATAAAGAGCTCCTCATCATTTTCTCCAATGATGATTCCTGAACCTGCGCCCTCTGTTGTATTTTCATAAAGATATCCGAACCAGTTTGTGGTTGTCTTGTAAGTTCCGCTGATTGATACAAGCGATGGCATTGCGCCTTCTACAACACTTGAAAGATCTGTTGCTGATTCAGTTACTCCAGATGAAAGCACCGCTGTACTTGCTATCTTTGGAGTACTTGTAGATTCTGCTGTAGATACCGAGCTTCCATCCTGCTCTGCTGTAGTTTTAGGTCTTATTACATTATATGCCTCATTAAAGCCGATAAAGCTTACTGAAGCTATAAGTCCAAATGCTACGGCACTTGCACAAAAACCAACTACCTTTCTTCCGGTATGCTTCTTTTCCTTCTTAGGCTTTTCCTCTTCAGTTTTTTCATAAAGACCCTGAGCCTGATTTGAATCTCCGGAAAAGCTATAGGTCACATTTGCATCTTCATTTGATTTATAGCCATTTGCATCATTTGGTGTATAGCCATTTGCGCTATTTGGTGTATAGTCATTTGCGTCACTTGGTGTATAGCCATTTGCGTCATTTGGCGTATAGCCATTTGCATCATTTGGTGTATAGCCATTTGCATCATTTGGTGTATAGCCATTTGCGTCATTTGGTGTATAGCCATTTACATCATTTCTATTCTCATCTTCAAACATAGTATATACCTCCTTCTGCCCTTTTGTAGCAGTCTCTATATTTATTCCTGCTACTTAGTAGCAGTTATTATTTTTCCTTTCTGCTAAGTATGATACTATTAGTTTGTGTATTTGTTGTGAACAGTTTCTTTCGATTTTGTGTTTTTTATACTTCTTTTCCTTAGAGGCCTTAGCTCCCCGCTTCACCTTCGCTTTGCCAAGCCTCTAGCCTTAGGCCACTTGCCTCAACCTCGCATTGCTAAGCCAATAGCTTTAGGCCACATGCCTCAACCTCGCATTGCTAAGCAGGTAGCTTTAGGCCGCTTGCTTCACCTTTCGCATTGCTAAGCAGGTAGCTTTAGGCCGCTTGCCTCACCTTCGCATTACTGAGCCAATAGCTTTAGGCTACCCGCTTCGCCTTTGCATTACTGAGCCAATAGCTTTAGGCCACTTACCTCAACCTCTGCACTGCTCAAGTACAAGCTCTGCAGTAGCTTTCGCTGCATGTCCGCTCTCCTTTAGCCCGCATTTTTCTAAGAAATCCTTCTGCTCTTTTATATATCCGGCTGCCTTTTTTTCATCATATTCATCAATGCACCTTAATAGTTCATCACTTCTTTGCGCTTTAGGGAAAGGAAGCTCCTTAAATTCAAAATACATTCCCCTTGAGTTTTCATACTCTGATAAATCCGGAACATAAAGAAATACCGGAAGATTTGCCATCGAAAACTCAAAGCAGGTATTTGAATAGTCCGTAATAAGCACATCTGAAAATCTAAGGAAATGGTAAAGATCTCCGCTTTCATCGCCGTTTATTACTATGCCCGGATATTTATTGCAGATATTTCTTACCTCATCTGCCCTTCCTTCACTGACTAACGGATGAAGCCTGAGCGCTATTACAAAGCTTCCACCAAAGCGCCTTTCAAGACTCTCCTTTAGTCCTTCAAAATCCAGGTCTAAATAGTCATAGCTATCATTTCCTCTATAGGTAGGTGCATATACGCATATTTTAACTGCGCTTTTTACGCTGACCTCAGCTTTTTCAAGGCTCTGCTTTGATAAAAGACCTTTTGAAGCAAGGAACTTCAGCCTCTTTTTTTCATAGGACTTTGATGCTCTATCATCCTTAATAAAGAAGTCATTTCTAGGACTTCCTGCTTCTATTATCGGGCACTTTGCTCCAAAGGCCCTCTTATACATCTGTGTACAGAAGGTGCTGTTGGATATATAGGTATCTACCATCTCATTGTCCTTAGCTGAGGCTTTTAGATATTTTTCGCCAAGCCCCGGAACATCCTTTTCTATCTTCTTTAGGGCGATTCCTCCATGCCAGAGCTGGATATAGAACTGGCCCCTTCTTTTATTTATGTAGCTCTCCTTATGATTACATTCGACCCACACTCTAGCTGTAGCTAGTGCAAAAACCGCACTTAGAGAATTGTCCTTTAATGCCCTTATGCCTTTTATCTTCCTACCCGCATAATTTCTTACAGTTTCAGGCCTTTTGGTCGTATAGCATATTTCAAGCTTCTCATCCTCAGAAAAAGTCTTATTTATTCTAACTAGCTCCTCGGCTACAGCTGCCGTATTATCTCCGTAGCCCCAAACTCCAGATAACACCACTTTCTTCTTATTTATCTTAAATAGTCTAAATAGAGCAAATAGCATTGTTATGATAAAAAAGCGTGCCTTTTTATAAGCCTCTATGAGGGGCTTTGGCGTAAGACGCTTAATTTTTTCTCTCATTGGCCGCCCCCTCTAGTGCTTTCTTGAACTGCTTTGCCGTCTTTTCCCATGAAAGTCCTCTCATTTCTTCTCTGGCATTTTCCATAAGAAGAGAGATTTCTCCCTCGGTAGAAATGGCCTTTTTCATTCTAAGATAGAGCTCCTTTGAAGAGAGCCCCATCATTATTGCAGTTTTCTTTTTAAAGAAATAATTAAAGGTTCCATCCTCCGCCTCTATGACAGGAAGCCCTGCTGAGAGCATTTCATAAGGAACAAGCGAAATATTACTCATTGAGGCTACAACTCCAAAATCAGCCTTTTTATAGAGTTCATTTAATTCATCCTTATTTAGCATGCCAAGATTTTTTCCATACGGGGCCTTAAAGCTCTTTGCCTCTCCAAAATACAAGATCTCAACCTGAACACCTCTTTTTTCAAAGCGCTTTTTAACGCCGTTTAATACCTCTGGTATAATGCAAGGAAGCCTCTTTCCGTAGAACTTAAGATAAACTGCAAGGGTGAGTTTTTTCTTATTTCTATAATCATAGCTTCTTGAGCACTCAGGATAATCCTTTGATTCATAAGGAAAATCTACAACATCTATTTCAGAAACTGTATTGCAGTTTCTATTTATCATTTCCTTATTCCCGCTTCCAAGGCTTATCATGTGAAGTCCCTGCTCATAGGTCTTCTGTGATAAAAGAAAGAGCTCCCCGAAGTTATAAAAATACGGCTCATAATCCTGAATAAAGTAAGCTTTATATCCACTGAGCTTTTTTACATAAGAGACCGTATCCCATGATGAGGCGCAGATCACCTGATATTCCTCTTCTTTATCAGCCCCTTCTGATAGAAGCTTTGAGAAGCCTTCACTATCAATAAGCTCTCCCTTATAACCAGAAAGATTACTGGCAGCGCAGATTTCCATTTCCTCATGGGACTGCGGCTTATAGACAGCATAGCCCACTCTGACACCAAGCTCTGAAAGCTTGGTTCCAAGCCTTAATATTGAGGTCTGTCCGCCATGAAAGCGCACCATCCTGGTTATGACAAACAAAATCGAAGTAAGCTCTCCTGATAAAGGCTCATTTTTAATTACAGATGCGTCATACCTTTTTAGCGCATCCTTTACCCTTACTCTTTCAGCCGTTGCTGCTGCATTATGCATTGTACTAAGAGTTACTCTCTTAGCCTCTCTTACTACTGCCTGTTTCGTGAGCATATTTGCCTCCTACCAACTATATCTAATTAAAATGGGCCATATGAAAATGGCCCATTAAGTATTATTTATTAGTCATTTCAGTGTAAGCCTCACATACCGAAGCTGAATCACCATTCATTATGAGCTTTCCATGTTCAAGAATGATTGCCTTATCACACAGATTCTTCACCTGCTGAGTTGAATGAGATACGAATAACACCGTAATCCCCTTATCAAACATTGATTTGATCTTTGCTTCACTCTTACGCTTGAACTTTACATCTCCGACCGAGAGCACCTCATCAAGAATGAGGATCTCAGGCTCTACAATCGTTGCAATTGAAAAGCCAAGTCTGCTCTTCATACCAGAAGAATAATTCTTTACAGGAACATTTATGAAATCTCCTAGTTCAGAAAATTCTATGATTTCCTTATACTTTTCCTTAAGAAAGCTTCTCTGATATCCAAGCATCGCTCCGTATAGGAAAATATTCTCTGCTCCGGTATACTGCTGGTCAAAGCCTGCACCGAGTTCAAGAAGCGGAACTACATTCCCTTTTCTTATCACTTCACCCTCAGTAGGCTTTAATACGCCTGCAATGGTCTTAAGAAGCGTACTTTTTCCTGCTCCGTTAAGTCCCATGATTCCAAGCCTTGTGCCCTTTTCAACACTGAAGCTTACATCCTTTAGCGCCCAGAATTCATTATATTTAATTTCTTTTTTTAATGTCTTAACAAAAAACTCTTTCAGGGTATCCGTCTTTTCCTTCTGCATTCTAAAGCGGACACCGAGATTTTTGACCTCTATCGCTGTTTTATTTGCCATGGCTTCCTCCAGATTCCTTATACATACAATATGAACTCATCCTGCTTCTTATAGAAGAAGATCATTCCGATAACACCAAAGACTACTGCTACTGCAAGAGGATACCAGGTGCTAAAAAATTCAAGTGACTGTCCATACATTATTGTACGTCTGAAATTGTTGATTACAGCATATAAAGGATTGTACTTAAGTAAAAATGCATACTCAGATACAAGCACCTTTTTAGGATAATAGAAAATAGCTGAAGCATACATTATAAGCATTGTAACTACATTCCAGATATATTCAAGATCTCTGAAGAATACATCTAAAACTGAAAGGAATATTCCAAGTGAAAAAACCAAAAGGAATAGTGTAAATAACGGTACTATTGCTTCAAGTACATGGATTGTTGGCCATATACTCTGCACTAAGGATACTCCTACTAATACTACTAACGAAATTGCAAAGGTAACAAAGGCTGAAAGTGCTGATGATAAAGGATACATATACTTTGGAACATACACCTTTCTCAGCATTCTTCCATTCCTTCTTATCGATTTCAGAGCTAACTTTGTTCCATTTGAAAAATAAGAGAACATCAATCTACCGCAAAGGATATACACTGAAAAATTCTTCTCTCTTCCAAAGAGCGTTCCAAAAATGATGGTAAGAACTATCATTGTAAGTAACGGCTCTATTAAAGTCCAAAGAAAGCCTAACATCGAACTCCTATACTTGAGCTTGACATCTCTTTTGACAAGCTCAAATAACAGGAACTTATATTTTTTAAAATTCGCTATAAAACGTTTCATTAAATTTCTTAAACTCCATATTCTAAAAGACTAATTTATGACAGCTTCTATTGTAACCTCATTCATCGTAAGATCAATTGCCGGATCACATTTTATTGTCATCTCGTAGCTACCTTCCCCAAGTCCATCCGCATCAACATAAAGGTTCAGATCACTGGCCTTTATTGTATCAATTACATCCTTAATTGCATAAACCATTACATTTACTGTCGTCTCCTTGAAATTAAGTGAATAGCCCTCTTCTAGATTTCTCTTATCAATAGTAGAGGTAAGCACTGTAATTCTCCTGGACTCTAGCTTTTCAAGCGTTGCCTGCGCTGATACTGTCTGATTTTCATCAATACAGATATACTTTGCAGCAATTATATTTCCCTCACTGTCCTTATCTGCATATTGCTTATTCAGATAATCCTGAATATTAAAGGTCTGCTCAACTACCGTCTGGTTGGTATTACTTATATCAAACGGAATGGTGAGTGCAATTATATCATCAAGATCCTCCTTAGCCCCGGCTATGGTTACCTCTGTCGGCAGGTGCTGCTCGTCAACACACTCATAGCCTGTTGCCGGACTTCCCTGTACAGAAACCAAGATAAATATCTGCTTGGTTGCAAGCACATTCACATCTACCTTAGCAGAGCTGATTTCCTTTTCTGCATCATTAGAATCAACTATTTTCATGTAAGAGGAGGTATTCTTTATTTCTCCATATTCATTATAGAGCTTTGGCACATAGTCTCCGCTGAAGGATTCTGATGCACCACTTACATTTACGTCAACTGCGACCTTCTTGATCTGGTCTATGTCTGCCTGAGAGCCCATTACCGTAATAATATTAGGGCTTACAATTGTTTCTGAAACATAGCTTCCACTTGCTGCTTCACCGCTTGTATTTACATTAATTGTAAATTTCTTAGAAACCATATCCTCAAGACTGATTTTCATTACAGACGGAGTCTGCTTTTTTATTGTAACATTTGCAGCTGTCGCCTGAGAGCTTGCTGCAATGGCTACATTTATGGGTACCGCATTTGTATCTGCGTTCAGATCTCTGAAATTTGCTGTAACCGTAAAATCCGTGCTGTTAAGCGAGGATACCTCAGAACGAGGTCCATGCACTACTATAGTTACCCTGTCACCTGACTCTACACTTCCGATTTTCATGGACTGCTGGAAATAATCCTCATTGATGATATTAACTGAAACATTCTTAATCGTCTTATCTACATAAGGATCATTTTCGACCATCACAAGAAGCCATGCAAGTATTGCAATCACCAGTGCTATAAGCTTTAGTCCGACATTTGTTGTAAATACCCTGACCAGCTTTTTACAAAGTATTTTTATTTGCTTCATTCTTTATTTCCTCATCATCCTCAAGAAGCCTTTTAGTAATTCTCTTAACTATGCTATCCTGCTTCTTTTCACCGCTTATCTGGATCTTCTTAAGCACCTGGCGCAGCTTTGTGCTATTAAGAGCTCTATCGAGCTTGCCCTGGTAAGCAACCGAAACCTGACCGGTTTCTTCTGAAACTATCATAACGAAGCTGTCAGTTGCCTCGCTCATTCCGACTCCTGCTCTATGGCGGGTTCCAAGATCCTTTGAAAGCTTCATATTATCAGAGAGCGGCAGATAACAGGTTGCAGCAATTATCTTATCTCCCCTGATGATGACTGCACCATCATGAAGCGGTGTATTATGCTCAAATATATTTATTAAAAGCTGTCTTGTAATATCAGTATTCAGCGTTATTTCTGACTTTATATATTCATCGACATTTTCTGTCATCTCAATGACCATGAGAGCGCCTGTCTTATCTCTTGCAAGATCTGTACATGCTCCGACAAGCTCGTCGATTGTCTCGTCAGAAAATCTCTCATCCCCCTGCTTTTTCTTACTGTAATTGAACGTTGAAAAAGAACCTGTAGATATCTGACCTAGCTTCTCAAGTGCCTTTCTGAGCTCAGGCTGGAATATTACTATAAGTGCCGTAAGTATAAAGGTAAGGGCATTTCCGAATATGGCAAGTATTACGTTAAAATCAAATACCTTTGCCGCTACCCAGAACAAAACTATCACAAGAAGTCCCCAGATAAGAGTCCAGGCTCTTGTAGTCTTTACCCACTTGATAAACATGTATATGACTATCCAAAGAATGATAATCTCTATGATGTCAGTAATCTTTATTTTCCCAAAACGCGTAATATATTCATTGTACAGGGTGTTGAAAAAATTACTCATTATGCTCATCAGCATCCTCTTCCTTCTTACCGTATACAGAAACTACTTTCCTAGACTGAAGCTTTTCTCTAACTTCTTCTACTTCCTTTGCCTCAGCCTCCTCTTCTTCCTCATCATCAGAGTCCTTTGTACTCTTTTGATTAATATGCTTTACCTTCTTTTCCCTAGGCGCGATCTTCATCTTAGGAACCGCCTTTACATAGTAGTAATAATCATCATCCTCGAACTGAACGTTCTCAACTCCGCTATAATCGAGGATTCTCTTAAAGAACAGAAGAATAAAGCAGATAATAACTGAAAATGCAGTGCCAAGCATCATCTTTCCAAGATCTGCTGACTGAGCAAGCTTTAATTCCATTACAAGGAAACCAAAGATATTAACTACTGCGCCAGCAATGATTGCTATCTCGTAAGAATAGCTCATCTTAATTCTTCTTACTGTATAAACAGCTATAATTACAAATGCAAAAACAAGACTTATTCCTACTATCTGCTTCTGTGCAAGCACGCTGTCAACAAGTGACTGGAAGATAGGAAGGATGTCATTCATTGATTCAATATTGGTATTATCAGCTCTTTCCTGGATAAGCTCGAATATGTAATAAACAACAACACCAGCTGTTGTTGGAAGCATCATGAGCGGATTTGCGATCATTCCAAGATACAATGGTACTGCATAATGCAGATTAAAATGGAATAATATCGGTATCGCTACAACTGCATATGAATAATTTGTAGCAAAACGAACTATCAGCGCATAAAGAATTATGTACACTAATAAAACAACTGCTGCAAGAAGCGGTGCCACAGAATATACATGAAGCACAGAGAAAACAAGTGCTATAAAAACTAATATTACCTGCGGTGTAAAAGCACATAGCAGTGATAAAACAAGTACAATAGACTTTGATGTAAGTCTTTCATCATATCCGATCTGTGAATTAATTGCAAATAATGTCAGATATGCAAATACAAATTTAAACGCAGGTTTGAGCACAACCTGGAACTTTTGATAAAATTTAATTAATAATGCTCTTATTTCTAATATAATAGACATGCCCTTTACAGTCCCTTCCATTAGTGTTTTTTGCCGCGTCCGGCTTTCTTATCGCCTGCTAAAGGCTCTTCACTATCTTCAAATTCACTTGCATCCGCTGCAAGCATCGCTTCAAGATCCTTGAAATCATCATCAGCTCTCTCATTTTCCTCTGAAGATCCCCTCGTCTCCTCTAGACTCTCTGCACTAGAATCCCCTTCTAAAGACTCTTCTTCTAAAGACTCTAAAGATTCATCACCGTCAGACTCTTCGCCTTCATCCTCATCTTCCTCTTCATCATCTTCATCTTCGTCTTCATCATCTTCTTCAGACTGATCCTCTAGCTCTCCATAATATCTCTGAAGAATCTTAAGGAGCTTGTAATACTTAGCCAGTCTTTTTCTAGACCAATCGTAGTATATTGAATACCCCACTAAGGCTGCAACTGCATAAAAAATCAGCACACTGCCAAATATTGCAAGTATGACCTTTCCTATATGTAACCAGTCGAGCTCAATTGCCTGCTCGATCAAATATTCCGATTTATATAAAACGACAATAACCAAAATGCAGACTATTCCGATTGCCGCCTGAAGGATTGTCTTTAATACATTAAGCCTTACATAGTCGCTTTTATAATACTTTGCAAGCTTTATGTCCTCTTTTCCTTCAGTATCCTCATATATGGCAAGCTTTGCCATCATACGGGTCTTTCGCTCATCTATCATAATGCCTCTTTCACAGCGGCCCTAGCTCATAGCCGCTCATATTTTTCTGATGAATCCATTATTAAACACGTAAAGGCCGGTCACTTTTAAAAGACAACCAGCTCATTGTGCAAACACTTTTACATTTTATTGTATCATTTAAACAATTTCATGTCAAGCGAACACGAAAAAGCATCATTCTATTATGCTCGCCTGATATCTATCTGCCTCATAAGAGGCCTCAAGTCCCTTGGTAATATACAGTTCATCCTCACAGGTAAGAAGCATCACATCAATTTCTCCCTGATGCTCTCTGGCAAACTCTACCGCTTTTTCTTCCCCCATTACATAAAGCGCCGTAGAAAGTGCATCTGCAAGCGCTCCATCTTCGCATACTACAGTAACTGATTTTAAGCCATTTTCAGCTGGTGCCCCTGTAGCAGGGTCTAATATGTGATGATATTTAACTCCAGCTTCCTCAAAATATCTTTCATATCCGCCTGAGGTAATTACCGTTTTATTGCGGATGCTTAATATTCCTATATTTTTAGAAGTATCCTCCGGCACCTCAACGGCCACCCTAAAAGCACTTCCGTCCGGCTTTTCTCCAAGCACCTGAACATTTCCTCCAAGATTCACGATTCCGCTTGTGACGCCGCATTCCTCAAAAATTTCAAGAACTCTTTCAGATGCATAGCCTTTAGCTATTCCTCCAAAATCGACCTCCATGCCGGGCTTTCCAAAGCCTACCTCTTTATTTTCTTCATCTAAAATTATTTCAGAGGATGAAACCAAAGGCAAAAGAGCCTCAATTTCCGCCTCATCAGGCTTATAAAAGCTTCTCTCCTCATTATTTTCAGCCGCAAAGCCCCATAATTTCATAAGCGGATAAATGCTTATGTCAAAGGCTCCCTCTGTCATCTTATTTATCTCAAGCGCTCTTTTAAATAAATAAAAAGTATCCTCTGATACCAAAAAGCGCGCCTTCCCCTCTTTATCTTGCGTAAGGCTCCACTTATTCAGCTGATATATTTCACTTTCAGCCCTTCCTGCTGAAAGCAGGGAATCTAGTCTTTCAATTTCCTCTGCCGCCTTTTCCACCGCATTTTCCGAATTTTCACCATAAGCCTTAAGTGTCATTATGGTATCCATGGCAAAAAGAGTTCTTTCACTATACTCATCTTTTTCCTTTTTATTAGAGCAGCCGCACATAAAGACTCCTATGACGGCTGCTAATATAAAAAACGACCTGCGCTTCAATTTTTAATCTTCTCTCTTCTTTCCCCAGAAGAATAATGCTACTGTGCCCGGACCTGTATGACTTCCTATGGTTGCACCTATAGGGAATATCTCAACCTTTCCGCTAAGCTTTGGGAAGTTCGCCTCTATCAAATCTGCTACCTCTCTTGCATCATCCATGCATGCTGATTGGCTTATAAAGCACTTACCGCTGTAATTTGTGCCATCTTCAGCAAATTCTTCCATTTTTTCAACTATTCTCTTTATGACCTTTTTCTTGCCGTGTATCTTTTCGCGAGGAATTAAACGTCCCTGAAAATCAACATTGAGCAAAGGGCAGATATTAAGTGCAGTTCCGAAGAACCCTGCTACCTTTGATACTCTTCCTCCTCTAATATAATAGGTAAGATCTGTTGAAAAGAACCAATGATGAAGCCTTAGCTTATTATCTTCTGCCCAGGCATGAAGCTCATCAATTCCTACGCCTGCATCTCTCATGTCCGCAAGCTTATCAACTAAAAGACCAAAGCCGCTTGAAGCTGCAAGTGAATCCACGATATACAGCTTTCTATCAGGATATTTTTCTTTAAGCTCATTAGCTGCAATGCAGGCAGCATTGTAAGTTCCTGATATTCCCGTAGAAAGAGTCAGATGAAGAACATCCTTTCCCTCTTTTAAGAACTGTTCAAAATGAGCACTGTACTCACCAACACTCACCTGAGATGTCTTTGTATCTTCTCCGGCATCCATTCTTTTAAACATTTCCTCAGGAGTTACACTTTTTCCACAATCATCTAAATAATCAATACCTCCGAGCTCAAAATGAAAACAAACATAAGGAATATTTCTTTTCTTAAAATATTCATCAGATAAGTCAGCTGTTGAACAGCAGCTAAGTACATAATCAGCCATATAAAACCTCCAAAGATAAACCTTACTCGGTCATCCCTAAAAATATGTGACATAAATAATGTCTGCTACTTTTAACCCACTAAACACGCCATATCCGCAAAAGTCTAGTAAAAGGGGTGCCACTAAAATGATACCATAAGCCCCATAAAAAATCAACAAAAACCTAGGTATTAGATTACTACCTAATCTGATTATTACCTAATCTGATTATTACCTAATCTGATTATTACCTAAAACGAAAGCTTTTGTGTTTATAAAGCTGTTCATAAAGTTAAATATAAATAAAATATTACTATTTTAAGTCTTTAGAATAAAGAAGGTATTGACTTTTCATTCAATTAATGCGATAATAGAATAAATAACTAGAAAAGGAGGCGGTTTTATGAATAAGAAAGATAAAAAGGCTGCTTTTATGACCGCAGCAATTCTGACCACTGCATTATGTGTAAATGCAGCTGGCAGCTTAGACCTAAAAGCAGATGTCACCTCCAAGGAGGTAACCGTTGATGTCGGAGCCTTTGGTTATACTGATGCTGGAATAAACAAGGCACTTGCCACAATATATAGCGATATATCAATTTCAAATCCAGATGAATACCAGCTGACAGTTATCATACCGGAAGGCACCTACGAGCTAAGCCATACTTTATACGTATATCCAAATACGACCATCATTGCAAATGGCTCTACCTTTGTGCGTCAGGAATATTCAAGTGAATCTGCATATGGTGCAATGATTGAAAATATTCAGCTCTCTGAAAACAAAAACGGAGATACCGTAAATAACGGTGCTGACAATATTACCATTATAGGTGGAACCTGGACCTGTCCTGTAGAAATGATGAGCGCGAACTACGGTGTTGAGACCTTCAGATTCATCCATGCTGATAATGTAAACATAAAGGATGCCGTTTTCTCAAACGTACCAGAGAGCAGCCATCTTATTGTATTTGCAGGCGTTACAAATTCAAGCATAGAAAACTGTGAATTCTTCGGCTACGGTGACAACGGAGATGACGTAATAAAGCCAAAGGAAGCCGTTCAGCTAGATACAGTGCATTCCGTAATAGAGGTACCTACCCTCCAGAAGGACCTCGTAAACTGGAATGATGCAGCCTGCGATAACATTTCAATAACTAATTGTAATTTCCATGATTTTTCTAGAGGCATAGGCAGCCATACAGCAGTAGACGGAAATCAGCATAAGAACGTGACTATAAGTAACTGCAGCTTCAAGAATATCACTGATTCTGCTGTACGTTTGTTCAACTATATGGATACCACTGTTTCCAAGTGCAGTTTCGAGAATGTGGGCGTTGCAGTTCTTGCATACACATATATCGAAGCAACAGATGTTTCCTATTTCAGCAGGAACGATGGAACAGATGCAGTATATCCTGAAAACTACAACATAAACATCACCGATAATACAATCCTTTCTACTCACACAATAGGAGATAACCTTTTCGGTGACGGAATCCGTGTAATGGCAGATGAAAACAAGATAAACGGAAAGCTTCTTCCTATAACAGGCGTAACAATAAACGGCAACACAATCGGTACAGTCCCGGCCAAGGCATCTTCAGACCGTGCACTTGATAGATACGGAATATTTGCTTCAGATGCCCCTGGTATCTTAATTACTAATAATACAATTAATTATGCAGCTGATAACGCACTTATACTCATGGATAAGTGCGAAGGCGCAAGCATTTCAAATAACAGCATTGTAGATGCAGGAAAATTCGGTATCGACATAAATAGCTGCGACAGTGTTACAGTATCTAATAACACAATAAACGAAAGCGCAAATTCAGCATTAGCTGTACTTGATTCAAGTAAGGTAGTATTGGAAAAGAACACCATCACAAAATCAGGTAAGTACGGCATTTACACAACAAACGCCCCATATACCAAGATAAACAGCAACACCATAAGTGATTCTGCTGACAACGGCATCATGATCTATGATGGCTCAAACAACACCTCTGCTGCCTCAAACAAGGTAACAAATTCTCCAAAATACGGCATCAGCGTTAATATGTCAAGCTCAGTTACTCTATCAAAGAATACAGTTACCTCATCAAAGGACACCTCAATCATAGTATTGCAGTCTCCTAGCTCAATAATAACCGGCAACACCATCAACAAGGCCGGCAAATATGCAATTTCCATTAACAAGAGCGAAAAGTGTAAGGTAAATAGTAACAAAATCGATTCTTCAAAGGACAACTCCATTCTCATTTATGACGGCTCAGATAGCACAACAGTAGCCTCAAACAAGATAACAAAACCTAATAAATACGGCATAAGCGTAAATTTGTGCAGCGGCGTTACCCTTTCAAAGAATACAATTACCTCTTCAAAGGACACTTCGATAATGGTACTTAATTCTCCTAAGGCAAAGGTTTCAACAAATACCATTAACAGTGCCGGCAAATATGCAATTTCCATCAACGAAAGTGAAAAGTGCAATGTGCTCAGTAACAAAATAACCACAACAAAGGATCATGGAATATTCGTATACGGCGCTTCAGCTTCAACAGTAGTTAAATCTAACAAGGTGACCAGCGCAGGAAAGATCGGTATCGACGTAAACGGTGCCAGCTCTGTAACTGTTACCAATAATACCGTAACTAAGAGCAAGGGCGATGGCATACAGCTTTATTCAGCTAAAAAGGGAACCGTAACTTCAAATACAGTTAAGACCTCAGGCGGATACGGCATATGGATAGCTAAAGGGGCAGATGACTCTGCCATTTCAAAGAATAAGATCAGCGGCTCAGCAAAGAAGGATCTAATGGTGACTGCAAACAATTGCACCTACTAATCGTCCAGCTTTGGATTAATTGTCAGATTATTTCGTAATTTAATCTATATTTTTCCGATATATTTATATTTTTACTAGCAATACGGAAAAAGATGTGCTATAATGCGTACAGATATGCCAGTTAAAAGACTGTATATTTGTACGCATTTTCTATTTTGGTCAGTTGCCAATTTGCTAATAAACGTTTAAGCTAATAAGCTTTCATGCCAGAGGCCACTGCATCATCAGTAGGAATGACCTAAAATATCCAGTTCTCCTGGCACAAATAATAATTCCACGGAGGATATTATATGGAAAACTTCAAGAAGTACCTCGCCGAATTCATTGGTACCTTCATCCTTGTATTCCTTGGATGCGGAACAGCCATGACAGTCGGCGCCGACAAGCAGAATAACCTTGGCGGTTATGTCATCGTAGCTTTTGCTTTCGGTCTTGCAATCGTTGCTCTAGCTTACAGCGTAGGTAACATTTCCGGCGGACATGTAAACCCTGCTGTTTCTGTTGCAGTATTCATCAACGGCGGACTTACAGTCACTCAGCTTATTGGCTACATTGTTGCACAGTGCCTCGGCGCTTTTGCTGCTTCTGGCCTTCTCGCAGGCATCTTCAATCTCGGTCAGATTGCTGACAAGACAGGCGGATACGGCACAAACAGCTACGGACCAGTTAATAATGCCGGTGCAGGCTTCCTTATTGAAATGGTACTCACCTGCATCTTCGTTATGACAATCCTTGGTGTAACCTCATCAAAGCAGAAGCACGGCTCATTTGGCGGACTTGTTATCGGTTTCACTCTCGTTGCCATACACCTTATCTCAATCGGTCTTACAGGCTGTTCTGTAAACCCTGCAAGAAGCTTTGGTCCTGCACTCGTTGCAGCAATAAACGGTATGAGCGGTCCTATGGCTGAACTGTGGGTATTCATCTGCGGACCTTTAGTAGGGGCAATCATCGCAGCAGTCGTTTATAAGTTCCTTGAGTCAGATAGTGATTCAAAGAAGGCAAAGTCTTCAAAATAATTTCATTTTTACTATTAAAAAATTTAAGAAGAAATAAAAAAGGTGTCACGGCTAGTGACACCTCTTTTTTGTATAAGTCAAACAAATGACCAATCAACCATACACTTTTTATGATATATTCATCTGTAAATGTTTAATATTACAATTCCACTGTAAAGCTGCCATTAGACAAAGTGCAATAACCCAAATCACCGCTGAAACAATATATTCAAAAAATAAACCAGGCTCTTTTCCCTGCAGTAACACATTTATAGGTTCTGATATATAATATTTAAATGGCAAACATTCTACAATTCTCCTGATGTTATCCGGTAATAATTGAAACGGAATTAGATTTCCTGACGACAGTGATTTAATAACCATAGTTACCATTATCACACCTTTTACCTTCTCTATTCTCATAGATGCAAAACCAGCATTAATCCAAATCAAGAATTCTATCATTACTCCTATTAATAAACTAACACAAAAAAGAAAGACATTTAGTAATTTTATTTTTGCGTATATAATTACAAATAATACAGATGGAAAAAAAACAATTGAATAGCACAACATCCACGAAATATACCGTGCTGCATATGGAACAATATACGAAACAGGTCTTACTAAAAAATTGAATATTCTTCCCTCAAATATATCATTATGAATATAACTTGCAATATGCGCAAAAGGGAATGCACTAGTCAAAAGAATTACAAACAAGTAATAGCAGATTAAATATTTTAAATCTATTTCACTATATTTTGAAATGGCAATCCACAAAAACATATACATCAACAATTGTATAGGCATATATATCAATTTTAAAAAAATACTCATTGGATATTTATGATAATATTTGATATACGTTTTTATTAGAACAAAGTATTTAGCCATTGATTCCTTCATATCGTTCAAGCCCTCTTCTCCAAATTACATTATTTATGCATATCCAAAATACTAAGCAAATTACGAACATAGCTAACGAAGTCAATAAGATTTTAGCATCCATCATTCCTCTAACTAATTCTGCCTCAAAGGTGCTAAAAAAATAAAATGGTAATAGAATCTTGAAAATCAAAATTACAGGCTTTGGCATAATTACCAAAGGATATTTATTGAATGTGTTCAGCGAATCTGCAAATTCAGAAATCGCATCCATTCTTCCATGCCAAAAAGCTGTATAACTCATACATAATCTTATAAGTGATAAAACTATATTCGCACATAGCACAAGAATCACTCCTGCTATAATACAAAGTACAGATTGATTTATATGACATATCAGCAATATTGCGACAAATTCAATAATGGTACATATCAAACCGACAAAATCTACATTCAGTAACAAAAACCTTATCCTTGTATCTACAGGTCTTACTAATCCACATTCAAGGTTACCACTATAAATATATCTCCAAAATCTAGACGACAATGAAAATACCGCATTTTCAAGGCCATAAAACAGCTCTGAAAAAGCTATAAATACAGTAATATCTTTATATTCCCAACCTTTTAGCTCGTATCCTATATTTGATAAAACACGCCAAAACAAAAGATTGGTTAAAAGAAACATAACTTTTCCAAATAGATTTATTACATAATCAATCTTGTAATATTTTATCCTCTTTAATTCAAATTTTCCGGCAATTTTCAACAAGCTAACGTATTTTCTTAATAACATCTTCCAAAACCTCCCGGATGCTTGTATCAACAACATTCAGCTTTTTAATATCATAAGCGCTTGTAAGATCACTGATTATTTTATTTTTTTCTCTAGCATTGTAATATGTCAATTCTAGCCCATCCGGATTTTTTTTGCAAAAATCCTTGCCTTCTATTTCTCTTGCCAATTCTTCATCAATAATCTCGTCATATTCAACAGTAATTTTTTTTATATTTCCACTAATATCTAGTATCTTTTCAGGTTCGCCATAATATTTTATAACACCATCAGATAAAATGACAACCTCGTCACAAATCCCTTCTATATACTCGGTTTCATGTGTTGTTATGTGAACTTTGCAAAGTTTTTGCACTAAACACCTTTCAATGCCTGCCCCCAGGTTACACCTGGAGGAAGGTCATCAGTTCCTGCATTGACTTGCCGCTGTTGTGGAAAGCTTCCATGATCTGCTTGGTTTCGTATTCCTTTTTCTGTTGCTGCAGTTCCAGTAACTTAGCAGCAAGCGCGTCGTAATGGGCTTGTGCTTTTACAAGATCTTTTTCAACCTTTGCAATCTCAGCATCAATCGAGGTAATCGATTTCGTACGCGCCATCGTCATCCACCTCCTCTCCGTTCTGATCATTAGAGTCACCGGGAGGCAACTGATTATTCGCCAGATAATTACTAATTTCAAGCGCGGCCAGGGATATACTGTTTTCATCCATTCCGAAGGAACTTAGGATGATCTTCTGCCGTTTCGAAACCGCATGGTCAAGTTTATACACTCCTTCATTTCTGCGTACCATTTCGATCTTTTCCAGTTCGCGTATGGCTGCCGGAACGGTCATATAATTCGGCCTTGTTTCCAATCGGAGCATTGTTTCTTTCAGCAGGTTATAGATCCGGTTACGGACTATGAGGGCAATAAATTCGATAAATATCTTCGCTGAAAGAGCAGCCGCCGTTTGTACACGCATACTTTTGGAGCCTATAAAGGATTTGTCTGCGCTGAATAGCTTTTCTGAAATATCTCTGCCTTTATAGTGAATAAGCGCTTCTGCTGCAGTCATCGGTTCAGAGGTTATGATACAGAAGTATCCGCACAGATCCAGCAGATGTTGGATCGTATCCTTACGTTCATCATAGGATATGATTCTTCGGTCTTTATCGCGACGCAGGATAAAATAATCTTCGTAAGTACTGCTTAGCGAAAGATCCTCACCTTTATGCTTATCGAGAAAGAGTTTCATCTTATCGATAGACTGCTCCAGTTTTTCTCGTTCGGCAGCCTGCCGTGATGCATTGAAGTATATGTGAAAATATCGATCTTTCGTATCATCTTCATACAGTCTGGCAGTTACAGTTTTTCCATAAACTCTGTATGTGCGGATAGCGCAGTTTCTGTCAGTCTCAAAACTCCCGTGATACTCATCAACTAGAGCAGAAACAAGTTTTTTGCAGCCTTTGACCATAAGGATGAAAGCATATCCGTTGTCCTCGATATAGTTGATATTCTCTTTGCTGAAATAACCGCGGTCAAGAATGAACCCGACATTCTTATATCCGTATTCCTCTACTTTGTTGAACATATAGGTGAACTGTGAAACATCCGTGATCGATCCTGGGTATTCCTCATAGAAAAGTGGTATGCGGTTTGTTTTATCGTAAGCAACAGCGATGTTGAAGATCGGAAGGTCTTTGTCATCCTTGGCTTTTCCATATTCAACAATATCGATATCACCGGCTTCGCAGTTCTTGTTTGTTGAGTCATAGGAGATGTAGATTCGTTGTTTATGATCGCGTTTACGATTCCAGTCGTCCTGAAAACCAAAGATCTGATCTTTGGTAACTGATCTCAGAAAACGGCAAACCTTTGAATCGCTGTATACACGCATTCTTTCAGAAAACAACGGATGATTAAAAGCAAAGTCCGAATAATACTGCCCCGCATTATCTTCTTCAATGATCAGATAGCATACAAGATCCTGAAGAAGCCCCGTGTTTTCTTTAAACCAGTGATGAAGCATAGTCGGAAGTCTGTATTCGTCAAAAACATGTTTTATGATCACATAGGCGCCGATCCTTAAAGCGCAGCTTCGATATGCCTCCGGCAGATGTTCCGGTAAAATAACATTCGGAAAGAATTGCTGAAACTTATCATTGGGATACATAAGCGAGGGATTGATATCATCCCGTTTTCCGATGACTGTCCGTTTTGGGATTGCAAACTGTTTGTCCGGCTTATATTCTTGCCCATACTGGTATAGGACATAGTATCCTCCAGTCCTTTTGCTGATGATGATCTTCCCCTGAACATCCGGTACCGGTATCGTAAAATCGTAGTACATATGACCTCCTATATTTAGTGTAATGCTTGCACTAAATATAATACCACATCCGAAACTAAAAAGCAAGAAAAAATCCCAATTTCTTGGGATTTTTGGGATTATTTTGGATCAATTTTAGTTTTAGTGCAAATCAAGTGCAAAGTTCACAATCGAGTAGGAGGAATTTCTCATAAGCGAGAAATTCCGACCTCTCACACCACCGTGCGTACCGTTCGGTACACGGCGGTTCAATCAACTTAACAAGTAACACACCTTTCGGTGTAGTAATCTAACA